>JAAUYD010008628.1_pt1 | contig 11317 bp, 12 predicted proteins | sample 7278101 | NCBI WGS metagenome assembly JAAUYD01 (sample SAMN14350128, study PRJNA611818) | marine sediment metagenome | isolation source: surface marine sediment (0.6m) | place: French Polynesia: Moorea | collected 2018-08
ATTTTAAAATATAAGTCAAAATAAGAGTAAGGAGGAAAACAATGACATATCCATTCAAAAATCTCGTATTTGAAGGCGGTGGCGTAAAAGGCATTGCTTATGTCGGAGCCATGAAAGTACTTGAAAAGGAGAAGATATTGAAGAATATCAGCCGAGTGGGAGGAACGTCGGCAGGTTCGATCAACGCCGCCCTGTTCGCTGCCGGCTTCAGCAACCAGGAAACCCTAAACGTATTGTTAAAGTTGAATTTCAATGAATTCAAGGACGACAGTTGGGGTGCCTTGCGCGATATGAAGCGGTTGAAAGATGAGTACGGGTGGTACAAAGGCGATTATTTCAGAGAGTGGATGGGGGAACTATTAAAGAGAAAGACAGGCAGTTCAAATATTACTTTTAAAGCCCTGCATGAACACACCGGCAAAGCCCTGTATGTATATGCATCCAACTTGTCGACCAACTTCGGGGAAGTCTACTCTCTTGAACATACGCCCCGCATGAGAGTCGTTGATGCCGTCAGAAGATCAATGTCCATCCCACTGTTTTTCCGCGCCGTTAAAGACGATCGCAATGACGTCTTTGTGGATGGCGGCGCTATCAACAACTACCCGGTGAAGCTGTTTGATCGCGAAAAGTATCTTGAGAATAAAAGCTTGAAAAGAATTCCAAAGTACTATCAAGAAGAGAATGAATTATTAAGCGTCAAGTCCCCAAAAAGCAGCTCATATGTCTACAACAAGGAGACATTAGGGTTTCGTCTTGATTCAGCCAAAGAGATCGGTGTGTTTCGCGATGGCCAGGAGCCCCAACATCATGATATCGAACACTTCCTCGATTATACGATCCAGTTGATCAAGACGGTGCTGGCCGTGCAGGACAGCCAGCACCTTCATGAGGACGATTGGCATCGGACCGTTTACATTGACACGCTCGGTGTCGGGTCGACCGACTTCGATCTGAGCGACAGTCGTAAAAAGGAGTTGGTCACTTCAGGAAGGAAAGCCACGGAAGCGTATTTGAGCTGGTGGTCTGACGAAAGCCATGATCTGGCTATCAATCATCCGAATTCCACGGATTGAAAGGCCTTCCGCGAAAAGAGGTGATCCGTTGAAATCATCAGGCTTTCGACCTGTGACCGTGTCGTTGGTCCTCGGCCTGTTTGCCTGTGCGAAGGAGATGGTCAATGCAATACCATGAGATAGTGAATATTTTGGCACCTTGCGGTTTGAGTTGCGCAAAGTGCTTCGCCTTTACCCGCGGAGAAATCGCATCTCATAGCAAACAACTGCAACGCCTGCTGGGCAATTTCGATATTTACGCCCAGCGCTTCTCAGCCTTCCTGCCGGCATTCAATGACTACCCGTCGTTTAGGCAGCTGCTCTCCTATTTGGCCGAGCCGGACTGCCGTGGCTGCCGCCAGGGTACCTGCAAATATCCGGATTGCGGTGTCGTCGACTGTTATCAGGCGAAGGGCGTGGATTTCTGTTTTCAATGTGCTGATTTTCCCTGCCATAAAACCAACTTCGACCCCCATCTGGAGGCGCGATGGCGGCGGATGAACATGCGGATGAAAGCAATCGGCGTGGAGGCTTATTATGAAGAAACCAAAGACGATTGCCGGTACATTTAAAATGTCGCCCATTTTGTTCAAGCTCGTGGCACGCAAAGATCCCACCCTTATACAGGTGCATCTCGCCCGATTGTTGTCCGGGCAAGGTCGATCAATGATGATTTATTAAGGTCACCTGACACGCATTGGTTTTCGCGCAGCCACCACCCGAGAAAGCATTTTCGCCATGTTCGAACAGATTCAGGCCGCTCATAAAAAACTCGACGGCCACGCCCATGTCACCCCGGTGTTGACATCCACAACGCTTGACCGGCAGCTCGGTGCTCAGGTTTTTTTTAAATGCGAGAACTTCCAAAAGATCGGTGCCTTCAAGTTCCGCGGGGCTTTCAACAGCATGTCCCGGCTCTCCCCAAAGGCGCGTAATCGTGGTGTCATCGCCTTCTCTTCCGGCAATCACGCCCAGGCCGTGGCGCTGGTGGGCCGCATGCTTGGCATTTCCACCAGCGTTGTCATGCCGGACAGCGCACCGGCGATCAAACTGGCCGCGACTCGGGGTTACGGGGCCACGGTGATCCAGTACGACACCCGAACGGCATCACGTGAGCAGATCGCCCGTGACCTCCAGTCTGCCCATGGCTACACCTTGATCCCGCCCTTCGACCACCCGGATGTCATCGCCGGCCAGGGAACCACCGCCCTGGAGATGATCGACCAGGTCGGCAGGCTCGACATGCTCCTGGTGCCCTGTGGCGGCGGTGGTCTGCTGAGCGGGTGCGCGATTGCAGCTAGCGCCCTGTCGCCCGATTGCCGCACCATCGGAGTGGAACCGCAGCTGGCCGACGATGCCGCCCGTTCATTCAGGACCCGCACCCTGCAGCGGGTGGAGAATCCAGCGACCATTGCCGATGGCACCCGTACGGCATCATTGGGCAAGATTACCTTCCCACTGGTCTTGGAACATGTCAGCGACATGGTCACGGTCTCCGAAGCGGCCATCATGGAGGCGGTCAGATTTCTCTTCTACCGTATGAAGCTGGTGATCGAGCCATCCGGCGCCCTTGGTCTGGCCGCCCTGTTGAGCGGAGCCGTCTCTGCCGGTGGCAGGGTTGGCATCATTCTCAGCGGCGGTAACATCGATGCAGCCATGATGACCGCCATCTTGAATGCCTGACACGGAGCAAGCTGAAATGAACCGGTATCCAGCCTATTCCAGCCATCCGGATTACCAGTGCTGCCTGTGTCTTGGCAATGATACGAGCGTGTTCTGGACCGACAGGAACCGGTCCTTTCGACGCTGTCGGAATTGCGGTCTGGTCTTTGTTCCCGAACAGTACCGGCTGGATGCCGATCAGGAGAAGGCCGTTTACGATCTGCACCAAAACGACCCTACGGACCCGGGTTACCGCCGGTTTTTATCTCGCTTGAGTGAACCTCTGCTGGCTCGCTTGCCACCGGCTCAAAAAGGATTGGACTTCGGCTGCGGACCCGGCCCGGCCCTGCCGGCCATGCTGGAAGCCCATGGCCACCAGGTGGATTGTTACGACCCGTTTTATCGGAATCGACCCGCGGTGTTCACCAAGGTTTACGACTTCATCTGCGCCACCGAGGTCGTGGAGCATCTGCGAAACCCCCATCAGGTCTTCCGTACCCTGTTCAACATGTTGAAACCCGGGGGATGGCTGGCCATCATGACCAAGATGGTGATCGACGCCGATGCGTTCGCCACCTGGCACTACATTCGCGACAGGACCCATATCTGCTTTTTCAGCCATACGACTTTTGCTTACCTGGCCCGCCGTTTTCACGCCGGTCTTACTTTTGCGGCAAAGGATGTGATCCTGCTCAACACAAAACCGAAAGGCGGTGACCGTTGAGAGGCCGAGGCGTGGCCACCGCCCTCCTTCTAATCGGGCTGTTGTTGCGTCCAGCCAGTGCCGCAGCAGATTCATTCGCCGAGGCATTGGTCGCCGCAGCATTGGAACGGACACGGCGCACGGTCCGCTACGACGGGTCCTACATGGCTATTGCCTACCCCGGCGGCGATGTTCCGGATCACATCGGTGTGTGCACGGATCTGGTCGTGCGCGCCTATCGTGGTGTCGGCATCGATCTTCAGCGGCTGGTGCACGAAGACATGACCGTCCACTTCGAAGCATACCCGTCCCAACGGATATGGGGACTGACCGGTCCGGATTCCAACATCGACCATCGGCGTGTACCCAACCTGCAGGTCTATTTTGCCCGCCACGGCGAGGTCCTGCCGATCTCATCCCGTGCGGACGATTACGCCCCCGGCGATGTGGTTACCTGGATGCTGCCGGGCAACCTGCCGCACATCGGCATCGTTGCCGACCGGCGCAGTGCCGTCTCGGGTGTCCCCCTGATTGTTCATAACATCGGTGCCGGACCGCGGCTCGAGGAGATGCTGTTTGACTACCGGGTGACCGGCCACTACCGTTTTATGCCCGGCGAAAGGTTCGACAATCCCGACTGAGACAGGACGAACCGTAAGCCGTAAATCACAGCCGGCACCCCGGGCGGTCGCCGCTTGATGTCTTCATGGAGGTGATGGGATGCAAACAGACAAGCTATGGATTGAACTGGATGGCAGGGATCGCGTATCGGCCGTGCTGGCAGGTCCGGGTCCGTCCGCCAACATGCACCGAACAGGCCTGATATTTGCTCACGGCGCCGGCAACGACATGCACAACCCTTTGATCGTGGCGCTTGCCGACGGGTTGGCCGCGGATGGCTTCGCCACCCTGCGCTTCAACTTCCCTTACAAGGAGAAAGGCAGGACATCTCCCAACTCCCAGGCCAGGCTGGAGCATACCTGGCAGCGGGTCTGCGAAACCATGCAGGCCAATGGCCGCTTTACCGTGGACCGTATCATCGCCGTCGGCAAATCCATGGGTGGACGGGTCGCCTCCCAAATGGTGGCGGACGACCGCCTGCCGGTCGACGCTCTGATTTTTCTGGGCTATCCCCTGCACGCCCCTGGGAAAAAGGATCAGCTGCGTGATGCGCATCTCTACCGGATTCAGGCACCGATGCTATTTTTCGCCGGCAGCCGCGATCCGCTGTGTGACCTGGGTAAGCTGGAGAGCGTACTGGCACGCCTGCCTGGTCCGCACGAATTGGAGACCGTCAACGACGGCAACCACTCCTTCGTACTGCCCAAGTCTGCCGAACGACGTCAGGAGGATGTTTATGATCAGGTGTTGCATCGCTGCCGGCGATGGTTGATTCGATTGCAAGCCGACCGGTCGGCAGTCTAACCGGTGAGCAGCCATGCGTGTTTTGTTCTGGGATTGTGATCGTTTTGCCTGGCATCCGGCCCTGAAGTCATTCGCCGAAGCGCCGGAGGATAGGCCCGACGCCCTTCGCACCTGCGTCGTCGCCTTCGTCCATGTTGAACCCAAAGACGAAAGTGCGGGCAGCTCTGCCGAAACCAAACTGGTTAAACATACCAAATGGCTGGCTAGAAAATGGGATACCCGCTGCATTGTGCTGCATTCGTTTTCCCACCTGGGAGAGGAGAAGGCTGATCCGGAGCAGGCCTGGCAACTGATTGACCGGGTTCAAGCCAGGCTTGAACATGCCGGTTACGAGCCTGTGCAAACACCTTATGGCTTTTTCAACGATCTTTCCATCCAGGCACCGGGACATCCGCTGGCCCTTATTTTCAAGGCTTTCTGAGGTTCAGGAGTCGTTCTCGTTGCGCCAGCGGGCCAGGATGGCGCGGGCGAGCGACAGGTCGAGGGGCGTGGTGATTTTGATATTATCCCGGTCGCCGGGCACCACCTTTACCGTAGCACCGGCAAACTCGGCCACGGAGGCGTCATCGGTGGCGGTAAAACCACGCTGTTCTGCCAGTAGGTGGGCTTTGCGGATCAACTCGAGGGAAAAGGTCTGGGGGGTCTGGGCCAGCTGGATCCGCCGCCGATCGAGGGTGTCTACGATGATCCCGTCGACATCCACCAGTTTCAACGTATCGGTCGCCGCAACGGTGGGAATGCAGGCCCCGCTGGCCTTCACCCCCTCCAGGCAGGCCGCGATCAACGACCGGCGCACGAATGGCCGCACGCCGTCGTGAATCATGATCGTAACATCGCCCCGGCCAAGGGCCGCGATACCCTTGAGCACCGATTCCTGTCGTCGCCGGCCGCCGGCCACCAGGCTAACTTCATGAGCCAGCGACAGCGGGTCCAGGATTTCCGTTCGACAGCGTTCCAGGTCGTCTTCCGGCAGAACCAGGACGATGCGGTCAAGCTCGGGGCAACCATCAAATGCCTTCAATGTATGGCCGATAATGGGAATGCCGTCTAGAGATAGATATTGTTTTCTCACCGGCGCACGCATGCGTGAACCACTGCCGCCGGCGACAATCACGGCGCAGATCATTTCAGGTAGCTCAGTTCACTGGGAAGCGGGACCCCTTTGCCCATGGTATCCTCTCCATAGTTGACGCCGGCCAGAATCTGGATATCGGCCAGTGCCCGGCTGTCACCCTCGAAGGTCACTTCGGTGATCTGCTCTTTTTGGATTTTACCACCGGCCCATTGAATGTCCAGGACGCTGCTGGCGTCGAAACGATCCTGCCCCACCACCAACTCCACCTGACCTCCGAAATGCTGGACAATCTTGGCCACCAACAGGCTCGGACGGCTATGGAATCCCAATTTGACCGGAATGCCCACAGTAATGGCCGAACGCTCAATGTTATCGTTGAGGATCTCGCGGGCCAGCTTTTTGCCCGAATTGAGGTAGTGGCAGGCGTAGTAAAGCCCGTAGTTGACAGTCCGATCCAGCAACATGGCCGGGTCCACCAGCGAAGCCAGCTTGTCCTGAACCCGTTTGTAGGTATTTTTATAACCGGCTTCGTGAAGATGCCGTTCGTAGAAATGAAGCAGGCGCCCCATCATCTGAAGGAGGTGGAAAACAATGGAAAAGAAACTTCTCAATGACTTGAGCTTACGATCACCGAATCGGAATCCGCCGTGAATCACATAGGTGTCGAAAGAGGACTGCAGGTTGTGAACCAGCATCTCGAAGCGACGGACTTCCACTTCGTTCACCTTTTCGGGTACCAGCGCAGCGATCTCCTTTTCGCCATACGGCTCGTAAAATCCCAGCGGATCGAAACGGGCGGCGATGGAGAGAAACTCGCTGGCGATCTTGACGATGTTGCGCTTCTGAACATCCTTGGCGTCGTCATCGATATCGTAATTGAGCATCTCACTGGTAGTGATACCGGGAAAATCCTCGGGTTTGAAATGCTCGTCCGGAATATCGATGTTCAGTCGGGAAGCTTCGTCTATGATCACCGGAGCGATGTTGCGTAAAACGTTATTCAGAAACGAGCGCGTTTTCTCACCCTGTTCGCGAAACACTTCGGTATCAGGTATATCATAAAATATCAACCTGTTGAGGATGTGCTTCTGGCAGTAAGCACCCAAGCTCAAGTGCCTTACAGTGGCACACAACTCCCGGTACAGGTACCAGTCTTCGCTATTTTTAGCACCGTGGAAATCGAGGAAATCTTCCAGGACCTGTGACGTGCCGATCAGTTTGGAGTAAAGTTTTTTGGTAAACACATACTCGGGCGTCTGCGGGTTGGAAATGTATTTACAGCATTTCAGGTAATCCGAGGAGAATATTCTGACCTTGTCGGAAAATGAAATTTCGCAATAGGGATCGTTCACAATGGGCTCCGCTTTCGGGGCGTTGGAAGGGGGCTGCATGACTAGCGGAATAGCGGCCGGAGCAGCTCATAAGCCGAATTCTGTTCCTCTGGTTGGTTACCCAGGTCAGAGGCAGCGATCATTCATCTGGGATGCCGATTGCCCGACACCTCAAGCGACCTACCCGGAAGCTCGGACGGGCAGCCCTCAAACGCTCCCCTATTTGGTCTTGCACCGGGTGGGGTTTACCTAGCTTCCCCGGTCACCCGGAGAACTGGTGCGCTCTTACCGCACCGTTTCACCCTTACCTTGCCGGCAGCGGCATGGCGGTATGCTTTCTGTTGCACTTGCCTTCGCGTCGCCGCGACTCCACGTTATGGAGCACCCTGCCCTGTGGTGTTCGGACTTTCCTCCAGCCCCGCTGAAAGCGAGGCCAGCGACCGCCTGGTCTACTCCGACCGCTACTCGCTATCTGGTTCCTTCCAATAGATGATCCGATGGCAATGGGGACAGAAGCGAAGTTCGTCACAACGCTGCAATTCATTAAACAACTGGGCCGGGATGTTCATGTGACATCCCATGCAAGTGGCCTGCTGCGCTGGCACCACAGCCATTCCCCGTACCTTTCGCTTCACATCGTCCAGCACGACGATCATTTTCGGATCAGCCTTGGCGCTGATTTGTCTCTTCTTCTCACTAAGAATCTCTAAGGTCTGTCTCTCCTGCTGGGCCTTTTCCGTCAGGGATTCTTTTTTCTGGCGACAGGCCTGCATGTAATCGGACAATTCAGTCTCTTTTTGCCTGACCGCGGCTTCAGCAGTTTCGATTTTCTCCAATTGTTCTAGCATGCGGTCTTCGATGGCTGAATTTTTTTTGCGAATGTCCTCAATTTCTTTGAGGGTCGACTGGTATTCCTTGTTGGTATTAACCGCACGCAGCTTCTCGTTGCTTTTGACGATCATTTCTGCATTAATCTTAGATTCGGATTCAAGCTCCCGGTAACTTTTTCTCAGTTCATCGAGGGTGGTTTTCTCTGCTGTTACATGGGCTGCATGCTCGTCGGCGGCATGGTCCAGGGCAGCCGCTTCGCTGTCCAAGGCATGAATCAACCGATCGGCCTGAATGATTTCCACCTCCACATCCTGCACCTCGACAAGAATATTGATCTGTTCCTGGATATTGCTCATGCCTGCCTTTCCCCTGACCTGTTAGAAGCTGTTTCAAAATTGCATCTAATGCTCAATGGCTGTGTTGCGAGCCGCCTTAAAATGCTCACATATAGCCGAATATGCTGCGCTTTTGCGTTGGCCCGCGCCTTGCCTTTAAACATGATCTACAATTTTGAAACAGCTTCTATTCAAAGGTAATGAAATGGGTCCGTTTCCATATCGCTGGCCTCCACGACAACCGACAACCCCGCCGCTGCAATGGCCTCGCCTATGGACTCCGCCAGAACATCAACGATGATGTGCTCCGATCCGAAATGGCCGATATCGATCAGTCCGATGCCGGCCTGCTGCGCATCGCGGGCGGTGTGGTATCCCAGATCTCCGCTTACGTAAGCCTGGGCACCTGCAGCGATGGCGGCCTTCAGCAGACTGGAGCCGCTCCCCGTGCAGACGGCCACCTTCTCCACCGGCATGTCGCCACGTCCGACGATTTTGACCCTATCGAGATTGAGTGCCGTTTTCAATTTAATCGATAAGGCATCCAAAGGCATGGCTGCCGCCAGGCGCCCCACCCGACCGAGGCCATTGATCTGATCGCGTCCGGCGAGGGGATAAACATCGAAGGCCATGGTTTCATAAGGGTGCGCCTGCTTCAACGCATCAATCAGCCCATGCAGGCTGTCCGGATTCACGACAATTTCAATGCGATGTTCCTGTACCTCGCTCAGCGCACCGGCCTGCCCGACCGCCGGTGCTGCGCCATCTCCCGGTAGGAAGGTGCCCACGCCTTCGCTGCGGAAACTGCAGCACGAATAGTTGCCGATGCGTCCTGCATCCAGTTCGAACAGCGTATCAAGGATGACCTGGACATGCGTCGCCGGGGTGAAGACCACCAGTTTGCACTGATGGCGATCCGCCGGTTCCCCGAGGACCCGGAGTCGCTGCAACCCCATGCGTTGGGCCAATACATCGTTGAGACCACCCGATACGCTGTCCAGATTGGTGTGGGCGCAGAAAATGGCCAGCTGGTTGGATACAGCCATCTCGACAACCCGGCCCACGGCAGACTCGCAATCGATCCGTTTGACCGGTTTGAAAAATAGGGGATGATGCGTGACCAGCAGATCCACACCGTTTTCACATGCTGCCGCGACCACCTCGGGCAACGGATCCAGTGCAGTCCAGACCTTGCTCACCGGCCAGTTGCGGCTGCCGATGTGCAGGCCCACATTGTCCCATGAGGCCGCCAGCCGGGGCGGGGCCAGGCGGTCGAGAATACCTGTCAATTGAGCCACGGTTGCCGTCATGCCGTATTCCTCTTCACACCGGCTTAATAGGGTCACGACCACAAAAAAAGGCGCGGTATTCGAATCCTCACCACGCCGAATCGCCTTTTCCACTCAACACCGCCGGGCGTCGAGTCCTCCGGGCGTTTTGGGCTGACGAACGGCGCCGGAGTTTTATTGTGAGTGGGCCCACCTGGGATCGAACCAGGGACCGACCGGTTATGAGCCGGTGGCTCTGCCAACTGAGCTATGGGCCCCAATCATTTGCGATTGCGTTACTACCCCCGCCGGGGGTATTTGTCAAGCTGGCGGCGCCGGTTCGCCGATGTGTCAACTGTCGATGAAGCTTTTCAGTTTGCGGCTGCGGGTCGGGTGGCGCAGTTTTCTCAAGGCCTTGGCCTCGATCTGACGGATGCGCTCACGGGTGACCGTAAAATCCTGTCCCACCTCTTCCAGGGTATGATCTGCCTTCTCGCCGATACCGAAGCGCATGCGCAGGACTTTTTCCTCACGAGGCGTCAAGGTAGCCAGGACTTTACGTGTCTGTTCGGCCAGGTTCATGCTTACTGCCGCTTCGGACGGCAACATGAACTTCTTGTCTTCGATAAAATCGCCCAGATGGCTGTCCTCTTCCTCACCAATGGGAGTTTCCAAGGAGATTGGCTCTCTGGCAATCTTCAACACCTTGCGCACCTTGTCGATGGGAATCTCCATTTTTTCGGCGATCTCTTCCGGCCGCGGTTCACGTCCGAACTCTTGAACCAGATAACGGGAGGTGCGAATCAGCTTGTTGATGGTCTCGATCATGTGGACCGGTATACGAATCGTGCGGGCCTGGTCGGCAATGGCCCGGGTAATTGCCTGACGGATCCACCAGGTGGCGTACGTACTGAATTTGTAGCCGCGCCGGTATTCGAACTTATCCACCGCCTTCATCAAGCCAATATTGCCTTCCTGAATCAGGTCCAGGAACTGAAGGCCGCGGTTGGTGTATTTCTTAGCGATGCTGACCACCAGTCTGAGGTTGGCACGAATCAGTTCGCTTTTGGCAAATTTGGCACGCAGGCGGCCTTCATCCACGCTGGCCATCACCCGTTTCAGGTTGCGGTTATTGGCTTTGAAGTCGTTCTCTTTCTCCACCAGTTCCTTACCGGTCGCATTCAAGTGTGCATACACCCGGCCCAGGATCTCTTCATCCAGGCCGGTCTGCTTTTTGGCCCATTTCATGAATTTGGTTTTGGCAGTCAGATGCTCCCGAAGCTCCCGAATGGTCACGCCCATCGATTCTGCAGTGATGGCCACCAGTTTGTTCTGGGCATCGAACCAGTCAATCAGGCGCCGGATGTGGGCCTCGATGCGGTCGATTACGCCACCTTCCAGCCGCCATCCTTTGAGCAGCTCGAATATTTTGTTGTTGCGGCGCATGATGCACCGTCGGACCCGCCGGGCTTCATCCGGCTCCAGCTGTTCGGTGAACATGCGTTCCCGATAAGCCTGGATCTCGTCGTTGACGTTGCGGATGGCACTGATCGTTTCCAGGAAGTTCTCTATCTGGACCATCTCATCCACATAGGCGTCGCCTTCATCCACGTCACGCAATACGTGCTTGGG
>JAAUYD010058003.1_pt1 | contig 11316 bp, 8 predicted proteins | sample 7278101 | NCBI WGS metagenome assembly JAAUYD01 (sample SAMN14350128, study PRJNA611818) | marine sediment metagenome | isolation source: surface marine sediment (0.6m) | place: French Polynesia: Moorea | collected 2018-08
CCCAGCGCGAACCCCAGACGACCTTGATAACGTTCCAGCCCGCACCGCCGAACGCAGCTTCGAGTTCCTGGATGATCTTGCCGTTGCCTCTTACCGGACCGTCCAGACGCTGGAGATTGCAATTGACGACGAATACGAGGTTATCCAGCCCTTCGCGCACTGGCATCGTGATGGCGCCCATCGACTCGGGCTCGTCCATCTCACCGTCGCCAAGGAAGGCCCAGACCTTGCGATCGCTCGGCGGAACCATGCCGCGGTGTTCCATGTAGCGCATGAAACGCGCCTGGTAGATCGCCATCATCGGTCCGAGCCCCATCGAGACCGTTGGGAACTGCCAGAATTCAGGCATCAACCATGGATGCGGATAGGACGATAAGCCGCCGCCGCCGACCTCCTGGCGGAAGCGATCCAGGTCAGATTCACCCAGTCGCCCTTCGAGGAAGGCGCGCGCATACATACCGGGCGACGAATGACCCTGCATGAAGATCATGTCACCTTCGTGCTCTTCGGTCGCGCCGCGCCAGAAGTGGTTGAAGCCAACCTCGTACAGCGTTGCCGACGATGCGTAGCTCGAGATGTGACCACCGTACTCGGTGCTGATCTTGTTCGCGTTGATGACCATCGCCATCGCGTTCCAGCGCAGATACGCCTCTAGCCGACGCTCGAGCGACCGATCTCCCGGATATTCGGGTTCGCGGCGCTTGTTGATCGTATTCAGGTAGGCCGTATTCGGGCTATACGGCAGGTAGGCGCCCGAACGGCGCGCAAAGTCGATCATCCGGTTCAAAAGGAAGTGCGCACGCTCCGGACCATGCTGCGTCAGCACAGAGTCAATCGACTCTAGCCATTCGCCGGTTTCGATCGGATCAATATCGTCGAAAGGATTGAAACTACTCATATTTTGTCCGTCGGGCTCCTGCCCGCTTTGTATTCTTGATGCGCGTGAATTACCGGATGCGTCCTGCTAGGATGCCCGCATCCTCGCACTGGCCGAAACGGCCGCATATGGGGGCGACATATTCGGCGTTTGCGTTGCGAGGGTCAAGCGTCTTTGGGAGTCAATCAGTCGATGCAAAACGTCCTGCCTGAAAGCAATGATATCCGTATTTATCAAAAACTTGGACGCGTCGATGCCAAATCCCTGGAAGCGGTCGATCAGTTACTTTTGATACTACCGGCCAGGCCCGGCAAAGCCGCGTTTTCCAGGCTGCCGCAGGGCGCGAAGATGCAGGCGGTATACCGTCGACATGCGGTCGGTTCGGTACCGGCTTTTACGACTCGCCTTGGCAATCGCCGGCAGACCCTGGTCATCGCGGGGACGCTCGGCGCTGACGCCAGCACGTTCGAACAGCTCACGCTCGCGCGCCAACTGGTTGCCGCTGCAACCAGGCAAAAGGCCGGCAGCATCGGCATCTGCGCGGCCGGCTTCGACGCCGCGACGCAAGCGAAATTCGTCGGCAGTGTACTTGCAGCCGTCCTTGCGGCCGGTTTCTCGATGCCCGAATTCAAAGCGAAACCGTCACCGAAGACGGTTTCCAGCATACGCCTTGTCGGTCTCGCCGAGAAACTCGATACCAGCAGGCTCGAGGCGGAAGCCCACGGCAACAATCTGGCGCGCTGGTTGACCGCCTTACCGCCGAACATCCTGGATGCCAATGCATATGCAAAGCTCGCCGGCGACCTCGCCAAAGAGCACGACTGGCAATACAAACGGTTCACAACTCGTGAACTCCGGAAACTCGGTTGCGGTGCTTTCCTTGCGGTTGCTCAAGGAAACGACAATGACAGCGCAAGCATCGTCAGACTGCGCTACCGCCCGGCGGCGAAAACCGCGGCACCGGACCTCAGCTTGGTCGGAAAGGGCATCATTTTCGACACCGGCGGTACGAATCTGAAGCCGTTTGAAGGCATGCTCGATATGCACGGCGACATGCAGGGCAGCGCCGTCGCACTAGGGACCTTGCTTGCAATCAGCAAGCTGAGATTGCCCGTCGCGGTGGATTGCTGGCTCGCAATCACCGAGAACCGTACCGGTCCAAACGCGTACAAGTCCCAGGATGTCGTCACGGCCGCGAACGGCAAAACCATTCAAACAGTGCACACCGATGCAGAGGGCCGCATGGCACTCGCTGACACGCTCGTGCTGGCGAGCCGCGAGACGCCAGGGATTATTATCGACTACGCAACATTGACCGGCAGCTGCGTACGCGCTCTGACCACCCGCTACACAGGCGTATTCACGAATCGCCCGGAACTGCACGCGCGGCTGACCGAGATCGGCGAACAGAGCGGCGAGCGTGTCTGGCCGTTCCCGATTGGCGCAGAGTTTATGGACGACCTGCAAAGCGACACAGCGGACTTTCTTCAGTGTGCCGTTAAATCGCCTGGCGACCACATTCACGCCGCGAGCTTCCTTGCCGAGTTCGTGGAAAACGACGTTCCCTGGGTGCACCTGGACCTGTCGGCTGGCGACAACGACAAGGGCCTTGGGCATATCGCTACCAAGTTCACGGGCTTTGGCGTGCGCTACACGCTTGGCGCGATGCTGGACGGTAACCTGCTCAAGGCCAAAGCCTAAGTGTCCGACTTAATTCGCATGTCCGACCGCTTTCGCGGTTTCCTGCCCGTTGTCGTCGACGTTGAGACTGGCGGTTTCAACTGCAAAACAGATGCCCTGTTGGAACTCGCCGCTGTGCTGCTGAGCTTTGACGCGGACGGCAACATGGTTCGCACCGAGACGATTCGCTACCACGTCAAACCGTTCGAAGGCGCCAATCTCGAGGAAGCTTCGCTGGCGGTAAACGGTATCGATCCTCATCACCCGCTGCGGCCGGCGATTGACGAGCGCGACGCATTGCAACGCACGTTTCGCGAAGTCCGCCGCGCCATTCGCGAGCAGAGTTGTTCGCGTGCCGTGCTGGTCGGTCACAATGCACACTTCGACCTGGGGTTTCTCAATGAGGCGGTCGCGCGTTCGTCGATCAAACGCAATCCGTTTCACCCTTTCAGCTGCTTCGACACGGCAACGATCTGCGGCATCGCGTTTGGTCAGACAGTGCTTGCGCGGGCGGCCATTGCGGCCGGGCTTGGCTGGGACGAGTCGCAGGCCCACTCCGCGTCGTACGATGCGGAAATGACCGCCGACCTATTCTGCGAGGCGGTCAACCGATATCGCGGTATTTTCGAAACGGCGCTGGAGGAAGCACCGCCGCAGCCCTAGAGCCGAGCCCTGCGCCGGACACAATCAGGCGGCGGACGCCTCTGCAATGACGTCCTTGAGTTCCCCGGAGTGGTACATCTCAACCATGATGTCACAGCCGCCAATCAGCTCTCCCTTGACGTAAAGCTGCGGAAACGTCGGCCAGTTCGAGTATTCCTTCAGGCCTTCGCGAATCTCGGGATCTTCGAAAATGTTGACGAACGCATAGGGTTTGCCTATCGCGTTCAGCGCCGCTACTGCCTGGCCCGAGAAACCGCATTGCGGAAAATCGGGAGTACCTTTCATATACAGCAGAACATCGTGTGAAGAGAGTTGCTCCTCGATTCGTTCCTTGACACTCACTGGCTCTTATCCTCGACAATTATCTGGTTGTTGACCGCCTTGACCCCGCTGGTTTCTTTTGCGAGTTCTTCGGCCTGCTCCCGCGCAACGTAGCTGCCTACCGTACCGCTCAGGGTCACGGTGCCTTCCCACGTTCGCACACTGATGTTGAACACACTGACGATCGAGTCGGCGACGTACTTGCCCTTGATTTTGGTCGTGATGGTGCTGTCCGACGCCACGACACTCGGCGGTCGCTCGTCCTTGCCGAGCTGATAACCCGCTGCCGCCGCACCGCCAACTGCCAATGCCGTACACCCCGACACGACGACTACGGACAGTAAAACCAGGATCAAACGCATTGACTGACCTCCCGAGCGAAGCCGGATTGTACCGACATTTTTAGCCTTTCGTCTGCTCAATCTCTATAATACCGACAGCCTGCTGGGGGCTGAATTCCCGATAAAATCCGGAAATCCCTAATAAAATTCAGAAATTCTCGGAGAAGCGAACAATGAATCCCTTGAAGAGTATTGTCGGCACGATCGTCAGTGGCTTCGTCCTTGCGATCATTATCGTGCTCGTCACGAAAGGCAACCACATGGTGGCCGGCATGAGCGCTCAGTCGATCACCATCTGGCTGCACGTGCTGTTCGGCATCACCTGGATCGGCCTCCTCTACTACTTCAACTTCGTGCAGGTTCCGGCACTTGGGGAAGCTGCGGGGGACGAAGGCGGCCCCGGACCTGCCGGTATTTCAAAGTATGTTGCACCGCGTGCGCTGGCCTGGTTCCGCTGGGGCGCTCTCGGCACGTGGCTCACCGGCGCCGCATTCCTGCTGCACAAGAAGCAGTTGCTCAATGCTTTCATGCTGGGCATGAACACTGATCCGATAAATCAGTATGCATTGACGATCGGCGTCGGCGCCTGGCTCGGCACCTTCATGTTATTCAATGTCTGGGTCCTGATCTGGCCGAACCAAAAGAAGGTGCTCGGTATGGTCGAAGCCAGTGCGGATGAAGTGGCAAAGGCCAAGAACGTCGCCTTTCTCGCGTCGCGTTCCAACACGCTCATGTCCATCCCGATGATCATGAGCATGGTTGGCGCGGGCCACGGCTGGTTTATGTAGCCACCCGTTGCTCAACGAAACAACGAAAGCCTCCATCGACCCCGTCGTCGCGGCAGCACTTGCCGAAGACGTCGGGGCCGGTGACCTTACGGCCGCACTGGTGGATGCCGAAGCGGTCGTCGGCGCGCAGATTGTCGCGCGAGAGTCGCTGATAGTTTGCGGCGCGCCCTGGGTCGACGAAGTTTTTCGTCAACTTGACGAGAGTATCATCATCGACTGGTACATCGGTGACGGTCAGAGCGCCGCGACGGACGACGTCATTTGCAAACTCGTCGGACCGGCGCGCGCGTTGCTCAGCGGCGAGCGCGCTGCGCTGAACTTCCTGCAGACGCTCTCCGGCACCGCGACGACGACATCAGCATACGTCGACGCCGTCGCGGATACCGGTGCCAAGGTGCTCGATACCCGCAAGACGATTCCCGGCCTGCGCCACGCGCAGAAGTACGCAGTTCATTGCGGCGGCGGCGAAAATCATCGCATCGGACTGTTCGATGCAATCCTGATCAAGGAAAACCACGTCAAGACGGCCGGCGGCATTGGTGCGGCGCTGCGGCGAGCAGGCGAATCCTCAAAGGACGTGCTGATCGAGATTGAGGTTGAGAGCCACGATGAGTTACTCGAGGCCCTCGACGCCGGTGCATCGCGCGTGCTGCTCGACAATTTCTCGCTGGACGAGTTGCGCAAAGCCGTCGAAGCGAACGAGACCTATGGCTACCTGGCCGCTGAACTCGAGGCCTCCGGAAACGTCACGCTGGAGACGATTGGCGAGATTGCGGCAACCGGTGTCAACTACATTTCGTGCGGTGCATTGACCAAGAACGTAGCGGCTGTCGATCTGTCGATGCTATTTAGCATCGACTGATCTTCTTAGCCGGCCTCCGCCAGAAGCCCGTCGGCCAGCTGCGCCAGAGACAGCGGTTTCGCGATGTAGTTGACACCTGCCTCGCGCAGCCCTTCGGCGTTACCTGACATCACAATTATCGGCACATCCGGCCGAATCCTGCGTGCCTGTTCGGCGAGCTCGAGTCCGGTCATTCCCGGCATCTTGTTGTCCACGAGAATCGCGTGATAGATATCGGGGGCGTCACGGTAGGCCCTGAGAGCAGCGGCGGGGTCGGACCACGTGATTGTCGTGTAGCCAAGCGCCTGGACCATGATGTCCACCGTCTGCAGTACCAGCTCGTCATCATCGATGATCAGGATGCGCTCACCCTCACCACGTTTCATTTCCTGCTTCGACCGCACGAAGCGGCGCTTCGGCTCAGCGTCGACGACCGGCAAGTACACCCTGACGGACGTGCCGACATCTACGGCACTGTCTACCTGGATCGCTCCACCATGAGCATTCACGACGCCGTGGACAATTGCGAGGCCCAGGCCAGTCCCCTGGCTATGCGGTCTGTCACTGTAATAGGGATCGAATATCCGGGCTATGGTTTCGTCGTCCATCCCGTCGCCCGAGTCGGACACGTTAAGAACATTGTATTCACCGGGCGCGAGATCGGGCGGCGACATATCGGCGCCAAGCGGCAACTCAAGCTGCTCGAGGCGCACCCGGATTATCCCGCCTTCGCGTTCCATCGCATGAGCCGCATTACTGCAAAGATTGACGAGTATCTGCTGAAATTGCGTCTTGTCGCACATAACCGCGCCACAGCTCTCAAGCTCGAAACTCAAATCGACCTTGGGTGGCAAAAGGCTCTCGAGCAACGGCGTCGCGTCACCGATTTCGAACCTGAGATCCAGCGGTTCCAGGATGCTACTGCCACCGCGGCCGAAAATGAGGATTCGCCTAACGAGTTCGCGTGCCCGCTCGCTTGCATCGATAATGCCGTCGACGTAGGGCGCGACGTCCTCGCCTGACTCCCGACGCAGCAAGTCTGCATAGCCAAGAATCGGCACGAGCAGGTTGTTGAAGTCATGGGCGATCCCTCCCGCAAGGGTTCCTAGCGACGACAATTTCTCACTTTGCCGCAATCTCGCCTCCAGTTTTTCTTCGTGCGTTACATCGCGGCCCGAGGCGACATAGCCGCTAAGCTCAGTGATCTCGTCGTAGATCGGGGCGATTGTCATCGCTACTTTCATCACCGACCCGCTACTGTCAGTAAGCTCGACGATACCGCGCCAGGCGCCCAACGATGCAGCCTTGCGCAACCCTTCTGCCAGTGACGCGCGCGTGCTGTTGATGGCGAGTGCCTCAAATTCCATCCCGGTGGGGTCCGTCGAACCGCCGGCTTCGACAAACGCCAGGTTGGCATACTCAATGACACCTGCTGCATCGATGACGACCACGTATTCCGCTGACTGTTCGACAGCGATCGCAAGGCGATTGACGGCGGCCTCAACCTTCTTTCGTTCCTCGAGTTCCTGTTGAAGCTGCGACGTTCGGCTGGCAACAAGGCTGCGCAGCGACATGGACCAGGCCAACATGACGGCAATGACACCAAACGCGACGAGCACGCCAACGCCAACGCGATACCAGACTTTGCGTAACTCGGCCGGGTCGAGTCCACCAACGCCAACCCAACGGCGCTCGATTCCCTCGCGCTCCGCTGCGGTGATCGTAGCCAGTGCCTTGCTTAGAATCCGGTTAAGCATTGGCCAGTCACTGCGCGACGCCAGCGTCTGCTCATCGACGCCCTCGATCTCGCCCGCGACCCGCAAATTGGTAATTGCCTCCTGCTGGATGTAGAAGGACGAAGTTCCGATCTCCGACACGAACGCGTCGATACGCCCCGTCGACAGGGCCAACAGGCCTTCGATTTCAGTTGCGAATAGTTGCAGATCTATTGCCGGATGCTCGTCCTCGAACTGGGCCTGGCGCGCATAGCCGGCGACGAGTCCTGTACGTCGGCCATACAGGTCGAAGACGTTGCCAATGTCCGCTGTGTCGTCGCGCGTGAAAATGAAATCGCGAGTAACAAATGCCGGCTGTGTGAATAGCAGGTAACTCTCGCGTTCGGGAGCAGCGACGATTCCCGGTACAATGTCGACTTCGCGATTGCGGGCCGCTTCAAGAACCTCGCTAAAGGTCTGGAACGAACGGCTTTCGAACTCGACCCCAATACGCTCCGCGATCAGGTCCATGTAATCACCCACAAGACCGTCAAATTCCCCGTCGTTATTGATGAAACTATACGGGTGGTAGTTGACCTCAGTTGCGATGGTGATCGGGCGCGCGAGGGAGTCGAGCCATGCCTGTTCTTCCTCGTTGAGCAAGGCGCGATTGTCTGCCCGGCCGACGGACGTCAGCACCAGCAACAGCAGAGCAACGATCTTGAAGCGCATTTAAGGCGATTTGGACTTGGCTATCCCGACAGTGTACTCATTCTTCAAACGAATAAGGAACCGGCGATGTCACATCAAGCTACGGCCCGCGTGACGCGCTTGGGTTCGGAGACTCCGTAACCCTGTGCATAGTCGATACCCATGCCGCGCAGCATCGTAATGATCTCTTCGTTCTCGGCAAATTCGGCAATCGTTTGTTTGCCGGTAAGGTGGCCGATCTCGTTGATCGAGCGAACCATTTCACGATCGATCGGGTCGTGCAGGATTTCCTTGACGAAGCTGCCATCGATTTTCAGGAAGTCGACCGGGAAATGCTTCAGGTAGCCAAACGACGACAGGCCCGTACCGAAGTCGTCGAGCGCGAACTTGCAACCGAGTTCCTTGAGCGCATTAATGAAGCGGTTGGCCTGCGAGTAGCTGGCGATAGCGGCAGTTTCTGTGATCTCGAAGCAAATCTTCGTCGCATCGATGCCACTCATCTGGAACTGGTCGACTACAAATGGCAAGAATTTTTCGTCACCGAGGCTTTGGCCGGAAAGGTTAATCGAGCACAGCGATAGTCGCTCGCGCTCGTCCGCCTCCGAAACAAGCCAGCGAAACGCGCTGCGAATGACCCAGCGATCGATGCTCGGCGTGATGCCGTAGCGCTCGGCCGCCTCAATGAACAGTCCCGGGGAAATGATGCCGCCGTTTTCGTCGCGCATGCGCAGGAGGATCTCGTAGTGGGCACCCTCCTCTTCGGCCTGCAGCGGCTGGATGGTCTGCCGGAAAAGCTCGAATCGATTTTCCTCCAGGGCGTTATTGATGCGGGCCGCCCACTGCATTTCGCGACGCCGGCGCATCAGGTCGATGTCATTTTCCTGGAAACTGTGGATGCGATTGCGACCGGCTTCCTTCGCCGCAGCGCACGCGCTGTCTGCAGCGGTCAGCAATGCGGCGACGTCCTCGTTATCGGCCGTGATCGGCACGACGCCAATACTGACGCCAAGCCTGAAGGTTCGCTCTTCCCAGACAAACTTGTACTCGCCGATCGCCATGCGCAACGTCTCTGCCGTATTCATGGCCTCGTCGAGACTGCAACTCTCGAGCAGTACGCCAAATTCGTCACCGCCGAGGCGAGCCAGCGTATCGCGCCAGCGGATCTTGGACTTGAGCAATGTACCCAACTGACCGAGCAAGGCATCACCGGCGCTGTGACCGCAGGAATCATTGACGATCTTGAACTGGTCCAGGTCCAGGTACAGCAGCGCGTAGGATGTTTCCCGCGCCTTGGCGCTCTTCAGCGCCCGCTCGACACGATTCTCGAACTCAGCGCGATTGACGAGGCCCGTCAGAATGTCATGGCTGGCGTGGTAACTGAGCCGTCTGTTCAGGTCGCGTGATTCGGAAACGTCGTGGAACACCAATACCCCGCCGGTGACGGCTGCTTTGCCGTCTCGAATCGGCGATGCGGTGCTCTCTATATACAGTTCGTTGCCGTCACGGCGGATCAACAAAGTGGGTCGCACTGACTTGATGGCGCGATCGCGGCGTATTGAAACCGCAAGCGGGTTCTCGAGCGGCTCGCAGGTTTCTTCGTGAAAGCCGCGGAAGATCTCATCGATAGGACGGCCGCTCGCGTCGTCGACTTTCCAACCCGTCAGCTCTTCTGCGACGGGATTGACATACTCGACGTTGCACTTTGCGTCGGTCGTGATGACGCCATCACCGATCGACTGCAACGTGATTTGCGCGCTTTCTTTCTCGCGAAACAGGGCATCTTCGTAGAGCTTGCGCTCGGTAATGTCGACTTCGACGCCCAGCAGCCTCAGCAGGCGGCCATTGTCATCGACGACGGCCTTCGCGCGGCTCTTCATCCAGCGCCATTCGCCGCTTTGGTGCTTCATACGGTGCACTGACTCGAAGAACGGAAACTTGTCTTCGAGATGATCGCGCATGCGGTTCTGCACTCGAGCAATGTCGTCCGGATGCACGAGGTTGTACCAATCGAGCATTACGTCCGTGTCATCGGGGTCATAGCCAAGCATGACCTTCCAGCGCCGGGACAGGTTAATGCGTTTGCTGTCGCCGTCGAAATCCCAAATGCCGTCGTTGGCCGTCTGGGCGACGAGCGCATTGCGCTCCTGCAGCTCCTCGAGAATCTTCTTGTCGCGCACGCGCTCGAGGCCAACCGCGAGCGACGAGCCGAACAACTTCATGAGCAAGTGCAAATTGGCGTCCCAACTGTCAACCGGGCGTTCATTGGCAATCCCCAGGAAACCGGCGATTTCGCCGGAGACGGAGAAACCGATAATGAGCGCAGCACCGATGTGCAGCTCATTGAGACGCTCGAGGTCGTCCTGCGCTGCTTGTGGACCGTTCAGAGTATCGGCCACTTCAATGACTCGCAGGTGACCCAGGCGATTGCGTAACCACTGCCAGTCGTCGAGCTTCTCGTTTTCGAGCATGGCTGGACGGCACTGCGCAAAGCCGGCGCTCGAGGCCAGCACGGTTTCGATCGCCTCACCATCCTCGTCGATCAGGGCAAGAAACGCTGCGTCGGCGCCGGTTGCGTCCGGCAGCTCATCCGCGACAGCCTGAAGTTGCTCGAGAAACGACGCCGGATCGAGGTTCTGCACACCCACCGCAATCTTGGTTTGCATAGCGTCAACGGCGCCGCGGGTGCGTTCCCCGGCCCGCGGCTTGCGGTGATGTATTCCCGTAGCGGTCGTGGTGTCGGACGGATTCGTCATATACGGAAGATCATTCTGACATGTCAGCTAAGGAATACAAGCTAAGTCGCTGTATTTTTGCGAATTCCAAGTCGAAAGGCTCGTTGACATAAAGCCTGGTCCGCAAAACCGGTCAACCAATCGCCCGCAACCTCGTTATAGCCCTGAATCGAGACACACGTGCACAAGGAGATTGCCATGAAACTCGCTCAAAAGGGATGGCTGTTTGTCACCACGCTGATGTTGGCGGCCTGCGGCGGCGGTGCCGGCACGACGGCACTGGAAGAACCCGACCCGACGCTCACCTGTGACCCCTCTAACCCCGCGACCTTTGACGAGTGCGGTACGGTTCTCGTGGCGCTCACGGATGCCGACGGGGACTTCCTCAACTACACCGTCGATGTGCTGTCGCTGGAGCTCGAAACGGCCAACGGCCGCGTCGTCGAGACCTTGCCGCGCACCACGCGCATCAATTTCACGGACTATGTCGATCTGACCGAGCTCGTTACAGCGGCGACGATCCCGCCGGCGACCTACGTGTCGGGCACGATTCGGCTCGACTACACCGACGCCGAAGTATTCGTCGAAGCCAGCGGTGAATCCAAGGCCGCCGACGTCTATGACACGGATGGTGTGCAGCTGGCGCA
>JAAUYD010133993.1_pt1 | contig 11314 bp, 13 predicted proteins | sample 7278101 | NCBI WGS metagenome assembly JAAUYD01 (sample SAMN14350128, study PRJNA611818) | marine sediment metagenome | isolation source: surface marine sediment (0.6m) | place: French Polynesia: Moorea | collected 2018-08
ATCCTTCAACACGCTGGTTGCCGCCCTGAAGGCGGCCGACCTGGTCGACACCCTCAAGGGGCCGGGGCCCTTTACCGTTTTTGCACCCACGGACGATGCCTTTGCGAAACTGCCTGCGGGAACGGTCGAAAACCTGCTCAAGCCCGAGAACAAGGGCAAGCTGCAGGCCATCCTGACCTATCACGTGGTGCCCGGCAAGGTGATGTCCTCGGATGCCGCCAAGCTGTCCTCCGCCAAGACGGTCAACGGACAGAGCTTTCAGATCAAGAAATCCGGGGGGGGCCTGATGGTGGACAACGCCCAAGTCACCCAGGCCGATATCATGACCAGCAACGGGGTCATTCACGTGATCGACGAGGTCATCATGCCCAAGTGATCACCCTCTGACTCCGGCGGTCAACGGTAAAATACCGCCATCAGTGCAGAAAGCAGGTCCTGTTTCAGGGCCTGCTTTTTTGCGTTGCGTGGAGGTTCGCGGTCATGAGTGCCCTGAGGCGTGGCCTGAAGGCACGAATCATCTCGTCCCACAGGGTATTGCGGCTGAAGGCATTGGCCCGGTATAGCGACTGGTGGGCCTGGAAGATGTTTTCGGGCACCAGGGGATGGGAAAAATAGATCGACATGCCGTTGGCCCGGCAACCCGGCGTGTGGCGGGCGTAAACCAGAACCCGCGTGTTCAGGACATCCAGAACCCGATTGCAGGCGGCTTCCAGGTCGGGTCGGTGGAGGCCGGCGCGCACGTTTTCAACCAACCCCTTCAGGTCGTAATATTCCAGGTTCAAAAAACTGGCGAACGGCTGGGCTGCTGAAAGAGCGGCCCGCAGGGCCCTTGCGGTCGCGGGGTCATCCGCCTGACGGATGAGCGCCCGGGCCAAATGGTCCAAAGCCGCACCCAATTCCGGCAGGGCCGCCGCATCCACCAGCGCCATGCTCCCGGCATAGCGGCAGGTCTGCGCGGTGCTGATGCCGATATCCAGGTGCACATCCTGATCGTAATTGTCGACATGGCTGTCCACCAGGGTGCGGCTCAGCGCGAGGATATCGGCGGCGGGCCGTGCTTGCAGGCCGGCGATGAAATCCTCGAAATGCAGGCCGCGGATCTGGTATTGTCCCGGCGGCTGGTTGACGAGGCGGATCTCGTCCTGGCTGCTCACCAGCAGGTCGGTCACATCGCTCAGGGTGTAGCCCACTTCCACCATGTTGGCCAGACAGGCAAAGAGGACCATCAGCTCGAAGCGCCGCCCGTCGAGACCATTTCGCAGGGCCGTGTGAAACTGGTCCAGGCTCAACTTTTGACCGCCGGTGTCATCCCGTGAAAAAGCGACGCTTTTGGCCGGCGGCGACGGCGGATCGTAGCAGCGGGTGTCGATGACCCCCTGGCCGTGGGCAAAGGTGTAAAAAACGTAGCGTTGCGCCGGAAACCGCGCCAGCGCCGTGCGCACGAAGCGCTCCAGGGTTTGGGGGGCGCCCATATCGGCCTCGCCCCACTCCTCCAGCACCGGAGAGGTGATCCGGCCGATCAGCGGATCGGCCCGGAGGTGAAGCAGGCGTGTCCGGGACCAGGCCGCATCGTAGGGTCCCAGCCAGCGTGGATGGCTGTCCACCAGGGCGATCACGTTGACCGCCGCCGTGGAGCCCACGGTTTCCATCATGTCCAGGGCGTGCAGGACCTCCTGACCCAGGTCGTTGTCGCCGTTCATGTAGCAGAGGATTGTCGTCATCGACGCATGCGGCAGGGCGACGTCGCTTCCCAGCCCCGTCGCCGGCAGAGAAAACAGCAGCAGGAACAAGGCGATCTTCAGCATGGTCGGACGGCGTATCGGCATTCTCAAACCAGGACATCGTCGCAGTGGCGCAGGATGCGGATATGGATGATTTATCTAATAATAAATAATATTTAAGAGATATTGTCAACAGCCGCCGGGCGACAGGAAACATCCCATGCCGGTGCCGGGCCCTTGAGCGTTGCCACGGGGCTTTTATCGGCCGTTGGGCTGAAAACATCAGGGAAAAAAAGACGGCGCGGCCTCAGGTTGAGTACATTGGGCTTTAATTTTGCGTCCCGCCCCTGATAGAGTGCCCTCAGGTTACCGGGTCATGAATGAACGATCTCATTCACTACCTTTTGGTTTATTAACAAGTGTGAACACCTTGCGTTCGACGACCTGGCGCACGTCGATATCGCACGCTATGCGGTCGGCGACGATTACGGCCTCACGTCCGACGGTTTCGGGGCGCGGAATGTGACCGAAATCTTCTATGTCCAGCTGCGGCGCAAGCGTATTTCGCCGCCGATCAGCCTGTTTCGATTCCTGGGCGAGGGGAGCCACCATACCGGCTGGACCGGGGTACTGCTGGGTGACGCCCTGATCGACCAGGAGGGACGTCAATTTGAAAAGGCGCGCGCCTACGCGGACATGGTTGCGGAATTTACCGGTGTTCCGCTGTGGCAGGAGCGCGAGGTCGAACTGACCATTCAACCTGTTCAGAAGTTCGTCTGCCCCCAATGCGGCCATCAAACCAGCGTGGCTCGAAAGAATTGCATCTACTGCGGCTGCCGTGAAGAAGTCCGCGCCTGAAGCCATCACGGTCCGCTCAACGGCTTCAAAAGGTACCACCGACGGGCCATGTCCAGACCCAAGTTCACCACAATTATTTACCGGTTTATCATTCTTGCTTTGCTCCTGCCTCTGAGCATCATCACGGGGGCGGATATCGGCTTTCGCTACGGGTACGTCGACCTGGAGACCGACAACTGGTTTGTGGTGCTGCAACTGACAATGGGCGCCTGTTTGCTGTTGGCGGCGGGCCTTTGTCTGGGGATCGACCGCATGGTGCAATCCCGTCAGCCGAAACTGCGCGGCATGATGCGTCTGACCTTGGCGGGCCTGCTCGCCGGAGCGCTGGCCTTGCTTGGTTGGGACCCGCCGGCGCAGAGGTTTCCTTTCAGTTGGGAGGACGTGCCGGCCACCGCGCCGGAAGGCCTTGCCGCCTACGAACGCCTGTCGGGCTTTTTGAAAAACCGCGAGGCCTTGGATGATTTGCACATTTCCCGCGAGGACTTCGAAAAGCTGACGGGCGACCCAAATGCCCACGCATCTGCAATCCGGGCGCAATGGGAGATGATAAAAGATGCACGCGCAGTGGTCGATGCACTCGACCGGTATGCGCAGATTGCCGATCTTTCGACGCCGGAAAGCGCGATCGAGCAGACGAACATGCCCTTCGTCGATTTATCCCGCTACTATCGCGCCCATGCCCTGCTGCTGGCGGCGCAAGGCCAATTCGAGAAAGGCATCGTTCAGCTTGGCCGCATCTATGCGGTCGCCTGCAAGGCCCTGCCATATTCCCGCTATCTAATACGCAAGATTATCTGGGTGGCCGTGGCCGAAGGCTGTCTGAAAACGGCCCGGCGCATCGCGCGCCACCCCCGTGCAGGGCCGGATGCCTGGAAGACGCTACGCAGCCATTTTCCGCCGCTGGATATAGACGCCGTGGCCTTCAGGGGCGCCTTGATCAGCGAAGCCATGTTCATGCTGAACTCGCTGGCTGAACTGGAAAAATCCGAATTCGTCGACACCGAGTTCTGCCAGTCCATCTTTTATGGCAGTCTTTGCGATCAGGGGTGGAACCGGGGCGTGCTAAATGCGCTGGCGATCTTGAGCTACAAACCGCAGGCGACGAAAAACCGTTTGCAGCAGTACATGGTCGCCCTGATCGAAGCCTGCAGCGCGCATCCGCCCGCTATCGTCGCCCTCCAATCGAATTTGGCGCGGTTCAAACGCCTTCGCCCGGGCAACGTCATGGGCTGGATCGCGCTGCAATCACCTTTCGAAGATTTCACCCGCTATCCCCGAAGAGGTGCCCGGGTCAAGGTGCAAAGCGATTTGTTGTACCTCTACCTGAACGCCCGGCTGGGGGATGTCCGAACCCTGCCCGACTACCTTTGCGACGGCAACTACCGGCAGGCCGGAAAACCCGGCCTCTATAGAAGCGACGGTTGGGATTGTCTCGCCGACACCGACGATGATATTGCCTTCCTGACCGTCCCCTGATACGGCAGGGTGCTCATGCCGGCATACCGAAATGGATGCCGCCACCACTCTGTCATGCGGGGGGGATCTGAAAATCGCTGACGGGCGTGCAGGCCAATGCGAACCTTTTATCGAAAACAAGGAAGAACAAGCTATGAAGATTATCGGCGTGTCGGCCAGTGCGCGTAAAAACAAGTCCACCCATTTCCTGCTGACGCAATGCCTCGAGGCGGTCAGGGCGGTCTCCGGCAACCGGATCGCCACGGAATTGATCGATCTGGCGCCTTTGAAAATCAACGGCTGCATCGCCTGCGATGCTTGCAAAAAGAAGGGCGTGATGTGCAGCCAGCGCGATGACTTTCAAACGTTGATTCCCAAACTGGCCGAACCTGCCGTGGCCGGCATCGTTCTGGCCACCCCGGTCTACATGGGATCGATGACCAGCCAGGCCAAGGCCTTTCTGGACCGGACGGTTCTATTCCGCCGCAACGGATTCAGGCTGAAAAATCGCCTTGGCGGCGCCATCGCCGTGGGCGGCTCGCGCAACGGCGGGCAGGAGCTGACCATCCAGGGGGTGCATGCGGCCATGATGATCCATGGGATGATCATTGTGGGGGACGGCGCGCATTTCGGCGGTGCGGCCTGGTCCAACCACCCCGACGGCTATCAGGGGGACGATGAGGGGATTGACTCGGCCAAGGATCTCGGCCGCAGCATGGCGGAAATTGCGCGGATGATGGCGACATAATCAAAACAGGATCAAACATGAGCTACGACCGGACAGCCTGAAGGGGGACGATCATGAAGACGTTTGCCGACAAGGCCTACGCGTTATTGCGGCAGGTGCCGCCGGGGCGCGTTACGACCTATAAGGAAATCGCCCACACCCTGGGCACCCGGGCCTACCAGAGCGTGGGCCAGGCCATGAAGAACAATCCATACGCGCCCGAGGTGCCCTGACACCGGGTGGTGGCCTCATCCGGTCGGATGGGTGGATTCAAGGGGCAAACACAAGGCGCGGCCTTAAACGAGAAGGTCCGGATGCTCGAGGCCGAGGGCATCGTCATCCGCGACGGACGCATCCAGAACTTCGATGCCGTTCTCTTCCGGTTCGGCTGAATCCAGCGGGACCCGCGTGCGAGACCGTAAAAAGGCGGCAGGGGACGCATAGACGCCACAGCACCCCTGCGCGCCCATTAGGTTGGACTAGCTGGGTTTGCGGACCTGCTTCTGGTCTTTGGACGGTTTCTCAGCGGCCGGCTTCGTCTCGATGCATCCGCATCCGCATCCGCCTTTCTTTTCTGCCATCGTCATCACCCCCTTTCTAATAAAGCAATTAAGCAAAAACTTAACTATAGGATAAAAATTTTTGCTTATTTGGCGGTCTTTAGCGCTCTCATCCGCTGCCGGACGGCATCCAGCTCCTGTTCAAGCGCTCGCGCGTATTGTTCCAAGGACGCCAAATCGGACCTTTCCGGATCCGTTTCCTTGAACGATCCCGTTCCCCCGCATCCGCAGGAGCAAACTTCGGTCAGGAGCTCCCGGCAATTTTCCAGGGCTTGCGCATCGATCGAGTAGGGTATCCAGTAGCCATGCCGCTCGCTGCGAACGAGCCCCGCATGCTTGAGTATCTTCAGGTGCTGAGAGACCGCGGCCGCCGTGATGCCCAGCGCCTCCGAGATCTCTTTGGCACCGGCGGTCCCCCGGGCCTTGAGGAGTTCGATGATATTAACGCGCGTCTCCACGCTCAGGACCTTGAATATGTCGGCGGCTTGCATGAGCTTCTTTTCAAATACAAATAAAAGATAAGTTAATAAGCAACTACTTAAATATAAGGCCTACCCCAAACGCGTCAAGCGCGCTTTTGGGATGGTGGTCGCAGGTAAAGTCCTTCGGGGGCGAATGACCGCTATCCGGCCGGCGCTCAGTTCCCGGGTATCAGCACGAGATCGAAGCGGGCCTTGGTCGCGTTCTTTTCAGGATAGTGCTGGGTCACCAGCGGGTCGAAACCCGCCGCGGTCACCCGCACGTGGATGTGCGGCGGGCGAAAGGCATAGCCGGGCGGGTTGTGGCTTTCGAAGCGATAATTTCCCGAATCGTCGGAGACGACCGTGGCCCGATGCGCGTCGTCGTATTCGCCTTCGGGGTTGACCATCCAGAACTCGATGGCGGCTTTGGCGATGGGCGCGCAGTCGGCGGCCGACTTGACCGTTCCGGTCAAAAGAAAGCCCTGGCCCACCGTGTCGCGCAGCGGCGCGCCGGGTTTGTAAAACGGCCCCTTCATGTCGGGCGCCGTCGGGGGGCAGCGATAATCGGCGGCATAAAGCCAGGGGGCGCTCAGTGTGCAGGCGCCCATGAGCAAAACCCAAATAACGAGGTGCGGTCGCATGGCCGGATTCCTTGTTTGCACCGCCATTGTTGCATGCGGCTGGGGATGAACAATTTGTTGATTACACCATAAACAGGATTTCGCGAATTTGAAGAGGGCCGGCGGCCGGATTCGCGCCCCCCGGAACGACGGACGTTCGGGATGCTTCCCATTGACAATTCGTTCCGATTATTCTCATTAATGCAAGCGGCCGGCCCGGAAGGCACTGGCGGTGAAACAACCCGTACCCGGTCCCGGACGGCACAATGACTATATAACCCCATTACTGGAGTGATCGAGGTTTTTGGCATGAAACACCATCGCATCGCGGTGCTTCCCGGCGACGGTATCGGAACGGAGGTTCTCCCCGAGGGAATTCGCGTACTGGACGCGTGCGGCAAACGGTTCGGCTTTGATATCCAGTGGGATTTCTTCGATTGGAGCTGCACCTACTTCCAGAAGCACGGCGTGATGATGCCCGCCGACGGGATCGAACAACTGAGCGGCTACGATGCGATCTATCTCGGGGCGGTGGGGTTTCCGGGTGTGCCGGACCATATTTCCCTGTGGGGTCTCCTGATCCCGATCCGCCGGCAGTTCCAGCAATACATCTCCCTTAGGCCGGTGCGACTGCTGCCGGGCGTTGAAGCCCCGATCAAACGGGCGGTCGGCGAGATCGACTTCATGATCGTCCGCGAGAATATCGAAGGCGAGTATTCCCAGATCGGCGGGAGGATCTACGAGGGCACCGAGGCGGAAATGGTGATCCAGGAAAGCGTCTTCACGCGCAAGGGGGTGGACCGCGTGATGGACTACGCCTTCCGGCTGGCGGCCGGGCGGCCGGCCCGACATCTCACCTCCGCCACCAAATCCAACGGCATCTTCCACAGCATGCCCTATTGGGACGAACGCTTCCGGGCCATGGCGGCCCGCTACCCGGACGTGGCCACGGATCAATACCATATCGATATTTTGGCCGCCCAGTTCGTGATGCATCCGGACCGATTCGATGTGGTGGTGGCTAGCAACCTGTTCGGCGACATCCTGTCGGACCTGGGACCGGGGGTGACGGGCACCATTGGGATCGCGCCTTCGGCCAACATCAATCCGGAAAGGCGCTACCCGTCCATGTTCGAGCCGGTTCACGGCTCGGCCCCGGACATCGCCGGCCAGGGCATCGCCAATCCCATCGGGCAGATATGGGCCGGGGCCATGATGCTCGCGCACCTCGGGCATTCCGAGGCGGCGCAGGCCGTCGAAAAGGCCATCGAGGCCTTTCTGGTGAGTGATGCCGAACGCACACCGGACATGGGCGGCCGGGCCGCCACGGACCAGGTGGGCGAGGCGATCGCCTCACGCGTCTAACGGCCGGCGATCGCGCCGGCCAAACCCTTTCGCCCAGGAGGCGGGCATGTTCGAGGGCTTCACCCAACAACGGATACGCGTCGCGCCCGACGTCGAGATCAATCTGCGCTCGGCGGGCACCGGGCCGCCGCTCCTGCTCCTGCACGGCTATCCCCAAACCCACGTGATCTGGCACAAGATTGCGCCGGCCCTGGCCCGTCGGTTCACGGTGGTGGCCACCGACCTGCGCGGCTATGGCGACAGCGCCAAGCCGGACGGCGGCGCCAACCATGAAAACTACAGCTTTCAGGCCATGGCCCGGGACCAGGTCACGGTAATGGAGACGCTCGGGTTTCAGCGCTTCTTCGCGGCCGGCCACGATCGCGGCGCACGGGTCATTCACCGCATGGCCCTTGATTTTCCCGCACAGGTCCGCAAAGCGGTCCTGCTGGACATCCTGCCCACATTGTATATGTACGAGAATACCGACATGGCGTTTGCCCGCGGCTATTTTCACTGGTTTTTTCTGATTCAGCCCCATGATTTCCCGGAAGGCATGATTGCGGCCGATCCAGAGCACTATATGACTCAGAAATTCAAGAAGGGCCTGCACACCGAGGGTGCGATCACACCGGAAGCCTGGGACGAATACCTGCGCTGTTTCAAGGATCCCCGCACCATTTACGCCTCGTGCGAGGACTACCGCGCCGCGGCGGGTATCGACCTGGAGCTTGACCGCCAGGACAGGGGACGGCATCTGACCTGCCCGCTGCATGTGCTCTGGGGCCGCCGCGGCATCGTCGGCCAGTTGTACGACGTGTTGACCCCGTGGCGCGAATGGGCCCCGCAGGTATCGGGGCGCGCTCTGGATTGCGGCCACTATCTGCCCGAGGAGGCGCCCGAGGAAACGCGGGCCGCGATCGAAACCTTTTTCACGGCGGCCTGACAGCCAGGAACCGCCGGCCCCCTTCAAAATTATCAACCCCCACCGGAAAGGAGAACGGAAAATGACGACAGGCGAAACCACCACCGTAAAACCCCTCTGGCTTTCGATCGAAGAAGCCTTTGTCGGGCTCGCAGACACGGACCTGTCCGCGGAAAATCTGGAAGCCACGGTTCAGCGTATCGCCGGCCAGTTGGACGAGGCCGGCTACAATGTGTCCAAACACGGCGGCAACCTCGTGGAGCTGCGGCAGGCCCTGGCCGATGTGCAAAGGGTCGGCCGGCCCCTGATGAAGGATTTCAACGCGGCCGTCGCGGCCTATTCCCTGGAGGACCTGGACGCGCCGTTTGCGGCCGCCGACAAGCTGATTACGGATATCAGCGCGACATGGCCCAGCTTCAAGCTTTCCCGCTGCCGCCCGGAAGTGATCCGGATCGTCGAAGCGCGCAAACTCGAGCTGCTGATCGAAAAGGCGCGCGGCCTCTCCGGCGACGAGGGCATCGAACTGCTCATCAACGAAGCGGTGGCCGACGAGGTGATCACCGGCTCCATGGAGATTACCGATGAAAAGCTCAAAGCGGTGAAGGACGAAATGGCCGCGCGCCGCGCCGAACGTAAAAGGGTCATGGGCCTGCTCGAAAAGGTCGGCGACAAGTCGGATGTCGAAAAGGTGAAGTTCCTTTATGAAAACAACGTTGCCGAGCCCCTGATGATCGAACTGGCCGGCGTCGACCAGGCCGCGATCGACGGGGCCCAAAAAGCCATGGAGGAGGAGCTCAAGGAAAAGCAGCGTCTGGCCGAAGAGGAGGCCGCCCGCAAGAAGGCCGAGGCCGAAGGTCCGGCCCTGGACGCCATTCCGCCCGAGGAGTTGCTCGAACACATCGAGGCCATTCGCGAAATCATGGAGTTCAGTGATCAGGAGAAGGAGATCCGCACGATGTGCGAGCAAAGCGGCCTTCCCAAGAGCATCGTGGACGTCGCCATTGCGGATCCCGCCAAGCTCGATGAACTTGAAAAAAACGCGGGGGGATGACACCAACCTGACGGAAGACACAACACGGGGATCGAGGCATGCGCCATCGCCAGGAAGCGCCTGGATCGATCCCCGTCACGCTTGCCTGGTAATCGATGAAGACCCAAGGGATTGCATTGCGGGTGGAGACCATCGTGATTAGCGGGGCCGCGTCCCTGCCGGGCGACCGGCGGGGCGTGGACGAGGCGCTGCTGCTTTGGCTGAACGAAGTCCGCCATCCTGTTCTGGACCGATTTTTTGAGATCTTGACCTGGACAGGCACGCTGGTTGTGCTGCTGCCGCTGGCGATCGCCATACGGGTTTTCCTGGTCTGCCGACAAAGCGCGTGGGAGGCCGGCTCGCTCGGGCTAAGGTTTGGCGGCGCCACAAACATCACTTGCGCGGTCAAGCGGCTTGTCCAACGACCACGCCCCGACCTGTCTCCACCGCTGGTCCCGATGCCGGCGGACTTCGCGTTTCCCAGCGGGCACACCGCACAAATCAGTGCCTTCGCCCTCTGCCTGACGATTATCGCCCGCCGCCATCATGCGCCGATGCGCTGCGGGACCGGTCGGGTTTTCGCGCCTGTATCTTCAGGTGCATGATCTATCGGATGTGGTTGCGGGAGCACTGCTCGCCCTGTTTGGTGTGGGGGGTGCCCGGTGCGTGCTGAGGCGTACGCTTCTATCGGCATCGCGTTAGAGGCCGCATCCCGTGCGCCTGGTGGCGACCCGAGGCCCCGCCGGCCATGTCGTCGAGACGGTCCGTTAGGAACGAACCCAACGATTTCACCCTGCGGGCGCTCCCTGAGATGCCCATTGGCTTTGTTATCGAGGGCTCGCGGTAGAAGTCGACGGCGCCACCCGTCATGCCCCCGCTAATGAACACGCGAGGGGCGTGAAATATCCAGGCGAACGAGGAGCGATGCGAAACAAATTTCTCGGCACCGGCCAACAGGGCTTTCATCCGCTGCGGAAAGTGGGTGTGGTTCTCTCCGGCCTGCGCTACGCGATCATTTACGATTTTGCGGTAACCTACAAAATTTTGCTCTCGGTTCTGCTCCTGGCGGGCTGCTTTTACTACCGCCGATGGCTGGATTTCGGGATTGTTCTTGTTGCCACCGGCCTGATGCTGGTGGCCGAAATGTTCAATACCACCGTCGAGGCCCTGTGCGATTTTCTGGAACCCCGTGAAAACGAGAAAATCGGGATCATCAAGGACATCGCCGCTGCGGCGGCCGGCATCAGCATCCTGGTCTGGTGCGTCGTTACCGGGATCGAGGTGGCCAGCCTGCTGCTGAACCCGGGTTGAGGCAAACGACCCGAATAAGATATTGGACAAGGGCGGCGGCAGCGGTATGGGCCTCAAAGATCAGGGCGCGATCGACGGGGCCCCAAAGGCCATGGAGGAAGACCTCAAGGAAAAACAACGGCTGGCCGAAGAGGAGGCCGCCCGCAAAAAGGCGGCAGCCGAGGGACCGGCCCTGGACGCCATTCCACCCGAGGAGCTGCTCGAACACATCGAAGCCATTCGCGAGATCATGGCATTTCAGCGATCGGGGAAAAGCGATCCGGACGATGTGCGCGCAGAGCGGCCTGCCCAAGAGTATCGTG
>JAAUYD010180913.1_pt1 | contig 11313 bp, 16 predicted proteins | sample 7278101 | NCBI WGS metagenome assembly JAAUYD01 (sample SAMN14350128, study PRJNA611818) | marine sediment metagenome | isolation source: surface marine sediment (0.6m) | place: French Polynesia: Moorea | collected 2018-08
AAACAGGTTGCGCAAGTGGCCGCGCGTCAGTCCGATCAGGAGCGCGCCGCCGAGCATGATGAGCGCTGGTGGGAAGACGTCAAACATCGTCGTCTCCAGCGGCGTAGTAGTCTTCATCGCGCTTCAGGAAGAAGCCCAGTCCTTTCGCGAACAGCACCATTGCGAGGCACGACAGGAAGCCAAATACCGCACCAAAGCCGAACCACCCATCCGCGCCAAAGTAGCCTTTGACGTAAATGAACACCTGCGCGACGACCGTCAGTGCAAGCACGGCGGAAAACACCCACCACAGCTTGCGAATCGTGGAGGGGCGTGCCAGCCAGTGATCCTGTTCTTTGTTGTCGTTCATAACACTGCCTGTACAAGCTGTCGTTCAAGAGTGAGCACCGGGCCGTTCAGGAAGAAGAACGCGAGCGTCAATAGCGCCGTAATCGTCAATGCAAGCACCGCGGCGAACGGTGCCTCGCCGTGATCCTTCACGGGCGGTGTATCTTCCTTGAGGAACCAGGCCATAAATACGATGGGCAGGAAGTAGGCCGCGTTTAATGCGGTACTGGCAATAATTGCCGCGATCGCGACGTAGTTATCTGCTTCAAAGGCGCCGGCGAGGATGTACCACTTCGACACGAAGCCGGCCGTCGGCGGTACGCCGATCATGCTCAGCGCGCCGATCGTAAAGGCGGCCATAGTCCACGGCATGCGTCGCGCAATACCGCGCAGTTGGTGCAGCTCGGTCTTCTTGGCGGCCGTGTAGATCGCGCCCGCCGCGAAGAACAGCGTGATCTTGCCAAACGCGTGCGCAACCATGTGGACGGCTGCACCTATCTCTGCCAACGGTTTCAGGATGGCCGTTGCCATGACCACATACGAGAGCTGCGCGACAGTCGAGTAGGCCAGCAGCCTCTTGAGGTTTTGCTGGCGCAGTGCGACGACGCTTGCCCCGATGATCGTGAACGCAGCGGCGTACACGAGCCAGCTACTGCTCGGCTCCGCAAACAGGAAGTCGACGCCGAAGATGTAGATGATGACCTTGGTGACCGTAAATACACCGGCTTTGACGACCGCTACGGCATGTAGCAACGCGCTGACCGGCGTCGGTGCAACCATTGCCGCGGGCAGCCAGCGATGGACCGGCATGACAGCCGCCTTACCGATACCGAAGACAAACAAGCCAAGCAGTAGCCCGACCGCGGGCCCCGAGATATGGCCCTCGAGAATGCCGCCGGACGTAAATGTGCCGGTGCCGGCGACAGAGTAGGTCCAGATAATCGCCGGCAGCAGAAGGCCGATCGAGGTTGTCAGCAGTACGCCCAGGTAGACCCGCGCAGAGCGCACCGTCTTATCGTCACCTTTGTGCGAAACGAGCGGGTATGTCGAGAGGGTCAGGATTTCATAGAACAGGAAGAGCGTGAACAGGTTGTCGGCAAACGCGATACCGATGGCGGCCGCCAGGGCGATCGCGAAGAAGATATAGAAACGCGTCTGGTTCGACTCGTTGTTACCTCGCATGTAGCCGATGGAGTAGATCGAGTTCACGATCCAGAGGCTGGACGCGAGCGCCGCGAACAACATACCCAGCGGTTCGACGCGGAACGCGATGTCGCTTCCGGGGACCACCGTCGCAAGCGTCACCTCGGGCCTGCCGCCCTGCATGAGCTCCGGTGCCAGGCTCCAGACCGCCCAGGCCAGGGCTGCCGCCGTGACCATGGTGGTGGCTTCACGGACATTCGGGCCAATGCGGCTGGCCGCCGCAATGCCAACGGCGCCAAGCAGCGGCAAGGCCAGAGCCAGCAGAATCAGGTCGCCGCCACTCATGGCAGGTGCTCCAGCAAGGTGTCTGCCGCCGATGCGGCCAGCGTTGCCGGTACCTCCGGAACAAGTCCGAAGTACAGGTTTGCGAGCGCTGCGATCCACGTGACCAGCAGCATCATGCGTGGCGCTTCGCGAATCGCGGACAGGTCAGCAGCCGGCTCGGCGAAGTAGATCGCTTCGACGATGCGCCATATGTAGACCACCGCCATAAGTGAGCTGATGACGAGGACCGCAACCAGCGCGATTCCGAGCGTGCCGTGTTCGAGTGCGGCGGTGATCAGGTACCACTTGCTGATGAAGCCAGCTGTTCCCGGAATACCAATCAGGCTGAAGCCGGCCACGATAAATGCAGCGGCCGTCCACGGCATGCGCTTTGCAATGCCGCCGAGATCGGCAAGACGCATCCCGGCAACCTGCGTTGCGAGGCAGCCGACCGCGAGAAACAGCGCGCCTTTGGCGAGCGCGTGATTGAACAGGTGGACCGTGCTCGCCGTCAATCCGGCTAGCGTAACGAAGCTGGCGCCAAGCAGTATGTAGCCGATCTGCGCAATCGACGAATAGGCCAGTAGACGTTTGATGTTCTGCTCGAACAGGGCGACACCGGATGCGATCAGGATTGCCAGCACCGCGAGGGGCATCAGGAACCACGTGAACTGGATGTCGTGATTGACGAGATTTCCCTGGAAGACAAAAAAGTCGAAGCGCAGCAACAGGTAGAGCGATACCTTTGTCGAGCAGGCCGCGAGGAATACTGTGACCGGGTTTGGCGCGTAGGTGTATGCATTCGGCAACCAGACATGCAGCGGGAATATCGCGGCTTTGAGCGCCAGGCCGATCGTAATAAACCCGGCCGCGACCAGTATGGGCGCCTCATCAGCGACCTCGTGAATGCGCAGCTCCATGTCTGCGAGGTTCAGTGTGCCGGTCATCAGATAGATCAGTCCGATACCGATCAGGTAGAAGGTCGCGCCTACGGTGCCCATGATCAGATACTTGAAGACGGCCGGCAGGGCACGGCGGTCTGCTCCGCCGGCGATGATCACGTAACTCGCCAGCGACGAGATTTCCATGAAGACAAAGATGTTGAAGGCATCGGCGGAAAGGGGGATGCCTACGAGACCGGCGAGCGCCAGCAACCATGCGGCATAGAACAATGGCTGGCGCGATTCGTCGATGTCTGAATCAACGCTGCGGCGGCCGGCAAGCAGGGCGAGCGTCGATGCACCAGTGACGATCAGCAACAGCAGAGCGCTGAAGCGGTCGACGGCAAGCTCGATGCCGTAAGGTGCCGGCCACGAACCCATGCGATACGTATACGTGTTGCCGTCGAGCACGCCGATCGTCATTGCGATCGCTACAAAGAACGCAAACAAACTGGCGGCGGTGGCTGCGGCACGCGCAAGCCCGCTCGGTTTGAGGAGCATGACCAGCGGCGCGCTGAGCATCGGCACTATGACCTGCAGTGCCGGTAAATGTTGGTCGAGACTAATCACTGTCGATCGCGCTGCTGAATTTCGTCTTCCTCGATCGAGCCGTACTCTTCCTTGATTCGCACGACGATGCCGAGGCCGAGAGCAGTCGTTGATATTCCAACCACGATCGCCGTCAGGATAAGTACCTGCGGAAGTGGATTCGAATAGAGGGTCACGCCGTCCTGGAAGATCGGCGCGGTGCCGCCCTCAACTTTGCCCATTGTTATATAGAGAAGGAACACGGCCGCCTGGAAGATCGACAGACCGATGAGTTTCTTGATCAGGTTGCGCTTGGCGATGACCGCGTAGAAGCCGATCATCAACACGATCGCGAATACCCAGTAGTAAAAGAGGCCGAGAAGTTCCATCAGACCCTGCCTCTCGCAGCGAACGCGTGAAACACGCAGAGCAGCACGCCCGTCACGGTTATGCCGACGCCGAGCTCAATGAGAATGATGCCGATCTGCTGACCTTTAACCGGATCGGATGCGAGTACCGAGTAGTCGAGGAAGTTGCCGCCGAGCAGCATGCCGGCAACGCCGACCGCGCCGTACAGGAGCGCGCCACCTGCGACGAGCCATTTCAACACGCTCATTGGTATGGCGCGCAATGCCTGCGATTCACCTTCGAGCAACGCGTACAGAATGACCGCGGCGGCAAGAATTGCGCCGGCCTGGAATCCACCGCCCGGACCGTATTCGCCATGGAACTGCACGTACAGGCCGAACAGGAAGATGAACGGAATCAGCATGCGGCCGACAATTCGCGGAACGAGGTAGTGACGCAGGCCCGGGTTTGGCTCTAACGACTGCTCTGATTCCTCGCGTCGCCGGGCCGTGCTCGCGCTGAGCAGAAACAACACGCCAATCCCCGCCGTGAAGACGACGAAGACCTCGCCCAAGGTGTCGTAACCGCGGAAGCTGCCGAGCACCGCGGTAACCGCATTGGGTATGTCGATGAAGTCCGGCGTATTCTCGAGGTACCACGGGGCGACGTGCGTCTGCACGGGTGCCTCGGGGTCGCCGAGGCGCGGCTTGTCGAAGGTCGCATAGATGACAATGAGCGTAGTAATCGTGACGACACCGAGCGCGAGAACGCGATTGGTCGAGCCGCCACGCTCGCGTTCACCCGTCAGGGCGAGCGCCCCAAGAAACAGGACTGTCGAGATGCCAGCGCCGATCGCTGCTTCTGTCAGCGCCACGTCGGCGGCATCGAGCAGGAAGAAGTTGGCTGCCATCAGCAAGCTGAAGATGCCGGTGAGGATGACGGCGGCGAACAGGCTCTCGCTGCGCACGATCGCGAGTGCCGTTATCACGAGCAGCGTAAGCAGAAAGACACCGAACAGGATGATCATTCGGGCTTTCCCTCGCGCTTCAACGGGCCTTCTTCCGGCTGCAGGCCAGACAGAATCGCGGCGCTCGCGAGCGCGTTCGACGCTGTCGGGCTGGTAAACAACAGGAATAGCAGGATAGCCGCCAGCTTGATCGTCGCGAGCGTCAAACCTGCCTGCAGCATGATGCCGCCAAGAATCAGCACAGCGGCCATCGTGTCCGTGAGGCTGGCCGCGTGCATGCGCGTGTACAGATTCGGCATGCGCAACGCGCCAAGACCACCGATGAAGACGAACGCGCCGCCAGCGGTGAGCATGATCCAGCTAAGGATGTCGATTACCAGAGCCATAAGTTAGTCGCCGGCCGTTTCATTGGTGCCGTCGCTGTCGGCACTTCCGCGAATGAACTCGAGAACGGCAATCACGCCGATGAAGTTAATTAGTGCGTACACGAGCGCGAGGTCGAGGAAGTCCGGACGTCCGTAGAGGAACGCGACAACAGACAGGAGCAGCACGGTCTTCGTGCCAAACATGTTGACGGCGAGAATACGGTCATAGATCGACGGGCCAAGCAACGCGCGCCCAAGAGCCAGGGCCATCGTAATCAGCGTTGCAATTGTCACTGCGTAATACACGGCTACTTCCCTCGCAGCGCCAGGATGCGACGGTCCATCTCACCCTTCCGAAGTTCGTCGGCACCGGCTTTGGTCAGCGCGTGCACGGTGATCTCGCCCTTGTAAACATCCAGCGCCAGCGTGCCGGGCGTAAGGGTGATCGAATTCGCCAGCGTGGCCTGGTCGACGGGCTGGTTACAGCTCGCCTTGATCGTGACGACTTCCGGGCTAATCGGCAGGCTGGGCGTCACGATGATGCGGGCGACGTCCAGACTTGATTTAACGACCTCTTTCGCCAGCCATAGCCAGTAGCCGATCAGGCGGCGGCCAAACTGCAGTGCGAACATCTCGGTCTGGAAATACTCCATGCGGTGCTTGATGTAGATCGTCAGGACGCACGAGAAGAGACCGAGCCCGAGTAGTAGCGGCTTGTAGAGCCCGGACCACAGCAACCAGGCCGCGACGAGCGGGATCAGCAACACCAGCATCCGGGTGATTGTTCGAGGGGTCGAGCTCATGGGTTCGATTTAGTTGTCGTCAATCGGGCTGCAGGGGTACTCGCGACGCAGCGTCGAGAACACGGCGTCACGGGCAAGCAGGTCCTTATCGAGGACTTTGCGATTAGCCAGATCGGCGACGACTTTCTCTACGACCTCTTCCAGTGAATCCGGCTCACCGAGGCAGAAGTCGGCATAAACGGTCGGGCCACGGCGGTTTACGCGGCTGCCGATACGGCTGCGGATGGCCCGTTTCGCAAACGTCTCGTCTTTTTCGAGTTCCGATGTAATGTTTTCCAGGACGCGCGCGTCGGTTGCGACGGCGCCATCGATGAAGCCCTGCACATAGCGAACGCAGAAGATGGCGTCCTTGCCTTCGGGGTCGTCATGGTAGAGAGCGCAGTGCTCGGCGAGTTCAGGAGTAGAAAGAGGCTCCACGCTCCCCGCCTGCTCGGCTAGCAATAACAGCGCAAATGCGCTGATCAGAAGTGTCCTCGTATTCATCGTGATTTCTCCGACTAGTGATTCGTGGTCGGCTGACCGTGGAGAATGGTCTCCAGTAACTCGCCGACTGTGCAGTGTTCTTCGATGGCGTGACGCAAATGTGCCTTCCTGTTGATCACGTAGTGATTGCGTCTGCCTTCCTTGGCGCGCTCAATGACGCCGGCTTCCTCCAGCTCTCCCACGAGTCGAAATGCGGTTCGCTCCGTTATGCCGACCCGGTCAGCGACGTCACGAAGTCGTGCGTCGGGGTTGTCGGCAAGGCAAATGAGCACGTGCGCGTAGTTGCTGAGGAATGTCCAGTTATGCGGTGTATCTGTCACAGGAACGGTTCTCCCGATTTCGGCGCGAGATGCATAAAGTATGACAAAGTTCACCTGAAATCAATAACAGGTTATAAAAAACAGGTAAAAACTTTCATGTTTCTAAACGTAACGGTTACGCGGGCGGCGGAGCGCAAATGAGAAAATGGCGGCCATGACTGATGGACATCCCAAGCTGACCGGCCTTTACCGCATTACGTCGCTCGCCCGTCCTGTCGACCCGGCGTACCTGACGAATAAGGCGCTACTGATCCTGCTGCCGATACTGGCGACCGTAAGTGCCGGCATGGCTTCGCTGATGGATTCGGGCAGCGGGCCTTTGTCGGCCGCGTTCAGTGGTGCGTTGGTCGCGTTTGTGGCGTGGGCGCTGACCCGTGAGCTCGCACCGGATTACAACGATGTCGCTTTCGTGGCATTGGCATTTGCGTGGGCCGCGAACGTCGCTCTGGACATGCACCAGGTCGTGCTTGCGTTCGTCGCGTTGCTTCTCGTGCGGCTGGTCAATCGATCGACAGGGCTTCCCTTTCGGCCGTTCGATACACTCAGCGTGTTCGGTTTATGTCTGTTTGCCGCAGTAAACACAGAACAGCCACTGATTCTCCTGGTCGCGTCACTGGCATTCGCCCTCGATGCCATTCTCGACAAACCGTTGCGCGTTCATTACGTGGCATCGCTGGGAAGTCTGGCGGCAGTCATCTGGCTGCAGCAATTCAATTACGATCTTATTGCTGCGGACCTGACTGTTCGAGACTGGTCGTTGCTCGGCGCCAGCGCGCTCGGACTCGGTTTCGTCATTCTCGCGAGTCCAGTGCCCGTGTCCTACTGCGACACGTCGCCAGACCGGCTCGATCGCATGCGCGTCAACGGTGGATTGATCGTCGGTTGGTTACTCGCGATACAGACTGTGATCACAAACGGCCCTTCCGCCTGGCTCGAAACGCCGATCTGGGTGTGCGTAATCGCTGTGCTGCTTTCCGGCGTCCGAGCAGCGGTTGTCGGACAAAGATAGCCGGACTGACAGCTATTTGATGGGCTCGTCGGAGTAGATAGCGACTTTGGCCGGCATGGCTGAAGACATTACGCCGCGCTTGAGATTCGCGGTCGTCATCACGAAGACGACATTGCCGGCAGGGTCGAGCGCGATAGTTCCTCCAGTGCCGCCTTCGGGCAGCAGCATTTCTATGAGCAGCTGGCGCGAGGCGTCTTCGAGCGATTCGCCGGCAAACTCGACGCGGGCGCAGATGTCCCGAGCGACGGTCCAGCGCATGAAGTACTCGCCATGACCGGTGGCGGATACCGCGCAGGAGGAGTTCGACGCGTACGTGCCCGCGCCGATGATCGGCGTGTCGCCAATTCGACCGTAACGCTTGTTGGTCCGCCCACCGGTGGATGTACCCGCCGAAATATTTCCGTCGCGATCGAGTACCACGGCGCCAACGGTGCCATAGGTAGCTTCATCGTACGGGTTCGCAACAGTTTCGGCCTCAGGGTTCTTGGCGCGCTGCTTCATGAGTGCCTCGCGCCGGCTCTCCGTCACGAAATACAGCGGATCGGCCATCTCGAGCCCCGCCTCGGCGGCGAACCAGTCAGCGCCTTCGCCGTGCAGCATGACGTTTTGCGTCTGTTCCATTACCGCTCGCGCCGCGGCAATGGGGTTCTTGATTCGCGAGCTTCCGGCAATGCCCCCCGCCTTCAAGTCGTTGCCCTGCATGATCGATGCATCGTGACGAGCCTGGCCGTGCTCGTCGAGCGCCGCACCGCGCCCTGCATTGAATCGCGGCGAGTCTTCGAGGATTGTCAACGCAGCTTCGATAGCTTTGGGTCCGGCAGCGCCGGCTTCCAGAAGCGCCCCACCGGCTTCAAGCGCGGCGGTCAGATCGGCGAGCAGCAGCTCCTCCATTTCCGCGGACAGGTCGTCCCGAGTCGTGCTTCCGGCGCCACCATGAATGGCGATTATCCAGTCGGGCGATTCACCGGCATCGGGCGTCTCGCTGGTGCCCTCGGACTGTGCGAGGGATGGGAGTAGGAGCAGTGCCGCAAAGAGGGCGACAAGCGGAAATCGATGAAGAGTCGTCATCGGCTCACGTTAGCAATCGAGATTGACCAACGCCAGCCCGACGGCTAGCCCTTATTGGCCGCGTTAGACTACTCCGTGTCGTCCGATGTCAGGCGTTGCTGGAACACGGATCGGTGCTTAACAAGTTGTGGCTCGCTGCGGCGGCTGGCGATCATCGCGACCAACAGCACGGCCACAACGGCCGCATAGAATACGAGTGCTTTCAGCATGGAAATGCCCCCCTGCTTGCGTAACGAGATACAGCGACACTAGTCCGGAATCTCGGAGAAATGGGGAGCGGGCCGACTATGGTTACGGTTTGTTACAGCAAGGCGTGTAAGTCCCGGAATTACGGTGCCGTTCTGGCGGCTGGAAGGACTGTGAGCGCCGGCCTTTGCGCAGGCTTCGAGAGTCTTGCCGGTTTCAGTCGCGAGCTGCCCGATACCCGACTGCGGCCGTAACGGCCGTCAGAAATGTGCCCCAAGCAATGTCGGAAACGACCAGCAGGACCGACCATTGCGTGAAGATCGCATAGTTCGTCAGCGTGTACGTGCCGTAACAAATCGCGCCGAGCGCGGCGCCGTGCACGACTGCCGTCGAGATTTGCCGGTCCGCCAGGGCGGGGCGAACGGCGAGGTAGAGGATGGCGCCGATATAGCTCACATAGAACACCGCGGCCGCCGCCGCAGAAGCGGTGGGTCGCATCATCGATCCGAGTTGCGCGTCGTACACGTCGCGCAGGAACAGACTGATCCAGGCGATATCAATCACCAGGAATGCAACGGCCGCAGCCGCAAATGCCTTCACGTATCTCATGGCCATAGTCTACAATGCCCGTCCCCGCGCCCGTAGCTCAGCTGGATAGAGTACTGCCCTCCGAAGGCAGGGGTCAGAGGTTCGAATCCTCTCGGGCGCGCCAATCTGTTCAACTGGTTACGTGGTCTCAGAGCAATTGCGGAAGTGCGTTGTGACCACCACGTGACCATGTTGTGACCAGATTTGCGACCTGTGAGCCGCTAACTACGAAGCAGGCGGCCCGATGTTCGAGTCTTTCCGGGCGCGCCGTGCTGCCAGGCTCGCCGTCAATGCGGTCGTTTTGCATTAGAGTAAACCCTTAGGAACTCAGAGAGACCTATATCGTGTCCGTCGACGTCCAAATCGGATTGTTCGCCGCTATCCTACTGGTCGGCTTAGGCCAGGGTCTCTTCCTTGTCGTCGCCGTATTATTCGCCTCCGAAAATCCATCCCGAGCGAATTCTTTCCTAGCCGCACTCCTGCTCTGTTTTGTGCTGGAGCTAGCCAATCGCTTCGCCATTGCCACAGGTCTTATCATGATGCTGCCGGGGGTGGTCGCGATGAACTGGGCCCTGGATTTTTTCTTTGGGCCGCTGGTTTACCTCTATGCGCGGGAACTAACCAGCCTCTCTGCAGGTGCAGAAATCCGACCGTTTCGCCGCCACATGGTGCTCCCTGTAGCCGGACTCGTCGTGGGTGCCTTGCTTTGGGCCTATTTCCCCGGTGAGCAGTTCATCGCGACGCTCGATGCGTCTGCCGATGCGCCGCTTGCGATCGCTGAGTTCGTTCTGGCGCTGGCGAGTATGGCCTCCATGGTCGCGTACGTCTGGTCATCGTTCCGGGTCTTGAACAAGCACCGTGCGAACGTAGAGACCAACTTCAGCTATCTCAATAAGACCAGCCTCGTCTGGTTGCGAAATTTGCTGGTAGTCATTGCAGTCTTGCTGGTTCTCTATGTGGTGTTCGCCGCTACAGAATTTCAGTTGCATGGGCTTGAGACGGCATTCCCGTTGGCGATCGTCATTGCGGTGTTCAGTATCGGGTTTATTGGTATCAGGCAGCCAATTGTCTTCGAGCGTCGTGGTGCTGGCGAAGCCGAGTTCGTGACGGCCCCTGAGGGCGGCGATACTGGGGGCAGCGCGTCCGGATCCGACAAGTACAAGAAATCTGCTCTTTCGGAGCAAGACTCGCACGCCATCTTTGCCGAGATCGAAAACCTGATGTCTTCGGAACGCGTCTATCGTGAGAGTGACTTATCCTTGCCGATGCTCGCGGAAAGACTCGGCCTGCCTAGCCACTACGTCTCCCAAGCAATCAATCAGGGCTCCGGCTCGAATTTCTTCGAGTTCGTCAACAAACGCCGGATCGGTTTCGTTAAGAAAAGGTTACAGGCTGCGGGCAAGGCTGGCGTGACAAATGTACTTGAGACCGCATTCGACGCCGGCTTCAACTCCAAATCGGCTTTTTATACGGCGTTCAAGTCGGAAACCGGCATGACCCCCAGGGCGTACCAAAAGACCCTCATGCCGCTGAATTAATTCCGCAATACGTTGTTTATTCGAGCGAAATAAAAAGTCCGGACTGATCGGCCCGGACGATTCGTGCGCCAATCAGCGCGATTCTCTCCTCCAGATCGGCAACCCGTCGTTGCCGCAGACAACAATTGGAGGAAGGAAAATGACAGTTCGCAGTTTCTTAGTAGTAGAGCGCGCAGCCCACCTGGCTTTCGCGTTGTTGATGGTCTTATCGGTCGCGGCTTGTAGTAGTGGCTCTGGCGGCGGGTCGATCGACCAACCACCCGTGCTTGAGGCTCCCGATGCTGGCATCGTTGGCGACGGACGGCTAGAGGAGATACTCAGCTTTGTCGTCTCGGACACCGGCGTGCCTGCCGTTGGGGCAATGGTCGTACACGG
>JAAUYD010037676.1_pt1 | contig 11307 bp, 7 predicted proteins | sample 7278101 | NCBI WGS metagenome assembly JAAUYD01 (sample SAMN14350128, study PRJNA611818) | marine sediment metagenome | isolation source: surface marine sediment (0.6m) | place: French Polynesia: Moorea | collected 2018-08
CATTTCCCGGGCCCGGCGGAGGGTGTCCTCGCCGTCGCTGCCTTTAAGGCCGACGCGGCCGCCCATACCGGCTATGGGGTTGACGATCAAGCCTATTTTTTTGCGTTCGAGACTCACGATTCCATATTTCTAAGTTCTTTTGTTCTGCGAACCTTCAGAATTTTAGCCCTTTCCTCTTATACATCCGCCAGGTCAGGGCCATGGTTGCCGGGTCTTCGGAAGCGGCCATGTCAATTTGGCCGACGGCACAATTCTGCGGCCCGTTTAAAATCACCTGGGGGGTTTCATAGGCCTCCTTGGCGACGGTCCGCACTATTTCGATGAACTTGTCGATCTCTTCTTTGTCCTGACTTTCCGTTGGTTCGATAACCCAAGGTTCTTCCACGTAAGGCGGATAACCGAGGGTAAAGGTACTGTTTGGTCCAAAGTCCGCCACGCGCAGGGAAAAATTATGGGCGTCAACCCCGGTTTCGTCGAACATCTGCTTCAGACTGAAGACCGTTTCTTCCATCCGGTTGCGTCCTTCTGCCAGCGGTACGGTGATGCCTTTTATCTGCCGCAATTTATGGCAGAGATAGTTGTTGTTTAATACCGCAATATCGGTGGCCCGGGCGATGCCTTCAGGGCCCATGGCCAAAATCCAGGCATAGGCACGCACGGCATTCGGTACGTTCCCGTAAAATTGCTTTACCCGGCCGATACTCAGGGGCCGATCGTGGTCGAGGAAATAGCGATGACCATCGGCAGCGACCACCGGTGACGGCAGGAAAGGTGCCAGCTCTTTGGACACCACGACCACCCCCATGCCGGGTCCGTAGCCGCCATGGGGGCTTGAAAATGCTTTATGCAGGTTGTAGTGCACCAGATCGAATTTTAAATCCCGGGGCTTGGCTCGGCCCATGACGGAATTGGTGTTGGCGGCATCATAGGCGAAAATTCCGCCCACTTCGTGGATCATGTCCGCCATGGTCAGTAAGTTGGTGTCAAATATACTGAGTGAGGTGGGGTTGGTCTGAATCATGCCGGCTGTACGGTCGGAAACGGCTGCTTCCAGGGCTTTAAGATCTAGGTTGCCGTCTTCCTTCTGGTCGATGGTGATCACATTAAAGCCCGCCATTTTGGCAGCGACAGCATTGGTACCATGGGAGGTGTAAGGAACGATCAGGTCGGTTTTATGATGGTTGCCCTTGTCCTTGTGGTAGGCAGCGATTATCAGGCATTCGGTATACTCAGACAGGGTACCCGACGGCGGCTGAAAGCTGACCGCATCAAATCCGCTGATGGCCTTGAAGCACTCTCCGAGTCGATACAGGATTTCGAGCATGCCCTGGACGCTCTCCTCATCCTGAAAGGGATGTAGATTGGCCACTTTCGTTGAACCTGCTAGGGCTTCGTTGATTTTCGGATTGTACTTCATGGTGCAGGTCCCTTCGGCGTTGAACCCGCTATCCACACAGGTGCTTTCCTGTGACAACCGGAAAAAATGCCGCATGACTTCCACTTCTGAAAGTTCCGGGATTTCAGGCGGCTTGGTGCGCTGCATATTTTTTGGGATGCAAGTCATGCTATCGCCAACCGTATCCTGGATCTCCTGTTCGACTTTCGGTACAACATGGCCCCTGGTGCCTTTGGATCCTAGCTCAAATATGCAGGGCTCATCGTATCTGGCTTGTCTATACATCGATGCCACCTCCTTTTGCGATCTTGGTCAAGGCGGCGATGAGCCGCTCGATATCATCCAGTGTATGGGCCTCGGTAACACAGAACAGAGCACTTTGCCCGAGCTCTGGATACTCGACCGATAAATCTTTGCCGCCTACAATGCCGTGTTTTCGGTAAAGAGATTTGTTTACGGCTGCGACCGTGAGATTGATGTCATCGAAATTGACCACAAATTCTTTAAAATGGGCCCCCTTGAGGACCGGGGCCTGAATGCCTTCGATGCGATTCAGCCGCTCGATCGTATAATTGGCCTTGGCGGTAATCGATTGACCCAACTCAGACATGCCCCGGGGACCCATCAGGGCCATATAGACCGCCGCACCGATGGCACACAAGTTGCTGGAAGAACCGATCATAGAAGTGGCATTTTCGCGTTGACTGAAGAAGTGACGGCGGTCCCACAAGGTATCCAGATACCCCTTGTCTTGGCCGTCTGTTGTGGGAGCAACAGCCCCGACGTAGCCGGGCAGCTGCTCCAGAAATTCGGGCTCGTCCCGGCAGCCGAATATACCCAAAAAATTACCGCCGAAGTTCATGTGAAGCCCTAACGGCTGAGCCTCGCCGACCACCACATCGGCGCCGTAATCTCCCGGCGGTCTCAAAATGCCCAAGGATGATGTGTCTACGCCAACAGAAAAGACCGCGCCGGCCTGGTGGGCTATGTCGGCGATGACATCCACCTGATCCTCGATGATACCGAGGTAGCTAGGATTCTCGATATAGACGGCCGCCGTGTCAGAGCTGATTTTTTGCTGCAGATCTTTCAAATCCAACTTTCCATCGATGGACTGGAAGTTCACGGTATTCACGTGTGCTCCGCTATACTCCGTGTAGGTCTTTATCACCCCCAATCGATCCGGACTGATATTGGCCGGAACCAGAATGCTACTGCGTCCGGTCAGCCGTCGGGCCATATTGGCTGCTTCACCGGCCGCTGTGGACCAGTCATAGACCGAGTTGATAACCACATCCATGGCGATCAATTCAGCCATCAGACTCTGGAATTCAAACAAGGCCTGCATTTTGCCTTTTTCCGGCTCGGGCAATCCAAGATAGGCGGTCTTGAATTCCGTTCGATTGATAATTTCATCGACGACAGCCGGCACGTAATGCGGCCAACAGCCGGCGCCACAGAAAACCAAAAGCCGATCATTGTTTTGGGCAAGAATCCCTTCGATGTGGCGTCTCAACTCGAATTCACTTGCAGGACCCGGTACTTTGACCGGTTCAGAAGTGACGGGAAGATCTTTAAATAATTCGTCGATATCGTCGACACCGATTTCCCGCATCATCTCCTCCATGACCTCCGGCACTGAATTCGGAATGTATGGGTGAATGAATGGTGATGGCATGGTTTCCTCCTTAGTTCTACTTTTTCAAATCATTTTTTAACCTCTATAATAACTTCTTGTCCGACTGGCCTGCCAGTACGCGATAATGATACTTGGGAACTCCGGTAATCTTCCCATTGTGTAAGCCAGGTTGCGAGCGAAGTGAGTTTCCTGACAAATCCTTTATCCGTCGTCACCCGCCGTTTGTCTAAACATCCTTTACAACGTCCAGCAGTATTTCAGTTGCCTTTTCACAATGCTCCCTGGTGATGGTCAGGGGCGGCATAAACCGCAGAACATTGCCATAACGGCCGCATGGCACCATGATGATTCCGCGATGAAGCAGGCTGAAAACGACTTTGCCAATTGTATCCGGACCCAGTGGCTCTCTGGTCTCCTTGTCTTCGACCAGTTCAATACCGATCATGAAACCTCTACCGCGCACGTCACCAATAATGCGTGTCTTTTCGGCCCCCTGGCGAAGTTTATCTTTGATCTCCTCACCAACATGGGTGGCACGGGCGATCAAAGCGTTGTCATTTTCGGTCAGAATATCGATGTTGGTCATGCAGGCCACAGCGGCGGCTGCATTACCGGCAAAGGTATTGGGTTGCGAACCCTCGGTTATTTTGTCGGCCAGCTCCTTTTTCAAGGTCAATCCGGCCATGGGCATGTCTCCGCCCATTCCTTTGCCCCAGGTGAGCATGTCCGGTACCACACTGCTGTGTTCGATGGACCACATTTTACCCGTTCGCCCGGTGCCGGCCTGAACCTCATCGGCCAGAAACAAGGCCCCGTGTTTGTCGCAAGCTTCTTTCAACGCTTCCAGATAGCCCGGCGGTGGGGGTACATATCCGCCTTCCCCCTGCTGCGGTTCAACGATCAGCATGGCGACATCATCGGCGGCGGTGTAGGGTGTGTTGAGGACATAATCTACATATTTGGCACATTGCAGATCGCAGCTTGGATACGCCATATTAAAGCAGCAGCGGTAGCAGTAGGCATAGGGCACATGGATGACACCCGGAATCGACGGTCCATAGCCCAGTCGATATTGCGCACCCGTTGTCAGGGATCCGGAACCGCACCACACACCGTGGTAAGCGCCATGAAAAGCGACAAATTGGGTTCTGCCGGTAACGCGGCGCGCAAATTTTATGGCAGTTTCAAGTGCGCCGCTGCCCCCCTGTGTAAAATAGCTGACACAATCATCGCGCAGACCTTGAGGCATGATGCCAGATACTTTGGCAGCGAGCTGGATCCGTCGGGTATTTGTCATATCGGTTGCGTGCATCAACTTCGACAGCTGTTCTTCAATCGCTTTCACAACCCTTGGATGTCTGCGTCCTACGGCGTTTACGGCAACTCCGGCTGTAATATCAATGTATAGATTGCCGTCCGGGTCTTTCACCGTGGAGCCCATGCCTTCATCGTAAACACACGGGAAGCTGCCCGCACCGCGGGCCATGGATTCATATTCGGAAGAATCTGCAAGCAACTTCTGCGTCTTGGAACCAGGGACCTTGTCTGTCAGCATCTTGGGCGCGCCCGGGTAGGATAGCGCTGCCAATTCTTCTTCGGAAATCATGATTTACTCCTTTGGATGTTTGTCGAGATCGTGTGTTCGTTCCAAATCAGCGGTAGGGTAATACCGAATTGCTGTGAGAAAATACGATTGCAGCCCAGATAAGGCCTAATCTAAGAAGTACTGCAACTAAAGCGAATATCGAAAAGCAGATGACTGATACATCATATTCGTCCCTGATTTTATCAAATTACGACTCGCCATTTCTTTGATTCAATCAGTTGTCGGCCCATTCTAACAACCCCCATACGTCGATAGCATTGGAAAGCTCTTTAAAAAATGAAAATTACAGCATCTTCTGGGGCAGCCACAAAGCGAGTTGTGGAAACAGCATCGTCAACAGCAATACAATCAGCTGAATCGCAACAAAAGGCGGAATCGATCGCCAGATGTCCTGGGTGTGGATCTGCGGAGGCGCCACCCCTCGCATTAAAATTAACGCCCAGCCAAATGGTGGCGTCAGATAGGCTACTTGCATATTTAGTATAAAAACGATTGAAAACCAGACGGGATTAAAGCCCAGAAAAATCGCAATCGGCATAAAAATTGGAGCACAGATGGTTAAAACGGCATAGTCATCCATGAACATGCCGAATACAAGGAGAATGATCTGCATTGCCGCCAGTATCAGCCAACGATTAACCGGAACTCGTTCGACAATTTCCATAACCATGTCCTGGGCGCCCGCACTGGTGTAAACCACCCCAAAAAGGGTGGCAGCCACCAGAATCCACAAGGCCATGCCACTGATTTTCATGGTTTCACGACATGAGTCCGCAATTACAGTCCATTTGAGCCGGCCATAAATAACACATACGATCAGGGATCCAAGGGCGCCGATGCCGGCAGCCTCTGTTGGAGTCGCGATGCCCATAAAAATACTTCCCAATACGAGCACGACCAGCAGTGAGGGCAGGGCGATGTCTTTTAGAGCAATAAGCTTAGCCTTCCAAGAGGTGTCACCGGCTGCCCTGGGTGCAAGGTGCGGCTGATAATAACACCGTATGGCGATGTAAAGCAGGTAAAACAAAGCGGTGATGAATCCGGGGACCGCGCCGCCGAAAAAAATTTTGCCAATGGAAATCCGTGAAATATAGGCAAAGATAATCATAATGATGCTGGGGGGGATAATTTCTCCCAGAACCCCACCGGCCATCACACTACCGAGGGCCAGATTCTTGTTGTAGCCCTGTTTCAGCATGGCGGGCACTGCAATCAGTCCCATGGTCAGGATACCGGGCCCGAACCCACCGCACATGGCCAAGGCGACGCATACACCGATGGAAACGATGGCCAGGCCGCCTCTTAAACCCGACAGCCAAAGATTGAGAGCCTTGAAAAGGCGATCGGAGATTCCCGAATGAATTAAAAAATTTCCCATCAGCAGAAACAGGGGTATGGTTATCAGCCCGGGGTCAGTGATTTGGCGATAGGTTGTGGTGGCAACGATGAATAAGTCGGTGGTCCCTCCTAGTATAAACAGAATGATGACGCTGATGCCGCCGAGAGCAAAAGAGACCGGAACACCTATCGCCAAAAGGCTCAGGAGCCCACCGAATAAAAGAACCGTTACCATTTCGGTACTCATGAAATCATTTCTCCGGGATAATATGTAAAGAACCCGCTCATAGGTTCAACGATCCAAGGTTCATAGGTTATTTGGTTTCAAATCGTCAGGAAATTAAGTGGCTTTAAGACCTCAAACCATAGTTTTTATCTAACCCTGTAATAAGCGGTCCCCACAGAGGTGGCCCCGGCTCCTTTCAGGGGCCATCCTTATACCCCCAGCTGGTGGTTGATGATTCGTTGGATGTTATAACCTCTGATCCGAAACCTTTGAACCACTGAACGCTTGCAACTCACCTGTAAAACCGAGCCAAGGCACAACCCGGTCAATCATCACGTCTAAAATATACGGCAATTCCCTGTAGTAAAAACAGAAGTGCACCGATGGGGATGAGAATTTTAAAAGGGTAAAGCGGCATTCGGAACGCGCCCGCAAGTTTTTCCTTCATCATCAGTGAATTCCAACCCATCCAGGAACCTTGCCAGACCAGCACTCCCATGAAAATGACAAAACTTGCCAGGGCAATCGCTTTGGCCAACAATTTGATTTTGGGCGGAAAATGATCATAGAGGATTTCGATTCTGATATGTTCCCGTTTGGACATGGTATAGGCTCCGGCGACCAGTATAAAGACGCCGAAAATCTGCCGATTGAGTGGCCAGGCCCAGGTGGTCGGACTGTTGAACAGGTAACGTCCGATCACTTCCGTCGATGTAATCAGCATCATAATAAAGACCAACAAACTTGCTGGCTTGCCGATCGCTTCTGTAACCCTGCTAATCAAATTGGATCGAGAATTCGTTTCCTCGGCCATGACTTCAGTCCTTTAGTGGCTCTAATTAAAAATTGATCAGGTGGAGATCAAATAGGCTCCATCCTGATCAATTTTTATACAAGGATTGGTTAAAAATTTCTTTTCAAATATTTTGAACTTATATTGTCCTATTTAAGTGTTTTACGCCAGTCCTTAACCATCTGAACCGCTTGGGCAACCGAAGGATCTCTTTCAGCAATTTTGTCCCACAACTCGGCGGCCACTTCGGCATGTCTCTTTTCGCAAGCCTCATCCAGGGGAACATAGGTGACCTTGCCCTCCTGAACCAGCTTGTCGACGACTTTCATTTCCTCCATATACAGATCGTTGAGAGCATTGAAGTAATCCTCGGCCGCATCCGCCAATGCTTTCTTCAAATCATCGGGTAGTGAGTCCCATTTTTTCTTGTTGAACACTATCTGGCCCGGGACCACATCATTACCCCCGCCTATAATGCGATACGGCGCTACCTCATGCCATTTTAATCCGGTGATGGAGCTGACATCCCATTGGGAGGCATCGATGGTGCCCAGCTTCAGACCCATATAGGCTTCCATCCCGCTGATATAGGTACCGCGAGCCCCCAGCATATTGTAGTAATCCATCCAGGCACCCTCAACTCTGAACTTTTTGCCCTGAATGTCATCACAGGTCTTCATGGGTTTGGTGGAAAGAGTGAACAGCTCGCCATAGGAGTGCACATCCAGCCAATAAAGACCTTGTTTGGCATATTCTTTGCGGAGAAGGTCAACAAATCCGCTGTCAAAAAAGAAGTTTCGCACGATTTCCGAATTCTCTTTGACGTTTTTTCCACCTGGATTGTTCCACATATAGGGCAGGCCGAATTCCACTTCGCCCACCGGAATGATACCGCCCCACATGGCAGCGACCGCATGCAGCATATCCAGGGTTCCTTGTTGGGTGGATTCAAACAATTGCTCTGCCGGAACGAGTTCCGGGTCGGCAAACACCGTTATCTTTATGCGGCCGTTGCTTCTTTTGTTAGCTGATTTGGCGAATTCTTTGAGCAGCTCCATGGACAGATCCCCGCGGGGATAGGCGGATTGGATTTTCAAGCGGAATACCTTCTCGGCGGCATCAGCGCTCATGCTGCCGACGGTCAGGGAAATGGCGAACATTGCAACCACGATAACAGAAATCATTAGAATAAAACGTTTCACTTTTACAGCCCTCCTTTTTTGTTGTGGTTTATTGGAATCACATTGGGTTGAACTATATTGAATATCACCCCCTTCTTTAAATTACAAAATCTCTAATAGATGATTTGCATCCAGTATTTTGAAGCATATTTAATATATAAAAGACAGTTATGTCAACCTGGAAGTGCTATGTGAATCTTTGATCAAGACCAAACCTTAATATTGTTTCCGAGTAAATAATCTAATATTATGAAATAATGTAAGATACGACAGAATTAGACAATTAAACAAAAGCACCATCACTATCATCATAAACAATATTGCCGTCGACGATGGTCATCAAAACGGATATTTCACCTATTTTGTGCGGATCCACGTTTTGTATATCATCTCCAATTACACAAAAATCTGCTACTTTCCCCACCTCGATGGAGCCTTTGATATCTTCCATATGATCCTGCCAGGCCCCGTTTATTGTGTATGTTCGGATCGCCTCTTCCACGGTGATACACTCCTCGGGCCCACTTACCTTGCCGGACACCAAGCCTTCTCTTAATACTGCGGCCTGAACCCCCATTCTCCAGTTGGGGTAGGTTACAGGTGCGTCGGAATTACTGGTCAAATTGGCGCCGGCATCCAGCACCGTTCGCATTGGCCATTCGTAAGCGGCACGCTCTGCACCGACAACGGCCGGTTCAAAATCAGCAATCATCGCTCCGATAAAAGGCTGCATGGCAATGCCGCAGTTGTATTTGGCAAGAATTTTGGCTTTGTCGGCACTGATAAAGTCGCCGTGGATGATATAATGGCGCAAATCCTGGCCAGGTTGCTTTTCAAAGGCCTGGGCAAACCCATCCACGGCCGCATCGATGGCGCGATCTCCGGTGGCGTGCAACCCGATTTGATACCCTTTCGAGTGAATGTATTCGATCATTTCAATGAGATTCTCTCGCTGTTCCTGATCGGTTGTACCCGGGATCACCGATGTTCCATGACCTGCATCGCCACTGACATAGTCCTCGTTCATCCATGATGTGTAGGTCAGCGGAATACCGTCGGCAAAAATCTTGACTCCAGAAAAATTGAGCCACACCTTATCTACATCCGTTGGCACCTTGAATGTCTCAATGTTCTTTTTCAAATCTTCTAGTGTAAGGGCTCCGTAGTCGCCCATAAGCAGCAAGACATTTGTTCTAGCCGTCAATCGGCCTTCGTCAAACAGTTCCCTGTAGATGTCTACGAATTCTGCACTCATTACGCCATACATAAAGGCTTCACCCCCGGGACCGATGGCCGCATCAGTGAAGCTAGTGATCCCATTTGCATTCAGATGACTAAGCGTAGTGAGGATGGCCTGTTTTTTTTCTTCCCTTGTTAAAAGAGGTACAGCCTTGGAAACCATGTCCTGGGCTTTCAGCTCTCGAAATATGCCAGTTGGCTCTTTTGTCGATGGATCTCGTTCCACTTCGCCAGACTCCGGATCAGGAGTGTCTTTTGTAATTCCAGCCAGCTCAAGTGCTTTACCATTGGCTAATAGCGTGTGAACTGAAAAATCAGTCAAGACCACAGGATTGTTCGGAGACACGGGATCGATATCCGATCTTCTGGGAAGCCGGGACGGATCATTTTTACATTCTTCCAGTGATCCCTGGTCCCAACCAAAGCCACGAATCCATTCTCCCGGTTCAACTTCTGTTACCTTTTGTTCAAGTGCTGCGACTATATCGGAAATTGATTTTACTGTCGGATAGGTTAAATCGAGAGCCAATGGAGGCCTGCTAGCACCGAAAAATGGTGCATGCATGTGTGATTCATTGATCCCAGGCAGGAGTGGTTTGCCTTTAAGGTTTAAAACTTTCGTATTGGACCCGATAAATGCTTTGATATCATCGCTGGTTCCGACAGCTAAAATTTTCCCCTCTTTTACCGCTACGGCTTCTTTAATACTGAAGTCCTCGTCGACGGTGATGACCTTCGCGTTGGTGATAACTAAATCCGCCTCCATTTGATCCTCCTTTGCTTGTAAGGTGAGTACTGGGAAATTTTTATCAATATCTATTGCTTTTCAGAAGTCTTACTATCCAAAATGCAGTAGATACCCTGCCCAGACCTGGCAGCGCCGAGACACCCATTGCACGAAACACAGGTTGCCTTGCGTAGGTCTCCGGATTTCCAGCGGGCAACCAACCGCGGTTCGCGTATTAAGGGTCTGCTCAATGAAATATAATCGGCATAACCTTCATCCACCAAACGCTCGGCCAGCAAATAAGACCGAATGCCCCCGATCAAAATAACCGGAGCCTGAATATTGGACTTGAGAATTTTGGTTGCTCTTCGAAAGTAGGCTTGATCACGTTCAAATGTGATTTCTTTGCGAAAAGGGACATACTTGCCGGATGAAAAGGTTCCACCACTGACTTCGATGCCTTCAACCCCGGCATTGTCGAGCATGGCCCCGATTTGCATGCAGTCTTCCAGCGTCAGGCCGTTTTGAAGAAAGTCTTCAGAGTTTATCTTGACAAAAATGGGGAATTGTGGTCCTACGGTTTCACGGATGCTTTTGACCACTTCTAAAAGAAATCTGACTCGATTGTGAATGTCCCCCCCGTAGTCATCGCCTCGGCGGTTGAACGCGGTAGACAAGAACTGGCTGAGTAAATAACCGTGGGCCGCATGGATTTGAACTCCATCAAATCCTGCCGCTTGAGCACGACGCGCGGCCTGACCAAACGCGTCAACTGTCTGCCGGATATCTTCGACGGTCATCTCGCGATGGGGAAATCCCAAAAGACTTTTGACGATGGATGGTCCCATCGGCATATTATTGTTGAGTTTTGCATCGGCTTTCAAACCGCCATGGGCCAGTTGCAGGATGATTCGACCACCTTGTCGATGGACGGCTGCGGTCATTTGGCTCAGGCCTTCAATGCGACCGTCATGGTCGACACCCAGCTGTTGTGGGGTGGCCTGTCCGGCGGGGCTTACATAGGTGTGACCGCTAATGATCAGCGCAACGCCGCTCCCGGCAAGATCTTCCATGAGTGTGATGAGATCCGGGGTACAGTCGCCGTTTTCAGCGGCCATTCCTTCCCAGGTGGCGGAACGGATAAATCGATTGGGAAGTGCTA
>JAAUYD010261246.1_pt1 | contig 11306 bp, 8 predicted proteins | sample 7278101 | NCBI WGS metagenome assembly JAAUYD01 (sample SAMN14350128, study PRJNA611818) | marine sediment metagenome | isolation source: surface marine sediment (0.6m) | place: French Polynesia: Moorea | collected 2018-08
AATAGTATTATTGCAGGCAACAGTCTCGATCTCCGCCCTACTACTTCCCCAACTGGTACTTTTACGCTTATCTCTGGGGGTAATAATTTAATCGGTAATGGGGATGGAACTCCCTTTACTAATGGCGTTAATGGCGATATTGTCGGTACTGCTGCAACTCCTATCGATCCTTTACTCGGGCCTTTACAAGATAATGGTGGCGATACTTTTACTCAAGAATTATTAACCGGATCTTTGGCGATCGATGCTGGCAATAATGCTAACGTCCCTCCTGGAGTGACGACAGACCAAAGGGGCGACGGATTCGATCGCATTGTTAACGGTACTGTAGATATCGGTGCGTTTGAAGTTCAATTAACCCCCACACTATTAACATTTTTATCAACTAATGCGATCGCCCCATCTAATTTAATTCCAGATCCGATAATTAATACTAATCTCAGCACTATTTAATTTCTAATTCGATACTGTAATGGCTGTAAAATAACTGTTACAGTATCTTTTTTTTACAATTTAAACCAGCTCAGAAAAACTAAAACTAGTAGTAAAGAGTAAATATATAGCAACTGAACTATAGATTAGGACACTAATTGTAAAAGCAGAGAATAGGTAGTAGGTAGTAGGTAGTAGGGAACAAATAAAATTGTCATAACCTTTGCTTCGACTGCTATATCTGGTCATTTGAGCGCGATCGCACCACACTCGATCGAACAAAATTTTTTTTTCAATATCTATCTAAATCTTATTCTTTTGCAGGGATCTTAATTTGTGAATTGGTCATGTTTGGATCGATTTCTAAAGAGGATTGAGAAAAGCCTAAGTTGCCAAGATGATAGAATATTGCCGTAGAAAGCGGAACTAAAACCACAATAAAAGCAAATTTAACTAAATAATCTAGACTGTGATTGTTGTCGTTAAAATTATTATTCATTTTTTTATTTAAATCTTTTCTTAATCATAGCTACTAAGTAATTATACGGAAGCGATCTCGATCGCAAAAACTTAACTTATTTCAAGCTTTCAATCTGATTTTATAACTAATTAGTTAGAGATACTTTGCGTTATTTGAGACCCTTGTCTATTATGGAGCTTAATAGTTCAAAAATATAATCTTAATAAAAATTATAAATAGTATAAAATATTCACGTTAGTATCGAAAGCTAACAAAAATAATTCAATTCTTTCAGATAAGTAAATTAATTCTAAATATAGATTAAGCAAGCAGTGAGATCGGAGTCTTTTTGTTATGAATAAAAATTCTATGATTATGGAATTAAGGTGTTATGACGAAAAAGTAGAGCTATCTACAAGTGCGACAAAATTAACTGAAATGTTCGCCGCAGATCCGGGACTTCCAGGAGTATTGCTAAGCGATAAAGATCGCATAATTGGAGCAATATCAAGAGAAAGTTTTCAAGAATATATGAGTCGTCCTTATAGCTTGGAATTAGCGGCGAAAAGAAAAATTGAGTATTTATTAAAATATGTTTATATTAGCGATTTATTTGTTTTTTCAAATACTTTAATAGTTGAAGCAGCAACCCAAGCTCTAGCAAGAGAAACAAGCAGATTTAGAGAACCGCTGATTATTATGCTGACACCAATTAAATGTAAGTTGGTAAGTATTACAGAATTACTGGGTGCTTATGCAAAAATCAGTCAAATAAATCATCAATTATTAGAAGAAACTAATCTCCAACTCACAGAGGCCAATGAAAACTTAGAATTAGCAAGTGGTAAAGATAAAACAACCGGATTAGGAAACGATGCTTTATTTAAAAGTTATTTGCTAAAAAAATGGTCAAAATCCCTCTTAAAACGAGATTGGTTATCGGTTATATTATTAGAAATAAATTTATTACAAAAAGATTTAGGTCGTTACGATCGATTGGCTTTAAATGGTTGTTTAAGAAAAGTAAGTTCAATCCTCTTAGAATCTCTCGATGAATTAACAGATACAGCATTTTATTTAGATCGGAATAAATTTGCGATTATCATGGAAAATAGTAATACGATCAAAGCTGGAAATTTAAGTAAAAATATAAGTGAAAAAATTCGCCAAATCGAGCTTGAAAATTTTGAAACTAAAGCAAAGAAAAATTTAAGTCTCAATTTAGGTGTTGCTTGTATTAAACCGAATCAGGGGGATAATCCAGACAATTTATTAAATAGTGCTGAAGAATGCCTTCATCAATCTAAAATAATTGGCGAAAATTTAACAATTGTCGATGATATTTCATCTAGAGATTCTCAAAGACTTGTAAATAAAACGTATATTGAAAAAGCTTTACTTTAAAGACCACCGTTACAATCAAAGTTTAGGTTTTGTCTTTAACTCGCTGCGCGAGAAGGAAGAGGGAAGAAGGATCGAGTTTCTAATTAAACATAAAATGCTTGCTTTTTTTTCAATACCTCGCTTAGCGAGTTAAACTAACCAACAAGCAGTCGGGAAAACTAAATATTCTAAAAAGAATAGTTTCCAAATAAATTGGTAAAAACTGGCGATCGCGATTTTATCGTCTAAATTGACACCCAGCGATCGCCACCACAATAAAGCTAGCAAACCTAAATGAGTGCTGACTAAAAATATCGGATTAATCCCATTAAGAGTTAAAAATCCCGCTATCATCATCCCGAGATAACAAGCAGTAACGATCCAACGAGAAATATTAAAAATTGTTTCTTTACCTAATAAGATTGTAAAAGTAGAAATATTGTATTTTTTATCCCCTTCGAGATCGGGAATATCTTTAAAAATGGCGATCGCTACCGTAAATATGAGAATAAAAGCAGTTATCAGCAACACTGCAGGGGTTAAAAAGACTTTTCCCTGGAATCGCTCGATAAAATGAGAAAATATCCCTAAATTTACGACGATTCCCCGGACAAGAAAAATACATAAAGCGGCAAAAAAAGGAAAACGTTTCAATCTAATTGGTGGTAAGGAGTAGATTGTTCCGATCGCCAAACTCAATCCTACAGTTGCAAATAACCACACTCCTAAAAATCCTGACGAAAAAAGTGCAACTATACCACAAATTGCAACAATATATTTTCCAGTTTGTAAAGAGAATTCTCCTGCTGCGATCGGCAAGTGAGGCTTATTAATTTTATCGATCGCCACATCTTCTAGCTGATTTAAACCAGTTATATAAATATTGCCACACAAACAAGCCAACCAAGTCCCGAAAAGCTGTCCGATCTCGATTGATGAGTTTAAATTGCGATCGACGGTTGTCAAAGCAATAGCATACAATGCAATAACGCTTAGAGTTGTCCCGATAATTGTGTGAGGACGAGAAAACTTCCAGAAACTATATAGCCAGGAAAATATTTCTTGAAAAAATGGTTTTTTTGTGCTAGACGAAGAAATTCGACTCATTAGAGAGATTTTAGCGAGTATTTCTGAAAATTATATCTTTATTAAAGAAATATCGGGGGAGTCAGTCGGTCTGGGTTAGATTTTTAAAATTATGATTCGGGAATATTTCCCGATCCTACGATTGAAATACAAGGTTGTTGCAAATATTTTCGCGCTACCTCTCGAGTCATTTCAGAAGTAACTTGTTTGATATTTTCTTGAAACTCGGTATCGAATTCAATGCCCTTGCCTAAAGTTTGATACCATCCAAAAGTGTGAGCTATTTCTGCATTGGTTTGCTTGCCTAAAGCATACTGACCGAGTAACTTATTCTTAGCAGCTTGTAATTCTTCTGGGGTTAATTTAGTTGCGCTGAGACGATCGATCTCTTCGCGCAATTTATTTAAAGCGATCTCATTGTTTTTAGGTGCAGTTCCGATATAAGCTATCAAAGCAGCGCGATCGAGTCTCGTGGGAAAGAATGCGGAAACATCGTAAGCTAAACCTAGTTTTTCTCGCAATTCAACAAACAAACGACTCGAAAGACCGTTACCTAAATAAGTGCTTAACAATTTTAACGGTGCATAGTCGCGATCGCTCACCGATACCCCCAGATAACCGAGCATAATAATCGATTGTTGGCTCTCTTGAGGAATTACGACCCGATCGGGATTAGAATCGATTTGAGGCAATGACAGAAAGGATGTAGAGTCTTCAGGGGCTTGCCAATCGTCAAAAACTTCTCGAACCAGATCGATCGCCTGATTGTGGGTTATTCGACCGCAAATAGTAATTACAAGGCGATCGGGGCGAAAATAATTTTGATGGTAGGTTTGGAGATCTTCGCGGCTTAAATTTTCAATTGTTTCGAGCGTACCTAAAGTGGATATTCCGTAAGGATGGTTGGGATATAAAATTTTTGATAGACCCTCGTAAGCAACATTAAAAGGTTGTTCGAGTTGAGATTTAATATTTTGTTTGGTTAAATATTTTTCTAGTTTGACTTCTTTTTCGGGAAAAGTAGGCGATCGCAACATATCTGAGGCTAATTGAAGCATTTGCGGAAAATCGCCGGTCACTGTTTTAATATTAATTAAAAAGTAGTCTGAAGCCGCACTAGCCCCCAAACTGGCCCCGATCGATTCTACTCTTTCGGCGATATCTTGTGAAGAGAGATCTTTGCAGCCTTTGGTCATTGTTGCGGCAATTAAATGGGAAATTCCAGCTTGTTCTGATAAATTGGAACTGCTACCTGCTGCTTTAATAAAAATTCGACTAGCAATAATATCTGCAGTGGGATTTTCAATTGAAATTAAAGTAATACCGTTATTTAAAATTACTCGATTTATTGTTTGAGTTGAAGTGAACGTTTGCATTATTTGCTCTTAAATTTTTACTGACTGCTTGCTTGCTAACGAGGTTCGATCGCCACTATTCCATAGCTAGAAAGACAAAGATAATTATTGGCTATTTTTTGTAATTGGCTTGTTGTCAAGCGATCGAGATAGTCTGGATAAGTTATCGATAATTCCGCCGAAGCGATTGTATGATAGTAACCGTACAGACTGGCTAATTGATAGGGCGTTTCGGTAGAAAAGAAAAAATCATTGCGTAATAATCGCTGACAGCGGACTAATTCCGACTCTTTAACTAAATTATTTTGTAGTTCTAGAATGCGATCGCAAATAATTTTTTCAACTATTTCTAATTTATTCGGTTCTAACCAAGCAGATATTGTAAATAAACTTAAATCTTTTTGCAGCGAAAAATCGCTATCAATATCGAATACTAAATTTTTTTCTTCTCTTAATTCTCGTACCAATCGAGAACCCATTCCTCCGGTTAAAATAACCGATAGTGCATCGAGGGCGATCGCGTCTTCAAGGCGATCGATACCCGGCCCTACCCAACCCATTAACAAACGGGCCTCTTCTATTCTCGGTAAAGCTATCTTCTGACGACGAACTTCATCGATCGGCTGTTGCGCTTCGTAATGGGGTGGAGGACATTTGACGCTATGATTATTGAACTGGCTAAAAGATTGAGTCACTAGTTCGATCGCTTGTTCTGCTTCTAACCCCCCGACGATCGCAACGGTAATATTTTCCGGTTGATAATGAGTCTGGTGGAAAGATCGCATCATTTCGGGAGAATATTGCAAAATATTGTTAGCTTCTCCTAAAATCGATCGCCCGTAGGGATGTTTTTGAAACATCATTTGACATAATATTTCGTAGCCAACTCCGTCAGGATCGTCTTGACTGGCAAGAATTTCCTCGATGATGACATCTTTTTCTCGCTCGAATTCTGCTGGAGCGATGCTAGGTTGTAATAAAATGTCGGCAAGTAATGGTAAAGTATCCTTTAAATACGGTGCGGCGGTAGTTAAATAAAAATGAGCGTAATCGTGACTGGTGGCTGCATTGCTGTTGCCTCCATTGTATTCGATCGCGCGATCGAATACCCCAACCCCAACGCGATCGGAGCCTTTAAAAATGGCGTGTTCTAAAAAATGAGCCATTCCCGTCCATTCTTTTGGTTCGGCCCTAGATCCTGCTTTGACCCAAATGTCTGCAACTACTACCGGTGTCGCTTTCATTTGTTGATGAATTAAAGTTAAGCCGCGATCTATTTCAATTACCCGAGCCGGAAATGCTAATTTTTTGCAAAATTTTAAGTTTTCTTGTGGCAATATTCTGATTGACGGTACTATTTACTAGATAGATCTTACTGTGTATTATTTTAAATTTGTATATTTTATTTTTATTTGCAAGCCCCGTTCTTGAAGGTTTGGCTAATTTCTTTTATCTCAAGCAATACTAAAAAACCTTCTCTAAAAATAGAAAAGGCTTTTAGTTAAAATTTTTGTCACCGCAACGCCGTTTTACCTCAGTTTGCGACCTGGAAAAACCAGGGGGGTATCGACGCTCTCTTCGCTTATCGTTTCTGGCTACTCAGACCAGTATACGGCCGCGATAGCTGTTGATTCCCAATCAATAAAAGCATAGATCGAAAAACATTATTGGCAGTCACCAACGTCGCAGCGAACGTATATACATGATATTGTTTTTTTCTAAATTTGCAAAGGTTATTTTAACCGTACCAAATCGATTCTATTTCTTTAGCGATCGCCTGCCAAGATTGAGCCGGTTCTGCTGAGAAAAGTACCGTAATATGACCCATTTTTCTGCCAGGACGAGATTCTGCTTTACCGTACCAATGGAGGTAAGAATTAGGGATCTCGGCTAATTTCTCTAGTCTAGCTTTAATTTGCTCCGTTTCTATTCCCAATAGATTGACCATCAATGCACTGTGACATTTTAATTGGGGGGAACTCAAGGGAAAATCGGCCACAGCTCGCAGTTGCATGGCAAATTGAGAGGTATCGCAAGCATCGAGGCTAAAATGACCGGAATTGTGAGTTCGGGGTGCTATTTCATTAATCAGGACGCGATCGTCTTTAGTCAAGAAAAGTTCGATTCCGAATACGCCAACTACATCCAACTTTTCTAATATAGTTTTAGCAATAGTATTTATTTGTTCTACAACCTCAGTAGAAACATCGGCCGGAGCAATTACCCAACGACAAACTTGCTCTTTTTGAAAAGTTTCTACTACTGGATAAACAACGATCTCCCCTTTACTGTTGCGCGCTGCGATAACGGCTAATTCTTTATCAAAATCAATAAATTCCTCTAAAAGCATCTCGGGGCGATCGCAACGCTGCCAAATCTCTTCTAGCTCTATTTGACTGTTAACAATAAAAGTCCCCCGGCCATCATATCCGTGTCTGCGCGCTTTGAGAACTGCGGGAAAACCAAAAGGAGATTTAATCTTTTCTGATGATTCTAAAGCAATAAACTCTGGTAGTGGCAAACCGAGATTTTTAAAATAACAATTCTGGTGATATTTATCTAATAAATGACTTAAAGCATCGAGAGAAGGACGAAAACAGACCCCTTTTGCTGCTAGTAATTTGAGTGCTTCTAAGTCGATAAATTCGTTTTCAAAAGTAATAACATCGCAAAGAACTGCTAATTTTTCAGTGGCTTTAGCATCTGCGATCGCGCCTAAAATAACGTCGTTGGCTGCGGTTACGGCCGGATCGTTGGGGTTGGGAGTTTGTACGATTAATTCTAGACCTAATTTTTTGGCTTCGGCCGCCATCATCCAGGCTAATTGTCCCCCACCGATCGCACCAACTCTTTGAATCGCCATTTTTTTAATTAACTATCTTATCTTAAGCAGTATCTCATATTTGCCAACTTCTTAAAACTTGTAGGATTTTTTTTCAAGATAATTGAGTCAGTAGTATTATTTTTCAAAACAATTAAGTTAACTTAGCAACCTTTTTTATGAAAATTTATGATGTTGTTATAGTTGGTGCGGGCCCGGTTGGTTTGGCAACTGCGATCGGACTCTATAGTCGTGGAATTACCAATATTTTAGTTATTGATAAAACTCGTGTTTTTCAAAAAGTCGGTCAAGGTATAGATCTTTTACCGAATGGCTTGAAAGCATTAAAATATATTGATTGTAATGCTTATGAAGCAGTAAAAGCAGCCGGTTTTAAGCCAACCAAATTAGCAAATAGTTCTGAGAAACCAAAATGGGAGACAAGGAACACAAAAGGAGAAAAAATATCTCAATCTTCCATTTCTTTAGAATACGATGATTGGTATAAAATTTATGGCGAAGGTCGCAATCCTATAAATTGGTACGATTTACAAACTGCTTTAAGAAAGCAATTACCTTCAGATTTGGTTGTAGCTAATCGTCGCTGTACTAATATTGTTCAAGAATCCGATCGCGTCAGGATCGATTGTTTATGTAATGGGGAAGTAGAAGCTAATCCTTACGCTTATTGGGATGAAAGTAAGCAAGTAGAAAATGAAGATTCTCTAGAATTAATCTCAAAATCTTTTTTAGCTAAACTGGTTGTTGCTGCTGATGGTATAAATTCAAGAATACGACAAGTTCTTTATCAAAATAGTTCTTATTGCGATTTTGCTAAACCAGAATATTCTGGATTTACAGCCATATCTTGTGGAGGCATAGAATTGCCAGAGGCGATCGCTAACGAACTTCAAGAAACTTTCTTAAAATACAATAGAATTGTCAGTATTTCTAATGAAGAAGAAATATCTGAAAATAATAATAATAGGAATAAAAATATCTCAAAATTAATCTTGTTTCGTCGCGAGTCGAAATTTGGCTACCTAATTCATGTCCCTTTACCTTGCCAGGAATTAACAGATCGATCGGGACAAGAATTAATCGATTTGACAGTACAAAAGTTAGAAGAGATCGATTTTCCCCTCAGTCTCAGGAAATTAGTCGCTAAATCTCCTCCTGAAGCTATGGTTAAACGTCTTTATCACATTCATCGCACTAATATTTCTGATTCTCTTGCTTTTCCTGAAACTGCTAATCTTGTTAATAAAAAAGATCGCGAAGGAATCGAACCAATTTGGCATCAAGATAGAGTTGTATTAGTTGGCGATGCGGCTCACGGGATGCCTCCTTTTGCTGCTCAAGGTGCTAATCAAGGATTGGAAGATGCTGCAGTCATTTCTACTTTAATCGCCGATTTAGCTAAGCATAACGATCTAGATAATACTGATGCTATTAGTGCAGCTTTTTTAAAATACGAACGACTTCGCCGTCCAATGATGCAAATCGTTCAAGAAGCAACCATGAAACGTTATCTTTTTTCATCGGAACGAGAATTGCAAGACTATTCAAAACAAGTTTACGCTCGTAATTTAGAGGAAATTATTACTGCTTTAGTCTAAATAATTTTCAACCTCTCTATCTGCTGTTTTTTTAGTTTCAGACCAGAGAGGTGAAGATCTTTTTCCAGGATATATTGGCTAAATTCCTCGTAATTTTCGCGTATTATCTACCAAGCTTTGGGCAAATTTGTCGAAACGTTCCGATAGTTTTTCATCTAATATTTTGCCATCGGCATCAAATGCTTGCCATGCTTGGGCGATCGCAATTTGTTCGGGTATCATCCAACCATGAACCCATCTGGTGATAATTCGCAAGTCGTTTAATGCATTACTATTATTTTGTCCGCCAAGTACGCTAATCGCTCCGCAAACTTTACCGGATAAATGCTCGAAACTCATTAAATCTAAAGCATTTTTAAGACTGCCGCTAAGACTGCCGTGATATTCTGGACTGGCTAAGATTAATCCGTCTGCTGCTTTAATCTTTTCCTGCATTCTCGCGACATCGGGATATTCTGGATATTCATCGCTACCGTCGCAAAATGGCAATTTTAAATCCCTTAATTCTAAAATCTCTACTTCTGCTCCTAATGCTTCGACTCGCATTGCTGCCAATTTTAAGGCTAAAGCACTATAGGATTTAGTTCTCAAGCTGCCACCAAGTCCGACTATTTTTACCATATTCTTAAGCCTCAAGATAAAACAAACTCATAACGAATACGTATAAGATAACAAAGAAAGTTTTAAAACGGCAAGTTAGAAGGTAATTTTGGAGGCAAGAGGCAAGAGCGGTGAGACCCCGCGCGAGGCTCACGCGCAAGGGAACGCTCACCAAGACAGGTAAAAGATTCGTAAAATCGATCTGTAGCGTTATGCTTAAAATTTAAGACTTTTGCCGATCTTAAAATCTCCTAACCAAAACTTCTACTGCTACATATAGCGATTTTATTTAATCTTTCGTGAGAAGCCAGACGCTATAAAGTGAAGGCGATTTAAGACTACGTCGAACTCACGTTTTGATAATACAGCCGAGCATTAATTGAAGCAGCTTTTGGTGCAGCTACTGTGACAATTTAAGCAAGAGCAAATCGAGCCACTCCTAATCCTTTGATTCAATTTGATAGAGATTGCGAGCATTTTCTAACAAGATCGATCGAGCAATTGTTTCAGCTTCAAGTTCAGTTAAATCGCCATCTTGAATCGATTCTATTAATACTTGTTTTAATATTTCTCGTCCCCATCGACTTCCTAAATAGTACAATTCAGGGATAAAATGAGCATCTGAAGAATACATAATTTTGGAAGTTGGTGCTAGCTCTAGCAAGTTTCTTAAAGTATCTCGCATCCCGGATACGCTTAAAAATGGTATAGCCAAACCAAAATCAAGATAGACTTGAGGATAAACTGAAGCTAAATAAGCTGCTTGACGAGTGAAAGGATAGGAACCGTGAAGCAAAACGATCGGGACATTGCTGTAACGAGAATCTTCTAAAATAGATCGCAAATGCAAAGGATTGGAAAAAAATAAATCCAAGTCTCGATCGCCAAATCCAGTATGAAATTGGATCGGCATTTGCGATCGCTGAGCAATTTCTAAAGCAGTTGCCAGTAAAAAATCAATTAAAGACTTATTTTGAAGTCGAAAAGGACGTTCTTTGTCAGTCTGTTTGAGCAAATCAAAAGCAGTTTTTGCCTCTTGTTGAGAAATTGATGCGATCGCTAAACCAGTACGATAAGCAGCAATACTTTTAAATCCAACAACATTAGCTGGCAAATTTGTAAGTCGATCGCGAAAACTATCTAAGAATTTCTCAAAAGAAGCAATCTCAGAAAATAAAGTTTCAGCAAGACTTTCTATCCGCAATAACCTATAAACTGGCAAAAATTTTTGATGCCATTCTAACGGTAAGATTTGTTCGGCCTGAAATCCATCATCCAAGAAGATACTTTGAATGTTAGATCTGCTCAAACAAAGTTGAGTGAGCCGTTCGATTCCTAACTTTTCCCGTCGTTCGAGAATGGCGGCCTCAGTTGGTTCGCATTGCAAAAGCGCGCCAATATCGCGCAAACTACGTCGATAGCAAAGAGTCTGACGAGCGTGGTAGTCAATAATTGGCGGATCCGAACCTTCACTAAAAGCAGCCGAATAAGGATATTGGCGGAAAACTTCCGGCTCGAGCAGATTATGAGCGTGATGGTCAATTAAAGGA
>JAAUYD010142672.1_pt1 | contig 11302 bp, 7 predicted proteins | sample 7278101 | NCBI WGS metagenome assembly JAAUYD01 (sample SAMN14350128, study PRJNA611818) | marine sediment metagenome | isolation source: surface marine sediment (0.6m) | place: French Polynesia: Moorea | collected 2018-08
AATGCTCAATGATGGAAGAAAAGAAATATTTGAAATTTGGCAGCAAAGAGATGAATTGATGTTAGCAAAATTAAAGAGTGTTGGAGATGGTAGTATTATTTCTCCAACTGATTGGAATGAAAAAGCGATCCAAAATCAACCCATTTACGTAAATTGAACTTGTAATACCTTTGACTTTTTACTTTTTACTTTTTACTTCCCCTCCTGGGGTGCTTGCTTCAAAAAGGTCTAATCCCTTCTTCCCAATTAACGGTCATTTTCATTTTGTTCACCTTCCAAACACCATCTAATCGAGTTAGTTCATGATTATAGGTACCACCTAATGTCCAACTTTGACCTTTTCTTGGTTCCAGAAAGACATGATGAGCTTGGAAGTTAGAAATACAAGTTCCTAGATTTTCATTTAGCGTAACAGTATGGGTTCCGAGTATATGTTGAGTTATCTTAAAATTTTTTGCAAAAGACTCTTCCCATTCTTTTACTTGAAGTTGTGCAGGAACATGAATCGGTTCTCCACCAAATAAAGAAGTATAATCAAATTCAACTTTATCGGTAAACTCAGCAAGAACCTCTTTCCAGTTACGTAAGTCTGACATCAAAGCAATCTTATTAACTGTGTTGATAATCTCTACCTTGTCACTCGTTTATTGGATTGGGATGTGAATGGTATTGTCATTTTGGGATTTTTGAATATTATTGACACTCTTATCTTCTGGTAGCAGTTGAGTGTTATTGATGTCATTATTTTCAGGTAAACGAATATTATTTACATTACTATCTTTAGGAGGTTGAGTTTGTGCTCGAGTTTTGCTAATTGATGCACTTATTCCAGCTAATCCAGCGAGCGTACTAATAATAATTTTTCGGCGAGACGATCTGAGCATTTATTTATATATAATTTCCTTATTTGTATTTCGAGATTATTTTTTCTTTGGATATGTTTTTGTTTGCAATATAGTTTCAAATATATCTGGGAAATATCAAAACTTAGAAATTTAGCTTTGTAGTATATCTTTTCTGTAATGTTTTAGCCATCATAGTAAAGTTTAAATTTACCTATAGGAGATATTCATATCATATTTTTTCAAATTGTAAATGAGTAAATAGCAAAACCAATTTGGTATCACAATTCTCGGTAAAATTTAATTTGGAAAATATTGTTTTAAATAGAGAATCAACATTTTCTTTGTTTCAGCTAGAACCTGTTGTTGAAAATTACCCTCGCGAGTTAATGAAAAAATTTCTAATGCACTTGCGACTTCAACTGTAACCGCAGCTAATAAATCGGCTTGACTTTTTTCCAGTGTAGGTTTACGTGTAATAAAAAACGCTGACAATTGTCGAGCAATCTCTTGGTTAAATGCCGTATCCATTGCCATTAATTCCGTTGAGACTAAACGAGATTGTACAAATACGGTTCTATATGCCGGATTCGCTGTCACAAATTCATCAAATGCATCGATCGCATTACTGATATAAATTTCCAAAGGTAATTTGGCGGTTTCATCTGTGTGAAGGTTTGCAAATACCTCTCCTAGTTGCTTTAAATAGCGATCGACTAAAGCATGAAATACAGCTAACTTATCCGGGAAAAAACGGTATAAACCTCCGACGGATGTATCCGCACGCGCCGCAATTTCATCGTTTGTTACAGACTCATAGCCAACTTCAACAAATAATTCAGCTGCTGCATCCAAAATTCGATTAAATCTTTCTCGACTCCTTGCTTGTTTCGGTAAACGCCATCGCAATTGCTGTTGAGGTTCTTGTGTCATTACTCAAAAATTCTATTGACAAACACGAGATATTCCTCGTATTTTAAAAGTGAGGTTAACCTCGCGTTTTGGTTTGTAGTTTCATTTATAGCATTTTAGGGTAGAAAACCATGCAAACTGTAAATACTGGAGTCAATAATGCAGATCGTAACAAAAAGATGTCTTACGGATTCTTTTTGTTTATGAGTTTTATGATTTGGCTGATTGCAACTTTAGTTATCCGGTTTTGGGGAGAAACTTTTTTTATCCCTGACAGTAATGTCAGTATGGTTGCTAGTTTTTTGTTCTCAGTTTTTTTCTTACCACCATTGGCTTATAGCCTCTTTGCTTGGCAAAATATAGAGCCTGTGCAAAGAAAAGATGCTGCTATTTGTTTGGCGATTCCGGGAATGCTGCTCGATGCATTCACTAATTACTTCTTCCCATACTTTTTTCCAAATCTCCCCGATGCAGCGAATGGAGTATTTGGAGCTTGGTTATTGTGGGGATATGCAATTGTGCTGATTACAGGAATATTTACAAGTCAATGGAAAAAATAGGTAATTGGTAACTGAGAAAAGAAGAATTTATCTAATCCCAATCCCCAATCCCTACTTCTGCTATTAAAGGTTTATTTTTGCGATACTTTAGTATCTGTTAGACTCTTTCGAAAGTGATTTGTAACCGCTTGCACTGCTTTATTTACGTAAGGTTCGCGATCGTAGAAATCAAATTGCTGTCCTTGCATCCAAATTACTTTCTTCTCTCCCGGCATAGTCTTGTAAAATTTACGTACTCCATCCGGTAATGCTGCATTTTCACTGTGAACAAAAAGGGTGGGAACATTAACGTTAGGTGCTGCAGAAATAGAATCAAACTGCAACCATTCAGCCCAAGACATTACTGCAAATCTATTCTTCCATTCTGGTATTGAACCGCGTTCGGGATTCCCATAATACAAAGGCTCGCCAGACATCGCAGCATTACGATTATCTTGCTCGAAAGCAGGTACATAATCAACTTTCCCTGTTTTTTCGTATTTTCTTTGTGCTGCTAACCCAGTTTCGATTTTCTTACGCACTGCTTGTTTTCCACCGTAAACAGTAAGTACCGACTCCGGTTCTTGTAGCCACGCAGCAACGGTTGCAAAAGACCTAATCCGAGAATCTTCAGCTACAGCATGCGCCATATAACCCGCGCTTGCACATACACCCAAACCACCGATGCGGTTGGGATCGACAATTGGTAAAGACTGCAAATAGGTTACAGCATTTTTGATATCTTGAATCTTTGCATTTGGCGATTCATATTGACGAGGTTCACCACCACTTTCCCCCCAGTAGCGAAAATCAAAAGCCAATGCAGCAAACCCTTGTTCGGCAAGCTTTTTAGCATACAAACCCGCCATCTGTTCTTTTACCGAAGTCCAAGAACCGGTAACAATCACTACTGGGAGTTTTCTACCCGACTTATAATTAGCTGGTAAATACAAATCCCCCACCATCTTCACCCCTTCGCTGGTGAAGTTAACTTTATTTATGCCAGGTTTGTAATTCGCTGCAGCCAAATATTCCAGGTTAGAAAATCTCGGAGTTTGGTTTTGTGTTGTTACTGAGTTTTTACCCCGTTTACTTTCAAGATTGATATTACTTGCAACAGCTAAATCGATACCTAACATCAGAGGAATTGCTAAGCAGAAAACTAGGGATAAGAGTTTCATTTTCCTGTTGACTTGATTCTTTAATTTTTTTCTGGTCTTGTATCTTATTGAGATTTTGATTTGAATATTTATTGGCAAATATTTACTAGTTAAAACTGATTTTTAACCAAGTCCACCCCCATCGATACTAAACTGATTCCCAGAGACATAAGATGCTTCATCAGAAGCAAGCCACATGACTAGGTTTGCGACCTCTTCTGGTGTCCCAACTCTTTGCATGGGATAGGATGCAACAAGTTGTTTTTCTGTAACTTTCCAGTCCCGTTTGACTCGATCCAACATTGGAGTATCAATCGCTCCTGGAGATATGGCATTAATACGAATGTTTTTACCATATTCTTGAGCCGCCATTTTAGTCATGATATTAGTATTTTCTTTACAGAGGCACTGGAAAAAGGATCCAAACTCCTAAATTTCACATCATTAATCAGCATTTTAGCCTTAACTGAACCGTATTGCTTATGGGCAGTTACCTTTAATTTAACTTTTGTGAACCAAAGTCTTATTATTTTTTTTAATAGCTTTCAATAAACTTTAACAGCATTCTACTTGCTGTATTTAAGCTTGCTTGTATTTTGCACAGAAGAGTATAAATCACTAACAAATTAAAATTCATTACAATAAAGCTGTATTATTTCACTGGGTCTTGAACACTAAATTAGGCTTTTACTATTGATACTGAGTAACTTAATAACATCAAATTTTATTTGTACAATATGTGAATTTAAATATATTTACTTGCCATTGCATACCTTGGTAGACCTTGAAAGTCAACTACACTATTAAGTAAAAATATATAACTATTTTTAAATTCATAAGTTTCAGTGTTTATGTTTCGGGATTGATTTTAGGTTAATATTTTAGAGAGAAAATAAATTCAGTAAATTGACAAGGTGTTATCGTTTACGCTTAGTGAAGAAATAGTACTTCAAAAGCGTGTTTTAAAAGTCAGGGATTGTTGTAAAAAAGCTCACGAAATTTAAGCTGAAAGGTCGTAATGTTTGTCAGTAGTCAGTGCTTCGGCTCCCTTGCGTGACATAGCATATTGCTAGGCATAAAGCAGGAAGGTGGTGGGATTGTGTCAAAAGCAAATACCCTTTTGTAAATAAATATCAATATCAGTCTGAAACCTAAGTGTGTCTTAGAGAACTCATTTGAGATCTTTTAATTGGTAGCAGTTCTCAGTCTTTTAAGCATTAGTCGTATAAAACAAAGATTTACTTTGGCGATTGAATGATCAAGCGTTCTTTCAAATTTTTTGACTGAACTTTTATATTTCTCCATCCAAGAATTACTTCTTTCTATGACCCATCTCACTTTGACCGAAACAAAACCAATCTTTCCTTCTTTTTCTTTTTCAGCTTTGGACGGTTTTGGTCATAGCTCAAGTCTAATCTTGGTCATTATTTGGGGATAAATTTTTTTCAATTCTTCCTCTAATTTTTCGGGATGATATCCATTATCAAGAATGATAGTGATTTTGGGAATGTTGAAAAGTATGAGTAAAGAAGAGTGTAGTAATTTACAAGAAAAAGAACTAATAAATGTTTTTGATAAACCTATGAAACAAGAGTGGTGGATGGAATACGGCGGCTTTTTTGGTCATTACTACGTGAAGGGTGATAACTCTTTAGATGGCTATCTCTCAACACCACAAAACCTCAATGAAAGGTCTCAGTGTGAAGTTGAAGGTTTGATTAGACTTCTCGCTCTTCAACCCAACCAGCGTATTCTCGATAGCCCCTGTGGTTATGGAAGGCATTCAATCGGGCTTGCTCACCAAGGTTTGACAGTTGTCGGTGTTGATATCAATAGTCATGAGCTTAACATTGCTAATAAAAATTCTCAGGGACTTGAGAATGTCCAATTTTTTAAACAGGATATGCGCTTGTTGAAGTATGAGAATGAATTTGATGCTATCGTTAATGTTTTTTTCTCATTTGGTTTTTTTGAATTGGAAGAGGAAAATTTTCAAGTCCTTCAAAATTTCTACCAAGCATTAAAACCAGGAGGAAAATTTTTAATGCACACTGACGTAAATATTCCTCGTGTGCTGAGTGGTGAATACAAGTTTTCAGAAATACGTTCACTTCAAAACGGCAAAAAACTGGAAATTAGTGAAAACTACGATCACGTAACTAAGAGAATTAATGGTCAATGGATTTTTATCAATCAGGATGGGACAAAAGAAGAAACAAGTCCTTATTCAGTAAGAGTTTATTCATTCTCCGAATTTTCTGACCTTTGTCAACAAGTAGGTTTTAAAATTATTACTGGGTACGGAAATTGGCAAGGTTCACCATTAACCAACTGCTCAGAAGATATGATAATCGTTGCCGAAAAATAAGTCTATTTGCTGATTTTTTTGAGACGAAAGCCCAAATTTATTGATTTTGTTAAAATTCTGAAATCAAATGCACTATCAAGTTCCAACAATTAAAGCTAACAATATTGTCAAACTTCTTCGTCATCGGGCTATTGAGCAACCTCAAAAACTAGCCTATACATTTTTAACCGATAGCTTGACTAAAGAAGCAAACTTAAATTACAGAGAACTCGATCAATATGCTCGTGCTATTGGAGCTAAACTTCAATCTCTAAATTTAACAGGACATCGTGCATTGCTTTTATACTATCCAGGAATAGATTATATAGCTGCATTGTTTGGATGTCTGTATGCAGGTGTAGTAGCGGTAACTGTATATCCGCCTAAATTTTCTCGCTCTACTCGTAAGCGATCACGACTTGAAAACATTCAAACTATTGCTATCGATGCTCAACCTACCATTGGATTAACTACCTCAAGCCTTTTAAAACGTGCTAAAGAATTCATCGGACATTCATCTTTGTTAGAAGCTTTCCCTTGGATATGTAGTGATGCTCTGCCAATTGAGGCAGGGGCTAATTGGGAAATGCCTTCACTAGACACCAATACTCTAGCATTACTTCAATATACATCAGGCTCGACGACAACACCAAAAGGTGTCATGCTTTCTCATGGCAATCTCTTGCATAATTTGTCTTTAATTTGCCATAACTTTAGGTTGACTTCAGAAAGTCGAGGCGTGATTTGGTTGCCCCCATATCATGATATGGGATTGATTGGTGGCATTCTCGAACCAATTTTTGTCGGTTTTTCAGTCACGCTAATGTCACCAATGACTTTTTTACAGCGCCCTTTAAAATGGTTGCAAACTATCTCACAAACTCATGCTACTTGTAGTGGTGGTCCAAATTTTGCTTATGAACTTTGCCTCCAAAAGATTACTTCTGAGGATAAAAAAAATCTCGATTTGAGTTGTTGGGATGTCGCTTTTTGCGGTGCTGAACCGATTCGCCCACAAACAGTAGAAAGATTTGTCGCTGAATTTGGCGATTGTGGTTTTCGTGAAGAAGCTTTTTATGCTTGTTATGGACTGGCTGAAGCAACTTTGTTAGTTTCGGGAGCGCAGAAAGTTCGCTTCCCGGCGATTAAGTCTTTTCAAAAAAAAGCGCTTGAGTACGATCAGGTTATTGAAGTTGAAACTCATGATGAAGATAGTAAAAAGCTAGTTGGCTGTGGTCAAGCAGTACCTAGTCAGAAAATAAAAATTGTAGACCCCCAGACTTTGCAGGTTTGTGAATCTAATTGTGTTGGTGAAATTTGGCTATCGGGTGCAAGTGTAGCGCAAGGTTATTGGAATCAAGAAGAAAGTACCCAACAGACTTTCTTCTGCTATTTATCAGAAAACAGTCATGAGCCTTATTTACGTACTGGGGACTTGGGATTTTTACATGAAGGAGAACTTTTTGTCACAGGTCGATTAAAAGACTCAATCATTATTGGAGGACGTAACTATTATCCTCAGGATATTGAACTAACCGTCGAGCAAAGCCATTCTGCTTTTAAGATGGGAGGATGTGCTGTTTTCTCTGTAGAAGTTGATAGCGCAGACTCAGAAAAAATTGTCATTGTTCAAGAAGTCAAACCCTCTGCTAATCAGGATGGTTGGGAGGAAATTTTCAGTACAATTCGTCAGTCCATTGCCGACGAATATAGCTTACAAGTTTATACTGTAGTGTTGATTAAGTTAGGAAGTCTTCCAAAAACTGCTAGTGGCAAAATTCAACGTCATGCTTGCAAAGCCAGTTTTCTAAGCAATCGTTTGCAGGTTATTGCAACCAGCATTCATGACACTGAGAATGTATTAGTTAGGGAAAATTTTTTATCACGTACAGGACTTTTAAAAGTCCCAGTTAATCACAGACAGGATATATTAATCGAATATCTTCAAGAGCAAATAGGAGAGATGATAGGAGTTTCTCCTCTTAGTTTAGACCCACTACAACCGTTAGGGGGATTAAGTTTAGATTCCTTAATGCTGGTTGAAATTAAGTACAGTATTGAAGCGCAATTTGAGGTAAATCTTTCTCTAACAGCTTTTTTTGAGTATAACATTGTTCAATTAGCAGACGAGATTCGACAAAAGGTTGTCAAACAAGAGGCAACTACAAAGAAATATTTTCCTAAAACTCAGAAATCTGATGAAAAATATGCGCTTTCTTACGGACAAAAAGCACTTTGTTTTTTAAATTCATTGACTTCAGCCGGCGAACTTTCACCCTACAATATTGCTCGTACTGTTCACATTCGGGGTGAATTGAATCTCTCTATCTTCCAACAGGCTTGGGAAAAGTTGGTTGAGCGACATTCTGTATTACGCACGACGTTTCCTTTAGAACCAGAGGGACAAGTACAGCGAATCCATGCACAGATAAATCTTGACTTCCATTATGAGAATTTATCAACAGATGATTTCAGCAATCTCGACAAACGTTTACAGCAAGAAGCTAATCGTCCGTTTAATTTGGAACAGGGAAATCCCTTACGGATCAGGTTATTTTCCCAGTCTTCCCAGGAGTACATCCTGCTATTGGTTTTACATCACACAATCGCTGATTTTTGGTCTTTAGCGGTGCTAGTAGAGGATTTTGACCGATTATATCATAGTATTTTAACCGGAAAATCTACCACTTTGCCTAGTTGTTTGCAGTATACAGATTATGTACAGTGGCAGAATAATTTATTAGCCACTGATTGGGGAGAGCAACAGTGGCATTACTGGGAGAAACAAATGTCAGGAATGCTGCCGATGCTTAATCTTCCCACTGACCGACCTCGACCGCCTGTTCAAACCTATTATGGCTCTACATACAAATTTACACTCAATTCGGAATTGAGTTGTAGCCTGAAACAATTGGCCCAGGATAATCAGGTTACACTCTATACACTTTTGTTAGCAGCTTTCCAAGTATTGTTGTCTCGACTGAGCAATCAGGAAGATATCATTGTGGGTTCTCCGGTAGCTGGAAGAAGCCAGTATCAGTTTAATAACGTTGTCGGATACTTAGTTAATACACTACCTTTAAGGGCAGATTTATCCGGGAATCCGCCTTTTTTAACCTTTCTTCAGCAAACACAAGCGACAGTAGTTTCGGCTCTTGAACATCAAGATTATCCTTTCTCGTTACTGGTAGAACGTTTACAACCAAATCGCAGTGCAGAGCGATCGCCAATTTTTCAGGTAATGTTTGTGTGGCAAAAAGCACGTCGACTACACCATGAGGGATTGACGACTTTGGCTCTGGGTCATCAAGGAAAACCGATAAATTTGGGGAATTTGGTGCTTGAGGGTGTCGAACTAGAGCCAAAAACCAGTCAGTTCGACATGACACTGTTCCTGGCCGAAATCGATCAACAACTAGTAGGGTCTTGGGAATATAATACCGATTTATTTGATGTCGCCACTATTCGCCGGATGGTTGATTGTTTTCAGACCTTACTAGAAGGAATTGTAAATCAACCATCACAGCTAATTGCCAATTTGCCATTATTGACTAATGCAGAGCGCCAAAAATTCTTAGTAGAATGGAATCAAACCGGAAGGGATTATCCCCAGGATGTCTGCCTGCATCAACTGTTTGAAGTGCAAGTTGAGCAAACCCCTAACGCGATTGCTGTCATCTTTGGGGAGCAATTTTTAACTTATAGAGAGCTTAACTGTCGTGTCAACCAACTAGCCCATTACTTGCGAACACATGGCGTAAAACCTGATACGTTAGTGGGCGTATATATAGAGCGATCCTTAGATCTAGTCATCGCACTGCTCGGTATTCTTAAGGCAGGAGGAGCTTATTTACCCCTAAATACGGGAGAAGCTGCTCCACGGTTAGCTTATATGTTGGTAGATGCTCAAGTAACCCTCCTACTGACTCAACAAAAACTCCGCGAGCAAATCCCTGAAACCCAAGCTCAGATTATTTGCTTAGATACAGATGCGAGTGTGATCGCTTCAGAAACCGAAGCAAATCTGCTCAATGTTACTTTCCCTGATTGTTTAGCCTATGTCATTTATACGTCTGGATCTACAGGCAAACCTAAAGCTGTAATGAACACTCATCAAGGAATTAGCAACCGCTTATTCTGGATGCAGCATACCTACCCCATCAATTTTACAGATCGAATTCTCCAAAAAACCCCAATTAGTTTCGATGTCTCCGTGTGGGAAATTTTTTGGCCTCTCATAACGGGAGCACGCTTAATTCTTGCCAAATCGGGTGGTCATCAAGACGGTGCTTATTTAAGCAAATTAATTGCTCAGCAGCAAATTACCACACTCCATTTTGTTCCCTCCATGCTGGGAGTTTTTCTTGAACAAGAAAATCTGAAAAACTGTCGGAGTTTGAAGCGAGTAATTTGTAGCGGAGAAGCTTTAACTCAGAGACTCACCACTCGCTTTTTTGAGCATTTAGATTGTTCCTTAGAAAATCTTTACGGTCCGACAGAAGCCGCAATTGATGTTACCTTCTGGCACTGTCAAAACCAAAACCCATCAAACATCATTCCTATCGGGCGACCTATTGCCAACACACAGATTTATATCCTTAACCAGTATTTACAACCCGTTCCCGTCGGTTTTTTTGGCGAAATTCATCTTGGTGGTACAGGACTAGCGCGAGGATACCTCAATAATCCAGAATTAACCGCCGCCAAATTTATTCCCAATCCCTTCAGAACCAATTCTCGCCTTTATAAAACCGGAGATTTAGGACGCTTTTTACCCGACGGTACAATTGAATTTGGAGGGCGCATTGATCGCCAAGTCAAAATACGCGGTTTTCGAATTGAGTTAGGAGAAATCGAAGCCGTCTTAGTCCAACATCCTACAGTACAAGAAGCTGTTGTCTTAGGACGAGAAGATTTACCCAATGAGCGGCGGCTTGTTGCTTATCTTGTGCTTTGCGAGCAACAGATTCCCACAGTCAGGGAACTGCGTCGGTTTATTCAAAGCAAATTGCCCAATTATATGCTCCCTGTCGCCTTTATCTTCCTAGACGCTTTGCCTTTACTATCGAATGGTAAAATTAACTACCACGCACTCCCCATCCCAGGCAAGATTCACCCAAAACGAGAACCAAATTTTGTCCTCCCGCAAAATCTCGAAGCCGAATCCTTAGCTAATATTTGGAAAGAAGTTTTAAACGTGGAAGAGATTGGTATTCATGATAACTTTTTTGAATTAGGTGGAGATTCGATTCGCAGTATCCAAGTTTGTACCTTAGCGCAAAAAATCGGTCTGAATCTTTCGGTTGAACAACTTTTTCAACATCAAACCATTCATGAGTTGGTAGGACAGATTTGTACAATTGAGTCTAAAATCAAGGCTTTTCCCCAAACAGAAAATTTTAGCCTGATTTCCGAACAAGATCGTCGCCAAATCCCAGAAAATATCGAAGATGCCTATCCCCTGACGCTCCTCCAGGCGGGTATGATTTTCCACAGCGAATA
>JAAUYD010133932.1_pt1 | contig 11298 bp, 9 predicted proteins | sample 7278101 | NCBI WGS metagenome assembly JAAUYD01 (sample SAMN14350128, study PRJNA611818) | marine sediment metagenome | isolation source: surface marine sediment (0.6m) | place: French Polynesia: Moorea | collected 2018-08
AAGATCCCATATTTGAAATACTGGGATCTTTAGATGAAAATTATCTGATCAAGCTTTTGATAGCCGCCTCGATGCCTTCGTAGCCGGTGCACCGGCATAGGTTGCTTTGAAGATGGGTTCGTATAGTGGCTTCATCCGGCTTGGAATGTTGTTTGATTAGGGCATCGATAGTGACGATCATACCGGAGGTGCAATAGCCGCACTGAAAGCCGTTGTGTTCCACAAATGCGTCTTCAAGGGCCGGGTTTTCGATACCTTCAATGGTGGTGATCCGGCACCCCACCGCCTCTGCGGCCAGCACCAGACAGGATTTGACGGCCTTTCCGTCCAACTGCACGGTGCAGGCGCCGCAGTCTCCGTTTTCGCAGCTGAGTTTGGTGCCGGTGAGGCCGGCCTGATCCCGGATCACCTGGGCCAGCGTATCCGAGGGTTTGAACACCACACTGCGTTGTTCATCATTGATGGTCAATTCCGTCTTGATGGTATCGGTATCTGAATATCGGATCATATCAGCCTTCTATCTGCTTCAACCCATTTTGAATGGCCAGTTTCAGCAGGTGCCGTCGGTACTCCGCCGAAGCCCTGAAATCGGTTCTGAAAAGGGAAGACAACCCTTGCACTGCCCTTTCACTGCGCTCGGTGATAGACAGCTCCGTTTGGTTTAGGATCGCTTCTGTTTTGGCGTCCCGCAGCGGTGAAGAGAATGCACCGGCCACCGCCATTGCAATCCGGCCAGGGAGGCCAGAGAAACAGGCCGTTAAAATCGGGTAGTCCACCGGGCTGTCCTTTTGCTTTCGAATGTAGTAGTAGGGCTCGGAGATCTTCTCGGGATCGAGGCTAAAGCTGGTGACTAAATCGCCGGGATCCAGGCGCAGCCTTTTGTTATAGGGAAACAGCGGGATCTGCCTTACACCATTCTCTCCGGCCACCTCGGCCTTGCCGCCCAGGACAAGAAAAGGAAGCAATGCTTCCCTGAACGGAAGTTGCCCCATGATATTGCCGCCTAAAGTTATCCGGTTGCGAACCGTTTGATCGGCAATGGTGGCGACACACTGGGCTAATAGCCCGGATGCAGATCGCTCTGAGACAGTGTTCAGGTTGAGCGCGGCACCATAGACGGCAACGGAATTTTGATCGAAGATATTGCATTCATCGATGGATTTAATATCAATGACCAGATCGGGTCTGATTTTCATCTCCCGGCAGAGTGTGATGATTTCAGTGCCACCTGAGTAGTAAAACGGGTTTCTTCCCTTAGTGTGGCATTCCTTCCACAGCGCAAGGGCCTCATCAACGGTATCCGGCCGGGCATAGGAGAAATCAAAGGGGATCATTTGCGCCCCCTTTCCGCCAGAGAAGTTCCGGGGTGATGGGCAGCCGCGTCAACTGGAAGCCCACCGCCCTGGAAAAGGCGGATGCCAATGCCCCGGGCATGCCTAATATTCCCTGTTCGCCCAAACCCCTGGCCCCGAATGGCCCGTCCTTTTGGGGGGTGGTCAGAAAATCGACGAAATATTGGGGATGCTCGCCGAATCTGAGGATTTTAAAATCCCGCAGGCTGGCATTGACCACCCGCTCCCGACTGTCAAAGAGAAATGCCTCTTTGGTGGTAAAGCCGATGCCCATGGCCATGGCCCCCACGACCTGGCCGTGGGCCAGTTTGGGATGGATCACCCTTCCCACATCCATGGCACATGCGGCTTTGACAATGGAAAAGGAACCGTCTTTAAGATCAACCTCCACCTCGACACCCTGGGCGCCGATGGTCCACTCGAGGCCCGGATGTCCTTTTCCGGTTTTGGGGTCCACATGGGTCAAGTCCGGGGTGATGTACCGGCCTCGGCCGATAATCGGACCACCGATGGACGTGCCGTCATCATGGGTGTAGCCGTTGACGATGCGACCAAGGGGGATGGTTTTGTCCGGGGTTTTTTCAATGAACACAGACCCGCCGGCAACGACAAGTTCGGTTGGCGCACACCCAAACACCATGGCAGCGACCTCTCTGATCTGTCCCTTGGCGTCATCACAAGCCATCAGGGCGGCATTTCCGGCCATGAACAGGGTCCGGCTGGCCGCCGTTGTCCAGTCGTGGGGCGCTTTGTCCGTGATGACTTCCCGGGCCACATGAACCTGATCCATGGGTACGCCAAAAGCCTCGGCCGTAATTTGAGCCAAACCGGTCTGGCTTCCCTGGCCAATCTCCACAGCGCCCGTGGCCAAATTAATGGAGCCATCATTGTTAAACGTGAGTATCGCACCGGCGTCAGTGTTAGTGGGGATGGCCGGCGCCTTCCAAAAACAGGCGACGCCTTTTGCACGAACCGTGGTGCTGTCGACTTTCTTGAAAATCCCCTTGGACCAATCGAGTCGCCCGGCCACCTTTGCAAGACAGCCTTTAAGATCGCCGGTGTTGTCATCCAGGACATTCTGGGTGGGCGTGGTATCGCCGGCTTGGATAGCATTTTTCATTCGAAGGTCAAGGGGGTCCATGGAGAGTTTTTCAGCCAACAGATCCATTGCCCTTTCAATGACAAAGGCCAATTCGATATGCCCGAATCCCCTGTAGGCCGTGGCAAAAGGATGGTTGGTATATACGCTCAATGAATCGGCCTCAATGTTGTCGATTTTGTAGGGACCTGAACAGGCCAGTCCTGCGGCCCGGCTCACATTGACGGCATAGTCGGCATAAGCACCGGAATCGAAGAATAAATTCAACCGCAGTGCCGTTAATTTTCCTTTTTGGGTGGCCCCTAATTTAATTTCCGCAAAAATACCCGGTGAGCCTGGAGCGCTAACAAAATCTTCGGTCCGGTCCAAAGCCACTCGGACTGGCCTTCCGTTCAGTGCCCGGGACAGCAGATACGCCAATGGCTCCAACTGGATACCGGCTTTGCCGCCAAACCCGCCGCCCACCGGGAGGGCTGTGACGGTGATTTTACCGGGAGGTATATTGAAGAATGAACTTAACAGTGTCTGCACCCCAAAAGGCGACTGGGTTGAAGAGCGGACCATGACCTGTCCATTGGGTTCGATCTCGACAATGGCGATCCGGTCCTCCATAAAAACATGGTCGCCCGGTGGAAAACTGAAGGTTTCCCGGACAGTGGCTCGGGCATCCTTGAATCCCTTTTGAATGTCCCCTTTGCGTATGCGGGTTCGATGGCCGACATTGGTTCCAGGCTCGGGAAGTATGGCGTCGATATGAACATAATCTTCTAAATTTTCATGCACAATTGGAGCGTCTGGTTTTAAGGCATCCTTCGGACTGTCGACCACCGGCAGCGGTGAATAGGAGACCTTGATCTGACGGGCGGCAAACATTGCCTCACGCAGGGAATGGGCCACTACGGCGGCCACGGGCTCTCCAAAGTGTCGGGTTTTTCCTTTGGCCAGAGGGGGCCTGTCGCCTAAATACAATCCAATAAGGCAATCGAAGTCATCCCCGGTAAACACGCCGATCACACCGGGCTGATTGTGTGCCGTTTTCGTGTCGATCCGGTCGATTTTGGCATGGGCGTGGGGGCTCTTCACCAGTGCGGTATAAAGCATCCCCGGCAAATGAAGATCATCAGTATACCTCAGTCGCCCTGTGACCTTCTGCCGCGCATCAATGCGTTCAACGTTCCTGCCAACGGCCGATTTGGGATGACGCATATGTTCAGATACCCCCAATTATTGATAAATCCTTATATCTTCTATAGAGAACTATAATGAAGTTTTCAGAAATATCAAAATCCAACTATTTTATCAGATGGAAGCTGAATCCCTTTGATGGCTAAAAAACAACAAGGCCCCCGAAAGGGCCTCGTCGAAGAGAGGAGAAGGATGATGATAGGTTGGGCCTCCTGATACCCCTTCGTGCGGGACCAGGAAAGTCCGTTGGGCATCATCGAATAGAGCAATGCCCATGCCAAAACTAGATACTTCTAAAAAATAAAGTAAAATTGGGATATTACAAAGAAACAAGAATTTATCTCATCTTAGAACTGACGAAAATTGGAAAAAAAGTGACGCAGAATGGCAGATGTACATTCGAAATTATTCGGAGAATTGGATCCCGTCATACCTTCTAAAACAGGAATGGATGGACTCCCTCCTGAAGACCGTGCAGTTCATTTGAACAAGCCGAACACCGCAGCGCCCTGTCGGTTGACACGCAATTTCACCTTTGACATACTTTCTCCACGAACTATTACTGGGCCTCAATGTTGCCCGGAAGAAAGAGCTGTAATGTCTGATCCTGTTTCCATGCCTGCGTTTCCGACCAAGTTGTTTGTCGAAACCACCACCCGCTGCAATCTGAAATGCGATATGTGCGTCAAACAGTCCGAGGGCAGCCGGATTGTGGAGGCTGACATGCCTCTGGATATTTTCCGTCGCCTTACCCCAATGCTGCCGCATACTGAAATGCTGTTGCTAAACGGCATCGGAGAACCGCTTTTGCATCCGCAACTGGAATCTATGCTCACTTTGGCCAAACCGCTTATGCCCGGGCACGGGGTTGCCGGATTCCAGACCAATGGTCAATTGATGGATCGTGAGCGGGCCTTGTCCTTGGTTGCCGCCGGCCTGGACCGGGTTTGTATCTCGGTGGACGGCGCCGATCCCGAAACGTTTCGACGACTTCGTCAGGGGGGTGAACTCCATGGGGTGCAAATGGCCTTCGATGCCCTGAACCACGCCCGGAGGAAACTCAAAACCAACAATTTGCAAATCGGCATCGAATTTGTGCTGGGCAAGGGTAACATGGCCGAGTTGCCTGCCGCCGTGGAATGGGCGGCGCATCAGGGGGCCTCATTTGCCATCGCCACCCATATGATCGCCCACGAAGAGGGCGACCTGGAGATGGTGGCCTATGACCAGAACACCGATGCTGCTGTGGCGTTTTACCAGCAATGGAAGCGAGACGCCATTGCCGAGGGTATCGATATCGACCGCTACCTGGATGTCCGTTGGAAGTATCGGTTTGATGAAACAGAACAAAAAATAGTGGACTTCGTCGACCGTATGCTGCGGGAAGCCGCAGAGAAGGATATCTTCTTTCATCTTCGCCGTTTGATGGAACGCGATGAAGCGATGTTTAATGCACTGCAAGGGATACTCGATGAGACACAATCCATTGCGGATCGATATGGGCTTGCACTGACCCTACCGGCTGCCGCCCCCAAAGCAGACAAACAATGTGACTTCATGGCATCGGGCAGCATGTTCGTTTCCGTCAACGGAGATGTGCACCCATGTTATTTTCTCTGGCACCATTATACATGCCATGTGGCCGGATGGCATAAATTTGTAACGCCACGGATCTTCGGCAACGTCGGTCAACAGGACCCGCATGAAATATGGAATCTGGAAGAGTACACGAATTTTCGTCGACAAGTACTCGAATACGACTACCCTGTATGCTCAAATTGCAGCCTGGCGCCCTGCGACTATATCGAAGTCGAAACATTTGAACAGGATTGCTACACCAATACGATCCCATGCTGTGATTGCCAATGGTGTTTAGGCGTCTTTCAATGTATGCAATAAGTCTGAGTCGCCATCAAAATTAATGAACAGAAGAATCTCTTTACCGCAGGAGAATTTCACAATACGGTGACCCAAGGGGGTAATATAAAAGAAATCAATGCGCCATCCCATCCACATCCTTAGTCAATGGCATGTACTCCACACCTACTACTATACCGTCTATTTCTCTTCTGAGAGTTTAGCTGCCTCAATGGGATGCTTAGTGTGCCGAGTCAACGTGACGGCATCTTCGATGGCGAGCACCACCTCTGCGGGTCTGAGGTGGGGGATCAGGTGGCCGAAATTCGGCAGGATCACCTCATGGTATCTGGCGTTGATCATTTTCTTGCGTGCATAGGCCGCGTTGCCCGGATGAACAAGACGGTCATTTTGTCCATGGACCAGCACCACGGGTTTATGAATGGATGCCAATCCCCGGGACAAGGATCGAAGAGAACCCGGAAGGGCCATGATTTCTACATTGGACTTGGCAAGGGTTTGGGGCAAAAAGAACTGAACCAATTTATAATCTGCCAGCTTGTTGTACCACAATATGGCGTCCAAATCAGGATCCAGGGAAGGCGCCAACAATACAACAGCAGCGACCTTATCAGGATAGTCCGCTGCCATTTGCAGCACGATCGGGCCGCCGAGGGAGTGCCCCACCAGAATCGCCTTTTGATTCACCTTGGCTGCATCTAAAATCTTGTGCAATATTTCGGCCTGGGTAGAGAGCTTGGGCACCAACTGAGAATTTGCCGCTCGGTTGCCCCACCCCGGGCGGTTAACGGCGAGCATATTGAATCGATGCTTTAATCGCGGCCTTGAAATGATGAGTTTCCAGTCCTCCCAGGATCCGGGGGATCCATGCACGAAAATTATGGGCATCCCCATTGGATTCCCAGTGCGCACATAGGAAACCTGAGTTGCTTCATGTTGGTAGCTTCCCTTCTCCACCTCCGGCAGGGGAAGCTTAAAAAACGCTTCCAACTCGTCCGGCATAAAAGAGCAACTCGTCAGCCAGGCACCAACCAGGATGATGGCCAAACAACGTTTCAGATTTGTGGGAACTTCCAACTCTCGCATCGCGGCATCCCTCCACTGGTGCAGAGCTCTTAACCAGTGTCTTAAGTGTGGGGCGGCCCGTTCATACCATAGTGGGGTTTTATATGGTAATGCATTTTTTGGGTTTAACAAAGGGGGCCGACTTGGTCTTTCTGTGCGGTCATTGCATAATTGTGCCACCAATCGGATCCTCGGTGATGCCGGTCCGATCGCGCCCATGACCTGCCATGGCCATTTAAACACTATGATGCGTTTCATCAAAGGGCATTGGAATGCCTCTACCATCTTCCATTCTTTTCAATGGTGAACAAGTAACCGACGACTTGCATGAAACTAAAGATTCATCATAATTTCCCGATAGATGACAGTGGATGTGGAATCCATAACCATTTGCAGCGCAGGAGTTAGATCAGATGCGAAACATAAGGTCGGAACTTGCGGCTATAGAAACGAAATACCGATACAAAATGAAAAACCTAACATACGTTACGGCCGGTTGGCTCATAGCTGCATCAGCCTTCATATTCATTACTTTTTCAGCTAGTTATACATGGGCTCGTCAAAAAGAGATCAATGATCCCCTGGAATACCTAAAAAGTTTGAGCATTGAAGAGCTGCTACAAACGGAGGTCACTTCTGTTTCAAAAAAATCTGAACAGCTATTTGACACGGCAGCGGCGGTCTTCGTCATCACCCAGGAGGATATCAAAAGAGCCGGTGTACGCACCATCCCGGATGCGCTTCGGATGGTGCCGGGGCTCCAGGTGGCCCATATCAACGGCTCGACATATGCGATCACCGCCAGAGGATTCAATGATTGGTTCAGCAACAAATTGCTGGTCCTGGTCGACGGGCGCAGTGTCTATACACCCCTGTTTAGTGGCGTTTACTGGGATGTGCAGGACACGGTCCTGGAAGACATTGACCGTATTGAGGTGATTCGCGGTCCCGGTGCGACCATGTGGGGCGCCAATGCAGTGAACGGCGTGATCAACATCATTACCAAGCACTCCAAGGAAACCCAGGGAGGATTGATCGTTGCAGGTGCAGGGACCATTGAAAAGCCGCTGGCCGTTGCCCGGTATGGCGGAAAGGCCGGCAGTGACGGAACCTATCGCATTTACGCCAAGGGATTCCAGAGAGACAGCTTCGTCACCCCAGACGGTAGTGACGGCAATGACGAATGGCAAAGCTTGAGAGCGGGTTTTCGGGTGGATCTGTCCTTGGCCGGCAATGATGAACTGACGGTCCAGGGAGAAGCCTATAATGGAAAAAGTGACTTTGATTTAAGGCTTTCCGGTTTTCTCACCCCGCCCTTTACCCGAGAATCCAGTGAGGAACAGGATTACAGCGGCGGTCATCTGATCACCACTTGGCAGCGACGGCATTCGAGCAACTCCGATTTCGAAATTAAAGGCTATTATGACTGGTCCTACAGGGACCGAATCGTTATCGAAGAGCGGCGGGATACCATTGACATTGACTTTAAGCATCACCTGAGGCTTCCGCCCCGCCACGAAGTGGTTTGGGGATTGGGATATCGATGGACCACGGACGACACCCGGCGCTCCACAAACCTTTGGATGGATCCGGAGAGTCGCAGCGACCAGGTGTGGAATGCGTTTATCCAGGACGATATCATGATCTGGCCGCAAAAGGTCTGGCTCACACTGGGATCCAAGTTTGAACACAATGACTACAGCGGTTTTGAATATCAGCCCAATGCTAGGCTGCGATGGAAGCCAACACCGAGGCATACCGTGTGGGGATCTGTTTCAAGGGCCGTACGTACGCCTTCTCGCTCGGACCATGATATCCGCGTCAATCTCACCAGTATGAATATCCCACCGATGGGCCTCACCGTACTGCGCATCACCGGAGACGAGGGCTTTGATTCCGAAGAACTGACAGCCTACGAGGCAGGCGTCCGCTGGCAGCAAAATGAGAATCTCTCCTTTGACTTGGCAACATTCTATAATGTCTATGATAACCTGCGCGTCGTAGAGGCCGGCCCCTCATTTTTCGAAACATCACCCGCTCCGCCCCATCTCGTGATCCCTCAGGTCATACAAAACGGTATGCAAGGTGAAACCTATGGCCTGGAAGCCTTGACGACCTGGAAACCGGTCACCAGCTGGAAACTTTGCTTAGGGTACGCATGGTTCGATGCCGACCTGGATGCAGACGGAAGCATTGCAGAGGACGAAGGTGAGATAAGCCCGCACCATCAACTGCAGCTTCGATCCTATGTGGACCTGCCATGGTCGCTGAGCTTTGATACGGAAATCTACTTTGTTGATAAATTGAAAACCCTTGATATCCCGGCGTATACGCGCCTTGATCTGCGTCTGGGGTGGGAACCCGCAGCGGACTGGTCCTTAAGTCTGAATATTGAGAACGCATTAGACGACCAGCATCCGGAATTTACAATGCGCTCAGGTGTTTTTGCCACGGAAGTCCCAAGGGCCATTTACGGTCTTGTTACCTATCGCTATTAACAGCATCAGGATTGATCCGCACATGATGCAACGGATTGACAATTCGGAGCACAAACTGCGTACCCCCGCCCGGCCATTGAAACATTCGGCTCTGCTGTTTTGCGCAGTGATGATTGTATTTTGCGGAGCATTCCATGCTGATGCATCGGATAGAGTATTTGACGAGTACGAAGTCAAGGCTGTCTTTCTCTATCGTCTTACCCTGTTTATTACCTGGCCGGAGGAATCCTTCGAGAAGCGTGATCAGCCGTTCGTTATTGGCATATGAGGTGAAGATCCCTTCGGTGGGCATCTGGATAGGGTCGTAAAAAATGAAACCTTCAAGGGCAAGACTATTCTCGTTCGGCGTTATAGATCAATGGAAGCCGTTTTGAGTGATCCAAGTCAAGTGCTCTTTTTCAATCCTTCCTTGAAGCATAGATGGCCGCATTTGCGACCACGTCTTGAATCGCTGCCCATCCTCACCGTCAGCGACATGGACGATTTCGGCCAATTGGGAGGAATGGTCGCCATTAAAACCCAGATCAATAAGATCAAGATTGAGATCAATCCGGATGAAACGCGAAAGGCCGGTTTAAAGATTAGTTCGAAACTGCTCAAAGTCTCTCGCAAAGTGGCCACTGATCCCAAGGAAGGCCTCAGATGAAGCAAAGATTTCATAAGCTGTCCATCCGCAACAAGCTCTCTGTCATCGTTCTGACGACATCGGGGGCCTTGATTTTCCTGATGGCGACATACTTTATTGTGGACAAGGCCATTTCCTACCGCAGGAATATGGTCGAAAATATCACTACCCTGGCCAAAGTGATCGGCATCAACAGTACGGCCGCTCTGGCATTTGACGATCCGGACACCGCCAAGGAGATATTGTCTGCATTGAGCGCTGAGCCCCAAGTGTTGGCCGCTTGTATTTTCAACACCGACGCCACCATCTTTGCCACCTATGTTCATCCCGCCCTGAAAAAAGACGTGAATCCCGACGCCGGTCTACTTCCCGACAACATAATTGCATTTACCCAGCATCTGGCTGACAAACCCAACACCTTGATCGCACGCTACCGCAACCTGGACCTGTCGCATCCGATTATACTGAACGACAAAAGCATTGGCCACGTCGCCATCAGGGCGAATTTGTCGGAGCTCAACAACCGATTGATCGGGTTCATTTTACTGACCGGAATCGCCGGTGTCATACTAATTCTTTCCGTACAGGCAATCTGCACAAGGCTCCAGCGGGTTATTACAGAGCCGTTATCCGACATGGTGAAAACCATGCAGATCGTTTCGTCCAAACAGGATTACAGCCAGAGGGTCAACCGACAAACCCAGGATGAGCTCGGAGCGCTCATCAATGGTTTCAACGATATGCTTTCCCAAATACAGGATAGAGACAGGGAACTCGAAAAACATAGGGACAGACTTGAAGAATTGGTATCCAGGCGTACACATGAACTGCAGCGATCCAATGATCAACTCAAAAAAGAGATCAAGGAACGCACCCATATGCAGGAAGAACTGGGTCGGGCGCAGAAGATGGAAGCCATCGGGATCCTGGCGGCGGGCGTGGCCCACGACCTCAACAATATCCTTTCCGGCATTACCAGCTATCCTGAATATATGCTGGCCAATCTTCCAAAAAGCAGCCCGCTATACAAACCTTTGCAGACCATACAAAGTACAGGAAACAAAGCCGCTGCCATTGTAGAAGACCTGCTGGTCCTGTCGAGAAGAAGCGTCGCCTTGGTCGACACGATTCAAATCGACACCCTTATCGAAGACTATTTAAAGAGCCCAGAATTTGAAAAGGTCTTATCTTATCATCCGAGAATCGATATCAAAGTAGAACTAGCGCCAGGTCTGTTACCCGTTGCCGGATCTGAGATACATCTACAAAAAATGATCATGAACCTGATGACCAATGCCATAGAAGCCATAGATCAAGGGGGAACGGTCCAGGTTGAGGCTGAAAATGTTTACATCGATTCTCCTATCAAAGGTTATGAAACAGTGCAGGAGGGAGATTTTGTACGCATCTGCTTCACTGATACCGGCACAGGAATCGATCCCCACATCATCGATCGCATCTTTGAGCCATTCTTTACCCGTAAGCAGCTCGGCAGAAGCGGAACCGGTCTGGGCATGGCCATTGTGTGGGGAACAGTTAAAGACCATATGGGATACATAGAAGTTAACAGCACCGTTGGCAAAGGAACCTCATTCG
>JAAUYD010015617.1_pt1 | contig 11297 bp, 10 predicted proteins | sample 7278101 | NCBI WGS metagenome assembly JAAUYD01 (sample SAMN14350128, study PRJNA611818) | marine sediment metagenome | isolation source: surface marine sediment (0.6m) | place: French Polynesia: Moorea | collected 2018-08
GTCATTACCTAACCAATTGTTTCAAAAACAAAAAATGGGCCAATGGCCCATTCTCTCCCAGCGCACTGTCGTTACCCGCGGGCAACAAAAAACCCCTGAGCGGGGCCCTTAAGGTCCACCGGGAGTCCGATGGTGATGGGCCCATAAAACGGTCCCACCGCTGCGCTGGCGCGGGATTATAAGGCATCAAGGGTCAAGCGGCAACGCCGAAACGAACGAATCTGCGGGGCCGCGACGCCCCTGAAATATTGGCCCTGACCCCTAGTTGGCCGGGGCCCCGGTGTATTTCTTCAGGACCTCGAAAACCTTGTGATTCGGGCAGAACTCGTTACCGCCCGCGGTCCGGCCGTCCAGCCAGCGTTCGCACACCGATTCGGATGAGCAGTGACGGCAGCGATCCCTGATCTCTTCCATGATGCGGGGCATGTCGTCGCCTGTGGCGAGATCCGCCTCCAGGCCAACCGCGATCAGCATGCGACGCATGCGCCGCTCTGAGCCGACAGCAAGGTACTTCCGGAACCCGAGAAAGATCGCGATCGCCACGACAAGCATGCCGATACCGACGAGCACCTCTGCAATTGAGACAGTCATAGCGTGTCTCCTTCGGGCTATACCGTTTTTAAATATAGGTCCCCGCTAGTCGAGCCGATCTAGGTACTTACCGCAGAGCCAGTTCAGCTTCAGCCTTTGAAACCCGCAGCCTTGTGCGCCCCGTCGCAGAACGGTTTGTTTGCCGACTCGCCACAACGGCACAGAGCCGCCCGGCTGCCTGACCAGGCCCGCCTGCCGCTGCCCGCAATGATCGTGAAATCGCCGGATACCAGCAGAGGCCCATCTGGCGCCGGTTTGATCTCAAGGGGGCCTTGCGTTGGCTCCGACGACTCCGCAGCTTTGCCCACGGCACCGTAGTCTGCGAAGCCGGCTTTCTCGTGGCTGTTGTCGCAGAACGGCTTGTTTTTGGATTTGCCGCAGCGACATAGTGCCGCCCGGTACTTGACCCCGGTCTGATCGTCGGCGGCGCCCTCAATTTTCAGCTGCCCCCGAACATACAGTGGCCCGCGGCTCACGATGGTGACGGTATTCGACGCCGCTGCCTGTTCTTCCCTGGAGCCATCCTTGACTTGATAGGTGAGCGCACCAGTCGGACATCGTTCGCAGACGTCGGTGACTTCATCTTCCGACGAAGTATCGGGGTCGCACCAGGGTTTTCGTCCGGCGACGAAGAGCTCGCCTTCGGCCCGACCACACTCCGCAATGTGGATGCACAGTCGACTATCCCAGAACACGTCGGTGTGGGCGCCGGGGTACTTGAATACTGGCTTCTGCTTAGTCATTGATCACCCTCCTGACAGGACGATAGCAAACCGACGTCGACTCTCGAAGCTCTGCGAGCGTCTGCAGCAAACGGGCCCTTTCTTCCGCTGTCTCCCGGGTACGATCTGACAGATGGCTCGGGTGCTGCTCCCGATCGAGCCAGAACTTGCCGGATACCTTTCCAGCCTCGGACGAACTCGCCAGCCAGACCGCGGTATCGGCGCCCTCTTCCGGTGTGCGCAGAAAACGCTTGGTCACCTTGTAAAACCCGGGCAGTGCATCCTCCACCCCAGGCGTATCGACCCAACCGGGATGCATCGCATTTACGACGATGCCATCGTCCAGCCAACGCTCTGCCCATTCCTCGGTGAGGATCATGAGCCCACGCTTGGCCTTGGCGTAGGCGACAGAACCCGAGTATTCGCCATCGCGGCTCTGCAGATCGTCAACGTCGATTTGTTGCGTGTACATGCCGCCTGACAGGACATTCACAACGCGCGGCGACTTCGATTGCTTCAGCAACGGATACAGCCGCTCGGTCAGGATACTCGGGCTCAGGAGCAGCAGCGCGAAGCTCATTTCAAAGCCCTCGCTGGTCTGCTGCCGTGGATTAAACAGCGCCCCGGCGTTGTTGATGAGCATGTCAATCGGCTCGCCGGCAGCCTCCAGTCGATCACATAGCGCATGGACGTCGGACATGATCGACAGATCGGCAATTTCGTAACCGATGTCGCTGTTCCCGGTTTGAGAAATCAGCTCCGCCACCAGCGCTTTTGCCTTGTCCTCATTGCGAGCCACCAGGGTTAGACGGGTACCCAGTTCAGCGAGCATCCAGGCCGCCGCCGCGCCGATACCTGACGTGGCGCCTGTTATGACCGCATGTCGCTCGCCCTGGTAGGCCGAAACAGCCTTCCAGCGCTTGCGCGCGGTGCGATAGCCGAGCTTGGTGAAGCGCCAGATACCGGGCAACACGAGTCGATCTGCGGCGGCCAGGAAGCTGGATGCCTCGGGCGCCTCGAACTTGTCCTCAAGGGCTTCCTTCAAACCAGCCATCGCACGCTTGCCCACCCGCTCCATGACGCTCGGGAACAATCGATTGAACACTGCAAGCGGCCCGGGGAAATCGAACTCCGCGATGTACCGGACTCGCGTCCCAAAATCGATCTCTTCGAACAGAATCTCTTCACAGGCTGTGAAGAATCGCGAGTTCACGGTCATGAGAAGGCCCGCGTTCTCTTCTATTTCGATGACTTCGTATTGCAGCGAAAACCCGGCTTGCATATCGACCCGGAACCGAGTCCCGATGCGCGGCAATCCAGGGGTGAGCTTTTCTGCACTGGCGACTGACGGGTCCCACTCTTCGATTCGTGAGAACTCAGATACATAGGTGAACACCTCGTGCAGCGGGCGGTTTACCTCAATGCTCTCGTCCAGGGTCAATACTTTGCTCATCTTCGGGCCTGCAGGGTGAATAGGGTTGATCGAGAAAGAGAGTATTGCCCTACTGCCCACCTTGCGTCGACGCACAAATCGCAAGCGTTACAGAAAGATACAGGTCCGGTCCGCATACATTCACTTACATTTCGAAAATCAATTGAAACCAACTGCCGGCGTGATGCCGGCAAACTGCACCTCATCGAAATTCGGAGCGGCACACGGAACGCCGCAGGTATCCATCTTATGAACGCAGTATTGATCAATATTTCACTCTTCAAGGCCGGCTGGCTCGCCGCAGTCTTTTCCGCGGCCGCAAGCTTTCCGATCCTGGGAACCCTTGCAATCGCTGTCGCTGTTGCAACGCACCTGCTGCGCTCGGACAACCGCGCCGACGAGGTACGTTTACTGGCAATCGCAGCCGCTCTGGGCTTTGCCTGGGAGTCCCTGCTCGTGTCCGCTGGCCTGGTCAACTATGCCGTGGATACACTGATTCCGGGTACCGCGCCTTACTGGATCGTAGCCATGTGGGTCCTGTTCGCGACGACGTTGAATATCGGCATGCGTTGGCTGCGCAAGAGCCTGGTCGTGGCCGCAATCTTTGGTGGCATCGGCGGGCCGCTCTCCTTCCTCGCGGGCTCAAAAGCTGGCGCCGTGTCGTTTCCCGAACCGACTGTTTCGCTCATCGTGATCGGCATCGGCTGGGCCATCATGCTACCGCTATTGGTTAGGTATGCCTCGCGCGACGAGGCGCGGGCGGCGGTCGAGGCTACGCCATGAGCAACTTTCTGAGAAATACAGTTCTGGGGCTTGTCGCCTTTGCATGCAGCGCCACTGTTGACGCGCGCAACGAGTCGCCTGCGCGAACCTGGCAGTTTGATGTTGCGCTCGACGGCAAGCCGATCGGCTATCACAGGTTCGAAGTTCAACAGGACGGCTCTCGGGCAGTGCTCACGACCGAAGCCCGGTTCGACGTGAAGTTTCTTTTCGTCACGGCATTCCGTTACCGGCACGAGAATACGGAAGTATGGAACGGTGCGTGCCTGTCGAGCATTGATGCCTCTACCAACAACAATGGCGATCTACTGGCAGTCAATGGCACCGTCGGTGACGGTCAGTTCGATGTCGAGTCTCCCCAGGGAACGTCTACGTTGCCATCCTGTGTACAGACCTTCGCATACTGGAATCCGGCAATTCTTGATGCGACGCAGCTGCTCAATAGCCAGACCGGCAACTACGAGGACGTGAAAGCGGTCTTCGAGGGGCCGGACAGGATCCAGGTTGCCGGAAGTACCGTCGATGCATTCCGCTACCGCCTCACGGCACTCGCCGGCGACATTGTCCTCTGGTACTCCACTGACGAAACGACGTGGTTGGGGCTCGAAGCACCGGCCAAGGGTAATCGACGGATTACCTACACGGCGGCAGCTATTCCCGACATGCAGAACTTCGATGTCGGTTCCGTAGCATCCCTCCGCTAGGCCAGGGACAGACTCCATAAATGGAACAACCCATAGAGCCCGAACAGGCAGTAGGCACCCATGTAAGACAGGTAGAAGGCCTTCTGCTGCGGCGGCAATGGGCTCAGCCCGTGTCTTTCCAGCATCAGCCACCGAGGAATCGCCAGGCATGCGACGAACACGTAGCAACTGCACATATAGATGCCGAAAGGCAAAGCAAGATCGCTGCCCAGAAAGGCGAGCCAGACGAAGACGATGCCGGCGATAAGGTAAGTCATATCCGCGATGGCTATTGCCTGTTCGTCGATCAGAAACCACTTGAACTCAGGCTTCAGCGCATCTTCTTCCGTGAGGCCCAGCCTGTGGTGCAGAGAGGGAGCAACGAGAAACAAGAGTTGCGTTAGCGGACCGGCGATCCAGAACAGAATAAAGACGACAATGAACCAGGTACTTACTAGCACAGCAGCCTACGCAATTCCGATATGCGGGCTTCCAAGCGTAGCTGTTGGCCTGAGCACGGCAACATCTCGGACTCTACGTAATTCATCTCGCCCTCCACAGATACCTTACTCAACCACGCTTTGAGATACTCCTAAAAGGAGCGCCAGCTCAGCTCCCAAATCCACTTCAAAGGGGCCAGGTCATGAAGAACCTATTCGATGTTGCTCTTTGGGGACTCCTCACCGCGACGCTGTTCGGCGCGCCGGCCGCGCTGGCCGAAAACGGCGACAAGCCAAACGATGCAAGCTTCGAGGAGCAGTTGACCGCCGCTGAAGGTGGCTGGCAGCTTTTCGAAATCAGTATGTACTCCAGGAACTACGCTCGCAGTGGAAGTCAATCGATGTTTAACGGTGGCTTCAGTCGCACGGTCCCGTTCCAGGCAACCTTTATCGGCAATGCCTCCGGCGCCTTCCAGGAGTTCCCTGCTGAGGCGGGGTCACGCTGGCGCCTCACAGGATACGGGCTGACGCCGGCGACACTCGAGGGCACCACCGCTTTCGGAATCGTCCAGGTATCCTTCTTCGACGTTGGCGGCAAGGATCTCGGATCGGTTGAGACAGCCGGAACCAAGACCAAAGCCAAGACTTCCGCCGAATTGAACCGGACAGCCGCTGTTGGTGAATGGATATTCCTGGACACCGGGATCGCAACCGCGCCTGAGGGCACAGCCACAATTCAGGCGTTTACGCTGTTCGTCGACTACTCGGGCAGCGAAAGAGCGCAAGGCGTCTACTTTGACGACCTGAGCCTCTGCGAGCTGGGTGAAGATGGCGACGCTCGTTGCGACCCGGACTAGTTACAACGCGGGCCGTTACAACAACAACCACTTATTCCTTGGACTGAACTTCGCCGAGGTGTCGCGGTGCGTCTCAACGCCTTTCACGTTGACAACTGTAATCAAGTCGCCGGCATGCCGGTGGGCAATTCTCAGATCAATTCCGCGTCCGTCATGATCTCCACAAGCGCCGGGCCTTTGTGATCCAACGCCTCTTGCAGAGCCGTTTTTAGCTGGCCCGCCGACTTGACCGGAATACCGTGACCGCCACACAGCCGGGCAAAAGCCGCAAAGCCGGGGTTGTGGAGGCTCGTCTGCCAGACGGGCCACTCTCCTGCGCGTTGCTCCTTGGAGATCTTCCCTAATTGCGAGTTGTTCAGCAGCACATGAGTAATATCCATGTTGTATTTCACGGCGGTCGTGAATTCCGCGAGGTATTGACCGAATCCGCCGTCGCCACTTATTGAGACGACCTTGCGGCCTCTATGCTCGTTCTGGTCCCTGGTCGCAGCCCAGGCACCCATTGCTGCCGGAAACGAGAACCCGATTGAACCCAGATAGCCAGACATCAACACGCTCTGGCTCTTGCATTCGAAATAGCGCCCAAACGAGTAGGTGTTGTTGCCAACGTCGACGGCGATCACTGCGTCGTCGGGAACCGTATCCGTCAGCGCTGCGAAGACAGCCGACGAGCTGATGCCCTGGCCCCGATCGTCATCAAGGCGGTTGTTCTTTTCATCACGCCAGATACGCCAGCGGTCGGCGATTTCCGGGCGCTGGTCAACGGTGTGAATAACGTCGGCGAGCTTCGCCGAAATGCGCTTCGCCGTGACGCCGATTTCGCCCCACACAGGCACTGCGACACTGTGAAACTTGCCCAGTGCCATGCGATCGAAGTCGACCTGGATGATGGGCCGCTTGGGCGTAATACCCGTGTGGTTCGAAAACGAAGAGCCGAACGCCAGAATCAGGTCGCATTCATTCATGAACCAGCTGGCGACCGGCGTACCCGAGCGTCCAAGGACACCCGCTGCCAATGGATGATGATCCGAAATCTGCCCTTTGGCCTTGAACGTCGTTAGGACAGGGGCATTGAGTTTCTCTGCGAGTGCAATGACCTCGTCCATTGCGTTCCGCGCACCGTAGCCAACGATAACGATGGGACGTTTCGAACTGCTGATACGTTTGTTCGCTTGTGCGAGCGCCCGCTCATCTGGCGCGACGAAAGGCAAAGCGACTCGCCCTTCCGGCCCGGATGCACTCGCCGCATCTGACGCCGGCAGGGTTTGGACGTCGTCGGGAAAGATGAGGTGCGCAACGTCGCGTTCGACAATCGCACTCTTGCAGGCCAACGTCATTAACTCCGCATGCTTGGACGAGTGCAGTACCGTCTGACTGAATTGCGCAACCGGCGCGAAGGCTGAATGCAAGTCAATTTCCTGGAAGGCTCCGGGCCCGAGCACTTGCACGTCCACCTGGCCCGTCAGCGCCAGGACTGGCGCTCGATCCACTTTCGCGTCCCACAAACCGGTCATCAGATTGGTCGCACCAGGTCCGGCGATCGTCAAGCATGCGGCTGGCTTACCCGTGAGCTTGGCATAGCCCGAGCAGGCAAACGCAGCAGCCCCTTCGTGGCGAATACCGTAGTAGTTCAGATTGCCATTCTTCTCCTCTAAGCGCAGTGCATCGGCCAACCCCAGGTTCGAATGGCCGACCATGCCAAACACGCTCGTCACGCCCCAGTTGGTCATCGTCTGCGCCATTAGATCCGAAACCGTGGTCGCGTGCGGCGGATCCGGCTCCAGTCCGATGTAGATTCCGTCGCCGCGCACTTCAAGAGGAAACAGATCCTGACCACTGTCTTCGTGACCTCCAGGCGGCCGACCCGTCTTCGGGTCGAAGTCCCATCCGTGCCAGGGGCAGCGCAACCAGCACTGGCCGTTCTCACCGATCTCGATCGATCCTTCGCCCAGCGGGCCGCCCTGGTGTGGGCAGCGGTTGTCCATTGCCGTGTACTCGCCGTCGATATGGGTCAGTGCCATTGAATGAATACCCACGGTCACGGTCTTGACCCGGCCTTCCGGCAGTTCATCCAGGTCGGCCACACGGTGCCACTCCAGTGTTTCGCTCATTCTTCTCCCCTAGTTCTCGGAGCTGAGTTGCCCGCGGGCAGCTTCCAGCAGGCCGGTCCACATATCAATCAGGTATGCTGCCGGATCTTGCATGGTCGTCAGTTCCCGGTACTTCAACACCGCCCCATCGAAGCCGTCGCTGTGCCAGACTGTGCCATCCGGTAGCGGCTCGTTCGGCAGACTGTCGGGAAGCGGGTACGCGGTAACATAGAAGTAGGGCTCCGGAATCGCTTCGTCACCGAATGCGAAACCGAAATTCATCTGCTTGTCCGCATATTCCTCATTCGCAACGTCCTGACCGGGCACTTTCGGGCCCGGCAACCAGATCATCGACAAATCGAAATGATGTGGCCACACCTGTATCGGGCTCTTCTCCTCGCGAATCGTCGCGCGAAAATCCTCGAGGACGGCCGCGATCGAGCCCAACGCCCGGTGCATCAGATTGGCTTGATCGGCGGAGTAAGTAGGGTATTCGTCGTCGCTGACAACCGCACCCGTCGACACGGCATCGTCCGGATCGAATCCGGCTGCACGCAGCGCATTGCTCACGGTCTCGGCAATACGGGAACTCGACTGACCCGTGAGGCGCTCACCGACCTGTGAAGAGCAGGTCCGTACGCACAGCTGACTGTTGGCCAGGTCCACCTCGATCTCGAAATCCGTCTTTCCATAAATGACGCCGGTCGTGAGCCCGTAGAGCGAAGGTCGCATGCTCGCATGCCACCAGTGCTTGCGCTTCTTGCGCAGTGCCTTGCTCCAAGCACCCGCGACACGCGCATAGGCATGCACAGCTTTTCGCGTTCCGTCAATGCTGCTCGGGTCGAGCGGTGGAAACTTCTCGTCAGCCATACCTAACCTCGTGCGATCGGTAATGTGCGCCACAACCTGCAGCTAGCAAATATTGCCTGAGAACTGTTACACCGGGACAGCTCTCACTTTGCCGCAGCCAGCGCCTGGTCGAGATCGGCAATAATGTCATCGATGTGTTCGATGCCGATGCACAATCGGATCATGTCGGGGGTAACGCCTGCCGATTCCAACTCGTCTTCAGACAGCTGGCGATGTGTCGTCGAGGCCGGATGTGCAGCCAGCGATTTGACGTCGCCGATATTTACGAGCCGCAGGAACATCTGCAGCGCATCGTAAAATTTGACCCCCGCTTCGAACCCGCCTTTGATGCCAAATGTGAGTAATGCCGAGGGTTTGCCGTTCGTATACTTCTGCGCAAGTTCGTAGTACGGCGAATCCGGCAGACCCGCAAAATTCACCCACTCCACTTGTGGATGGTTGCTCAGATGCTTTGCAACCGCGAGCGCATTGTCGCAATGGCGTTCCATCCGTAGCGGCAACGTAGCGAGTCCCTGGAGAATATTGAATGCATTCATCGGGCTGAGCGCAGATCCTGTGTTACGCAACGGCACCGTACGCGCGCGGCCGATATAGGCAGCCGCTCCCAATGCCTCTGTATAGACGACACCATGATAGGACGCCTCCGGCTCGGTCAGCATGTGGAATTTCTCCGGGTATTTACCCCAGGGAAACTCGCCGCTATCGACAATGACGCCGCCAAGTGTATTGCCGTGACCTGCCATGTACTTGGTCAGCGAATTAACGACGACATCGGCGCCCCATTCGATCGGCTTGGTCAGGGCTGGCGTGGCAACCGTGTTGTCGACAATCAATGGCACTCCGCGTTCGTGCGCCATGTTCGCCAATGCCTCAAGATCGACGACATTGCCTGCGGGATTCCCGATAGTCTCGCAGAAGACCGCCGTAGTCTTGTCATCGATGAGATCCTGCATCGCTTCGACCGAATCGTCTTTCGCAAAACGAACTTCGATGCCCTGCCGAGGCAGCATATGCTTGAACAGCGTGTAGGTGCCGCCATAGAGCAGCGGCACCGTCACGATATTGTTGCCCTGCTCCGCAATGTTCAGAATTGAATAGTTGATGGCCGCGCTGCCGGCGCTCAGGCACAATCCGGCGATTCCACCCTCCAACTCCGCCGATCGTTTTTCAAGAACGTCGACAGTGGGGTTCATAATTCGCGAATAGATATTGCCTTCGACCTCGAGGTTGAACAGAGCGGCACCGTGCGCGGCGTCGTCAAACTCGTAGGCAACCGTCTGGTAGATCGGCGGCACGACAGCTTTGGTGGCAGGATCGGCTTTGAAGCCTGCATGTACAGCAAGGGTCTCGTCTTTCACGAATAGTCCTCGAAATTGGGGAATGACGTTCAACTCGCGAATATAGCGAGTTCACCGCGCAATACCAGTGATGATCACGGTTGAAACTAGTCTCGCGAGCCTGGCTAAACTCGCCGCGCCGGACTATTCGAGCGTCAGTTTCACGCCGGAGTCGATGAACGCACGGAATCCTGCCTGATCCGTAACGGCCTGCCTTATGCGCCGCACCGCCTCCTCGAGATCGGCTGCCGCCGTCGCGACCGAGATCCGGATGAAGTGCTGCCCTTCGCTGTCGATTGTGCCGAAGGACCGGCGATCCATCGTCGCGACCTGGTAGTTGTGCAGCAGGAACAGCTGGAACAACGTTGCCGGACTCGAGTTACGCCGGATATTTTCCGGCAGCCTGTCGAATGCTTCCATCGCGCCGAGCTCTGCAATCGCACCCTCGATATTCGGGAACACGTAGAATGCGCCGATGGGTTTCTGGCAATGAATCCCATTGATCTCGTTAAGGCCATCGACCACCACATCGCGACGCCGCTGGAATGCATCGCACATCTCTTTGATGGCCACGTCGCTAGGCGGTGACTCCAAAGCGGTGACGGTACCGATTTGGTTGTAAGGCGGGATGCTCGCGAAGTAGTTGATGTTCAGGTTGCGGTGAACTTTGGCCTCCGCAACGGTCGGGTACACAGCCCAGCCGACGCGCCCACCGGTCCAGGCGTAGGTCTTGGAAACAGCCGATGCGATGATGGTTCGGCTCGCCATTCCGGGTACCGATGCGATCGAGTGGTTCTTCTCGCCGTCAAATGCAATCGCCTCATACGCCTCGTCGGAATAGACGCGCACATTGGGCGGCGTGCGCTCGAGTATTGACTCGGCCAGCGCCGCAATCTGTTCGCGACTCGCAACACCGCCTGTCGGATTCGATGGGAAGTTGAGGTAGATGAGCTTGGTACGATCTGTCAGCAGCGGTTCCAGCTCCTCGCTCGTCAGTGAGAAACCGTGGTCTTCACGCAGGTGAATCGGGACCGGTTTCGCACCCACATAGGGAATATACGACTCGTAGAGCGGATAGCCCGGCGTCGGGTAGATAATCTCGTCGCCCTGCTCGCAGTAGGCCTGCTGGGCAAATCCGATCGAGGGCCGTGCCCCCGGATAAACGACAACGCGTTCCGGGTCGATTTCGTCGAGACCGCGGTCGGCCGCTATCTTCCTGGCCAGCGCCGCGCGAAGTTCAGGCAGACCCTGTGGGTCGCAATATGTGGTCTGGCCCCTGGTCACCGCGTCGATGACAGACTCGGCAATATGACCTGGCAATGGAAAGTCCGGTTGGCCAAGATTTGCGCGAATCACGCGCTCACCTTTTGCCTCGACCTCGAGGATTCTCGAGCCGAAGCCGAAGGCCGCCTCGGTGCCCATGAGCTCCACGCGCCTTGCGAATACGGGCTTACGTTCGGGGACTACGGCTTCAACGGCTCTCATGACGTTACAC
>JAAUYD010070836.1_pt1 | contig 11297 bp, 9 predicted proteins | sample 7278101 | NCBI WGS metagenome assembly JAAUYD01 (sample SAMN14350128, study PRJNA611818) | marine sediment metagenome | isolation source: surface marine sediment (0.6m) | place: French Polynesia: Moorea | collected 2018-08
CGAGGTCCGGCTCGGGTCCGCGGCCGACCTCGAGCCGCGCGACGATCTCTTCGACCTCCCGCGAGCGGCGCTGCGCTTCCTCGGCGGGGCGCTGCCGAGAGCGCGCATCGAGCTCGAGACCGAGATCCCCCTGCAGAGCGGGATGGCCGGCAGCACGGCCCAGCTCGTGGCCCTGCTGCACGCACTTCACGTCTTCGAGGGGCGGACGCTCTCCCGCCACGCTCTGGCCGAGCAGGCGCGGGACGTCGAGCGCCAGGCGCTCCGCGTATGGTGCGGCTTCGTCGACCACTACATGGCCGTCTTCGGGGGGCTCTGCTTCGTCGACTTCCGCGGCAAGGCGCGGGAGAGCGAGGGGGTGGCGCCCTTCGCGACGGTCGAGCCGCTGGCCGACGACGTGCCGGTGCTCCCCTTCGTGCTGGCCTTCACCGGCGTGCGACACCGGTCGGACTCGGTGCACCGGCCGATCCGCGAGCGCTGGGAGGCGGGCGAGCCCGCCGTCCTCGCGGCCTACGAGCGCATCGCGGAGATCGGCGTGGCCGGCAAGCGCGCCCTGCTCGCATCCGACTGGGAGCGACTCGGCGCGCTGATGAACGAGAACCACGCGATCCAGCGCGAGATGGGCGGCTCGGGCGAGTCCAACGAGGCGCTGATCGAGGCCGCCCTCGGTGCCGGGGCGCACGGGGCCAAGCTGGCCGGTGCGGGCGACGGCGGCACCATCGTCGTCACCTGGTCCGAGGCCGACTCGGGCCCGCTGGAACGCGCGCTGCGCGCCGCCGGCGCGGCCGAGCTGTACCGGCCCGAGCCGGTCGTCGGCGTCCGGGTCGAAGAGGACTGAACTCCGTTCGTCGGACGGACGCGGGCGGCTCGCCTAGCGCTGGTAGAGGTCGTCGAACGTCGATTCGCTCATCAGGTCGCCCTCGGGCTCGGGGCGACCCGCTCCGTTCGGCCTGGCCCCTTTGGGCCCGGAAGCGGGCCCGGAAGCGACCGCGCGCCGGCGGCGCCGTCGGACGGGCTGCTTGAAGCGCGGATCGGCCGGGTGCTCGTAGAGCGCTTCCAGGCACAGCGCGAGCGGGCCCTCGTCGAGGAAGCGAAGCTCCGCCCGGCAGCCGATCCGGGCGGCCAGGTCGTCGAGCAGGGAGAGGCGCCACGGCTCGGCCGTCGCGATGAAGAGCGTCTCGCCCTTGCGTGCGAACGGGATCACCCGCAGGTCCACCAGCTCGTCCGCGTCGAAGGGCGCGCCCAGGCTTCGTGCCCCGGTGAGCACGTCGTCCGGCAGCACCGGGCGCGTGTGCAGGACCTCGCAAGCGGCGGCCCGCAGAGGCGCCTCGTCCACGAGGCCGAGCTCGTGGAGGGCGGTGGTGAGCCGGATCCCGTGCTTCCCCGCGCGGGCCCGGGCCTCCAGCAGCTCTTCCTCGTGGATGCGGCCGGCCTCGCGGAGCCCGATCCCCAGTGCGTGCTCGTAGCGGCCGAGCGCCGTCTTCGGCGCCGGCCCGTCCTCGTCCTCGATCTCGATGGCGCGTCGGTCCATGCCCTTCCATCGGCGGGCCGGGGGGCGCGGCTGAGGGCCGTCGGCATCCGGGGCCGGGCTATCCTGCCCGCTCGCGCGGGGACGGCCCGCCAAGGAGGTTTCCGTGCCCGACTGCGAGGCCACCGACTTCGAGGCCCCCGACTTCGAGACCCTGGAGACCGAGAAGGAGGGCGGGGTCCTCACCGTCACCCTGTCCCGGCCCGAGCGGCTGAACGCCTTCAACCAGCAGATGATCGAGGACCTGCTGGCCCTGCTCGACCACGCCGATGCGGACGACTCCGTCCGGGCGCTGGTGTTCACCGGCGCCGGGCGCGCCTACTGCGCCGGGGCGGATCTCGGTGGCGGCGGGGGAACCTTCGACGCGGGCGAGGCCGCGAAGGAGCCCCGCGGCGTCCCGCGGGACGGCGGAGGCCTCGTCACGCTGCGGCTCTTCGACATGAAGAAGCCGGTGATCGGCGCGATCAACGGCGCGGCCGTCGGCGTGGGCGCCACCATGACCCTGCCCATGGACGTCCGGCTCGCGAGCGAGAAGGCGCGCTTCGGATTCGTGTTCACCCGGCGGGGGATCGTGCCCGAGGCCTGCAGCAGCTGGTTCCTGCCCCGGGTGGTCGGGATCAGCCAGGCGCTCGAGTGGGTGCTCTCCGGCCGCGTCTTCCCGGCCGAGGAGGCCCTGGCCGGCCGGCTGGTCTCCCGGGTGCTCCCCCCGGAGGAGCTCCTGCCCGCCGCCCAGGAGCTGGCCCGGGAGATCGCCGAGAACACGAGCGGCGTCTCGGTGTGCCTGGCCCGGAACATGCTGTGGAAGATGCTCGGGGCCGACCATCCGATGGCGGGCCACCGCGTCGACTCCCGCGGGATCGCCGCCATGGGCGCCTCGCCGGACGCCTACGAGGGCGTCCAGAGCTTCCTCGAGAAGCGGCCCGCCGACTTCCAGATGAAGGTCTCAAAGGATCTGCCCGACTTCTATCCCTGGTGGGAGGAGCCCCGCTTCGAGTAGGGAGCGCTCCTTCTCGGACCCCCGGTCGGGCTGCTAGCTTCGGCGAGCGCTCGATCCGGAGGTCCCCAGTGACGGGAACAGAGCCCGTCGACGGGACCCAGCCGACGACCCAGCCGACGACCCAGCCGGCGACCCAGCCGGCAACAGGGCCGGCGACCCAGCCGGCAAAAGGGCCGGCGCCAGGGCCGGCGCCGCCCTCGGTCGGCAGCGCCGCGGCCGTGTCCGACGAGTCGCCCCCCGCGACCTCCGCCGCCGAGACCCTGAGCGTCGGCCGGAAGGTGCTCTACGGCGGACCGACGCTCTGGGTCTCGGCCATGTTCGTGCCGGTCTCGCTCTACATGAGCAAGTTCTACGCCGACGTCGTGCTGGCGCCCCTGGCCTGGCTGGCGCTGGCCGTCGCCCTGGCGCGGAGCTTCGACGCCGTCACCGACCCGCTGATGGGCTGGCTCTCCGACCACACGCGCAGCCGCTGGGGCCGCCGGCGTCCCTACATCGCCCTCGGCTCGGTGATGCTCGCGCTCGCGTTTGCGCTGCTCTTCAGCCCGCCCGAGCGGCTCGACCCCGGTACGGCGACGGTCTGGTTCGGCGCGTGCTTCCTGTCCTTCTTCCTGTGTCACACGATCTTCGGGATCCCGTACAACGCGCTCGGGCCGGAGCTCAGCCTCGACTATCACGAGCGCTCGAGCGTGTTCAGCTGGCGCGAGTCCTTCGCGCTGCTCGGCACCATCGTGGGCGCGGGGATCCCGGGCCTGCTCGCCGCGCAGCTCGACTATCGCCTGGCGTACATCGTCTTCGGCGTGGGCTGCGGCATCGGCCTGATCGTGACCTCGATGGTGACGGCGGTGCGTATTCGCGAGCGTCCGGAGTTCGCGACGCGCGAGAGCAATCCCATCGTGCCCGGCGTGCGGCGCTCGCTCACGAACCGGCCCTTCCGCATCCTGCTCACGAGCTATGCCGTCGGCAGCGTGACGGCCGCGATCCCGGGGACGCTCCTGCCCTTCTTCATCCAGTACGTGATCCAGCCGGAGAACGTCGTGTTCTGGACCACCATCGGGGTGATGAGCCACTTCGTCGCGGCGCTGGCGGCGATCCCGATCTTCCTGTGGGCGTCGCGCCGCTTCGGCAAGCGCCCGCTCTGGCTCACGGCCTACGGGATGTCGATCCTCTCGCTGCTCTCGGCCTTCTACCTCGGGAAGGGAGACATCCTCGAGGGGGCGCTGGTCTTCGCCTGGGCCGGAGTGGCGTTCGGCGGCCAGCTGCTGCTCACGCCCTCGATCCAGGCCGACGTCATCGACTACGACGAGCTGCACACCGGCAAGCGGCGCGAGGCCCAGTACGGCGCGCTGTGGTCGTTCCTGCCGAAGTTCGTGGCCATCCCCGGCGCGGCCATCCCCTTCAGCATCCTCGCGAGCCTCGGCTATCAGCCGAACGTGGAGCAGAGCCCGGAGGTGATCTTCGCGCTGCGGAGCCTGCTCGGCCTGCTGCCCGCCGCCTTCGCGGCCCTCGCGTTCGTGGTGGCCTGGCGCTTCCCGATCACCGAGGCGATCCATCGGCGCATCCAGGAGGGCATCGCCCTGCACGCGCGCGGCGAGGCCGCCGTCGACCCCCTGACCGGCGAGATCATCCAGCCCCCGGGTCGCCGCGAGGTCGACGAGGAGACGGGCTGGGTGCTCGACCACTTCAGCCGCGGCGAGCTGCGCCGCGCCGAGCGCACGGGCGTGCGGGCGCTGGTGCGCGGCGCGTCGCTCAGCCTGGCCGGGTCGCTGCTCGCTCTCGCCGCCGGGATCGCGCTGGCCGTGCAGCAGATCGGCGGGCTCGAGAGCGAGCCCGGGCTGCTCGCCGTCGTCGCGATCACGGGCTCGGGCCTCGCGCTCGCGGCGGTCGCGTTCCACGCGGTGCGCCTGCGCGTGGCGCTCGGCCTGCAGCCGGGGAGCGTGGCTCCCTCGCTGCTGCGCGCCCACCGGGGCGACGCCACGGCGCTGGCGGCGGGCGGAGGCTGAGTCGATGACCTCCGTGGACACGCGCAGCGGGCGCATCGAGGGGATCGCGAAGGACGGGGTCACCGCCTTCCTCGGCCTTCCCTACGCGCGGGCCGAGCGCTTCCGGGCTCCGGAGCCCGAGACGCCGTGGACGGGCGTGCGGCGCGTCGACGCCTTCGCGCCCTGTGCTCCCCAACGCGGCGGCATGCTGGCCCGTCTCGGCGGGCTCGACCCGAGCGTGTCCTCCGAGGACTGCCAGCGCCTGAACGTCTGGACGCCGGCGCCTGACGCGGGGCGACGCCCGGTCCTCGTGTGGATCCACGGCGGGAGCTTCACCTCCGGGAGCGGCGGCTCGCCGCTCTTCGACGGCACGGCCCTCGCGAGGCGGGGCGTCGTCGTGGTCACGATCTCCTATCGCCTGGGCGCCCTCGGCTACCTCGCCCATCCCGGCCTCCCCGGCGTATCCGGTGCTGCGGGCAACCGCGGCCTGCTGGATCAGATCGCCGCGCTCGAGTGGGTGCGGGAGCACATCGGCTTCTTCGGGGGCGACCCCGGTCGCGTGCTGCTCTTCGGCGAGTCGGCCGGGGCGATGTCGATCGGCACGCTCCTGGCCACGCCACGCGCGCACGGCCTGTTCGCCGCCGCGGCGCTCCAGAGCGGGGCCGCGGAGAACACGTCGAGCGCCGAAGACGCCGCGCGCGTCGGCCACCACTTCCTGCAGGAGCTCGGGGCCAACGCCGCCACGGCCGAGCGCGCACTCTCCGAGGCCTCGGTCGAGGACCTGCTCGGGGCCCAGGACCGCACCACGGCGGCCCTGTGGCGCGAGCTCTCCGGGCTCACCTACCAGCCCCGCGTCGATGGAGACGTCGTGCCCGAGCCCCCCTCGGAAGCCATCGCGGCGGGGCGGGGCGCCGCCGTGCCGGTCGTCGTCGGCACGAACCGCGACGAGTACCGGCTCTTCCTTCCCACCGACGGCAAGGCGGGCAGCCTGGATCGCGCCGCGTTGGTCAAGCGGCTCCGCATGCATCTGCCCGAGCCCTGGCCCGAGCGGGCGGCCTCGATCTACGTGGACGAGCGGGGCCTCTCTCCGCGGGATGCATGGTTCGCCATCGAGACCGACCGCCTGTTCCGTGCGCCCGCGCTCGCCCTCGCCGAGGCCCACGCCGACCATGCCGAGGCGTTCGTGTATCGCTTCGACTGGGCGTCGCCGGTGCTCGACGGTCTGCTCGGGTCCTGCCACGGCCTCGAGATCCCCTTCGTGTTCGCGAACCACCGGGACGCGGGCGTCGCCGAGTTCGCCGGCTCTGGCGAGGAGGCGGACGCGCTGGCCGAGGCCATGGCCGAGAGCTGGATCGCGTTCGCCGGCTCGGGCGCGCCCGTGGGTGAGGCCCAGCCTCCCTGGCCGGCCCATGACAACACGAAGCGCTCCACGCGGATCTTCGGCGCGGAAGGCGCGGCGGCGGGCGCCGCGTCGGCGCCCGACGACGAGCCGCGGGCGTTCTGGGTGGAGGCGCGCCGGGAGCTCGGGCTCCCCGGCTGAGCGCGTTCGCCGGGCCACTAGCGTCCGGCGGCGGTCTCCGCCGACGCGAACCCGGTGTCGGGGGGCAGCTCCACCGTGATGGTGGTGCCGGTCTCGCCCGTCTCCACGTCGAGGCGCCCTCGATGGCGCGTCACGATCTGGTGGGTCACGGCCAGGCCGAGGCCCGTCCCCTTGCCCTGCTCCTTGGTGGTGAAGAAGGGGTCGAAGATGTGGGGCAGCACCTCGTCGGGAATCCCGGCGCCGGTGTCGCGCACCATCAGCCACACGGAGCCGTCCTCGAAAGCCGTCGAGAGCGTCAGACAGTTGCTCCTGGGCGAGCCCGACTCCATCGCGTGGAGGCTGTTCAGCGCCAGGTTCAGCACCACCTGGCCGAGCAGGCCCGGGTCTCCGAGGACCGGGGGCAAGTCCGTCAGCTGGGTCTCCAGCCGGGCGCGGTCCAGGGCCTGGTGGCGGAGCAGCGGGAGCACCGACTGCACCACCTGGTTCAGGTCGACCCGCTCGTTGCGGCCGTCGCCGCGGCGCGCCAGCGAGAGCAGCTCGACGACGATGCCGCGGATGCGGTCCACGCCTTCCCGGGTCTCGGCGAGGATGTCCTCCACGGGCTCGTCGTCGCCCTGCTTCCAGGCCTCGGCCAGATGGTTCAGGTTGGAAGAGACGAAGGCGATCGGGTTGTTGATCTCGTGGGCGACGCCCGCCGCGAGGGTGCCGAGCGTCGCCATCCGCTCGCCGTGGGCGAGCGCGAGCTCGCGACGGCGAAGCTCCGCGGTCTGCTCCTCGACCAGCCGATGCAGGACGTCCGCGTTCTCCTCGACGTGCTCGAGGGCCCGCGCGAAGCGGCGCAGCAGGACCGCCGTGAACGCGAGCGAGAAGCCCAGGTAACCGAATACGATCAGGAAGGGGCCCGAGACCCATCCCGCGACCACCGCGGCGTCGTGGCAGCTCGAGAGGAACCAGAGGCCGAGCGCACCGACGACGACGCGTCTCTCTCCGCTGCCCATGTGCGCGTGGCGGGCGAAGACGCCGACCAAGGCGGCGAACACCAGGAGGAACGTGGGGAAGATCGCGTGGCCGAGGGCGGTGAGCGCCATCTCGAGGTGCGTCTCGTTCGAGAAGAGCAGCTCGCGCTCCCACACCTCGCCCGAGAAGATCGCCCCGGGGAAGAGCCAGCAGGTGAGCACCATGGCGGCACAGAAGGCCTGGCAGGGGCGCTCGAGCCAGCGCAGCTCGACGTCCAGGAAGTGCGCGGTGAAGCGCAGGAAGCCCAGGATCAGTGGGATCACCGACGTCATCCCGAGCTGCTGGCCGAGCCGCGCGACCTCCGGCGTCGCCGCCTCGTAGATCACGACGAAGGACGCAGCGAGCATCCCGATCCCGAGAGAGCAGATCGCCAGATAGAGGTGTTCGGGCTGGCGTGGCCGCACCCAGCGGAGCCAGAGGTTGATCCCCGCCGTTCCGAAGGCGAGGGCCCCCAGAACCGCGGTCATGGCGGCAGCCACACCCATCGCAGGGCCCATCGGTCGCCTGAGAAGCACCCTTGAGTCAGTCGGTGGGGCGAATAGGGGACGCTGGATCGCTGGGTTATCCTGCGCGGATGCTCATCGGTTGGGTGCTTCTCGCACTGCTGCTCGGCCTCGGGATCTGGGGATTTCGACGCGTCTTCGTCGGCTATCCGGCGCCCCCGGGCCCGACCCACCGGCTGTCGAAGCGCGAGATGGCCTTCCTTGCCGCCGCCGCCGACGCGGTATACCCCCCGGGCGGAGCGATCCCGCCGTCCGGCACCGAGGCGGGCATTCCCGCCCACTCCGACTCCTACGTGGCCGCCGTCGGCCCCACCATGGGCACGCTGATGCGGCTGCTCTTCTTCCTCGTCGTGCACGCCACCCTGGTCTTCGCGGCCCCCGGGCCCGGCGGCCGGCGCCGCTTCTCCTCGCTCACGGCGGACCAGCGGGTCGCGGTGCTCGACGGCTGGCGCACGAGCCGGCTGCCCCCTCGGCGCCTGGTGTTCACCAGCCTGCGCGCGATCCTGGCCATGGGCTACTTCGCGTGCCCCGCCGTGCTGCGACACCTGCGCGTCGCGCCCTACGCGATCGAGTCGCCGGTGGTCGAGGCCGACCTGCTCTACCCGCCGGTCGGACGCGGCAAGGACGCCATCGTGTACACCGCGGCGGATCTCACGCCCGCCGGGCCCGTGGCTCCGCTGCAGATCGACGGTGCCTGGCACCCCGACATCGCGGAGCCCCGGGCGTGATCGAGACGACGGGCGCCTCGCCGGGCCAGATCCGCGTCTTCGCCGAGTACACGGGCGACGTTCGCGAGTCGTGCGACGTGGTCGTCGTGGGCTCGGGTCCGACCGGCGCCGTCGCCGCCTACGAGCTCGCCTGCGCCGGCAAGGACGTGATCCTGCTGGAGGAAGGCCCGCCGGTGATCCCCTCGGAGTTCGTCTGGGAGGGGTCGCTCTCGATGACCCGGCTGATGCGCGAGGCCGGACTGCGCGCGACGGGCGGAACGATCCTCTCGACCATGCAGACCAATGTGCTCGGCGGCGGCTCGGTGGTGAACTCCGCCATCTGCGTGCGGCCGCCGCCCTTCGTGTTCGACGCCTGGGCCACGGGCTACGAGCTCGGCGACGTGAGTCGCGAGGAGCTCGAGCCGCACTTCGACGCGGTCTCCGAGTTCCTCGGCATCGCGCCCACCCCCGACGCGGTCCAGGGTGAGCGCAACCTGCTCTTCCGGAAGGCCTGCGACTCCATCGGCATTTCGAGCGAGCCCATCGCTCGGAACGTGCGCGGCTGTGTCGGCAGCGGCGAGTGCTTCACGGGCTGCCGCGCCCGCGCCAAGCAGTCGATGGACATAAGCTACGTCCCCGCCGCGATCCGCAAGGGCGTCCGGGTGCTGACGTCGGTGCAGGTGCGCGGGGTGCGAAGCGAGGGACGTCGGGTGCTCGGCGTGGACGGCGTCGTCGTCGCGCCCTACACGGCGGACAAGCCCGGCGCTCCGAGCCACGAGGTGCGCATCGATGCCAAGGGCGTCGTGCTGGCCGCAGGCTGCATGGCCACGCCGGTGATCCTGCAGAAGAGCGGCGACCTCGCGAACGGATCGGGCCAGGTGGGCGAGAATCTGCAGTTCCACCCCGGCACCGCCGTCATGGGCGTGATGCCCGACCTCGTGAACCCCCAGTTCGGGGCCACCCAGGGCTACCAGAGCCTGCAGTTCCTGGAGGAGGGCTTCAAGCTCGAGACCCTCTGGGCGCCGCCCGGCGTGTTCGGCGTGCGCATGCCCGGCTTCGGCCACGACCTGAAGCGGCGCACCGCGGACCTTCCCTACGCGACCGTCTTCGACGCCATCGCCTCGTGCCACCGCTCGACCGGGCGCGTGCGCGCCCGGCGTGGGCGCAGCATGGACCCGAAGCTCACCTGGCACTTCCACCCGGGAGACGTCGAGGTGCTGGCCCGGGCGAGCTTCGTCATCGCCGAGCTCTTCTTCTCGATCGGGGCGCGGAAGATCCTGCCCGGCATCCACGGCATCCCCGAGGAGATCCACTCGCTCGAGGAGGCGGAGGTGCTGCGCACCAGGGAGTTCAAGGCCACGGACTTCGTGAACGCCTCCACCCACGCCTTCTGCTCCACCCGCATGCACGGAGATCCGAAGCACGGGGTGGTCGACGGCGGCGGCAAGGCCCACGACGTCGACAACCTGTGGATCCTCGACACCGGGATCTTCCCGCGCTGCACCTCGGTGAACCCCATGCTCACCGGCATGGCCCTGGCCCACCGGGGGGCGGGGCGGATCGCCGAGGAGATCTAGCCCCGGCCCTGGGCCCGGGCGGGCGGAGAGGGGCCTCTGGAGAGCCGCTTCGGCCCCCCCGGTGGGGGGGCCGGGGCCCGTGACCGCCCTCACTTGAGTCCGAAGGGCGTCCCGCCGATACCCCCATTGGCCCGAAGCAGCCAGGGAGGGGTGGCGCGTGCGTGCCCAGATCGATCGTTCCGAGCGTCCCAAGCGATTCCGCGCGGTCGTCGTCGTGTGTCTGGGGCTCCTGATGGGAGTGCCGGGAGGCGTCGCGGTCTCGATCGCGCCTGCGCCGGCCTCGGCGCAGAGCATCGAGCAGACCATGCCGGTGGGCATCCCCCATCGCGGCCAGTGCATCCGGCTCACCAAGCAGCTGCTGCGCTACGCCGGTGACCTCGAGATGGCCCGGGATCGCGGCAACGCCCTGTGGGAAGAGGCGACGAACCAGCAGATCGCGCGCCTCGCGAACCGCCGGGACCGCCTGTGCCCGTCGATCGCGGCCAACCCGAACAACGATCTCTTCTGGCGCCGCGTGGGCAACATCCTCGGCATCGCGGCCCAGGCGGCGATCAAGTACTTCACCTGGGGCGCGCTCTAGCCCCGAGGTCTCGCCTCGCTCGCGCGTGGTAGAGTGTGCGGCCCCACCGACGGAGGCCGCGATGAAGCTCTACGACAGCAAGATGGCGCCGAACCCCCGGCGCGTCCGCATCTTCCTCGCCGAGAAGGGCATCGACGTGCCGACCGAGCAGGTCGACATCGGCAAGTCGGCGAATCGAGAGCCGGACTTCCTCGCACTCAACCCGCTGGGCCTGGTGCCCGTTCTGGTGCTCGACGACGGCACGCCGATCTCCGAGAGCGTCGCGATCTGCCGCTACTTCGAGGAGATCCATCCCGACCCGCCCCTGCTCGGCACCGACGCGAAGGACCGGGCGGTGGTCGAGATGTGGCAGCGCCGCATGGAGTTCGAGGTGGCGCTCCCCATCATGCGCACCTTCCAGAACACCCACGACTACTTCAAGGGGCGCATGGAGCAGGTGGCCGAGTACGGCGAGGTCTGCCGTCGGCAGGCCGAGGCGCGCCTCGCCTGGCTCGACGGCGTGCTCGCCGAGCGCGAGTTCGTGGCCGGCGACCGCTACACCATCGCCGACATCACGGCGCTCGTGGGCATCGACTTCGGCCGCGTGGTGAAGATCGGCATCGCGGACGACCAGAAGCACCTGGCCGCGTGGCACGAGCGCGTCTCCGGCCGGCCCAGCGCCAAGGCCTGAACGCGCCGGTCCACCGGGCTCGTGTCCCCGCCCCCTCCCCCAAGAACGTCCCTCGAAGGAGAGCGTCATGAAGAAGCGCCTGCTCGGCCGACCCACGTCGGATCCGGCGGGACGGGGTACATCTCCGCCGTGTCGAGGAAGTCGATGCCGGCGTCGAAGGCCTTGTCGAGGATGCGCAGGCTGGTGCCTTCGTCGGCCATCG
>JAAUYD010278990.1_pt1 | contig 11296 bp, 7 predicted proteins | sample 7278101 | NCBI WGS metagenome assembly JAAUYD01 (sample SAMN14350128, study PRJNA611818) | marine sediment metagenome | isolation source: surface marine sediment (0.6m) | place: French Polynesia: Moorea | collected 2018-08
AGCAAATTGTTCGCCAAAACAATGGTCGTGAACTTTCACATTCATTGCCGAAGCATACCCTGGTAGTACATCTTCAGCGATAATTTCCCCATCGTCGTAACCTGATTCAGGCAGGAAACGAAATACCCCAACCCGATCCGCTTTTAACAAAATACGAACTTCTTTTGCTGTTGCGCGAAAACTGCTATCTAAATCAGTATTTTCACGTAGGTTTTCCACAATTTTGTTAACAGCTCTATCTCTTTGAGCTGACAGTTCTATCTGTTTGGATTTTAACTGCAATTGCTGGAGATATTCAGCCTGTTTGATGGCAACACCCAATTGATCGCCAACCCTTGCTAAGACATTGACTTCTGATTCCAGCCATTCCCGAGGACCAGAGTTTTGATAAGCTGCAAATAGTCCCCATAATTGTTGACCAGAGAATACTGGCACAATGATATAAGCTCTAGCTTGTAAACTTTCTAGAATCTCGATGTGACACTGATTATACCCTGCTTTGTAAATATCATTGACTGCATGGTTTTCCCGTAACCGATACCGTCCACCTTGGGTATCTTGCAAATAAGTATCTTCAATTACTGTTCTGATATCTTCTCCTACTAGGGGTAACCAACCAGTGGCTAAAGATTCAGCAATAAACTCTCCACTCCAATCAGGATTAAAACGGTATAAAGCTACACGGTCAACATTAAGTAGAAGTTGCAACTCTTTTGTGGATGTACTAAAGATGCGGTTAATATCCTCAGCTTTCCTGATTTTGTCAACGATTTTATCAGCAACACGATCCAGTTCTGCTGTCTTAGCAATTTGTTCTGACTTCTGCTGGACTTGTTGTAGAATTTCAGCCTGTTTTAATGCCACACCCAACTGGTTAGCAATTTGAGATAACAGGTTAACTTCTATTTCTTCCCATTCCCGAGGACCATCATTTTGGAAAGCAGCTAACATTCCCCAGAGTTTTTGTCCCTGAAAAATGGGGACAATGACATAAGCCTTAGCTTGATATTGCTCTAGTACCTCGACATAACAATCGCTAAATCCAGAGTTGTAAATATCATTGGTAACATAAGATTTGCGGTTGCGTAGTTCTCCCCCTTGAGTAGCTTGTAAGTAAGTATCTGTGTTCTGTTCGTTGCTAGTCTCGAACAGATTACGCATACCATTACAGTTACTAATATTTTCTTGCAGACGGGGAATTTTGTCCTGTTTTTCCATTAAGCTTTGCCAACCAGAACCCATAGATTCGGAGACAAACATACCACTCCAATCAGGATTAAAGCGATACACGACTACGCGATCGGCTTGGACTAGTTTGCGTACTTCCTTGGTGGTAGTGGAAAAAATAGTATCAATATCTAGGGATTGCCTGATTTTGTCGATAATATTATTGAGAGTGCGATCGCGTTGTGCTGTTTTTTGCAGTTTCTCAAAGTTTTCTGCTTGTTGCAGTGCGACTCCTAGCTGCAAAGCAATTTGTTGCATTGCTTTGACTTCATACTCTTCCCAAGTACGAATGTCTGAGTGTTGATAACTAGCTAATAATCCCCAGAGTCTATCTCCCTTAAAGATGGGGATAGTCAAATAAGCTTTTGCTTCAAACTGTTCTAATAAATCCGTGTAGCAGGGAGGAAAACCTGCTTTGGAGACATCATTAACTACAAAAGCTTTTTTGTGTTGATAACGACCACCTTGCAATTTTTGGAAATAAGGATCTGCTTTATCTTGTAAGTTTCTGGCAAGATTTTGGATACTGTCGCAATGACCATTATCTTGCAACATTCTGCGGTCAAAATCTCTATCCTTAAAAGGAAGCCAACCTTTACCCACAGACTCAGCAATAAACTCACCACTCCAATCGGGATTGAAGCAATAAACAGCTACACGATCAGATTGTAATAATTTACGAGCTTCTGCAACTGTAGTTTGTAGCAACAGGTCAAATGTGGAAACATCTATAGATTTTTCCACTAATAGTTCACCTATGTTGCGGGTAAGGTCAAGTAGATTCTGTTGACGTTTTGTTACCTGAGCCAACTTTTGAGAACGTTCTTCTTTTTGTTGGAGATATTCAAACCGCGATAATCTATGACCAATTTCTCTTGTAACCTGAGACAGAAGACTGATTTCAAATTCCTGCCATTCACGAGAAATAGTACAATTATTTACTACTAATAAACCCCAAATTCCTCCATCTAGAAAGATTGGTAAGCTTAAACTAGCTTTGACTTGAAATCTCTCTAGAAGTTGTAATTGATAGGGGGTGAGTTCTACTTTCGTAATATCGTCAATAGCAACAACTTCTAAATAGTCTTGACTTACCGATGCACCAAAAGTAATAGTAGGAAGAGTTTCACCAATAATTGGTGTCCAATCAACTTTCCTTGATTCTGACACCACAACACCGGATTCTGGAGAATTAAAGCGATAAACAAAAACGCGATCACTTTCTATTTGTTTCCGGATTTCGCTGACAGTAATTTGTAATAATGAATCAAGGTCTGCCGCTGGATGCATTTGAGAAACGATACTGTTTAATCTCTGCCCCAGAATTTTAAATTGTCTATCTATAGGCTCTAAATCCATTTCAACGTTGCCATTACTATTCTCATATTTTTCTATATCAATTTTCTGATATCCGTTTTCTTGACTTTCTTGATATGCGTTAGTCATTGCCAGCACCTCAAATAGTTTGAATAATTTAAATGTTAGAAGTCAAAAAATGTTAACCCCTTAAAAATGTAAATGCTCTACCCAATTCTAGGTAAAGCCACAATCAGCTATGCCTTCTAAAAAATAGACTGAAATTCAATTGTGAATTCCCCACATACTAGCTTCGATAATTGCTCCGGCATCTAAACTGATAATAATTTCCTCATCATTATTAATAAAATATCCTTCAACAAAAGATGATACTTCTGGGGAGAATAAATCGCCAGAATAAGGTTTGATTTGATTTTTGTCTAACCATTCAATATCCATAAGTTGGCGCACTAACAATCCCAAATATTTACCATCTTTTTGCACCACAATAGCCATCATTTGTGATAGCATATTTGACCCTTGGGAAAGTGATGCATAACCCAGCATATCTTCTAAATCAACTAGCCAAATCATCTCGCCACGCCAGTTATATATACCTAATACACAACTGTGCATTTGAGGAACACCACATATTTGATTCAATGAAATTTGTAATACTTCTGTGACGTTTTCTAAGGAAATGACTGCTGTATCTTTTACGCCCAATTTAAAGGCTAAAAACTTTTGTGTTGTTTTCAATTTTATATTTCCTTTGTCTGACCGTACAACAACCTGCCTCCATCAAATAGGTTTGTAAATTGTTTACAAAATCATTGATTATTTATTTTGGTATTTTTCTATTTAGTGATAATTAAATAACTAAAAAGAAAAACAGATAGCATTTATCTTTCTGCTACTATTTATCCAGATTATTCAAAGTTACTGTCAACTCATCTTGATTTATCGGCTTAGAAAGATAAGCATCAGCACCTAACATGGTGCCCCACATCTTATCTACATCGCTGCTTTTTGTTGAACAAAAAACCACAGGAATATTTTTAGTCTTGGGATTTTCTTTTAACTCTCGACATATTTCATAGCCGCTTTTACCAGGTAAAATGACATCCAAAAATATCATATCTGGCTGCATATTATCTATTTTTTCTTGAGCTTCTTCGCTACTTTTGGCATTCATTACAGAATATCCTGCATCCTGCAAGTAACGGCTGAGAATTTCCATATCAGTCAAACCGTCTTCAACAATTAAAACAGTATTCATGGTAGTTTCCTATTCGTAATTTGTAATCAACCCAGAATCATCAAGATATGAGATTACGCAACATCAATGTTTTTCAGATTCAATTTTGATGCATTTTTTCAAGAATAGGTTCGGTGAAAACACTGATATCAATTTTGTTGGTCTAGTTATCATCCTCACCCCCTCTCCTATTGGGATGTGACTAATAAATTGGCTGCAATACCCCAGTCTACATAGCTTGCTTCTTTGTTGTTTTAGCTTCCTGCAAACCAGTGCTTGTAGAGACATATATCGCATCTCGACATCTTCTGGGAAAAGGAAAAATCATTGGTAACATCCCTAATTCTCCAGCAATATTCATTGGAAGGGAGGGGTGAGAATAGGAAGATGATATTATGAATGTGCGAATGACAAAGATGGCGGATTCTTAGATGTCACTCGAGTTTCTGATGATATCGGTAAATGTCTGTATATTGCATCCACGACTTTAGAAGCAGTTACTGGTTTGGTGATAAAATCAGTAGAACCAACTACTTTGGCACGAACTCTATCTAAAAGACCATCACTACCAGTTAAAATAATTACTGGTGTATCAGCAAACAGGGAAATGCGTCGCAGCTGAGCGCAGATTTCGTAACCACTGGCAATTGGCATTACCAAATCCAAGAAAATCAGATCGGGTTTTTGTTCAATCAGGATTGGTAAAGCTTTGAGAGCATCTTGTACCTGAACAAATCTCAATCCATTGCTAGTAATAATTTGTTCTAGCATCTGACAAACCTGGGGACTATCATCCACACAGGCTATCAAGGGACCATTTGTTGTTTTGACCTTGTTAGCAATAGATTTGTTTTTGGATGCGGTGGCTATTAAAGGTAAATCAGGCACTTCTACTAATTCAATGATTCCTTTGAGGATATAAGGAAGCAATGAACGGGTTATTGGCATCATATTTTGCTTCATTCTCACGGCTAAATCTCGCAGGGTGTATTTGCCGTTCATTAAATTCACAAAGTTTTTATAGGCACCTGGACTTACTAACTGCTGTAGTTGCTCTGGTCTGCGCACCACTGGTGCTGAATTAGGAGAGAAATTTGCCAAGCCAGCTTCTGACCAATTCTTCCATGAATCTTGCATCACCCTCAAAGACAAATCGGAACTCGTGAAGCTCATTGCTGCCTCTAATATCACTTCTTGAGTGCGATCGCAAGTTACAGGAGTAAAATTTGTCTGTTGAGCTATATCAAATAGTAATTCTGCTATGGTACTTTCTACAATAGCGTTAATTTGTTCTCGCTTAATTTTTTGTTGCTCATGCAATGTTTGTAAAAGGCAATAATCCCAATAATCAACTGATGTATTTTGGGAATCCATTGGTATCTTCTCGACTTCAATATCAGGGCAATATTGAGCCATATTTCGCCGCCATCTTCGGAAAGGATGTGTGCCTCCTGTTGACCACACTATCCGTCCTAAACGATAATAAAAGTTCCATTGCTGTCCCTTGATACTAGTAATAGATAATTTGCCATTGTATTGTAGTTGGGTACATTTCTTAAATTCGTCAATTAGAGCATTGGATACCATCAGTTCTGGATGGTTCATCGTTTTAACCTCGGTAGATGTGACACCCCTACTTACTACTTATTTGGAGTTATTGAATAGGGATGATTGGTCTGAAAATGCTGTAAACAATACCAGCATTTGTATCATGATCTTAATATTTGTCATCAAACAAATAATCCGTATAAATATTGATTTTTATTTGGAGAGCAATTTATATTTTCTATATATAGCAATTATATTTTGTTTTTGAATCATAAAATTCACTGACATTTCATTAATCTAAAACCGGGTTTATAAACGCAAAATAAAGGTTTTGACCGAAGGCTTCTGCCAACGGATATGGAAGGTAGACGCGGTAGCGGCTTTGAGTAGAGTGGAAAGAGGCACTTATGCACAAGGACGATTTTCCTTTTTCCCTTCTTCCTCATGGATATAGGTTAAGCGTCGTTTACGACTTTATGAGTTTGGGAGCACTCCAAGGGACTTCCAAACTCATAAAGTCGCTCAAACCCTCTTCCTTCAGTTGACAGGTCAATATTCGAGGGTAAACCCCGGCAGTCGCTTTCATTGCGGGTAGACATCTAGTGGCTTCTTTTTGTAGCCGCATGACCTGCGTCTATAAGTCGGGAAACCCGCTGTTAGCGCTGCCGAGTTTTCTGACCCAGGTGCAAGATGTATGCTTTCTTTTGGGGTATATACTCGAATTCTTGACTCTCCACCCATAAAAATCCCCTAGTCTAGTACCCCTACGCGGAAGTTATAGACGCAGGTTGTGCGGAACCTCTCGGAGGGTAAATCAAAAGTCATAGACCCATCACCCATTCACCCATTTACTCATATCTTGCACCTGCACCCTAGAAGGGTGAGGAACCATACAAGCACTAGACGCGGTAGACAGGTCATGGCTTCTCTTTGAGTGCGGCTTCCCGTTCCCCGTAGGGGTTCTCGAAGAGTAGGGTAGCCTGCCTACGCAGGCTAAATAAAAACCCTGCTTTTTCCTGTTATTGATAATAATATATGTTTATTAATAACATTTAAAGTCAGTATTAATACGAGGCGTGCAAGATGTCAGTTTACCCATTCACCCATAATAACGGAAGCTACTGTTGCGTTTACAAAAGTATTAAACCCCCTCGCAACAAATCAAACAAACATAATTTACCATTAACAGTTCCCTATTCCCTATTCCCTATTCCCTATTCCCTGTTAAAAGTGTTTCGGGAGGAGTCTAGAAACCCAGTTTCTTTAGCATACGCGCTTTTATTTATAAACAGGCTCTAAGAGAGGTTTTTAGCTACCGATGGAATTTCTAAATGCTTACGTACTGTACCCATAATTTTATCAGGCACTATGGGTTTGGTAATAAAATCCGTCGCACCAACTACCGTAGCAGCCTTAGCACGAACTTTATCCACAATACTATCGCTGCCAGTTAAGATAATCACAGGTGTATTAGTAAAGTGAGAAATCCGTCGCAGCTGAGTACAGATTTCATAACCACTAAGAACTGGCATTACTAAATCCAAGAAAATCAGGTCTGGTTTATGTTTAATTAAAATTGGTAAAGCTTTCACGGAATCTTGGATCGGGATACATCTCAACCCATTACTAGTGATAATTTGTTCTAGAATTTGACAGACTTGAGGACTATCGTCTACACAGGCTATCAATAGATCCTTTGGCATTTTCTGGGTATTATGTACCCTAGAAGTCAGGTTATTTTTAACTTCAGCAACTCGTAAAGGCAAATCTGGTACTTCTATTAATTCTATAATTCCTTTAAGGATATAAGGAAGCAAAGAACGAGTTAAAGGTAAGACATCCTGCTTCATTTTTATAGCTAAATCTCGCAGGGTGTGATGACCGTTCATTAAAGCCACAAAGTTTTTATAGACACTTGGACTTAGCTGTTTCTCAAGTTCCTTTGCTCTGCGCAAGACAGGTGCTAGATTGGGAGAAAAATTCGCCAACTTAGCTTCTGACCAACTTTTCCATAAGTCTTGCATTAGCTGCAAAGATAAATCTGCACTTGTGAAGCTGATTGGTGAGTCTATTATTTCTTCTGGGCTACGTTCGTAACTTAAAGAAGTAAATTTTGACTGCTGAACTATGTCGAATAATAGTTCTAATATCGTGCTTTCCACAACAGTTTTAATTTGCTCCCTGGACATTTTCTGTCGTGCGTGTAATATCTCCAGGAGATGATAATCCCAGTAAGGAATTGATAAATCTTTGGAGCGAAACCGGATATTATCAACATTAATATCGGGGCAATATTGAGCTATGTATCTCCTCCAGCGTCGGTAAGGATGAGTTCCCCCTGTTGCCCATACTATTCTTCCTAGTCGATAGTAGAAAGTCCATATTTGCCCGTTGGTGCTATGAATCTTTAACTGACCATTGTATTGTATTTGAGTACAACTCTGAAATTCATTTATTAATTTATCAGTTGGTCTAATTTCTAGATTACTCATAATTTTAGTTGGTTGTAAATCATAATAATTGATAATATAAACAGTCTTTTTTTAGATTGTATTAATCAATGTAATCATTTTTAATCTATCAATGATTCATGGAAAATACTGCTATTTATGCTGCATTAATTTATATATATTTAAATGGCGCTTATGTTCATCAAAAACTCAGAATAACGGAAAATGTAAAAGACTATCCAAAATTCAAAGTACCCAAAATTTTCCCAGTTGCCAAGTTGATGTTCTCTTTTTCATAGAATGACATTTATATGTGACCAATCTTCTAACAACTCAATTGGATACAGGTTAAGCGTCGTAACAGACGGGTAAAGTTTGGTAGGAGTGCAAGCTTCTTCCAAACATAAAACCGCTCAAACCCTCTTGTGCTCAAACCCTCTTCCTTCGCTTTGACAATCGTAAGTTAAAACTGAGACCATCAAGAAAGATAGATACATCATTTTGATGTGCCTGAATGAACAATTATCCTTCTAATCGATTTTTTAACTCAAGTCGAAAGTCATATTGATTGAGCTAAGTCACAAGATACACCCAGGAGTGACATCTAAATTTTAAAAATTTTTTGCTCTAGAAAAATCAGGATTTATACTGATTTTTATTTTGCGGCTAATTTTTATTTGCCCTATCCTAGGGAAACTAAGTAAATCAACAAGAATATTTACAACTAAACTTCATCCAAGTCGAAAACTGGAGTTTTTCAAAAGGAACACACGAACATAGAATTTGAAAAGCACACGGAAATACACCTGGGTTAGAAACCCGGTTTTTAGCCCTTGTGCATTCTGGTGCAGAACCTCCCGTAATCCTAAAAGCCTTCGCTGTATTTGTACCAATCTACTTAGTTACTACCTAATGGGAACGCAACGCGGTACTTTGTATGCATGGTGAATTTAATTTGAAAAACGCACTTTGATGAATCAAATTTTTAGTGTTACTCCATCTAAGGAGGATCTCAGTTATCAAAATCCGGTTGTTGGCAAATCACAAAAAATCTTTCGACAGCTAGCTGTTTTGGCTATTGAAATACTGTTGACAATTCCCTTGGGTTTAGCCATTTCCTGGTTTCATGTGGGGGGAATTGCCTGGATATTAGGTGGTCTTGTTTCTGGTACAGTAGTTTTGCAGACGTTGCGGGTGCTTTATGGCTATTGTTCCCCACCCAATCGCACTGCCAGGAAAGTAGGATTGGTACTGGTGGGGTTAACTGTGGGTATTGCCAATTCTCCCGGTAATCTTGCCCATGTGGCTAGTGTGGTTCCTGTATTTGTCTTTCTCAGCCTTTTTCTGTTGGTTAGCGGTGGTGTGATTGGCTATATCTATTCTCGCTTCAGCAAAATTAACCTGTTAACAGCGATGTTGGCTACTGTTCCCGGTGGTTTAGGAATTATGGCATCTCTTGCCGCTGATTACGGTAGAAACGTTACCCTAGTGGCAATGGTGCAAGCAATTCGCGTCACCTCCGTAGTATTTCTCATTCCTTTTATTGCCAGGAAATCAGCGGGTAATTCCCTAAATTTATCAGCAATTACCACAGATATTAAATTATTTAGTTTTGAATTATCCTATTTAATTTTACTGTTTTTAGCTTTGCTACTGTGTGCTTTAGCAGTTTATGTAGCTAAATTATTAAAAATTCCCGCTGCTCCTTTTTTAGCGACTTTATTTGTGGGAACGGGGTTTAATCCGTTAATTAATTCCCTACCTTTTGTAGATCATATCCACTTTAATCCACCCCTATTACTAAAATTAATCGGTCAAATGTTACTGGGAATTACCATCGGTGAATATTGGGGCGAGAAACCTAGTTTTGAAAAAAAAACCATAGTCTATGCTTTAATCTCTATTGCCATGACTCTCACCACCGGTGCAATTGCAGCTTTGATGGCGATGCAATTAACTTCTTGGGATTGGTTAACCTGTCTTTTGGTAACTGCACCAGGGGGTTCTGCGGAAATGATTCTGGTAGCTTTGGGATTGAATCATAACGTGGAAATTGTCACCGCAGGTCATTTAGTACGATTAATTGCTATTAACTTTTCTCTGCCAATTTGGTTATTTTTGTTCCGCCATTTGGATAGTAAAATTGACGTTGCTGATTGAATCTATCAATTAAAAACCCCTCTCCTAATGGGAGAGGGGAAACAGATGAGAGTAATGGATTTCCCTATTCTCAACTGACACTCCTCAGTTATAAGTAAAATTTATTTAAAGTTAAATTTAGTTTTGTTATTACAATAATTGGTGATTTTTTTGTCAAAATTTTCTTGACGTAATTCCGTTGTTTGATGCTATTATAAAAAAAAGTAGTTTTGGGACAACTCTGACTATTAATTACCCAAAAAAGCTACAAGCCTCATTTTATCGTAGCAACTAACCTAAAAGTCAAAGTTTGATAACATCAGGAAAGACCAATTTTCACTCCCCCCAATTCACCCCATAAATAGGTGTACTTGACAAAATACCGTTAATGTGCTTCAGCCATGGCATCCACTATATCTTGGTGTATAAGCTAAAACACATCTAATTTGCATAAACAAAAATTATCAGTTGATTGTGGGATGGGCGTCTCGCCCGTCCTAAATATACAATTTAAATGTGGAACAGCTTTAGCTTACTCGACTTTATCCAAAATTAAGAACTTGGTTCTCAAATGCAGGACAAAACTCTAGCTTTTTGGCAAAACATTTTTCAAGCCTCACTGATTGATGGTGACATTCAAAAATTCAAACTCTCGTCCCACAAAGGTTTCAGCGTTAGCATTCGCGTTGCTAAAAAATGGATAAAGTCGAGGCTTAGAGACCATTTATAAAGTAAATATTAAGTCTGTGGGTGTAGGGAGAAACCGGGTTTCTATGGGTGGAGTATGGAATCCGCATCGTACTTAGTCTCAAAGAAACCCGGTTTCTGACATCTTGCACCAAAATATTAATACTGGTTTTTGATGTTATTAATAAACATATATTTTTATCAATAACAGGAAAAACTAGGGTTTTTAACCTGCGTAGGCAGAGAGAAGTTGGCGGTGTCGGTTTCCGTCCCGCCAAACTTCGGGGTTTGGTTTGTATGGTTCCTCACCCTTATAGGGTGCAGTTGCAAGATATGTGGTTTCTTGGATCTTAACCCTCTTTTATCACTCTTGGAAAACAATAATCAACAGCCAAGAGAATTTGTAGAATTCGGACGGGCACAGGAGGAGTGTATTCTACACCCTACGGGTAGACAGGTCGGAGCTTTTTTGTAAGTAGGCGACCCCTACAACCGAAAACCCCTATAGAGTAGGTTGGGGTTTCAAAGCCTCTGGAGTTGTAGGAGAGAGGTTCCGGGGATGCGTGGAATGAACTACCACCCCTTACTTCGTTGAAGGACTGGTTTCTGCATCCAGCCCAGCAAGGAGTGATTTTTGACGCTTCTTTTGACCCAGTTGCTGCATGTTTCCCCTATTTTTACAGGTACATGA
>JAAUYD010028067.1_pt1 | contig 11292 bp, 13 predicted proteins | sample 7278101 | NCBI WGS metagenome assembly JAAUYD01 (sample SAMN14350128, study PRJNA611818) | marine sediment metagenome | isolation source: surface marine sediment (0.6m) | place: French Polynesia: Moorea | collected 2018-08
GCCGCCGTTCGAGCCGGAAGCGGGCTGATTGGCACTCATGCCGCGGCCTCCTGGTCTTCACCAATCAACAGAACCGAATCGCTCTCGAAGCGGTGCGGGGGCACGGCCAGGTTGTCCTGGGCCGGCACGCCGGCATAGACGCGCCCGGAGAGATCGAATTTCGAGCCATGGCACGGGCAGAAGAAGCCGCCGGGCCAGTCATCACCCAGATCGGCGGGTGCCACCTCGGGGCGGAACAGGGGGGCACAGCCAAGGTGCGTGCACACGCCCACCAGCACCAGGATTTCCGGCTTGATGGAGCGGTATTTGTTGGCCGCATATTCCGGCTGCTGCGGCTTGGCCGACTCCGGATCCTTGAGCTTGGACTCCACCTGGTCGAGGGAGTCGAGCAGCGCTGCCGGACGCTTCACCACGTACACGGGCTTGCCGCGCCACTCGACGGTCAGCATCTCGCCGTCTTCCAGGCGCGCGATGTCGACCTCAACGGGCGCGCCCAACCCCTGGGCACGGGTGCTCGGGTTGAACGATGCGATGAAGGGTACGGCCACTGCGGCCGCGCCTGCGCCTCCTGCCACGGTCGTCGCCAGCGTAAGGAACTGACGGCGGTCGAGGTTCAGGCCTCCGTTACTCATGATTGATTCGCTCCCACACTGTCCTCGCCAGGGGGCGTGGACAAGTGATCATGTTGGCCTTCGGGTAGGTACCGCGGTGGCGGTGTCACAACCATCCCGGAATTGACGATCGTGGGCGACGGCCATTAGGGTCCGTACACTCGCGATCTGCATGGCTCCCTGCGTCCCGGCAAGGCAAGCAAGCACTAGCACCTTGCGTCCGTCTCGAGACAGCAACCCCCGGTGTTGAGCCGCGCGATTATACACACTGCTCCGACCGTTGGTGTGTCCCATGGACCGTTTCCTGCACCAGCTCACGCTCACCGACGCCTGCCGTATCAGCAGGACGCCATGTCGCGACCACAAGCGCGGATGAAAGCGCCGCCGTCGCGAACGATTTCTTCGGCCAACAGCAGCGTTCGGAGTCACCGATCCGGGCAAATTCGACGGCGTCGAATCTTGGGACATCGATGACCGGATCAACCTGACGTGCTGCAGTAAACTGCCTCCCATGACCGCGCCCGATCGCCGCCGCCGCCTCGCCTCCCTGCTCTCCTTCATCCCCCAGTCGGTGGTGGCCGGGCTTGCGGCAGCTTTTGTGATCGTGGCCATGCGCCCGGACCTACTGGCCCCCGCCGGATCGACGATCTACGCGGTGCCTGCCCCCGCCTCCTACGCCGATGCGGTGGAGCGCTCGGCGCCCGCCGTGGTGAACGTGTACACGGGCATCGGCGGGCCTGACACGGCGACTGCCTTCGCCGATGGCGTTTTCCCCAGCAGCGCCAGCCTGGGCTCGGGCGTGATCGTGAGCGAGGAGGGGCACGTGCTCACCAACGAGCACCTGGTGCGCGGTAACGCGGCCGTGCAGGTCTCACTCACGGACGGCCGAAAAACCACGGCCGTGGTTCTCGGCACGGACCCGGACACTGATCTCGCGCTGCTGCGCATCGACGACCTGCGTCCCATACCGGTGATCGGCCTGGGGCGCTCCGCACGCCTGCGCACGGGGGATGTGGTGCTGGCGATCGGCAACCCCTTCGGCATCGGCCAGACCGTGACCCAGGGGATCGTCAGCGCCACCGGACGCAGCCAGCTTGGCCTGAGCCTGTTCGAGAACTTCATCCAGACCGACGCGCCCATCAACCCGGGGAACTCGGGTGGCGCGCTGGTGGACGTGGCCGGCGACCTGGTGGGCGTCAACACCGCCATGTTCACGGCCGGCACGGGCTTCGACTCCGAGGGGATCGGCTTCGCCATACCGATAGACCTGGCGCGCGGTGTGATGCGCGAACTCATCGAACACGGGCGGGTCATTCGCGGATGGCTGGGGGTACACGCGACGCCTATTCAAGCCGACCAAGCACAGGAGTTGGGCTTGCTCGACGGTCAGGCGGGTGTCTATCTGTCGAGCGTGATGCCACACGGACCCGCCTCGCGCGCCGGCCTGCGCGCCGGCGACGTGCTTCTGTCCCTGGATGATCGACCGGTGCTCACGCCTCGCGAGGCCCTGGGTCATGTGGCGCGCCTGGCCCCCGGCAGCGTCGTTCGCGTACAGGCTCAGCGCCGGGGCGTCCCCTTCGAGGTGCAGGCCCGGGTGGAAGAACGTCCTCGCGGCAGTTGAGCCTGCACAAGTCCGGGCCGGCAGCCCTGGCAGGCGGACTTGTGCAGAGACTCCCTAGCTGACGCGGCGAATGCGCGCACCGAGCTGGCCGAGCTTCTCCTCGATGCACTCGTAACCGCGGTCGATGTGGTAGATGCGATCCACCACCGTCTCGCCGCGCGCCACCAGGCCCGCGAGCACCAGGCTGGCGGATGCACGCAGGTCCGTCGCCATGACGGGGGCCGCCGCCAGCGACTCCACCCCCTCGATCACCGCCGTATGGCCGCGTAAATCGATCTTCGCCCCCATACGCTGCAGCTCCAGGGCGTGCATGAAGCGGTTCTCGAACACGGTCTCCTCGACCGTGGCCACGCCGTCGGCGATACAGTTGAGCGCCATGAACTGCGCCTGCATGTCCGTGGGAAACCCGGGATAGGGCGAGGTGCGTATGCTCACGGGTCGGGGCCGGCGCCCGCCCATATCGATCTCGATCCAGTCCTCGCCGCACTCGACCTCGGCACCTGCCTCGCGCAGCTTCTCCAGCACCGCATCGAGATCCTCCGGGCGCGCCCGCGTGAGGCGGGCCCGTCCCCCGGTGATGGCCGCCGCCAGCAGATAGGTGCCGCACTCGATGCGGTCCGCCGGCACCTCGAAGGGCCTTGTCGACGATTGGCGCAGGCGCTTCACGCCATGGATCACCACCCGCGCCGATCCGGCGCCTTCGATCCGTGCGCCAAGGGAACTGAGAAATTCCGCCAGGGCCGTGACCTCCGGTTCCCGGGCCGCGTTCTCCAGCACCGTCTCGCCCTCGGCGAACACCGCCGCCATCATCAGGTTCTCCGTGCCGGTCACGGTGACCGTGTCGAACACGATCGTGTTGCCCTGCAGGCCGTGCGGTGCACGGGCTCGAATGTAGCCGCCCTCCACCTCGACCTCGGCACCGAGACGTCGCAGCCCCGCCACGTGCAGGTCCACGGGCCGGGCGCCGATCGCACAGCCGCCGGGCAGGGACACGTCGGCGCGACCGAAGCGCGCCAGCAGAGGGCCCAGCACCAGGATCGAAGCGCGCATCGTGCGCACCAGTTCGTAGGGCGCCTCGACGCTGTGAACGCCGCTCGCGTCCACTTCCACCTGCATGCGCTCATCCACCGTGACCTGGCAGCCCAGGCGCCCCAGCACGGCCATCGTGGTGGTGACATCGCGCAGGTGGGGCACGTTGCCCAGGCGTACGGGCGAGTCGACCAGCAGCGTCGCCGCCAGAATCGGCAGCGCTGCATTCTTGGAGCCTGAGACGCGCACTTCGCCGTCGAGGCGCACGCCGCCTTCGAGACTCAGCTTGTCCACTGCTCGCGCTCCGCTGCTGTCAGTTGAACTCGCCTGCGCTCGTCATTGCGCACGCTGCTGCTCCAGCTCCTCACGCGTCAGGGTCTTCAGGGAGAGCGCGTGGATCTCCCGGCCCATACGCTCGCCGAGCGTGCCGTAGACGATCTTGTGCCGCTGCAGCGTGCGTTTGCCGGCGAACGCTTCGGCCACCACCAGGGCCTCGAAGTGCGCACCGTCGTCACCCCGCACGATGACCTCCTCGGCCTCCATGCCGGCCTCGATAAGTTGTTTGATTTCATCTGCATGCATGGTCTTACCTCCGCTGGCAGGGCGGCGCCGGGGGTGGCGTTCCGCGATTCGAGGGTGGGAATGCTAGCATTGCGCGTTTGCCACGCCCGGACGCGGCGCCCTCGCGCTGCCTGCCTGATCTACCCGAGAGCCCCGTTTGCAAGCGATCCTGATCTACTTTGCGGCTGTGATCACAGGCTTCGTCGCCCTGATCTGGGGGGCCGACCGCTTCGTGCTCGGGGCCGCCGCCTTCGCACGCAACCTTGGCGTCTCGACCATGCTGATCGGCCTGACCATCGTCGGCTTCGGCACCTCCGCGCCGGAGGGACTGGTCGCCGCCATGGCCTCCTTTCAGGGCAATCCCGGGCTGGCCGTCGGCAACGCCATCGGCTCGAACATCGCCAACATCGCACTCGTGCTCGGTGCCACGGCCCTGGTGGCGCCCCTGGCGGTGGCATCCAAGACCGTCCGCCAGGAAATCCCCATCCTGCTGTTCATCACGCTGGCCACTCTTGGGCTGCTGGTCAACGGGGAGCTGACTCGCCTCGACGGCATCATCATGTTGGTGGGTCTAGCGGTGCTGCTGAGCTGGATCGTCCATCTGGGCCTGTCACACCCGCCGGAAGACGATCTGCTGGCCGATTACGATGCGGAGATCCGTAGCGACCTGTCCCTGAACGCCTCTATGGCCTGGACCCTGGTGGGCATGCTGGTGCTGCTGGCGGGGGCCCAGGCGCTGGTGTGGGGCAGTACGCGCCTGGCCGAGGCGATCGGCGTCAGCGACACGGTCATCGGCGTCACCGTGGTGGCCATCGGCACCAGCCTGCCGGAGCTGGCCGTAAGCGTCGCCGGCGCACGCAAGCGCGAGCACGACCTGGTGATGGGCAACATCATGGGCTCTAACATGTTCAACCTGCTGGCCGTCCTGGGCACTGCCAGCGTGATCAAACCTGCCCCGCTGGACCCCACGATCCTGGCCTTCCATTTTCCCTCGATGGTGGTGCTCACGCTGGCCCTGTTCGCCATGTCCTATGATCTGCGCGGGGGGCCTGGGCGGATCAATCGCCTCGAGGGCGCCATGCTGCTCATCGCCTTCGCCAGCTACCACTACATGGTGTACCGCTCCGCGCTCTAGTGGGCCGTGTGGTAAATAAGGGGACGCTCAGCGAGCAGGACCGGCGCCAGGGCAAGGCGGTCGAATGCAGCCATAGCCCTGCTATGGCTGCGTTTGGCCAACGCGGCCAAGGCGCCGGTCCTGCTCGCCCTTCGGGTCTGCCCAGGGGCGGCGTCATCCGCGTTGCGCCGCTTGCCAATGGCGCTGCCATTGGCTGCACGACGCGCCTTGCTGACGCTGCCCCTACGCAGACTGAGAGTCACCTTGTTTACCACACGGCCCACTAGCTCATGGACGACCCCGCCACACTCAAAGACGAGCAGATCCTGCGCCTGGCGCGGGACGTGCTGACGATCGAGGCCGACGCGGTCACGGCCCTGGTGAATCGAATCGATGGGCAGTTCGCCCACGCCTGCCGCCTGTGCCTGGCCTGCAAGGGACGCCTCATCGTGATCGGCATGGGCAAATCCGGCCACATCGCCCGTAAGGTAGCTGCCACCCTGGCGAGCACCGGCAGCCCGGCATTCTTCGTGCACCCCGCCGAAGCGCAGCACGGTGACCTCGGCATGGTTACGCCGGACGACGTCCTCATCATGCTCTCAAACTCGGGAGAGACGGCGGAGATCCTGAGCCTGCTGCCCCTGTTCAAGCGCATGGGCGTACCCGCCATCGTGATGACGGGCAAGGCCGGGAGCACGCTGGCGCAACACAGCGACGCCGTGTTGGACGTGAGCGTGGCCGCCGAAGCCTGCCCCCTGAACCTGGCGCCCACGGCCAGCACCACGGCAACGCTGGCCATGGGCGACGCCCTGGCGGTCACCCTGCTGGAAGCTCGCGGATTCACCGCCGAGGACTTTGCCCGCACCCATCCGGCCGGTTCCCTCGGCAAGCGCTTGCTGCTGCGAGTTAGCGATATCATGCACACGGGCGACGCCATTCCCACGGTGCTCACCGGTACGCCACTGCGCGATGCGCTGCTGACGGTGTCCGAAAAGGGCCTGGGCGTCACGGCGGTGCTCGACGGCGAAGGCGCTGTGCTGGGTGTGTTCACGGACGGGGATCTGCGCCGCGCCCTGGACAAGCGAGTGGATCCCCACGCCACCAACATAGAGGAAGTGATGACCGCCTCACCGAAGCACATCACACAAGACCTGTTGGCCAGCGAGGCCGTCCTGCTGATGCAACGCCACCGGATCACCACACTGCTGGTGAACGATGCGCAGGGCCAGCTGGTCGGAATACTGAACATTCATGACCTGATGCGCGCAGGAGTCGTTTGAATCGATGCAGTTTCCCGAGCAGTTGCTGGCCCGCATGCGCACCATCGAAGCGGTGGTCTTCGACGTGGACGGCGTCTTCACCGACGGCGGCCTCTACCTCAGTGACGACGCCCACGAGTCCAAGCGCTTCGACACCAAGGATGGCCTTGGCGTGAAGCGCCTGCTCGAGAGCGGCGTGCGCGTGGCGATCATCTCAGGCCGCCCGTCACCGGCCGTACAGACGCGCATGGGCGCACTGGGGGTCAGCCCGATTCGCCTCGGCGTGGCAGAGAAGGGGCCCGTATTCAGCGAAGTCGCCCGCATGCTGGGGGTGCCTGAGTCAGCGTGTGCGGTGGTGGGCGATGACCTCCCGGATCTCCCCATGTTCGCCCTCGCCGGATTGACCATCGCCCCGGCCGACGCCGTGGAGGACGTGCGAGCAGCCGCGCACTGGGTCACCACGCGGGGTGGCGGCCGTGGCGCCGTACGCGAGGTGTCCGATGCCATGCTCGCGGCCCGCGCCTGAGCCGTCCTGAGATGCCGATAAGACAGATCCTGATCATCGGCACGTTGGCGGTGCTGGCCCTGGGCAGCCACTTCGCCCTACGCCAACCCGAGGACCAGCCCCAGGCAGCACCCCCGCGAGAAGCGGGCTACTACGTGGTGGATGGCACCATGCGCGGCCTGGCCGACAACGGCGATGCCCTGTTCGAGATCAGCGCCCGGCGCGCGGAGCAGCAGCCGCAGCTGGCACGCGTCGCTCTCGAGGGCGTAGACGTCACCTATATGGATCGTGAGGCAGTTCCCTGGCGCCTGCGCGCCGATACGGGCCACATCAGTGCTGACTGGCGCCTGCTTGAACTCAAGGGCCATGTCCGTATCGAAGGCACGGACCGCAGTGGCACGCCCCTGGCGCTGCTCACGGACAACCTGACCGTAATGGTCAATGACAGACGCGCGATCACCCAGTCGGATGTGCGCATGGAAAGCACCGACGGTGTGCTTACGGCACGCGGCATGACCGCGGACCTTGCGGCCCAGCGCTTCGAACTGGAAGCGCAGGTGCGCGGCCGCTTCGTTGCTGACGCCGGTGATCGCCTATGAGGCTCGAGATGACGAAGCACTGCGCCAAGCGCCCTTGCACCCTGGTGCTGCTGGCGCTGCTGGCCATGACGCGGGCGGTCGGGGCGCAGACCCCGGACCCAACCGAGGACACGGACGAGGCAAGCGAGGCACCGCCAGCGCCACCCGCCCAGACGCAAGACGCAGCGCCTGAGGAAAGTGAAGGTGATGCGGAACCGGCCATTCTCGTGGATGCCGCCGATGCACGCATCGACCGGCGCACCGGGGAGCTGATCTTCACCGACATCATCATCACCCAGGACACGCTGGGCGTGCGCGCCAGCCGCGCCATCGGCTCAGACCTGAGCTTCGAGAGCAGCGACTGGACCTTCTCCGGCAACGTTCAGCTCACCGATGACGGCGCCCTTATCGAGGCCCGCGAAGCGGTGCTCACCTTTCGCGACAATCAGCTGCAGACGGCGGCGCTGGTCGGTGAACCCGTGACCTTCCGTCGCGAGAGCACGCAGGTGGCCGGTCAGTTCGCCCGCGGTCGCGCCCAACGCGTGGACTACGACGTGGCCAACGACTCCGTTCGCCTCAGCGGCGATGCCTGGCTGTGCGAGGGCGGCAACGAGATCACCAGCGAGGTGATCGTGTACGAGATCGACGCCGAGCAGGTGATGGCCGATGGCGGTCGCGATGAGGACGGCCGGGTGAGAATTCTGATCACTCCGGGTTCGGACGAAGACAGCGAGGGCGACTGCGACAGCCGGGACGACAGCGCGAGCAACGACACGCCATGAGCAGCCTCGTGGCCAAGGGACTTCATAAGCGCTATCGTTCCCGTCAGGTGGTAAAGGACGTCAGCCTCAACGTCGCCAGCGGTGAGGTGGTTGGCCTGCTCGGCCCCAACGGGGCCGGCAAGACCACCGCCTTCTACATGATCGTGGGCCTGGTGGCCTGCGATGCGGGGCGCATCGTGATCGACGAGCAGGACGTCACGCGCCTGCCTATCCACCGTCGCGCCCAGCTTGGCCTCGGCTACCTGCCTCAGGAAGCGTCCGTGTTCCGCCGCCTGAGCGTCGAGGACAACATCATGGCCGCCCTCGAACTGCGTGCGGACCTGGATACGAAGGCCCGTCGCGATACGCTCGAGAGCCTGCTCGAAGACCTGCACGTCTCACACATCCGCACGAGCCTGGGCGTCTCCCTCTCCGGTGGCGAGCGCCGGCGGGTGGAGATCGCGCGGGCCCTGGCCGCCAATCCGCGCTTTATGCTCCTGGACGAACCCTTCGCCGGCGTCGATCCCATCTCGGTGCTCGATATTCAGCGCATTATTCAACAACTTACAGAGCGCGACATCGGGGTTCTGATCACCGATCACAATGTGAGGGAAACACTGGGCATCTGTGGGCGGGCCTATATACTCAATGCTGGCACGGTTATCGCATCCGGCACGCCCGAGACGGTGCTCGACAACCGCGAAGTACGTCAGGTGTACCTGGGCGAAGACTTCCGCTTGTAGCGCCTCCCGCCTCGCTCGCGCCGCGTCCTCCGCGCCGCTCACTCACCGACACGAAAGGCCCGGTTTCCGTCCCGCATGCTGAAGCCATCGATCTCTCTCCGCATCGGCCAGCAGCTGACCATGACCCCGCAGCTGCAGCAGGCCATCCGCTTGTTGCAGCTGCCCGTGGTGGAGCTGCAGTCGCAGTTGCAGGAAGCGCTGGAGAGCAACCTCATGCTGGAGCAGGTGGAGGACAACGACACCAGCAGCACGCAGAGCGAAGGCGGCAGCGAGGAAGCACCCGCGGAGGCAGCGGAGGCTAGCCCTGCCGGCGATGAGCCCGTGGTGGTGAACGAAGCGCCGGATGATGAGAACTGGCTGGAGCCCGCGTTCACGGGCACACCCGGCGAGGGCAGCGGTCAGAACTGGCAGGACGACGGGCGCTCGATGGAGTTTGCTGATCCGGACGGCGGCTCCCTGACTGAGCATCTGCTCTGGCAGCTGAACCTGGAAGATCTCACGCCGCGCGAGCGCAAGCTCGGCGAGGCCATCGTCGACGCCATCGATGACGACGGTTACATCGGTGAGTCCCTTGAGGTGATCGCCCAGGCCGTCGACCGCGACCTGCCCGAGGGTTCACCGCCGATCGATGACAAGGCCCTGGAAGTCGTCCTGCATGTGATCCAGCGTATGGATCCCACGGGAGTCGGCGCGCGCGACCTGGCCGAATCGCTCACGATCCAGCTGATGAGCATCGCCAGCGACACGCCCGGCCGCGCCCTGGCCCTGCGCATCGTCGAGCACGATCTGGAAACGCTTGGCAACCAGCAGCTTGCGGCCCTGCGGCGCAAGCTCGGCACCAGCGACGAAGACCTCGCGCAAGCCGTCGCCCTGATCCGCTCGCTGCAGCCGCGGCCGGGCGCTGCAGTGCAACCAGAACGCTCGGATTACGTCGTGCCGGACGTCTACGTGCGCAAACTCGGCGATCGCTGGGTGGTCGAGGTGAATCCGGGCTCCCTGCCAAAAGTGCTGGTAAACCAGACCTATGCCAGCATGCTGGGGCGCGGCAGCGACCATACGGCCCTGAAGGCGCAGTTACAGGAAGCGCGATGGCTGGTACGCTCATTGGAAATCCGCAACGACACGCTGCTGCGCGTTGCCACCTGCATCGTGGAGCGCCAGCACAAGTTTCTGGAACAAGGCGACTTCGCCATGCGTCCAATGGTGTTGCGAGACGTGGCTGAGGCGCTGGACATGCATGAATCGACCATCTCGAGGGTCACCACCAATAAATACATGCATACGCCGCGAGGTGTGTTCGAGTTCCGACACTTCTTCTCCAGCCACGTAGGCAAGGAGGGTGCCGAGCACTCGTCCACTGCCATCCGCGCCATGATTCGCAAGATGATCGCCAACGAAAATCCGGAGAAGCCGCTAAGCGATAACAAGATTGCCCAGACGCTGGTGGATGACGGCATCGACGTGGCCCGGCGCACGGTCGCCAAGTATCGCGAGGCCATGTCCATCCCCTCCTCCAGCGAACGGAAGAAGCTGCACCTTCGCCAGTTGTAAGGTGCCCGCCACGCCGAAAGGCGGCGGTAAGTCTTGCCAAGGAGACGCCTCATGCAAGTGAAAATGACCGGTCACCACGTGGATATCAGCGATGCCCTGCGAGATCACGTCAACTCGAAGTTGACCAAGCTCGAGCGGCACTTTGACCACATCGTCGACGTTCAGGTCACCCTGACCGTGGAGAAGAACCGGCACCGTGCAGAGGCCACATTGAATCTCGGCGGCGGCCAGGTCCACGCCGAAAGCGAAGAAGAACAAATGTATGCGGCGATCGACCTGCTCATCGACAAGCTTGATCGTCAAGTGCTCAGGCACAAGGAAAAGTTGACAGATCATCATGCCAAGGAAGCCAACCGACAGCGCTTCGCCCAGCAGTAGGGACAACCCGGGGGACTGCCCCGCAGTGAGCCGCTTTGCCGAGTTGTTAGCCCCAGGTCGGGTGCTGTGCAACGTCGAGGCGCGCGGCCAGAAGCACGCCTTCGAAATACTGAGCGAGTTGCTCGCCAATGCCGATCACGGGATCGGCTCGAGCATCATCTTCGACGCCCTGATCCAGCGTGAGCGCCTCGGCGGCACGGGACTGGGTCAGGGCGTCGCCCTGCCCCACGGCCGTGCCGACGCCTTGCATGGCACCGTAGCCGCCGTGCTCAAGCTGCGCGAGCCCATTCCCTTCGACGCGCCGGATGATCAACCGGTCAGCATCGTGTTCGGCCTGCTGGTGCCCCGCGACGCCACAGACGGCCACCTGGGTAACCTCGCCCACGTGGCACGCACGCTGCTGCGTCCGGGATTCATCGACGACATCCTCGCCAGCACCTCCTCCAGCGCCCTGCATGACTTGTTCCTCGACGCGGACGGCAGCGCTCCGTCGGCGGCGAGCGAGGACTGAGGGCAATCCCGGCCATGCGCGTCATCATCGTCAGCGGCCTGTCCGGCGCCGGCAAATCGATCACGCTGCA
>JAAUYD010291318.1_pt1 | contig 11291 bp, 12 predicted proteins | sample 7278101 | NCBI WGS metagenome assembly JAAUYD01 (sample SAMN14350128, study PRJNA611818) | marine sediment metagenome | isolation source: surface marine sediment (0.6m) | place: French Polynesia: Moorea | collected 2018-08
ACAACGAATTTTGTAGGGTGGGCAAGGTTTCCAAGGATGAAGTTAGTTTAGATAAGTCTTTAACTTGCCCACCCTACCGTCTTAAGATTCTATTTATAAACAGTCTCTAAAAGTGATGCTATATTTTGTCACTCTTGTTTGCTCTCCATTTGACTTTATTTTACCTTATTTGATTAAACCTAAAGTAAACTTTTTAACGCTAATGTAAACCCAGGCACAACATTTTCCCCATTTAAAATTGTATCAGGGGGATAAGTTGTAATGGAACCATCTTGATGATAAGCTAATGCCTGACGGTTATGACGATCAATTAACCAACCTAACTTAACCCCATTCTCTCGATACTCTTCCATCTTATTTTTCAAGACATCTAAACTATCAGTTTTTGACCTAATTTCTATGACAAAATCTGGGGCTAAATTAAAAAATTCGTCTTCCCCTTCATCCCATCCCAAAGGTAAGCGATCTTTAGCCACAAAAGCAACATCAGGAGAACGAACTGCACCATTAGGTAATTTAAAACCTGTACTGGAACTAAACACCTCTCCTAAGTCATTTTCTTCTACCCAAATAGATACATAAGTGATGGCTTTAGCTTCTCTGTTTCCTGATATTTTTCCTGTGGGTGTCATCGTTACTAATGTTCCATCTGCATTGCGTTCAAATCTCAATTCTGGGTTTTGAGAACTGAGTTCCATTAATTCTTGATCACTTATTGTTTGAGTAGTTTGTATCATAAGAGTTTAGTAACTTTTAGGTTCATGATAAGGAATGTCACAGTGTTAAATTCCTAATTTATAATTCATTAGGATCAATCCCTAACTCTCTTAACTTTTCTTCTAATTTTTCTGCTTTTTCTTGAGGCGTTAAGTATCGTTTACCTTGTTGATCATACCAATATAACCATTCTATTTCTACTCCCTGATAAACACCCATTTCTTTACCTATTCCTAAACCAATTTCTGATAAACAAACCGGTTCTCCTGCTAATAATTCATACTCTCCATTGTTTAATTGATACACTTCTAAACGGGGTTTTCTTTTTCTCAAAGGGTTATAAATCAAATAATATAATACTCCCATCTTTGCATAATCTTCTTTCTTTTCAGTATATTCTCCTCGTCTAGTTTGAGACACCACTTCTAAGATCATTGTCGGAATAACTTGTTCATCCCATAACACATAAGATAGCCTTAAATCAGAATCAATAATACGAGGAACTCCTATACTTAAAAATCCATCAGGAACTATCACATCTGTGGGTTTTTCAGGATTATAATAAATTCCCATATTAATGCCAAAATACCAGTCTGTTCTATCAGACCAAAGTGTAGCTAGAATAATTTGCAAAACTTGGGGAATTAAAATATGTAATTCGTTATCCACAGGGGTATCATCAGAGTCGGGTAAATCTTCAGCAGAGGGTAAACAATGACGAGGATTATAGTTTAATAACATTGTCAGAAATTTAATTCGCTTGGGAAGCTTTTCTAATTGTATCATTGTAATAATTTTATACTATTCTTTTGGACACCAATCCGTTTGAATTTGGTTGGGAGAATAGGGGTTTTAGAGATTGTTATGGTAAAATAAACAATCGATAAACAGAATGGGGCTTTTGTGTGTAAGTATCAACCTCATTGATAGATAGTTGACCCTAATGGAAAACAGCAAATTCAAAGAAAGAGAACCTATTTCGAGCTTGATTTTATATTATCTCTTTAAAACATCTGTTGTTGCTCCCATGTGTTATGGTTACTTTCGAGGACGGGTTTATGGTCAAGAAAACGTACCGAAAAAGTATCCTTTAGTGGTGGTGAGTAATCATGCTAGTTATTTTGATCCCCCACTGTTAGCCTCTTGTATTGGTCGTCCTGTGGCTTTTATGGCTAAAGAAGAATTATTTGAAGTCCCTGTCTTAAAAGAGGGAATCCGTTTATATGGAGCTTATCCCGTCAAACGAGGTTCGGGCGATCGCGGTGCTATTCGTTCAGCGTTAACCGCTCTGAAAGAAGGGTGGTTAGTAGGGATTTTTTTACAAGGAACCCGTACAGTGGATGGTCGCATTGATGACCCAAAACTAGGGGCGGCCATGATTGCTGCTAAAGCACAAGTTCCCTTGTTACCAGTGTCCTTATGGGGGACAGAAAAAATTCTCAAAAAAGGCTCACCCATTCCCCGTCCTGTTCCTTTAACCATTCGGATTGGAGAAGTGATCAACCCCCCCAAATCTAACAAACGTCAAGAGTTAGAAAAAGTGACTCAACAATGCACAACCGTGATTAATCAACTTCATGAGTTAGGACGTTAGTTTATCAGTTATGTACAGTAAATTATAACTTGAAGAGATAAGATAATATCATTAAGAAATTATATTTTTTTATGGAAGAATCAAGAATATAAGGTAAGTTAATATCGAACAATTTGACGAAAAAAGAATGACTGACTCTTTAGATAAAATAGTATCAAAAAACAACAATTTTCAAGTTTGCGATCGCGACCTTTCTTTAGAAATACTACAACGTTATTCAAAGGCAGATGCCATTGCCATTGATACAGAAACAATGGGATTAATTCCGCAAAGAGATCGGTTATGTTTGGTGCAATTATCTGATCCAAGTGGTTACGTAACAGCGATTCGGATTGAGAAAGGACAAAAAGAAGCACCGAATTTAAAACAATTATTAGAAAATCAAAATATTGTTAAAATTTTCCACTATGCTCGTTTTGATGTTGGACAATTTAAGTATAACTTTGCCATCGAAACCACACCGATTTTTTGTACAAAAGTAGCCAGCAAATTAGCGAGAACTTATACAGGATCCCATGGACTTAAAAATTTAGTTCAAGAATTAGAAGGAGTGGAACTGGATAAAAGTTCTCAAAGCTCTGACTGGGGAAATAGTGAAAATTTATCACAAGCACAATTAAGTTATGCAGCTAATGATGTCAGATATTTAATTCCGTTAAGAGAACAATTAATCACTATGTTGCAAAGGGAAGAAAGATGGGAACTGGCCCAAAAATGTATGAATGTTATTCCCGTGTTTGTCGAATTAGACTTAATGTATTATAAAGACATTTTTGAACATTAAAAAAATGATAGAGAATTAACAATTGATAATGGATAATTAGAAAAGTTCAAGGTAGGATAAAGATAACGTCGTTTAAATGAATCTAAATAGAGGTAAATCATGTCACAAGCAATGGCCCTAACCCCCGATAATGTAGAAACAGTCTTAGACGAAATGCGCCCCTATTTAATGGCAGACGGTGGAAACGTCGAATTAGTGGAAATTGAAGGACCAATTGTTAAATTACGCTTACAAGGAGCCTGTGGTTCTTGTCCTAGTTCAACCATGACCCTAAAAATGGGCATCGAAAGACGTTTAAGAGAAATGATCCCTGAAATTGCTGAAGTAGAACAAGCTTTCTAAAGTCTGGAAACCCTCGTCAGTCAAAACGAGGGCTTTTTAACAAATAATTTTGCCAGGAGGCCATGACCCAGATAAGATAGAACTCATCCCCAATCATTAACTTTTGCTGAGGACAAACGTGAAGCTATTTGTCTATCATACCCCTGAACTAACCCCTACAGACCATTTACCGGACTGTGCTGTTGTGATCGATGTTTTGCGAGCAACCACCACTATCGCCACTGTTTTAAACGCAGGTGCAGAAGCAGTGCAAACCTTCAGCGACATTGACCAATTAATGACCGTCAGTGAGCAATGGTTATCGGAAAAACGGATCAGAGCAGGAGAAAGGGGTGGAGCCAAAGTAGAAGGCTTTGATCTAGGGAATTCACCCTTAGATTGTACCCCTGAAACTGTAGCAGGTAAACGTTTCTTTTTAACCACCACCAATGGCACCCGCGCCCTACAACGGGTAGAAAATGCCTCAACGGTGATCACCGCAGCGATGATTAATCGACAAGCTGCTGTGGACTATCTTCTCAAAAACCAACCCGAAACCGTTTGGTTAGTGGGATCAGGGTGGGAAGGGGGTTATTCCCTTGAAGATACTGTTTGTGCAGGGGCGATCGCCCATACTTTAATTACCCATGATGCTCAAGGAGTAGAAGTCAGTAACGACGAAGTGATTGCAGCCACAGCTTTGTACGCTCAATGGCACGATAATCTGTTAGAAATGTTCCACCGCTCTAGTCATGGTCAAAGATTATTACGGTTAAACTGCCATGAGGATTTACAATACTGCGCTAAAAGTGACATTATAGAGGTATTACCGATACAAAAAGAACCAGGGGTTTTGGTGAAGCTCTCCTAAGTCATTTTAGCTTCACTAAATAACCGAGGACAGGACTGTTATGAAAGTTTTGGTATTGACTTGGGAATTTCCCCCCCGTCTTGTGGGAGGTATTGCTCGTCATGTTGCCGAATTATATCCAGAAATTGCTAAATTAGGCCATGAAATCCATTTAATTACAGTGGAATTTGGTCAAAGTCCCCCCTATGAAGTGGTAGATGGGGTTAATGTTTATCGTGTTCCAGTCCAAGAAGCTGATGACTTTTTTCAATGGATTGTCCACATGAATAATAGCATGGGTTATCATGGAGGCCAATTAATCCAAGATAAGGGTCCGTTTGATTTAATTCATGCCCATGACTGGTTAGTGGGAGATGCGGCCATTGCCCTGAAACATTTATTTAAAATTCCTCTTATTGCTACCATTCACGCTACAGAATACGGTCGTTACAATGGGATTCACAATGATACTCAACGCTACATCTCCAACAAAGAGAGAACCCTGATCTATGATTCTTGGCGAGTGATTGTTTGTAGTGATTATATGCGTCATGAACTTAAACGAGCGTTTGAAACCCCTTTAGATAAGGTTGATGTTATTTATAATGGTATTCGTGCTGAAAAGAAGCGCAAAGATCCCAATTTTGATTATCTTGCCTTTCGTCGTCAATTTGCCCTAGATCATGAAAAAATTATCTATTATGTGGGCAGGATGACCCGTGAAAAGGGAATTTCTATCCTCCTGCAAGCAGGGGCTAAAGTATTATGGGAGTTAGAGGGGAATGCCAAAATCGTGATTATTGGTGGAGGCAATACCCAGCATTTGCAAGCAGAAGCGGAGCATTTGGGCATTTCTAACCGTTGTTGTTTTACAGGGTTTATGTCTGATGAAGATTTAGATCGCTTTCAAACCATCGCTGACTGTGCCGTATTTCCTAGTTTATATGAACCCTTCGGTATTGTTGCCCTAGAAAGTTTTGCAGCCCGTGTTCCTGTGGTAGTATCAAATACAGGAGGCTTACCTGAAGTGGTTCATCATCAAAAAACAGGCATTGTTACTGAGGTTAATAACCCTGACTCTTTGGCCTGGGGAATCTTAGAAATATTAAGAAACCCTGATTATGGTCAACATTTAGTCGAAAAAGCGTACCATGAGTTAGCCTTACGTTTTGCTTGGTCACAGTTAGCTAAACAAACCGAAGCGGTTTATGAAGTAGTTTGTGGTGAGCGATCGCAGATTCATTGGGAATAATTGACCATTGAGCAGTGAACGATCAACTAAAATCATCCTAAAAAGATAAAATAGTGATGATTAGTGGATTGGGTAGTATCAATGAAATGGATCGTCTATTTTGCTATAACCATCATCGCTTATATTATTATAATTGCTAAATTAAAAGTAAAAACCCAGAGAGAAAAAGTTAGAGAAGCTTATATCTTTTGGAATACTTTAACCTTTTTTATTATCTTTGAATTTATTTTTCTTGAATCTCTTTTTGATGGCTTTTTATTACATATAATTGGTTTATTATTATCATTTATATATAGTATTTCTATTTATATATATTTAAAATCTATCAGAAAAGATATTGATACTATTTTTTATAAATTATTAGAACAAAGTAACGGCAAAATTAGTATATTAACCTTTATGCAAGCGACACAATTACCTCCCAATGAAGCTCAAGACTATTTAAACAAAAAACTTAAAGAATTGAGAGGAAATCGCCATAGTACCCGAGGCAATATTTATTATGAATTTAGTGCGTGGCAAAACTATTGATTAGAATATTTGTCTATCTTTAAACATTATTTTAGCAAATTGTTTAAAAGGACAGGTTTGAGTGCAGATGAGGTTTAATGTAAAATTAAGGTAATTAAAGTACACTTTATTCAACTTAAAGATTTTATTGGAATTAATTATGTATGACAACGAGATAAATGAAGCTTTTGCCAATGCTTATAACAATTTTAGTCCTCGTCCGTTATCAGGTGAAACTCTCAAGAACTTTTATATTGATGACTTTACAAAAGAGGCGGTTGAGAGCATTAGAACAACAATACAAGACTCCGAACCATACTGTAAAATCTTAGTAATTGGTCATCGTGGTTGTGGCAAATCAACCATTTTAAATAAAGTTAGTGAAGAATTAAACAATGATTTTCATTTGGTTTCTTTCTCTGCAACTGATACCTTGAATATGAAGGATGTCGAGACAGTAGATATTTTAATATCTATATACGTGCAACTTCTTAATTCAGTGGAAAATCTTAATTTTAATGATAATAAAATTAAATTAGCTTTTGAGAAATTTAATGAAATCATGAAATCAATAAAACAAAATCTTAAGATCAATGAAGTTGGTATTAATTTTTTGAAAACCTTATCATTAAAAATAAGAGTAGAAAACGAATCAAGAGATGCTTTAAGAAAAGAATTTCATACAAAAATTGATACTTTAACGAAAGGAATATCAAACTGTATTAGTAGTATTAACGATTACTATAAACTTCAAAATAATCAAAACAAACAAGTTTTACTAATAATTGATGATCTTGACAAATTAGAAACTGAATTTGCTCAAAAAGTTTTTTTTAAAGACTATGAGCTAATGACAGTACCAAAAGTCAAAATAGTCTATACTTTTCCGTTGGAAACTTATTATTCTCCGGATTTTATACGAATTAAAGATTGTTATGAAGAGGAATTTATTTCTTTAGTTCTTATAGATGAAAAGAAAAATGGAAATATTGGAATTCAACAATTGGAAAAACTTATTTTAAAAAGAATTGATAAGCAGTATATAGAGGACGAAGCTTTAAAAGAGATTATTCATTTTAGTGGAGGATTACTGCGTGATTTAATGAAACTGATGCGAGATGGTTGTAAAAAAGCAAGAGCTAGAAACACACAAGTTATCAATAAAAAGATCGCAGAAGATGTTATCAATAATACGGTTAATCATTATGATGGAACTTTTGAATTTATTAAATATCAAGACGCAGCTTTGAAAATTATGGAAACACATAATAAGCGTAGTGTTCAAAATGAAGATTTAATCTATTTGTTGAGATATCTTTTTGTCTTAGAATATAGATTACAAAATGAAAAGCATTGGTATGATGTACATCCTTGTTTGAAAAAAATTCTAAATTGTGAGGATGAGTAAAAGTTATGCTTATTTCATCAATAGAAGAACAGTATGAAGAACTGAAAACAGAACTAAAAATCTGTAAGATTGGTGGTTTATTTATTGCGCTGTACCGACAACAAGAAGTACCTAAATTAATCATAGAATTACTGAGAAATGATGATGAATTAGATGGGTTTCTACATTTTCCGTTAGATGTAGATGAAAAAAAAGTTGCTTTTCCTATTTTCTTTGAACAAACCTTTGAACAAACAGGAAAGAAAAGTAATATTTATCATGTATTAGGGATAGAAGAGAATTTATCTGAGAAAGCAGCACAAGAATTTTTAGGCTATTTACAATATGCGAGAGAAAGACTCAAAGCAAAACCCTATTCTTTGGTTTTTTGGATAACTCCTGAATTTGAGAAAACTTTATTTTTTAAAGCACCTGATTTTCATCACTGGATTTTTGGAACGTATGATTTTTCAAACATAACTAATGATGAAATACAGAGTATTAAATCTTCCGTAAATAAAGAATCATTTGATACCAATAAAATAGATAAATACTTAAATAAAGTTATTTGGCAATATGAACATTGGCAAAACGTAAAAAATAACAATGAAACTTTTTTGCTTGAACCAATGGAAAGAAATGATTTATATACTTACTATGTTCAATCTTATTGTATTGATAAACAAGGAAAAGAACAGTTATTAGATGATTTGCTAGATCAATTTATTAAAAACGAAAAACAAACATTTTTAACTTTATTAGGTGATTTTGGCACAGGGAAATCGTCTTTTTCAATTTATTATTTTATTGAATTAGCTAAAAAATATCTAACTGATAAGACTCAGCGTATTCCTATCTTTATTTCTCTCAAAGATTATAAAGGTATCTTAAATATTGAAGAGTTTATGGTTAAGGAATTTTATGAGAAATTTGAGATTCAAATCAACTTTTCTATTTTTCAGAATCTAGCACTAAAAGGTAAATTTATCTTTTTTATTGATGGTTTTGATGAAATGGCTTCTTTAAGTGATCAAGCAGTTACATTTAAAAATCTGAAAGAACTAACAAAACTTTCTTTTGAAAATATTTTGTTTTTAACTCAATCTCAAGATAAACCTTATCAACTCAATAAAGTCTTTTTAACCTCTAGAACTCACTATTTTCTGACTGAGGTGCAAGAACAAACTATTCTCAAGGCTGATTATACTATTCTTTATAGTAACTATGCAACAAAAAGTAATTATGAAATAACTCGTATCAAACTAAAAGAATTTAATGATGAACAAATTAGAAAATATGTACAAAAACATACCAATAATAAAGAAATGACTAGAGAATATTTAAAAATAATTCACGACACTTATAACTTAAAAGACTTATCGACACGGCCCTTGTTATTGGACATGATTATTAAAACAATGCCAAGATTAAGAGATAAAAAAACTATTAATCCTGTTGATTTATACAGAGAGTATACAAATATTTGGATAAAAAGGGATGATTGGCGTTCTCAAATGACTCCTGAAGGGAAAAGACAGTTTATGTGGGAAATAGCTAGTAAAATGTTTGAATTGGGTGGAGATTTTTCCTTACATTATTCAAAACTTAATAAGCCAAATGCTGAATGTTTAAAATCAAACTTTTATAAAAATAGTAATGATTATTATAAATATGAAACAACCACTTGTAGTTTTTTAAATCGTGATACTGAAGGAAATTATAAGTTCATACATAAATCTTTTATGGAATATTTTGTTGCAGAATTATTTTATTCTCATTTAAAACAAAATAATATTAAAGCTTTAAAATATAATGCTTTAAATAGGGAAGTAGAATTTTTTCTAAAAAACATCATTATTTTATATAAATACAAGAATGAGTTAGATGGTGTTGATATGAGTTGTCGACCATATTCAAATTCAAACCCAAAATATTCAGATAGGGGCTATCGTTTGTTGTTTCCTATAATGGGACCTTATTATACTTATTATAAAAGTAATTCAGATACTAACAATTTGAATAATTCAGCTACTGATAATTTGGGTATTCATTGGAGTCTTTCTGAAATTGATTTAAGTTATGGTTCACTACATTTAACTAACCTAAGTAATGCTGACTTAAGTAATGCTAATTTAAGTCATACTAACCTAAGTAATGCTGACCTAAGTAATGCTAACTTAAGTAACGCCAATTTAACTCATGCTGACCTAAGTAATGCTAACTTAAGTAACGCCAATTTAACTCATGCTGACCTGAGTAATGCTAACTTAAGTGACGCTAATTTAACTCATGCTGACCTGAGTAATGCTAACTTAAATAATGCTCATGTGAATGGTTGTGACGTTTCTGGTGCAAAGTTAGGTATTGGTGAAAATCTCATTCCTATCTATCTAAGTGGTTCTTATCAAGGTTATATACGAAGGAACCTACAATAATAAGCAAATTTTAAATATTTTTTTATAAGACTAATTTATTGTAAACCAGATACATTGCTTTCCAATGAGAAAACTAATCCAGAGATTCGTATCAATAATAACTTTAAGTGGTTTCTTTTTCACCATACATCTCTGCTCTAACTGACTCTACTTCAGAAGTAATAGTTTCTAAAGAAAGTTCATCAGTTTTAAAAGCTTCTAAAAGTTCGGTCGATAAAGTTTTCTTCGTCTCTTTCTCTAATTCTTTACTGAGTCTAATTTTATCTTCTATTGGCCACTGTTTTACCAACTCAAGAATATTATAAAAGCTAGGTGAGATAGGTTCAGTATTTTGGGACATGGCTTTAGCTTCAATAAAAATTTAACATAAGAAGTTTTAGAGACTCTTTCTAAACAAAACATGATTATTTAGTGTGTTACCTTACATAAAATTCTTCATAAGTTTACTGAAATTCTCGAACAAGCATCATCATAACATTGATCACGGAGTGCTGTATGGAAAGCAACAAATAAATTCCCAATAATTCGATTATGGTTCGGTGTTCCTCCTGTCATAGCAACAACTTGTCCATCAATATATTCATGACGAGTTTGTGATTGTATTTCTTGCTCAAAATATTCACTAAGGGAGTATTTGATACTTAAGCTTGTCATTGTGATTATTGGTATCCATAGTCTCATCAATTAGCTTAACAAACCCAACAAAAAAGCACCCCCAAAGTTGGGAGTGCTTTTTTGTATTATTTAGTTGTTATCAAGGAATTAACCATTGATGACAGGAGCAGATACAGGCTCAGCAGAAGCTAAGTCTAAGGGGAAGTTGTGAGCATTACGCTCGTGCATTACTTCCATACCGATTCCTGCACGGTTTAATACATCAGCCCAGGTTCCGATTACACGACCTTGAGAGTCTAGAATGGACTGGTTGAAGTTAAATCCGTTTAAGTTGAAAGCCATGGTAGATACACCCATTGCGGTGAACCAGATACCAATTACAGGCCATGCTCCTAAGAAGAAGTGCAATGCACGGCTGTTATTGAAAGAAGCATATTGGAAGATTAAACGACCGAAGTAACCGTGAGCAGCTACGATGTTGTAGGTTTCTTCTTCTTGTCCGAACTTGTAACCGTAGTTTTGAGACTCGATTTCAGTGGTTTCACGAACTAAAGAAGAGGTTACTAAAGAACCGTGCATAGCGGAGAATAAAGACCCACCGAATACACCAGCTACACCCAACATATGGAAGGGGTGCATTAAGATGTTGTGTTCAGCTTGGAACACGAACATGAAGTTGAAGGTTCCAGAGATTCCTAAAGGCATTCCATCAGAGAAAGATCCTTGTCCGATGGGATAGATTAAGAATACTGCGGTCGCTGCGGATACAGGTGCAGAGTATGCAACACAGATCCAAGGACGCATTCCTAAACGGTAGGAAAGTTCC
>JAAUYD010194780.1_pt1 | contig 11286 bp, 12 predicted proteins | sample 7278101 | NCBI WGS metagenome assembly JAAUYD01 (sample SAMN14350128, study PRJNA611818) | marine sediment metagenome | isolation source: surface marine sediment (0.6m) | place: French Polynesia: Moorea | collected 2018-08
AACAGTACCCATGACAAGGGACTAATTGCCGAGAGCCGTATGAAGTGAAAGTTTCATGTACGGTTCGGAATGGGAGTTGTAGGAGGTGACTCCTACTTCGACCCCTAATTGTTATCCCACTTGGTCGCAAAAACAAGAACAACAAAACCGTGAACAATTTGTTAAGGTGGTGGCTATGGTAGAAAAAGCGTTAGAAGACACCCCAAGTCCCTATTTTCTAGAGGAGTTTGGCACAGTGGATGTCATTTTTACCCCTTATGTGGAGCGCATGAACGCCAGTTTATACTACTATAAGGGTTATTCGCTACGAGAAGAAAATGAGCGTTTTGGTCAGTGGTTTGATGCAATGGAAACCCGTTGCACTTATCGGGGAACTCAAAGCGACTTTCATACCCATGTTCACGACTTACCCCCGCAAATGGGTGGGTGTTATAGTAATGGGGACCAACAAACGAAAATTAACCAAGATAGGGTAGATAATGGGCCTTGGTTTGGTTTACCGGATGTGATGTATCCCGAACCGGAAACCTCCCGTCAAGAAGCCTTGCAACGAGTCATCAAACACCGTCATAATATTATTCAGGTTAACCCTGCAAAAGATCAAGTATTCGATGAAGCGTTACGGTGTGCATTAACCAACCTGATGACAGGGAAACCTTGTCAACCCCCGAAAGGATCGGACGTTGCGTTACGGTATTTACGGGATAGAATTAATGTACCACGGGATATGTCTATCTATGCAGGAAAACGGCTACGAGACGCATTAGAAACCACTGCCAGTTTAGTCGGCGATCGCCAAGGAATACCTATTCCCGTTAAACATCGACGAGATCAAGATCCAGCTAATTTTGTTTAATTATAACTCAGCATGGGCTTAATATTATTAAGAGGTTTTATTGTCATGGATTATTTTGTATAATCAGGGGTAAAATTAAATGAAAAAGTTGCCAAAGCGTTCAAAATGAGAGACCATAAAGTATCTTTGTTGATTGGAATTAATTTAACTTATGTCTAAAGAAACACCCGCTTTATTTGGCAAGACAAAACTATTAGAAGGGCAAATTGATGAATTTCTCGATAAAGTAGCAGAAGGTGCAATTTATTTTGAAAGAGGAATTACTGCCTTTCTTGAAGAAGGAAATATCGCAGAAACTTGCGAAGAAAAATTATTACAAATTACTGGACTCAAAGAAAGATGTAGAGACTTACAACGTTCCATTGTGAATGTTCTCTATAGTGAAATGTTAATCCCTGATTTTCGGGCCGATGTTTTGAGATTACTGACGGATTTATTTTCTCTTCTGGATCTGATGGGGAAAAATTTTCAAGATTTAATGATTGAACGGGATCAAAACAAAGAAATAGAATCACAAATAGAAGAGACAGAGAATAAAATTGGGAAAAAAGAATTTTTAGACTTAGTGCAAGTCGTTGTTAAAAGTATAGAAACAGTAATCATTGCTGCTCGTAATTTTTTCCGTGATCCTAAATCCGTAAAAGATCATACTTATCAAGTTAGAGTTTATGAATCTGAGGCCGATAAAATTGCTATTAGTTTGAAGAAGAAAATTTTTGCTACTGACTATAAATTCTCTGAAAAAATCAACTTACGAGATATCGTTAATGCCATTGATTCCATTGCCGATCTCGCTGAAAGTGTAGCAGATGAGTTAGATATTTATGCAATTCAACGCACTTTATAGTTATCATAGCTTAACTTATCAGATGAGTTAGATTAAATTATGGACTTAATTAGCACGTTTATTTTTCTCTCTAGTGGCTTATTTTTAGGATGGTCCCTCGGTGCAAATGATGCTTCCAATGTCTTTGGAACTGCTGTGGGAAGTCGCATGGTGCGTTTTTCCACTGCTGCGGTTATCTGTAGTGTTTTTATTATTATTGGCTCAGTAACCGCAGGGGCCGGGGCCGCCGGAGGACTGGGAAAACTAGGGGCAGTCAATGCTTTAGCTGGTTCGTTTACCGTTGCTTTAGCGGCCGCACTAACCGTTTTGTGGATGACTAAGTTAGGACTGCCAGTATCCACTTCTCAAGCGGTTGTGGGGGCGATCGTGGGTTGGAACTGGTTTAGTGGTTCTGTCACCAATATTAATGATTTAATCAAAATTATGGGGACATGGGTCGCTTGTCCTATTTTGGCAGCTATATTTGCGGCGGTTATCTATAAATTAGTTGTACTCTTGATTGAAAATACTAAACCCCATCTTTTAAGTTTAGATAATAATATTCGTTGGGGTTTAATTTTGGTCGGTGCTTTTGGTTCTTATACTTTGGGAGCGAATAATATTGGTAATGTGATGGGGGTTTTTGTGCCTTCTTCTCCCTTTGAAAACCTGAAAATTGCTGGAATTTTTGATATATCCGCAGTAGAACAATTATTTTTATTAGGAGCGATCGCCATTGCTGTTGGGGTGTTTACCTATTCTAAGCAAGTGATGATGACGGTGGGTGGTAGTTTAATGACGTTATCTCCTGTGGGTGCATTAGTGGTGGTTTTGGCTAATTCTCTAGTATTATTTACTTTTTCGTCCCAAGAATTGTCAAATTTTGTGGTTGGTTTAGGTTTACCTCCTATTCCTCTCATTCCTGTATCGAGTTCGCAAGCAGTGGTGGGTGCAGTCATTGGTATTGCCCTCTTAAAAGGGATAAAAGGGGTTAGACAAGTTAAATGGGGGGTTTTAGGGGGTATTGCCTCTGGTTGGATCACAACTCCTGTTATTGCTGCTATTATTAGCTTTGTTTTGTTATTTATTGTGCAGAATGTTTTTAATCAAGAAGTTTATCAAACTGCCTCTGTGCCTGTTTCCACGCCAGTTATTGAAGTATTAGGAGACAAATCATAATGAATAAAAATCTACCAATTACTATTTGTCAACACACATTATCGGCTTTTTGTCAACAATATTATATTACTAAATTATCTTTATTTGGTTCGGTGTTGAGAGAAGATTTTACAGATAAGAGTGATGTTGATTTTTTAGTGGAGTTTGAAACAGGAAAAACTCCTAGTTTCTTGACTTTAGCAAGAATGGAAAGAGAGTTATCTGCTATAATTAATTGGCATAAAGTTGATTTAAGAACACCGTCAGAATTAAGTATTTATTTTCGGGATCGGGTAATGCAAGAAGCAAAGGTTTTGTATGAGTTATCCTGATGATTTGACTCGGTTATTTTACATGAGAGATGCAGCACAAGAAATCTTGAATTTTATGAGGGATAAAAATCGAGATGATTTAGAAAGGGATAGAATGCTATCGTTAGCAGTAGTTAAAGATTTAGAAATTATTGGTGAAGCAGCGAGTCGTGTGTCTTTAGATTGTCAAAAACGACATTTACAGTTACCTTGGAGTGATATGATTGGCATGAGAAATCGTTTAGTTCATGCCTATTATGGAATTGACTATGATATTGTTTGGCAAACGGTATCTGAGAATTTATTGCCTTTAATTATGTTACTAGATAAGGTAATTGAGAAGGAAAGTTAATAGTGATTATTTTTGATCTATAGATTGAATAATATCGGTTCTACAGTACATACTATAACTATTTTGTACATTTTATATAAATCGATACTCACTTCTTCTATCTGGTTCAAAATATCTTCTCCCCAAGACTTTAAATATTCTTGGATAGTTTTCGACTTTCTTTCTTCAACTAATCCGATTAGTTTTCCTGTATCTAAATCTACCAAAACAACAATAAATTTTCTCTGCCCTTTGACTAAACTTATCTCATCTATTCCTAATCTTTTTAAATTTTTTATACTGATAGGGAGAATTATTTGACTCATCTGGTTAATCATTGATTCTACTTCAGATTCAGTTAAATTATTTCTTTTTGCTACAGACCTTAAATCACTATTGACAACTTGTTCGGTAATATAGAGAAAGAAGTTTAGTTAACTGTCGTTTCATTTTTGTGATTCATGATAATATTGCCAACATTTTAGGATAATAAGTATTGTAGAACCGGAACTTCTGACTTCATTCAAGGTAGTAGTTGTTGTAAGCTGTAGGGACATTGATCAGGTAATTTTACGCCGTACTCTAAGACCACTAGACTCAGAGCATCTTGATAAATTTCTTCTAACTCTGCTTCAAGTTTTGGCTTCATACTAGGAGCAATTTTGCGCTTGATCCCAATTCTAAAAGCTTGTATCTCAACCTGCCATTTCCTATAGCACTCCTCTAAAGGGACATAATCGATTTTCAAACGATGTTCAATTTGTCTCATTATTAGACTAACCACTGCATTATATTCACTGCGTCCCAAGGCTTCGATCTCCTCAATTATATTCTCCCAATCCAATATTCCGAAATGCTTTAACTCCTGATGAGTATTGACAAACTCTCGTAACGCTTGAGCTTGTTCTATTGTCCATTGGTAGTAGTCTTTCTCGTAACTAAGATCAATAGCTGTCTCGCCCATAAGTACACTCCTAATAAATTGATTTTTAGATGTCCAGGAAAGTTTCTAACAATTTAAGCATTGTTTGTTTATAAACCAAGTATTTTTTTGAGTTTTCTGAATAGACTCGCAAAAGTTACTTTTTTTCTTTTCCCTTAATGCTTGATTACGATTATTAATATACAATTGTTCATCTGGTTTCCATTCTAACACATCAGAATTTAGAATTTAGAATTTAGAATTAAATTTAGTTTACATTCTATAGCACTACCTATTATGGTTAGGAGGTTAAGGAGATTCCTCGTTTCCTCGGAATGACAATTAAAAAGATAAAAAATGTCCTGCTATACATTCTACATTCTGCATTCTACATTTAAAACAAATATTCTATGACAGAATCAGGAAATTGCTGCATTAAAATAGGAAAAATAGGACAAGGAATTTTACTTTGTAAATTAATCGTTCCATCTGCTTTAAAAATACTCCAACGAAAGGGACCTTGTTTAGCTGAAGACATCCATAAAAGACGTTTTGCGCGAGTCATTGCTACATAAAGTAAGCGATATTCTTCTGCTTTTTTAAGTTGTTGTGCTTCTTCCCAAGCATCTTCTGGGTTAGGAATAATTAAGGTATTTTCTGGGTTAATATATTGATGATGAACCGCAGCACGAATTTGCGCGCGAGACACTTCTGCTAAAGTAAATTTGCCTAAAAATTGTGCAGCAGTGGGAACCCAAGGACTACCGGGTAAAACGTCTTCATGAAGGAAAGGAAGAAAAACATAATCCCAGTCTAACCCTTTTGATTTGTGCATGGTAATAATTGTTACTTGATTCTGTCTTGTATAACGTTCTTCGCTGTCTTCTTCTATCCCTTCAAACTGTTCTGAATTAATGATATCTCTGAGGACGCTTAAAACACTTTTTAAGGAAAATTTACCGATTAATTCTTGACTAATTCGCTCAGAAAGTTTTTGCACCGTTGCGAGTTCTGCACCGGTATATTTTAAGGTCATTCCTAAGAAGGGAATGAGTTGATAATCCGGTAATTCTAACTTTGCTTGTAGGAGATTACAACAATAATGACGTGCTTCTATGACTGGTTTTTTTTGTTCAGGAATTAAGGGACTGGGATAAAGGAAATTTTCGGGATAGGTAGATAAAAGATTAAGGTCTTGTGAGGGAATTAAACCTCGCTTTTCTAATATTTCTAAAGCATTTTTTAAATAGTCAGGAGAATGGGGTCGATCTATGAATTGTAATAGGGTTAAAATTTCATTAGGAATCTGGGAAAATCGTTCTGATTCTCCCACTTCATAGACCCTAATTTTGTATTTTTTAGGTAAGTCTTTGAGGTTTTCAGCTAAGAAACGGCCTTGACGATTTTCTCTGACTAAAATAGCTGCATTATGCTCAGGATTTTTAGTTAATAATTCAATAATTCTTTGACGAATTAAGTCAACCGTGTGATAAATATCGTCAGGACGATAAAGTTCTAATCCTTCTCCAACAGGTTCAGGGTTAGCATTTGGTTGGGGGTCGTTTTTGCTAACAGTTTCAATGGTTTGTAAGCGAAAGGGAATCACTTCTTTTTTGTCTTGCTGTGTATCAGAAAGAAAATGTTTTTCCTGTTGTTTTTTGGCTTCAATTTCCCACTGCTGATTAACCCATTTTAAAACAAAGTTAGCTGCGTCAATAATTATCTTACTACTGCGTCCAGCTTGAGTCATTTCTGCTAGTTTATCTTGGCTTTTGCACGTCTCACAAAACCAATTAAAATAGACAGGATCAGCAGGAGTAAAAGTAGAATTAATTGCTTGATTGGGATCACCCACTCGAATTAAATTACAGTCATTTTCATGGGTTGCTAAAGCAGAAATGAGTCGCTCTTGTAGGGGACTAGAATCTTGTGCTTCATCTTCAAATACAGCAAAGATTTGTTGTTGCCATAATTGTCTAATTTTCGGATTATCTAAAACATTTAATGCGCCTAAAATCATGTCGTCGTAATCAATAAAATCTAGCGATCGCATGACAGTTTGATATTGTTCGTATAATCCTGCACCAATGGCTAAAATATCGTAATTTTCCTGAGAATAATGACTTAATTCCCAGACCTTTTCTGGGGTTAATCCTGAACTTTTTGCTTCTCGGATAATGGTATGAGCAAGCTTAGGTAAAACTTCCGTTCTTAAGACAGATTGACGACGTAACTTTTCCGTTTCTTCTCCATCAAATTCAGCCCCTTCTAATAATAGTTGATAACGACGAGGATTGCGAGTAATCCACTTTTCAACAGAACTACGAATAACCCGATGACTAGGAGTAGGAATGATCACCGTTGATGTGTCTAAATTGAGTTGAGATAACTCAGGATGACGACTGGCAATATTCAACGCCAAACCGTGTAAAGTTTGTACCATAAATCCGTTTTGAGGTATCTTTAACTCTTTAAGACGTTCCTTGATTTTTGCTTTAATAGCCGCAGCAGCTGACCGAGTATAAGTAACAATAATTAACTGGTTTCTCGGATGGAGTTGATAACGAGCAATCATCATGGCAGCAGCTACCGCAAGACTGTGGGATTTACCCGCTCCAGGCACTGCTGAAATAGCCATTTTACCTCCTTTCCAACTCCCTAATTGTTGTTGTCCAGGACGTAAGCTATCTTGTAATTCGTTTAATTTTATTGAGAGGGTTGAAAGGGAAAAATTTGAAGTTAAATTAATATTATTTTCCAAGGGTAAATCCAGTCAATTAAACTAACTATTTATATTTTATATTATACTAAACAAGAGGCATAAATTCTCCTCTAAAAGCTTAATAATATTAAGCTCCTAAAAATGCTGAAAGATCAAACATAGCAATAGAACAACTAAGAAATGGAAAAAGAATAGAAAGAGAACTAATTGAAGAATGATTTCAAAGTAATTTTTTATTCTTGTTCAACTAACTCATAAAACCAACTTTCAAAGCGATCACCTAATGCTTTGAGAGAATAGTCTGTTTCAGCTTGTCGCCGACATTGCTTTCTATCAATCTTATCAATATAATTAATAGCATCAACTAACCCAGAAATACTATCAGGTTCCACCAAAAATCCTGTCCTTTGATCTTGTACAATTTCAGCCGGTCCACCCCGACGATAAGCAATAATAGGAACGCCACACGCTAACGCCTCAATAGCTACATTTCCAAACGCTTCTACCCATCGCGGAGTCATCAATAAAGCTTTACATTTGCCTAACTTTTTCTGCAATTCGATAGTATTAAAAAATCCTTCATATTGATAAGGTGCATGGGGATAATTTTGACGAATGGTTTGCCAGTATTCTTCATCTGTTACCTTACCAAAAATTTTTAAAGGAATATTAACCATTTCTGCTGCTTCTATGGCATCTTCTAACGCCTTTTCAGGGGCGATTCTTCCCACCCAAGCTAAATAATTATCGGGGGTATCACAATAATTATATAAAGATAAATCTAAGCCACTGCCTAAGATACGACAAATATTATTAAAAGGGAAAGTTTCAGCTTGTGAACGAGTATAAACCCCAATGGTATTGGGATAGTTTATAGCCACTCGGTTCATAATCTCATCAAAAGCATCCGTTATTGACCCCATACTGATAAAATGAGCAATGGGAGCATCAAGAAAAGGAGTTAGATAAAAAGGTAACCAATCAAACGCAAAATTAACAATTAAATCGTGGTCAATGTGTACTTTCCTTGCATAGTCCCACATATTACCTAAAACCGAATTTTCAGGCAAAATAATAGGCGTATCCCTATGATTATTTTGAATCATCTCTTGCCAAGTTCCTGAAATTTCCTGACAAGGAAGATCAGGTAATTTTGACCCTTGAGGGGCTACAATCGTTACTTTATGTCCCCGTTGACTCATTTCTTGGGCGAGGTTAAGCAGGGTTAACTCAACCCCTCCCCCGACACCTGATGCTAACGGTCCCACAGGGGTTGACAAAAATAACAACTTCAGCATTGTAATTTCAAAAAAACTTGACGACAACGGTTCCATAAATCAGGAGATAGATGTTATCCTGGGAGCTAATTTGTCTATCATCTATCCCTTTTTCCATTGTCCCATAATTGTCCTGCTCCATACAGATTTTTGCCCTGACTATGACTTCTGTAACTCCCCCCAGTGTCAACCAGCAAACCATTGAACTGGCCCCAAGCTATAAAATACCCATCATTTTGGTCCTCATTGCGATCGCCACTTTATTAATCCAGCCTTGGGTAAGCCTTCCCTTGGCATTATTTGGTCTGTTTTTGCTACTGCAAACCGTTACCATTCGCCTACAATTTACCCCAACCGCTTTAGATGTTTATCGTTCTAATCAGCGTATTCGTAGTTTCCCATACAGTGAGTGGCAAAATTGGAAAATTTTCTGGCATCCCGTACCAATTTTATTTTATTTTAAGGAAGTAAAAAGCATTCATTTTCTGCCCATAATCTTTGATCCCCAAGCACTTAACACTTGTTTGGAACAATTTTGTCCTCTTGATAGAATAGGAGTAGATGGGTTGAAATGAACACCGATTCAACGGTAGACTTTTTATAAGTTAACTCCCTTTCGTCGAAAAAATAGGCAACCGATAAAAGATAAAAATTAGATGACTCAAAAGGATACAAAATAAATTATGTGTATCCGATAGTAATTATCTATAGGAAAGGCAGATTAGATAAATCTGTAAACTATTATCTCCTAAGCCTCCTATTGACTCAATCACAATCTCAAATATTGAACCCTGTCCCTTAATCTAAATCCATGACCTCAGACGTTCCCCAATCTTCTAACCCTGGTCTCACCCCTAATACACCTCAAGAGAACCCCTACCCCTCTTTTGAGCAGAAACAAGGGTTGGAACCCTTAAACCTTCCTGAGACACAGGGGGAAAAAGAGCAAGTGGTTAACTCATCAGATAAGGACCTATCTGCTATTGATGAGCCGTCTAAATCTATGGATTTAGAAAAGACCATTGAAGAACTTAGCCAGGAGGTTGAAGCTTTAAAACAGCAGAAACAGGGACTAATTGCTGAAATAGAAGCCTTAGAAACTAGCAAAGCTCAAAAACTGTCAGAGAAAACTCAAACAGTAGAGCAAACTTTAGAGAAAATGGTCATTGAAGGACTCAGAGAACTTCAGCAAAAAAAACAAACCCTAGAACTATCTGTTGAACAATTAGAACGTCGTCGGGATAGGATTCGAGAGGAAATGAAAACCACTTTTGCAGGAATCTCCCAAGATTTGGCTATTCGTGTACAGGGGTTTAAAGATTATCTGGTAGGGAGTTTACAGGATCTTGCTGCGGCCGCTGAACAGTTGGATTTACCAACCCAACAGAGTTGGGAACAACCCTCAGAATCGGTGACATCCCCTCCAGTTAGTGGGGCGACAGTCCAATTTGCTCCTCAAGAATTTGCGGAACACACTCGTAAAATTGAGCAAATTCTTGAGCAGTACCGCAGAAATCCTGATTATTACGGACCTCCCTGGCAGTTACGCCGAACATTTGAACCCATCCACGCTGAAAGAGTCCAAAAATGGTTCTTTTCTCAAGGAGGAAGGGGGACAATTAAGTCGATGGGAAGTCGCTTACAAAACATTTTAGTCGCTTCTGCTGTCATTTCTGTCCTCAATGAACTGCATGGCGATCGCACTCGGTTTCTCATTTTGGCCAATACCCCAGAAAGACTGGGAGAATGGCGAAGGGGACTCCAAGACTGTCTAGGGATTTCTCGTGGTGATTTCGGACCAGAAAGGGGAGTCGTGTTATTTGAATCCCCAGATGCTTTAGTTCAAAAAGCAGAAAGATTAGTAGAGGATGAGTTTCTCCCTCTGGTCATTATCGATGAAGCGGAAGAACAAATTAGCCTCTCGTTGCTGCAATTTCCGTTGTGGTTGGCTTTTGCCCCAGATCCACAGCAAATGAGTAGTTATCTTTATTAAACAATCAAAAGTTTGACCACCTTCAATTTTACCCATGACTTATGGCTTTTTTCATTAGCGCATTACTGGTTTTTGTGGGCTATCTACTGGGTTCTATTCCCACAGGATACCTAACAGCTTTATCCCTCAAAGGGATTGATATCCGTGAACATGGTTCCGGTTCTACTGGTGCCACCAACATTTTGCGAACGGTTGGCAAACGAGCAGCTATATTTGTTTTAAGTGCAGATTTAGCTAAAGCCATGTTAGCTGTCGTTGTCGTTAAACTATGGTTTTTCTTCCAATCGACTGAGATCATTCCTCTAGAATGGAAATCTTGGTTAGTGGTTTTAGCGGCGATCGCTGCTGTCTTTGGTCACAGCAAATCTATTTTCCTCAATTTTACGGGAGGAAAATCCGTGGCCTCTAGTTTAGGAGTCTTATTGGTACTTAACCCCATTGTCGCTTTAGGTACGTTAGGCAGCTTTTTAGCTATGTTAAGCCTCTCTCGTATCGTCTCCTTAAGTTCGATTACTGGAGTCATTGCCGTTAATATTCTCATGTTTGGGTTGCATCAGCCTTTGCCTTATTGCTTATTTGGAATAATTGCCGGAGTGTATGTTACGTTCCGTCATCGCACTAATATTATGCGTCTGTTTGCAGGAACAGAACCCAGAATTGGACAAAAATTACAAGAAGAAGGAAGTTGATTATTTCTGACCTTGATTTTATCTCAACTACCAGGAGATAGTTATGATCCTTATCTAACTGTCTCCTAGTTTTTTGTATCTTTGATCACTATATCTAAAAAGTTGCTATATTATACTCACATCTTGCATCAGAACAAAAATACTTAATAATTAGAGGCAGAAGGCAGGGGGCAGGAGGCAGAAGGGAGGAAAAAAACTTAA
>JAAUYD010222829.1_pt1 | contig 11285 bp, 12 predicted proteins | sample 7278101 | NCBI WGS metagenome assembly JAAUYD01 (sample SAMN14350128, study PRJNA611818) | marine sediment metagenome | isolation source: surface marine sediment (0.6m) | place: French Polynesia: Moorea | collected 2018-08
CACCAACATCCAGGCTGCGGCATACGGTGATCGGTACCATAAAAATAAGAAGAGATAATAACGGTAGCATACTACACAGCCGGATCTCAATCTTGAGACACTAATGCATTGCTGCTGATACAGACTGTGTCATATTTGAAACATCGTTTGACAGGTTGACTTTGGGTCGCCGCGTCCCTTCGGCTCACTGTGCTGATAACGGCAGCACAAGAAGTTTGAAATTCTGGATACATTGCTCTGAGCTGTTTCAAACTGGTTTGCAATCTTTGGAAAGGATTAAATTGAATGAAACTTGACAGCATTGTCCCGGACAAGATCCTGGAAACCACGGGCCTCAGTTGCCCCATGCCTCTTCTAAAAACGAAGAAGGCCCTTTCCCAAATGACTGCTGGTGAAGTTATTGAAGTGATTAGTTCTGATCCCGGCTCCATCAATGACATTCCAAAGATAGGCAACAAAGGAAATAACTCGTATCTCGGCCATATCCAATCAGATCACGGTAGTATTAAACATTATATTCAAAAAGGATAGCGTAGCCGAATGGACAATGTCGCTGTTCTCATAAAAGCCCCTGCGTTGCACTATGAAGGCCTTCGCACCAGTCTGGGGCTGCTCTTGGAAGATTTGTCCGTCAAGATGTTTGTACTGGACAACGAAGTCGCCAATTTCGATGAAGCTTATTCTGACAACCTGGGTTTCTTGGTCGAGATGGGCGGCACACCTTACTCCAATCATATGGCCAACGTGGAAAAATATCAGTTCCGATATGCTGATCTTGATCAGATCAACACCATGCTGGAAGATGTGGATCTGATCATTCCATTTTAGATAGAACGCATTCAATTCAAGACAGAAAAAGGCAAGCCATGGACACCTTGCATATCTTGCGTTCCATACCCGATGCCCAGACCGAGAAAATGATGATTTGTCTGTCCGATGGCCTGCACACGAATACGATCAAGCTTTATGAGGCAGATACGGACTGGGAAGATGTTGTCGATGCTATTTTTGCCCATAGCAAAGTCGTATGCTGGTGGTAACGCGGAGGTGACATGGCCAAAAGATTAGGCATACTGGTCAATACGGATAAGTATTTTTCGTATCTGTACCAATTGACAAAAGCTGCTTTCAAAAAGAACATTGAAACGCAGATATTCTTTACAGGCCCCGGCGTACTATTGACCCAAAGGGACGATTTTTGTCAATTGGTAGGATTGGCCAAACTGTCGGTTTGCGAAGTCAGTTTCCGTGCCAATAACCTTAATGGTGAGGTCCCCGGTATCGGCTTTAAAGATTTTGTCACCCAGGCGACCAATGCAGAGATGGTTGCCAGTTGTGATCGCTACATCGTTTTGTAACATCCTGCAGATTTAAAACCCTCAAAAATTATCTGTTCCATTCTGATGATGCGTGGGATCTGCATTTTGCTGCCCTTTGAACCTTCAGCGATGGAAATGATTTATTCATTATCGATAGTTGGTTTTTTATCATCACCCCTTAACTATGGAGGCGACAGATGTTGAGAAAGACTTTATTAGTGCTGCTTGTTTCTTTGGCCCTTATAGCGGTATCGGTCAACGCATTTGCAAAAACCGATTTACCGGAAAAGAAAAAAACCAAACTAGGTTTGTATGTCAATTCAAAAGAAGCATATGCCATGTGGAAGGCCAGCCCGGAAAAAGTCGTTATTATTGATACCCGCACACCACAGGAATACGTCTACATCGGGCATGCTCCCATGGCCTACAATATCCCATCAAAATTAAATACCATGGAGTATGACCCTAAAAAGAAAACATACAAAACCGTGGTGAACGAGAACTTTTTGGCTGAAGTGCAAAAGCGTTTCAAGAAAAGCGACACCGTGCTGCTGATGTGTCGATCCGGCAACCGGACCGCCAAAGCCGCTAACTTGCTGGCCGATGCCGGCTACAAAAAAGTATATAATATTTACGACGGGTTTGAAGGAGATAAAGTCAAATCCGATTTGAGCTATTTCAAGGGACAGCGGATGGTCAACGGCTGGAAAAATTCCGGCAATCCCTGGACTTACAAGGGAGAAAAAGACCTGATGTATTTCCCACAGCAATAATGTGGGATCTGTCATATGCCGGATCCCTGCAGGGTCCGGCTTGATGTGCTGATGCGTCAGGATTTCCAGGTTCTAATGAAGCTTAGACAAAATCATAGGAAAGTGCGGGCCATGAAAAAAATCAAATTCATTGCAATCATATTTGTATTGGCAGGTATCCTTTCGTCAGCCATGTATCTATCGATCAATAGCCGCATGGAATCAGCGGTTGCAGCCCAGGCGCCCGATACTGAAGAATCCGAATATAACCGACCGTTATGCGAAAGGTTGATCCGCTTCGGCCAGGTCGCCTATGAACGTGGGCAGATTGCAGAGGCGAAGCATTTTTTTCAGAAAGCGATCATTGTTGATCCCACGCACAAAGGAGCATGGAGGAAATATAATTTGGCCTTTCTGGCCCTGGTTTCGGAAAAAGTAGCAGATGATCCAAGCTACCTGCCGGAATTTTTCTCCGATAGCGGATCGACAAATAATGACGCTGCCCATACACCCAACCGAATGTCGACGGAAACCCAGGAAGATAATGATGATGACGGTTGTTAAGCGGATCAGGATGAATCTATGAAGGAAACACTATCGATTGCGCGGGAAGTTCTTCAACGCGAATATCAAAAGATATTCAAGAAAAACTGGTCTTTTATGACGGGGGGCGTCCTCATCGGCTTGTTGAGCATCCTCACTTTTGCCTGGGCAAGGCCTTGGGGGGTTGCGGGCGGCATCCGTAATTGGGGCGACTGGTTTTTTTATTGGGCCGGCTTTTTTGAACTCCAGCCAGCACCGATATTGACGTCCGGGAAAACAATCCTGGCCGTTGGCCTGTTATGGGGAGCATTGGCAGCGGCACTGATTGCGAAACAATTTGCCTTGCGGGTACCCCCAACGTTTGAATTGATAAAAGGCGCTGCTGGAGGCTTACTGCTGGGTGCCGGGGCGGCTTTGGCCGGTGGATGCAATGTGGGAGGCTTTTATTCCTCCATAGCCGCATTTTCATTCAGCGGCTTTACCATGATGATCGGACTGCTTCTGGGCGCATATGCTGGGTTACGGTATCTGTACTGGGAGTTGGAACACCTGCCATTCGCTATCGCCAGCACTGGTCCCCGTCAACCGTCTTCTCAGAAGAGCGCCTCGAAAATCTGGCAACCCGCATTGGGATTTGCCCTGATCATTGGGGGATACGGAGCCAAGGAAATCTATCGTCTGAATGGGCACATCATCACCGGCGGCCTGCTGTTGTGCGGTATTGCTTTTGGATTTATCCTGCACCGCAGCCGTTTCTGCTTTGCGCGCTGCTTTCGAGAACCCTTCATGACCGGTGACGCCGCAACCACACGGGCGGTTGTCACCAGCCTGCTGATTTGCGCATTAGGGTTTGCGGTCATCAAATGGACGGGCCTGCGCAGTGAGCTTGCCTTTACGGCTCCCAGCGTCGGTCTGGGTGGCTTGGTCGGAGGATTTATCTTCGGGTTCGGCATGCTGCTGGCCGGCGGATGTGGCAGTGGCACCATCTGGCGCGTGGCTGAAGGCCAGGTCAAACTCATGGCGACGTTGTTTACCTTCGCATTATCGACATCTTTGACAAAATACCTGATCAGGTCCACCGAAGGCTTGAAATCCTTCATCGGTTGGAAAGTATTCCTGCCGAACCTGCTCGGATACCCAATGGCGATGGCCTTTATTTTTATCGCCATGGGCGCATGGTACTATACCGTGACCTGGAATGAAGAGACCGAGTATTTCGTGGTCGAATTGTAAAGCAGCCAACCAATTGTAAAAAGCGCCCTTCTCAACCTGGGAGAGGCGCTTTTTATTTTGGATCTGAATCCCTCAAACATTATACTGCAATGTCTGATTTTTATAACTCTGTATCGTCCTGGTATCAGCCGCAACAACACATTGGTTACAGTTCTCTCACAATGGCGTTTCGCTTTCTCCCGCCCTGAATTTATTTGGTAAATACGACTCCATGATCAGGGGCCGTGCGAATCAGACGATTTATGAGTTTCAAACGGCCTATGGTTGCTTCAGAGAAGAGCACCGAATCCATATCAATAGTCGCTTTCTGCCAGTTTATTTTCACGCAGGACTTTTGAGCACAAGTAACCGAAAGCCAGTACAAAATAGACCATGACGGTAATCCAGCCGACCGAAAAACCATATGGATTGTGGAATACACTGGCCATGGCTTCACGGGCCTGCCCGTTGAGATTGTGATACTGATCATACGTGCCCACGAGCAAAAATGATGGATAGCACAGCAGGACGACAATCCCGACCAGCAGCAAAAGTCCGATCCAGGCCGGACGAATATACTTTTCTCTGCCAGTTATTAGCCATCGGTATCCGACCACATGACCGGCGTATGCTGCAAGCACGATGAAGAGGACAAAAAGGGCCGGTAACAGGGCGTTCAACCATCCGGTGTGCATGGCTTCTTCAAAGCGTTTACTCCAGTAAATCTGCTCCCATCCAGGCCAACCCGACAACAGGTAAATCCCGGCCGGCGCGATCACCATTCCGGCAAACAGAACGGATCGAAACAAATATAGGTAATATAGAGCCGATTTTTCGGTCTGGTTTTCCTCATAGTTCTTTTTTAAAGCCCGGCGGCCCAGATCAATCGTCAGCATACTCACCACAAACCCAGCCGGTATATCAATCTGTACCATGGTTCCTCCTCGGTTACGCGGTATCTGGTTTATACCCTCTGTGACAAAAACAATTTCACATACCTTTCCTCATCCCGTTGAGACATATCCTCAGGGAGAGAATAATGGACCGGGATACCATTTGTGATTGCTTTGTCACGCCACAGTCGGTTGTACGGAATTAATTCGCATGCCTTGATGCCGTTTGATTGAAGAAAATGTGACATGTCGCTCAGGTTTTTTTCTGTCGCGGTAATGCCGGGTATGAGTGGAATCCTGGGTATGACCGGTATGGTCTTTTCGTTCACCAGGAACAGAAAATTTTGGATGATTTGATCATTGAAGCGGCCGGTAAACCTGAGGCTTTCCTCAGGCTGAATCAGTTTCAAATCAAAATAGATGAAATCCAGAAAGGGCAGGATCAATTCCCGAAATCTATGTATGGCAAACAGGCCCGATGTCTCCAGACCTGTATTAATCTCCTCCGCCTTCAATGCCACCAGAAAGCGGTGCAGAAAGTCCATTTGCATGGTGGGCTCACCGCCTGAAACCGTCACGCCGCCTCCTGTGGCGTTGAAGTACCTCTTATCGACCAGGATTTTCTCGACCAACGCATTTGCAGTCCACCAGTTTCCAACCGGCTCCAGAGCCCGCGGGGTGCAGACATCAAAACACTTATCGCATCTGTCACAAGATGCATGGTCGATCTGAATCTTTTTATTTTCAGCGTTAACTGCGGTCAGCTTTAACGGGCAGGCGTCTATACATGCATAACCACCGCAACCGACCGGATCACACCTTTCGGCAAAATACGATATGCTCGGCTTTGGGGAGATGCCTTCCGGATTCTGGCACCAGACACATGACAGGGGACAGCCTTTAAAAAAGACCGTCGTTCGAATGCCCGGGCCGTCCTCGCTGCAATCCCGTTTGATATCAAAAATGAGGCCTTTTGACGCATCCGCCAGCATAGACAATCATCCCAGGGCAAGCTGAAGGTTTTTGGTAATAGCGCCCAGTTTGTACATATGGTTCTGATTGCCGTATATTTGAAGGAGGTTTTTGAACATCAGATCCACCATATCGAGATTCCTTGATTGAAGCAGTTGGTATATGGAGGGAATATCCTTGAAGCGCAAAACCAGATCGACCCGCTCGGGATCATTCTCATACCGGTCAGCTTCCTTCTCGCTCAGCGTCTTTGTGGAAACAAGGTTCATAGATTTTATAATTGAATAAAAATCGATCCGATCCTCAGTTCTGTCTCTGAGTTTCTTCATGAGATAAGAAAGCGGCGCAAGCACCCTGTTGCCCTGTAGAAAACCGAACCATACATTCATCTGATCGCCGGGCTGCCGGGTTCGAATTAAGAATTTTCCCTTGTATAGTGCCTCTTTGCCGCGATCGTCCAGGATAATGAAATTGTCTTCGAAAAAGGATTCCTTTCTGATCACCGCATTGATTGCCGAAAAAGCCTGGAACCCATGCTCAATAAGAAGCGCCATGACTTTCGCCACCAGTTTTCCTTCCAAAACTGTAAAGAAATTCGACTCCTTTTCAGCCAACGCCTGCTGTTCGGGCCGACCCTGCAGAAATCTGATAAAATCAATATTGAACTGATAAAAGCCGGTATACATCGTTTCCTCCGTTATGCATGATGTTCTCTTAATGGTGCTGCGTGCATCCTGTTTTGAAGTCAATGAAATCGGTGCTGATCTTCCCCATCCTTTAATGCAAAATTTGCACGGGCTATGATTTCTTCTCTCATCTCCTTGCTCAGGGAGACAAAATAGGCCGAATATCCTGCCACCCGGATCATCAGGTCCTGGTAAGGTGCCAGAATGCTGATACGCTCCTGCCAGGAAATTCCTTTTCGGATGGCCCGTTTAGCCGCTGCATGGGCCTTTTTGAATTTGTCTATACTGGCGATACTCATTTGAACCAGGATGCCTTTGTTTTCCATAAACGCCTTTACATACTGCGCGAATCTGAGATTATCTCTTGCAAAAAACTGATCTTCCCTGCGTGCGGTCAGCGTCAGGTTGTATGTGCATCCGTTTTGGACATGTGTGTTGTCTATCGACGAAACAGAGTACATCTGATCAAGAATATTGGGAAAAGAGCCATCTGAATTGACCAGTCCCGGGCAAGGGGTGGCACCGCCAGCAAACGCTTCTCCATTTCGCCTGAGATTGGGGGTGGCCTTATGAAGCAAACCATAGCCGGCATGGATCGTCATGCTCCAGTAACCGACCAGAAACCGACCACCGCGATATGTGCGATATTTGTAGTAGGTGTCCTGTATGATCTTGGGGATTGCGTCCGTGTAATGGAGGGCGAGTTGATTTTCGTCACCAACCCCTTTTCCGTATCGAGGCCCCAATCGAATAAGATCCTTAATTTGTTCCAGCCGCCCTGCGGTAAGGGGGAATCGGTTGTAAAAGTCGCGGATCAGCGGACTGCTGTTGTCCGCCAGTTGAGCCAGGTTTGAAGATTCATAGTCAGCCTCCATCGCCAGGATCAATTCCTGTGGCGCAACACCATGATTGCCGCTGAAAACCAGATGATCGATACTGCAAAATGAATCTATAACGTCAGCAATTCCGATCACCGACACACCAACTGAGTTATATTTTGCGCCCCCCGAAGACAGATCGCGGAACCTGGCTTTGTTTTCATCCGAAGGCGCATCTGGTGTGTTCGTGGGACCGATAAACAACCCGGATAGCAGGGGAACCGGCCGATATTTTTCTGTAAACCGCCCCATGTAGTTGTGGCATTGAACGGTTAACCTTGCATATTCATCCATCTGAACTTTAAAGGCGGAGATAAATTCATCCATACTCTGCATCTGCCAGATGGGCTTTGTTGTGTAGTCGCTGGTTCCGTTGGCCCAGTTGGGGCTGTCGGCATCAATGCCGTCGGACCGGTGTTTGCCACCGAACATGGCCATTTCAAGAACCGTCGACAGGGCAATGTTTAACGCGCCGGTATAGCCGTAATGTCTTGCTGCGGAATTTTCTTCGATACAGCCGATCGAGCAATAGTCATGCGCATCCGCCAATGCCTCTTCTGAACTGATGTTCCGATGACTTTCATAATATCCTGCCAAGGACTCGGTAACGGATACATCACCGTGAATGGCAGGCGTCGCCCGGGTGTTCATATTCACTTCGCATAATCGCCTGAGATAGGGAGAAACCTCATGGGGCTGAAGGGGATTCCCCTCCTTGTCTCGATGGTGGATATCGACATGATACCGGGCATGAACGTTGGGGTCTCTGACGGTTAAAAGCTCTGTGGCCTTCAGAATGATATAGGTCATATCATTCACCGCATTTTCCACTTGGCCGGTAACCGGATTATAGTTGGTCCCGCCGACCGTCAAGGCCTGGTTGGCACCGCTGCCGGCAAAAAGGGATTCGGCCGTCTCTGAAGATAAAGGAATGTTATCGGATACCTTGAGAAAGAAATGACACATCAGCTCAACGGCCTTTGCCCGGTAGGCATTTTTTTCTTCCTCGGAAGCCTGACCGAGACGCAGTCGGTTCCAGTCTGCCAGATAATACGGTTGAAGGACCTGGTCCAGCCGGCCGATGGAAAAACCGAAATGCGTGTTCTCCTGCAACAGGAGGTGGTACATGATCCAGACCGCGACGACCGCTTCATGCAGGCTTTCAGCAGGTTGTTCAGGGACCTTGCGGCAGATGCGGGCCAGCTCAAGATTGCCGATTTTTTCAGCTTCAGCAGCCAGATTGTTGGCATAGGTGACGGCACCGGAAAAGACTTCTTTTATTCCGGTTAAAAACTCCTGCTGGTCATCGTTCAGATTAAAATTGGTGATATCTTCATCCATTCGGCCCATCAAGCTCCGCAGCCCGTACTTCACCAGGCGGTTAAAATCAGGCACAGTGTGGGAGACGCACGATGCGATAAAGGCGATGTAGAAAGCCACTCGCTCGTATAACTGCTGACAACGGGGTGTCTCGCCGGCCTTCTTCTTCAAAGGGGGTTCATGTGAAGGGCCATCGACCTCATCTCGGTTGGGATAATCAGCTGTGTCGTAATCACTGTACCGGGCCACCTCCTGGACCGTTCGCCTCATCCAGTATGGAAATAATTCACGGCTCAGGCGTCGGGCAGCTTCCGGCTGGATTTTAAAGGGATTGATGGCCCTGGTTGATACGGTTTTCAATTCGGGCCAGATGACAGACCCGACCGTATCGATATAACACACCGGCCCTTGCATGGTAGTGGTTGTGTGCCCAGGCAGAAGATCATATGGATGGACGATAGGGGTCTTGTTGACAAAAACATGATTCAATGCCCTGGCCCGACGCAGATAGGGGGAGTCATTGCCGCCTTCGGATTGTCGCATATATTCAGTCAGCAAACGAGGCAGTTCATCTGTTATTTCCGGCATCTCACTGAATAGCTTTGCGCGCCATTGCTCTATCGCATCGAAACCCGGCGAATCAAATGTGATGGAACTCAAAGCGATATCGTTGAGGGTTGTTGCATAGGGATCGGAACCCGCAACCGATGGCGGTTCGAAGTGTTCAATTCCATCTGGGCCCGGCGTCCCATTTTCAAAAATTATAGCTCGACCAGCACCGAGAAATTTAGAATGATCCAATTCATCTGATTTCGTTTGTCCTTTGGTTTCATTGTTCTTCCCTTCCATATCTCCTCCCCCCAAAATCAAACAGCTTCCTGACGTTTATGGCCTTCCTGAATGCCCTTTCCCTAAACGGTTTTGTTCATGGCTACCCCGTTGGGATTCTGTTCGGCGGACGCCGGACAAGAGATCCTTGAGGGTAACAAAGCAATAAAGTCTTCATCAGCATGGCTCCGCCCCTTGCCATATGATTCTGTCGAAAAAATAAGGTGGGCATTGTCTCTGTAGTACATAACAGCGAAAAAGGATGTGACCAGCGTCACATTTACAAATTTCAGTGGTGAATTTAATAGGACGTAGAGCTATGATGTGCTGACGATTTGTTGGATTCACAAATGAGCGATCGACCTATCAACCCCATGACTATCAATTTACGGTTAGTTACCAAATCTTTCCATGACAAAAGGGAATTGGAAATTATCTTGTAAGCATGTCGCTTTTGTCGGCAGCCATCAATTCTACTGAAAGTCGGTTATTGGAAAGGAGAGACAGGTTCACGACGATCTTCAAAACATGGTTTGATCCGGTGCTCGGCCTGGCTGAAATCGGTCTGCTCGTCACAGCCGTTTATTTGACCATCGCCCAGTTTACTCGAAGCCGGGCTTCTTCTTACATTGAGCGTTTCAACAGCAGTGACGCCATTGAAAGTCGCGTTGCAGTGGATCGCTGGCTGGAGGACCACGGCACATCCAGATCCCGACTGCAGGCGTTAGAGCAAAATGCCGAGTTGCGCACCCATCTGAGGCGATTCACCAATCTGTTTCAGGAACTCGGCGCGGCCTATCAATTCGGGGTTGCTCACCGTAAAACGGTTCGCGTGTTGTTCGATTCCCTGGTGGTTATGTATTGGGAACGACTGCGTTTCTGGATCGCAGACTACCGGGCCAATTCTGATCCAACGCTGTACGCTCGCTTCGAATATCTTTACAACGAAATCAAGCGTTACGAACGAAAACGAGTGGCCCGGGTCGATTACGTCGTTGCTTACGGCTCGCTGATGAGCCCGGAAAGTCTTGGTGCGGCACTTGGCCGAGATGTATCCCTGGATGAGCTTATTCCTATTGAGATCGTGGGTTGGGCCCGAAAGTGGAATCTGGGTGAATCCATCCAGTTGTCTGGAGTGGAAAAGACAACCGTTGCCGCATTCCTCAATCTGGAGCCCTCGCAGGGAAATAAAACCTCAGCTGCAATGGTCAAGGTGTCGCGAACAGAATTGGATCGGTTAAAGGCCCGCGAGAAAAACTACGATGCGTTAGATCTTCATGATGCAATACGGCTGGTTGGCAATCGACGGGTGGGACAGGATGCAGCGGTTTGGTGCTTCATCGGCCGAGACCAGCACCGGGTCACAACCGGGGTCGACGAAGCCGTTATTTTGGAAGCATATGTCCAAAAGGTCCAACAGGCTGCAGGGGAAATAGATCCCTCTGTGGTCGAGGAGTTGAAGACCTCTGTCGCTGAGGCTGGCTTTGAAATCGTTCAAGGTTCCTACCGGTTTACAGCTCCAGAACAGCAGTCACTTGTATGATCATTGGAAAAACGGGTTGCTGTGCAAGGCCACAACCGGAACCTACAACATGTATGGGCTCCAACGAATCGTGACAGAGTCACGATTCGTTGGAGCCTGTCTCTCTTAAAATATACCCACCATGATTTGGATGCCTGCGATTAAATGGTATGGCTCGCCATGTGCGGACGCAAGCCACCACCTCTTGTTCGTTCATTGCCGTAATGATTCTCTCTGACAGCCCAGTCCCGACAGCTACCAATTTTCTCCAAGTAGTTCGAAATAGCCTTGGGGCATGACGCAGGCCGGGCATTTGTCTGGCGCTTCGGTGCCGGTATGCAGATATCCGCAGTTGCGGCA
>JAAUYD010027346.1_pt1 | contig 11283 bp, 8 predicted proteins | sample 7278101 | NCBI WGS metagenome assembly JAAUYD01 (sample SAMN14350128, study PRJNA611818) | marine sediment metagenome | isolation source: surface marine sediment (0.6m) | place: French Polynesia: Moorea | collected 2018-08
TGATTGGCGATCGCACCGTAAAATTACCTTCAGAAGTGGTTAAATCAAAATACTTTGCCATGCCACCAATGACCACAGAGGAAGCCTTAGAACAGTTACAGCTAGTCGATCACGATTTCTACATGTTTCGTAACAGTGCTACCAACGAAATCAACGTGATTTATTTTCGCAATCATGGAGGTTACGGCGTAATTCAGCCTCGCGAAGATAGTAACAATAACAATTCTAACGGTTTGAGCTAAGTAAAAGATTGCTCAAAATTAGAACTGGGGGTTGCAAAACAGCCCCCAACACCATAAGCTCTATTCTTCTCGAGCGAGAATAAGGGGCATTTCCTCAAAAGAATTCTCTAATTGTTGGTCTATTTGAACTACAAAGGGCAAATTTGCTCCGGCTAATCCCCGTTTAATTCGCTCTAGAGTTGTTTCAAATAATACAAATAGGGGATAAATATTATTAGAACCTTCGCTCAACATATCTGTTTCAGTTTTTGGCATTATCCACTCATAATCCTTATCTAACCAAACTTGAGTTTGTCGCCAGCGTCCGAGTAAATCGGAAAAATCTTCTTGAGGACGATGAATGAAGATTAAAATTTCTTCTGCCATTTTAATTTTCCATTCAGGATCGCAAGTGAGAATAGCTAGATCGCAAGGTAGTATTATTGTGTGTTGAGATTTAGGACTTAAATTCGATCCTGCTGTTAACGAAGAAAAATTACTAATTCTCAGTGTTGGCAAAGGAATTACGAGAACGGATTGGGAAGATTGTTTTGCACTTGGCAGCAATTGTAAATAAGGACGATACTGTTGTATGAGTGAGATCGCCTCATTAGGATTGCTGTATCTTGATAAAAGTGCCTCATAACCAGATTGTTTAACGGACATAAGAAATTAAAAATTTTTTGAATTTATTCGAGATCGCTGCACTTGTTTGCTTCGCGGGGCCCGTCGAAGATTGCGAACATCGGCAAATACACCGAGAGTAAAATCGTCCCCGCTATCGCCGCTACTATCACGATCGCGATTGACTTCCGTTTCAGAAGTCAGTGCTTTAAGAGCTTGTTTTACTTATCCGATCGCATCGAAAATTTTAAACATCGGCAAATACATCGAGAGCAAAATAGTTCCCACCATCGCCGCTACTCCGACCATCATAATCGGCTCTAAAACAGAAGTTAGTGCTTTAAGAGCTTGTTCTACTTCGTCTTCATAGAAATCTGCCACTTTCATCATCATTGCGTCTAACTCTCCAGTTTCTTCACCAATACTGATCATTTGAATTGCCAAAGAAGGAAAAACGTTATTTTTTTGCAGAGCTAAACTGAGCATTCCACCTTGCTGAATTTCGCTTTTTGCCGATTCGATCGCGTTAGCAACAACTTGATTTCCCGCTGTATCGCGAACAATATCCAAACAATTTAGAATTGGTACTCCCGATCGCGTTAAAGTTCCAAATACTCGACAAAAACGAGCTACTACCGATTTTTCGTTGAGTTCTCCAAATAAAGGTAATTTAAGCATTAAACCGTCAATTTGGACTTTCCCGGCCGGAGTTTTATAGTATGTTTTTAAAGCAAAAACAGCTCCCGCAATTATGACAATCGGAAAAATAATTCTCGGACTCCTCATTAAATCGCTTAAATAGAGCATAAACTGAGTTAGAGCCGGAAGTTCTACCCCTAAATCTTCAAAAATTCTCGCAAAAATAGGAATCAAAAATACTGTCATCGCCACAAAAACGATCGATGCCAAAATACCTACAGCAACCGGATAAGCCAATGCCGATTTAACCTGATTTTTGAGTCTGGCCATGTCTTCGAGAAGTTTAGCCAAACGATTTAAAACTTCATCTAGTACCCCACCAACTTCTCCAGCCTCAACCATACTAATGTAAAGATCGTCAAAACAGTCAGTATGCTTGCTCATTGCATCGGATAAATTAGTTCCTTGTTGCACTTTACTAGTAATTTCTACTAGTGCTTTTTTCAGTCTAGGGTTAGTACATTGATCGGACAAAACCCCTAAACAACGAATAATTGCTACTCCAGCATTAACCATTACCGCAAACTGACGAGAAAAAACAGCTTTGTCTTTGACCGTGACACTACTTAGAGCTATTTCTAAAGCACTCAGATCGATTTCAAATCCTGCTTTTTTAGCCTTACCGACAGTAGGGTATTTATTTTTAAGTAAATTACGAGCTTGTTCTGCAGAAAGAGCGTCAATTTTTTCTTTAAAAGTTTTTCCACTTCTATCTCGAACATCGACTATATATGTAGGCATTGTTTAGGATAAGATAAGAATTTTTTGTGATTTTTTCTTTAGTTTCAACTAATTCCAAATGCTGAGTTAATTAGAATTAGACCTAACTCAACATCAATTGCAAATCTCTTTAGCGAAGTCTAGCTTTTTTAGCAGTTCTCATTCCGCCTCCAGCCATGCCGCTAATTAAGCGTTGCAATTCGTCAGGTTTACTGCTTTTAGACATAGCTTCTTCAAAAGAAATAGTATCGCTATTAACCAAACCAGCTAAAGCTTGTTCCATGGTTTGCATTCCTAATTTCATTCCAGTTTGAATTGCAGAATAGACTTGAGCTGCTTTTCCTTCTCTAATTAAGTTAGCGATCGCAGGAGTGATAATCATAATTTCTTGAGCTAAACATCTTCCAAACTCTCCTGGCTTAGGATTTTTCTTTTTAGGAAGACATTGACTGAAAACAGCTACTAAAGAGTTGGATAACATTGCTCTAATTTGAGCTTGTTGTCCGGCAGGAAAAACGTCAATCATTCTATCTACAGTGCTAGCAGCAGAAGAAGTATGTAACGTACCAAATACTAAATGACCCGTTTCGGCGGCAGAAATTGCTAAAGAAATGGTTTCTAAATCCCGCATTTCTCCAACTAGAATAATATCGGGATCTTCCCTCAAAGCAGCTTTTAGGGCATTAGCAAAGCTTTTAGTATCTTCACCTTTTTGACGTTGGTGGAACAAACTTTTTACATTAGGAAAAACATATTCGATCGGATCTTCTACCGTCAAAATATGTTCCGATCGCGTGCGATTAATTAAATCTAAAATTGCTGCTAAAGTAGTTGTCTTACCCGAACCAGTCGGCCCGGTTACCAAAATCATTCCTTTTGGTCTTTCAATGGTTTCGCGAATGATATCTGGTAAATTGAGCTTTTCAAACTGAGGAATTTTAGAAGATAAAGCCCGCAAACAGGCAGCATAACAACCTCTTTCTTTGTAAACATTAACTCGAAAACGAGCTAAACCTTTAACTCCGTAAGAACAATCAAGCTCCCAATTTTGTTCTAATTCTTTACGCTGAGTATTATTAAGCATACTAAAAATTAGTTTTTGACATTCTTGAGGAGTCATTGCTTCATCGCTAATAGGTTGCAATTTACCGCTGATACGGAAATAAATAGGCGCGCCTGCTTGAATGTGCATATCGGAGCCGCCCATTTCGACTAATTGCTCCATTAAGTCTTCAATCATTACATCCATTGACATTTTATTTATCTCCTAATATTGAAAATTTTTTGTTTGACTTACTTTTGAAAACGAGGAGTTAAGCAGTAAGGACAATCTAGCCATTCAGGTTGTAATTGAGCCGAGCAACTAGTGCAAGTTAAACCACTTTTGCGCTTAGCTTTTAATTCTGCTTCTAAACCAGAGTCAGTAAAAGTTACCCTTTCAACTTCTTCTAAAGTTGTTGCACCTTCTCGCACTAAATTTAAGCTGTAGGCGAGTAAAGTAATCATTCCTTCTTCGACAGCTACTTCTTTAATGCGATCGGAATTAGCTCCAGAGTTAATAGCTGCTTGAACTGGTTCGCTAATGCGTAAAACTTCATAAACGCCGACCCTTCCTTTATAGCCTTTACCACCGCATTTAGGACAGAGATCTCCTCTACTTCTGGCTTCTTTAACCTGTTCGGGATTTAACTTATTCGCGCGATAAAACGTTATTTCATCTTCATTAGCAGCAGACATCCCAAACCTACTTAATTCTTCTTGAGAAGGAGAATAAGGAATGCGACATTCGCTACAAACACGACGCATTAAACGCTGAGCTAAAATACCGAGTAAAGCCCCAGAAATCATAAAAGGTTCAATACCCATTTCATCAAGACGGGCGATCGCTCCAGCAGCATCGTTAGTATGTAAAGTTGTTAAAACCAAGTGACCGGTTAAAGCTGCTTCAATTGCAGTTTTTGCCGTTTCTTTATCTCGAGTTTCTCCAACTAAAATTACATCTGGATCTTGTCTCAGAAAAGCCCGCAAAATCATGGCAAAATTCATGCCTTTTTCGCGAATTACTTGGACTTGAGTAATACCAGGCAAAGAATACTCAATCGGATCTTCTGCTGTACTTATATTTACACCCGGATTATTGCGTTCGGCTAAAATAGAATAAAGACTTGTAGATTTACCAGATCCAGTCGGCCCCGTGACTAAAATTAACCCAAAAGGACGGCTTGCCAAATCTCTAACAATTTGTAAAGTTTCTTCATGGGTAATTAAAAAGTCCAAACCAAGCTGAGTTGCAGAATTATCTAAAATCCGCAAAACTACCTTTTCTCCATAACGACTCGGTAAAGTGCTAACGCGAAAATCGACTTTACGACCCTGGAATAAACGACGAATCTTACCATCTTGAGGCATTCTTCGCTCGGCAATATCAAGATCGGACATGATTTTAAAACGAGCAATTACCGCAGGAGTAATTTTCTTAGGCAATTTCTCAAAAGCAGGAGCTAGTACCCCATCCTTGCGAAATCTAACCTGTAAAAACTCTTCTTGAGGTTCGACGTGAATATCAGAAGTACCTTCTTGCAGACCTTTAGCCAAAATTTTATTAACTAAATTGACTATCGGCGCGCCTTGAGCCTCGCTAGCTGCACTAATATCGTCAACTTCAAATTCATCTTCTACAACTTCAAAGTCAGCCTCTAAATTCTCGATATCGGCAGAGACATCAACAGCTTTATCCGACTCTAATTTTTTTTGGATTTTAACCTGATTGTCGAGATATCGATCCAAAAGCTGCTGATAATCAGACTCTGCGATCACCATTCTTTGCAGCTTAATTCCTTGAGGTCGTAAAATTCGGTTGAGATCGTCTTGAGCTTCAAGATGTTCTGGATCGACCATTGCGACTAGAACAGAAGGAGGCTGAGTATCTTTTTTTTCTAAAGGAATTAATTTATAACGACGACAAATATCTACAGGAATCAAAGAATCGATTAAATCCTGCATTTGATTGCTAGCAACAGGATCTATTTCAGGATCGAGAGAATCAACACCGTAGAGAATTTTTAGCTCGAACAAATGATGCTTTTTATACTGACGCTGCAAATCTGGAGGTAAAGTTTTGCCAGTTATCGATTCGATAACCTCTACAAGCGGACGGCCCGTTTTGCGGCTTTGAGCCAAAGCCTGTTGCATTCGATCGGGTTTAATAAAACCTGCTTGAATCAGCTTGTTGCCAAAGGGCGAAAACTGATTGCGCAAAGCAACCGCCTTAGTTAGCTTTGACTTTTGAGCTGAATATTTACTCATTAAGAACTAGAAATATACCTTTACAGTTTTTATTCTTCCCAAAAATAAATACTAAATTTCATTTGCGAGGAATCGATCTGTTACATTTAGGTGTAGTAGTGATTGTTGAGTTAATCGCTAGGCAAAATACTGATTGAGACTAGAAAAAAGCAGCATAAACTCTCAAATTGCCTCAGAGCAAATAAAAACTGTCTCTTAACATATTAAATTGAGCATCCTATGATTGAAGACCAAAAGCAGCCACAAGATACTTCAGATAATCTAGAGGAAATTCCTGAATTGTCCGATCGACCGAGCGATTCTAATTCAGTCGTACAAGAAACGCCATCTCCAGAAGAATCAACAACCGAAAATAATTTACCCAAAGAAGAGTTACAAGAATTACATCAGCAAATAGCCACCTTAACCGAGCAACTCGAAAAGCAGACAAAACAAGGAGATAATTTCAAAGGTCAGTATATAAGAATGGCTGCTGATTTTGAAAATCTACAGAAACGTACGATTAAAGAAAAAGAAGAACTCGAGTATCAAGTAAAACGCAAGACTATTAATGAACTATTGGCAGTAGTTGACAACTTCGAGAGAGCCAGAAGCCAAATTAAACCAAGTAACGACGGTGAGATGGCAATTCACAAAGCCTATCAAGGAGTTTATAAAAACTTTGTAGACGGACTCAAGAAATTGGGAGTATCCGCAATGCGTCCTGAAGGCCAGCCATTCGATCCAAATATGCACGAAGCTATGTTCCAAGAAGAAACTAGCGAATACCCAGAAGGAACGGTGATCGACCAGTTAGTCAGAGGCTACATGCTCGGCGATCGCATTTTAAGACACGCAATGGTAAAAGTTGCGACTGCTCCAGAAGGTGTGATAACTTCGGAAGAAGAGTCTTCGCAAGAAGAACTAGCAAGTAACCAAGACAACTAATTCTATTAGCTAAAACTATATTTTAGAGTTATTAGCTTCTAAATATACGGGGAAGATACAGCCAAACACAACTAAGTAATAAGGCCAACTTCTCCAAATTTTTATTAAAAATAATTCACACCTTCATCGATCGAGCGCTATGGGAAAAGTCATTGGCATTGACTTAGGGACAACAAATAGTTGCGTTGCTGTTTTAGAAGGGGGAAAACCAATTGTCATACCCAACAGCGAAGGCGGACGAATCACACCTAGTATGGTAGGGTTCGATAAAAATAAAGGGCGTTTAGTCGGACAATTAGCTAAACGTCAAGCAGTAATGAATCCATTCAATACCGTTTATAGTATTAAACGCTTTATTGGTCGTCGCTGGGAAGCAACCGAATCAGAACGAAGTCGCGTTCCTTACAAATGTGTAATCGGACGTGACAATACCGTCGATGTAGAAATTCAAGAACAGCAATACACTCCTCAAGAAATATCAGCTATCATCTTGCAAAAAATGAAAGCAGATGCTGAAAAATTTTTAGGAGAAGAAGTTGACAGAGCATTAATCACCGTTCCAGCTTATTTTACCGACGCTCAAAGACAAGCAACCAAGGATGCAGGGGCGATCGCGGGGTTAGAAGTGCTGCGGATCGTCAACGAACCGACTGCGGCAGCTTTAGCTTATGGATTAGATAAATTAGATGAAGATATTTTTATCTTAGTCTTCGATCTCGGTGGCGGAACTTTTGACGTATCAATTCTACAACTCGGTAACGGTGTCTTTGAAGTAAAAGCAACAGCCGGGAACAACCATTTGGGCGGAGACGATTTTGATAACGTTATTGTAGATTGGGCGATCGCTAAATTTCAAGAACAGGAAGGAATCGATTTAAGCAGCGATAAAATGGCACTGCAACGCTTGCGAGAAGCAGCAGAAAAAGCGAAAATCGAACTTTCAAACGCTCCTAGCAGTTCGATTAATTTACCCTTTATTTCTGCTGACGAAAGCGGGCCAAAACATTTAGAAATGGAGCTGTCTCGGTCTCAATTCGAGCAACTAGCAAGCGAATTAATTGAAGCGACAATCGTTCCAGTAAAACAAGCTCTCAAAGACTCAGAATTAGAACCAGAACAAATCGATCGGGTTATCCTAGTGGGCGGTTCGACTAGAATTCCTGCAGTTCAAAAAGCAATTGAAACATTATTTGACAAAGAATGCGATCGCACCGTTAATCCAGATGAAGCAGTAGCCCTCGGTGCAGCAGTACAAGCAGGAGTATTGGGTGGGGAAGTAGAAGATGTCTTATTGTTAGATGTCACCCCATTATCCTTGGGAATTGAAACTTTAGGGGAAGTATTTACTAAAATCATCGATCGCAATACTACTATTCCGACTAGCAAGTCAGAAATTTTTTCTACTGCTGTAGACGGACAAACATCGGTAGAAATACACGTTCTCCAAGGGGAACGTGCGATGGCTAAAGACAACATGAGTCTGGGTAAATTTGTCCTGACTGGAATACCGATGGCAATGCGAGGCGTACCTCAAATTGAAGTAGCTTTTGAAATCGATGTTAACGGAATTTTGCAAGTTTCGGCAATCGATCGAGGCACCAATAAAGAACAAACAATTCGCATCAGCAATACTGGAAATTTGAGTTCTTCTGACGTAGATAGAATGCGCCAAGATGCAGAACAATACGCTGCTTTTGACGAATATCAAATTAAAATAGCCGAACTCAGAAATGAAGCACAAACATTCATACACAAATACGAACAACAAGAAACGTCAGGCAAACTAAGAATTGATGAAAAAATAAAAGAAGAAATCCAACGGAAAAAAGAATACTTAGAAGGATTATTTGAGGATCCGGCAAACGAGACCAAGGATATAGAACAAGCCATAGAAGAATTTAAAGAAGCTGTATTTAAAGCAGGTGCTACACCCTATGAAAATATTGAGCCAGATCCCAAAAATAGCGAAGACTTTAACGAAGACATAGAATCAACTCAAGTAGCACTAACAAACGACGATCTACCAAATATTGATTTAGAAGACGAAGATGACGAACTCAACACTATCGAAGCAGAAATTTTAACCGGTCTAGGAAGTAACTTTATGATTAAAGACACCGAACAATCTGCTAATGCGACATTAAATTTTGACTTTGAAGACGATCGCGGAACTGTAGTCAGCGAAAGCGATGATGACTATGAAAAAGTAGATTGATAGGTTGGCTTTATCTAATTACGATCGCTCATAGTCTATATTTAGATAAAGTAGAATTAACTCAAACTAACCATTATCGAAAATTAAGACTCAGTGCTTTATGCCAGGCGACTATTATGAAATCCTAGGTGTTTCCCGCGATGCTAATAAAGAAGATCTTAAACGTGCTTATCGTCGCCTCGCTCGGAAGTACCACCCGGATGTAAACAAAGAACCAGGAGCGGAAGACCGCTTCAAAGAAGTAAATCGCGCATACGAAGTTCTTTCAGAACCCGAAACTAGAGCCAGATACGACCGCTTTGGAGAAGCAGGTGTAAGCGGTGCAGGAGCAGGTGCGGCTGGATTCCAAGACTTTGGAGATATCAGTGGCTTCGCTGCCGATATCTTTGAAACATTTTTTAATGGTTTTGGCGGTATGGGAGGCCAAACTGCTGGAACTCGCCGTAACGGGCCGGTCAGAGGTGATGACCTCAGACTAGATTTAAAATTGGAATTTCGCGAAGCTATTTTTGGCGGTGAAAAAGAAATTAACATTCCTCACCTTGAAAAATGTCAAGTTTGCGACGGTAGCGGGGCAAAACCTGGAAGCGGAGTTCGCACTTGTCCGACTTGTAAAGGATCGGGTAAAGTTCGCCGCGCAACTAGAACCCCTTTTGGCAGTTTTGCACAAGTATCAAACTGTCCTACCTGTAATGGCAGCGGCGAAATAATTGAAGAAAAATGCGAAGCTTGTAATGGTGCTGGACGAAAACAAGAAACAAAAAAACTGAAAATTACCATTCCGCCAGGGGTAGATAGCGGCCAGCGTTTGCGAGTTGCTAACGAAGGCGATGCGGGAATGAGAGGTGGAACACCCGGAGATCTTTACGTATATCTCTTTGTCGAAGAAGATAAAGAGTTTAAACGAGACGGAGTAGATATCCTTTCTGAGTATAAAATTAACTACCTACAAGCAATTTTAGGTTGCAGAGTCAAAATTAAGACCGTAGACGGTTCAGAAGAAGTCACAATTCCCCCAGGAACTCAACCAAATACAGTTTTAACTCTTGAAAGTAAAGGCGTCCCAAAATTAGGCAATCCAGTCAGTCGCGGAGATCATCTAATCACAATTGTTGTCACAATTCCTAACCGTATTAGTGCTGAAGAACGAGAATTATTAGAGAAACTAGCGAAAATTAAAGGCAACTCCGATAAAAGTGGCGGAATTGAAGGTTTCTTAGGAGGTTTCTTTAAATAAATGAACCAACCTTTAAAAAATGAAACCAGAGAATCAGTACCCGAAGATCGCCTCGATCTCAGAGGAACTCCTTGTCCGATTAATTTCGTTCGCAGCAAGTTACGCTTGCAACAAATGAGTCCAGGTTCTTTGCTAGAAGTTTGGCTCGATGGTGGAGAACCGATCGAACAAGTCCCCGACAGCTTAGTCATGGAAGGCTATATCCTCGAAGGAGTTGAAAACCGAGGCGATTTTTTCGCCCTTAAAGTGCGCTGTCCTTTAAAATCGTGAACAAATCGGCGATCGATACTGGCCTATTGGGCACAGTAATGGCGGTACAAGCTAATTTTTATCAGGTCTTACTAGATCGGCCAAAAAACGAGCGGGAATCGATCTACCTTCTTTGTACGCGCCGAACTCGCTTGAAAAAAATCGGGCAAAAAGTTATGGTCGGCGATCGCGTAATTGTTGAAGAAGCAGATTTTGTAGATCGCAGAGGTGCGATCGCCGAAGTAAGCAAACGAAAAACACAACTTTCTCGTCCTCCGGTAGCGAATGCAGATCTAATTTTATTAGTTTTTGCCCTTGCAGAACCAAATTTAGACCCCTGGCAACTAAGTCGTTTCTTAGTAGAAGCAGAATCAACTTCTCTTGATATTTGTTTGTGTTTAAATAAAACAGATTTAATTACCGAGCAAAAACAACAACAATGGCAGCAACGCTTAATTAATTGGGGATACGATCCGGTGTTTATTAGCGTAGCTCAAGATCGAGGGATAGATTCACTTTTAAAAAAATTAAAAGATAAAATTGCGATCGTATCCGGCCCTTCAGGGGTCGGCAAATCCAGTTTAATTAATCGCTTAATTCCAACCGTTGACGTTCGGGTTGGTGAAGTATCGGGAAAATTACTCAAAGGCCGTCATACAACTCGCCATGTAGAGCTATTTGGACTTCCAAGCGGTGGTTTGCTAGCCGACAGTCCAGGTTTTAATCAACCAAATTTAGAATGCGATCCTCAAAATTTAGTTTTATATTTTCCCGAAGCTAGAAAATATTTACAACAAGGCAACTGTCAATTTAGTGATTGTCTTCATCGTGAAGAACCTAATTGTATTGTTAAAAAAGATTGGGAAAGATACGAATATTATCTTAAATTTTTGTCAGAGGCGATCGCTCGTCAAGAAAAACTAGATCGAAGACCCGATCAAGAATCTGTTTTAAAAGTTAAGATTAAAAGCTCCGGTCGTCGTCAATACGAACCCAAATTGGCAACTAAAAAATACAGACGCAGTTCGCGACGCACGAAAATACAAGATCTCCAACAACTTTATGATGAAGCGGAAGAGTTTCCA
>JAAUYD010175349.1_pt1 | contig 11283 bp, 12 predicted proteins | sample 7278101 | NCBI WGS metagenome assembly JAAUYD01 (sample SAMN14350128, study PRJNA611818) | marine sediment metagenome | isolation source: surface marine sediment (0.6m) | place: French Polynesia: Moorea | collected 2018-08
CCCACCATGCCTGCCTGCATCAGGTCATTGATATCGACCGTTTCTGGCAACCGCGCCGCCAGGTGATGTGCGATACGCTTCACCAGCCCGAGATGTTCGGTGACAAGGTCTTCGCTGGAAAACGTGTTTGAGGTCGCAACATTACTGTACGTGTTCATGCCACCTTACCTCGCATTCCCAGGTCAGCATTCAGCAGACGTTCGAAGAAGAACTGGATGCCACCGCTCGCACCGCGCGCCGGTGCGAGTGAATCGATAGCTCGGGCGACTTCCCGGAAAGCCACCCCCGACTTGCTGTTCGGGTACGCGTCGACAACCGCACGCTGCTCCTGGACTGCCTTAACCAGGTAATCGTCGTGAGGGATATCGCCGATATGACGCAAGACGACATCGAGAAAGTTGTCGGCAACTTTCACGAGCTTGCGGAACAATTTGCGCCCGTCGTGCCGCTTGCGGCTCAGGTTCGTCAGCACGCTGAATCGTGAAACGCCGTAGTTTTGGCTGAAAACCTTGATGAGCGCGTAAGCATCGGTCAGTGACGCAGGCTCATCGCAGATTACGACGACTGCGTGCTGCGCAGCCTGCACAAAACGGGCGACTTCGGGTGCGATTCCTGCGGCAGTATCGATAACGAGCACATCGGGCTGGTTTCCGAGGTCACAGAAAGCCTGGATGATGCCGGCCTGCGCCGCCGGCGGCAGGTCAGTCATCGCGAAGCTTCCGGATGACGCTGGCACGATCCGTATGCCGCCAGGACCTTGCAGCAGAGTACCTTCGAGGTCCGTTTCACCATTGACCACGTGCGACAGATTGAATCGCGGCTGCAGTCCTAACAGCACGTCGACATTCGCGAGGCTGAGATCTGCGTCCAGCAGGCAGGTATTGCGGCCGGATTTACCGAGCGCAACGGCGACGTTGGCGGCGACGTTGGTCTTGCCGACACCTCCCTTGCCGCTGCAGATAGCGATGACTTTTGCGGGCTTCTTGTCCATGAAATTTCTCAAACCTGGTTCCTGGTTATCACTGGGCATGCACGCTGTTTGCGGGCGAGTAGTTCTGCGCCATGATGAGTTCGTCGACGATCGGTTTGCTGGCTTCCAGGCACTCGACCGCCTCATTTACGAGCCACAGCTTCTTGCGTGCGGCCGCGTGCAGGTCGTCCGGAATGCGTTGACCGTCCGAGAACCAGGCCGCGGGCAGGTCATTGCGAATCAATGCGCTCATAACGCATCCGAGCTGCGCCGCTTCATCGATCTTCGTCACAATGCAGCCCTCAAGCGGTACCTGGCGGAATTCGCGAATGGTTTCGTCGAGCGCAGCTTCCTGTGTGGCGGCGGACAGCGTCAGGTAGAACTTCACGCGGTTTGCATTGCGGCCGTAGGCGGCGAGCCGCGAGGCGAGGTCCCTGTCACGCTGGCTGCGACCTTCGGTGTCTATGAGCACGAGTTTCTTGTGACCCAGCTTGTCGAGCGTTTCCGACAGGTCGTCGAAGCTGCTCGCCGCGTAGACCGGCGCGCCGATGATGTTCGCGAATGCCGTGAGGTGTTCTCTGGCACCCACGCGGAACGCGTCAGCGCTGACGAGCGCAATGTCGTCGGCCCAGTTATTCATCGCAAACTGAGCTGCGATCTTGGCGATCGTCGTGGTTTTTCCAACGCCGGTCGGACCGATCAGCGCGACCGTCCCCCCGGTCTCGAGGAGTTTGTCGTCAGCGACGGGTAGCGATTGGGCCAACATGGACAGCGGCGCCCCCCAGGTGCTCTTCAGCTCGTTGAGCGAGCCGATGCGATCGAGAATCATGTTGGCAACGTCCGGCGCAATGCCGAGTCGTGCGAGGTTGCGCAGGACCTGGGCACGAACGGGGTGGCGGCGCTCATCTTCCTGCCAGACAAGACCCGACAACTGCGTTTCGAGAAGGCCACGCATGGATGCGAGCTCGTCGTGCATCGTCTGCAGCGACAACGCGCCTTCGCGCTCGGCGTGGCGTTGCTCGGCGAGCGCGTCGGCAAATGCCGGCGGGTGCTGCGGCTGAGTATCGGCCGGCTGCGCCGCGACACTGAAATCCTCGGTGTCCACGACATCGTCTTCGGCGATGCGCGCGAGTGCGTCGGTATCCACCGGAGCCTTTTCCTCGGTGGTGCCGAGCGCGTGCCGGACGAGCGCCTCGTCATAGTCGATAGCCGCGATTACCTCGATGCCGTCATCGACCCGGCGGTTGGAGAGAATCACGGCGTCCGGACCCTGGTCCTCCCGCACCCTGCGCAGTACCTGGCGCATGTCCTTGTCCGTGTAGCGTTTTATTTTCACGATCTTTCCTCTTGACCTGTTCGCTCGTTATCGCCCTGCAACCCTTGCGTCCTTTCGCCGCCGTATCAGCTCACTGCGGCAATCATCTGTATGCGTTTGTCGTCCGGAACCTCGTTGTAGGCCAGAACGTGGAGATTCCGGATATTGCGCATCATGCGTGCCAACCAGGGTCGAACCGGCGGCGCCACGAGCAGAACCGCGGGTTCGCCCGCGATTTCCTGGCTCTGTGCCTTGTCCGACAACGATTGGTGCAATCTCTCAACCATGGCTGGCTCCAATCCGACGTTTCCGCCGTCCTGCACACTCTCATTCAAGATTCGTTCCAACTCTGGCTCGAGCGTCATAACCGGGAGCTCAGGCCTTGTCCCTGCTACGTTGTGGACGATTGAACGTCCCAGAGAAACGCGCACCGCAGCCGACAAAGCGTCGGGATCCTGACTCCGCGAACCGTGCTCCGCCAACGTTTCGGCGATCTTGCGGATGTTCCTGAGCGGGATGTGTTCTTCGAGCAGGTTCTGCAGCACGCGAGTGATGACGCTCATCGGCAGCAGCTTGGGCGTCAGTTCCTCGACCAGCTTCGGCGAGGCGTTCGCGAGGCGGTCCATGAGCTGCTGGGCTTCTTCGTGACCGAGCAATTCGTGTGCGTTGGTCGTGAGCAGCTGGCTCAAGTGAGTCGCGACAACGGTCGCGGGGTCGACCACTGTGTAGCCGAGCATCTGCGCCTCGTCACGCTGGCCCGGTTCGATCCAGAACGCCTCAAGCCCGAAGGCAGGGTCCTCTGTTGCAACGCCCTCCACCTTGCCGAATACCTGTCCTGGGTTAATGGCCAGCTCCTTTTCCACGTGTACCTCGCTCTCGCCTATCGTTACGCCAGCGAGCGAAATGCGGTAGGCGTTCGGCGGCAGGTCCAGGTTGTCGCGGATATGCACGGGCGAGACGAGAAAGCCGAGTTCCTCAGTCAGTTTCTTGCGCACGCCCTTGATCCGGGCAACGAGTGGGCCATTGCGGGCCGAGTCGACAAGCGGGATCAGGCGATAGCCGACCTCGAGCCCGATCAGGTCGACCGGGTCCACGTCCTGCCAACTGAGTTCCGGCAACGTCGCATCCGGGTCGACGGGTTCAGCCTCGGGCTCTTCGGGGGCCTGCTTGCGTCTCGCCACGCGCACAGCGGCATAGCCACAGACTGAAGCCAGCGCGAGGAACGCGAGATTCGGCATGCCCGGAATCATGCCCAGGACGCCGACGATCGCACCGGTTACGCCAAGTGTCCGCGGATCATTGAACAGCTGCGTGTTGACCTGCTTGCGCATGTCTTGCGAGCTTGTTACGCGCGTCACGATGATTGCGACAGCCGTCGACAACAGTAGCGACGGGATCTGTGCGACAAGTCCGTCACCGATGGTCAGCAAGGTGTAGTTGTGAACCGCGGCCGACAACGCAAGGTCGTGCTGCGTCGTGCCGATGATCAGGCCACCGATAATGTTGATGAACAAGATCAGGATGCCGGCGACGGCATCGCCACGGACGAATTTGCTCGAACCGTCCATGGAGCCGTAGAAGTCCGCTTCTTCGCCAATTTCCCGACGGCGCTTGCGCGCTTCATCCTGATCGATAACGCCGGCATTCAGGTCGGCATCGATCGCCATCTGCTTGCCGGGCATCGCGTCGAGTGTGAATCTCGCCGAGACCTCGGATACACGCCCGGCGCCCTTTGTCACGACGACGAAATTGATGATGACGAGAATCGCGAATATCACAAGACCGACCGCGTAGTTGCCGCCGATAACGAATTCACCGAACGCCTCGATTACGCGGCCTGCCGCCGACGTGCCCGTGTGACCGTTCAGGAGAACGACACGTGTCGATGCGATATTCAGCGCGAGGCGCAGCAACGTAACAACCAGCAGGATGGTCGGAAATACACCGAAATCGAGCGGTCGCTTGACATAGATTGTTGTCAGCAAAATGCCGAGCGAAAGCGCAATGTTGAACGTAAACAACACATCGAGCGCCAGCGGCGGCAACGGGATCATCATCATGGCCAGCATGGCCAGCAGCAGGACCGGGAGACCCAGCCCCTGGATGATCTCGGCGATGTTGTTATTCGTTGTAATCTGCATCTTCGTCTATCTCGGGCACCGGCGGTTCCAGACGTTGCTGTCCGGGACGCAGGGTTTCGTTGAGTTGGTAGATGTAAGCGAGAATCTGCGCGACCGCCGTGTACAGCCTGGCCGGAATCTCTTCACCGATGTCCGTCGTGCGGAACAACACACGTGCCAGCGGCGGTGCGGAAAACAAAGGCACGTTGTGCTCTGTTGCGATCTCACGGATACGCTGTGCGATCAGATCCTTGCCTTTCGCAACGACCTGCGGTGCACCCATCTTCGAATCGTCGTACTTGAGAGCGACGGCGAAATGTGTCGGATTGGTGATTACCACGTCCGCCGTTGGCACGTCTTCCATCATGCGCCGTTGGGCCGCCTGCTGCTGCAAGGCACGAATCCGCGACTTGACCTCGGGCCGACCCTCGGTTTCCTTGAACTCGTCTTTGACCTGCTGACGCGTCATGCGCAGCTTTTTCTGGTATTGCCAGAGCTGGAACGGCACGTCGACCGCCGCGATCAGGATCAGGCCTGTACTGACGACGAGCAACGAAACTGCGCAGGTCTTGAGCGCTGTCTGGATAGCCTCACCAACCGGCTGCCTACCAAGACTTAGAAGCTGGTCCGCAGAGAACCAGAGCCAGAACACCGCGATCGTCGCGACTACGCCGAATTTGGCCATAGCTTTGACGAGCTCGTTCAACGCATTGGCCGAGAAGATTCGTTTCATTCCCTTGATCGGATTGAGGCGTTCGCCCTTGAATGCCGCGGCCTTCATGCTGAACGAGAAACCACCGAGCGCAGCCGAAAACAACAGCACAGCTGCAACGAGTACCACGATGAGCGGCAACAGGCTCGTGAAGCTGCGCGATGCCATCTCTGCCAGCGCAACTGGAAGGTAGCGCTCGTCAAGTAGCAGCTCGCGCTCGACGATAAAACTCTCGCGAAAGGCTTCCCGCAGGCGGCCGCCCATCGGGGCCGCGAACGCAATCATCGCCCCGGCGCCAGACAGCATGACGCCGGTCATGGTCAATTCCCGGGATCGGGGAACATCGCCCTTCTTACGGGCGTCCTCCCGACGTTTCGGAGTCGGTTGTTCGGTGCGATCCTGTTGCGCTTGCTCTTCAGCCACGATTGCCTGTCCCTGTCAGCTACAACTCAAGCAATTGCGAAAGCTTCACGATCGAATCCGTGATAAACGTCGACACGTTTTCGACCAGGACGCCCATGTTGAGAAAAATGACCGCGAAGCCCAATAACATTGCAACCGGAAACCCGACGGCGAACAGATTCAAGGTAGGGGCTGCGCGACTCATCACACCGAACGACAGGTTCACAACCAACAGTGCCGTGATCGCCGGTAGTGCTATCTTCATCGCGAAGATGAACAGGTGGCTCGTCCAGACAAGCAGTTCCCAGATAATCGGCACTGTGAAAGCGCCCTGTGAGATCGGCCAGGCGTGAAAGCTCTCTGCGAGCATCCGAATCATCGCGAGATGCCCATCCATCGACAGAAACACCAGCATGGAAAGCATCAGGAACAATTGGCCCAGCACCGGAATGCTGACTCCCCGCGCCCGATCCAGAAAGACGGCGAAACCGAGACCCATGCTCATACCGATCACCTGGCCACCCAGCGCGATCGCGTCGAAGACAAGCTGCACTAAGAATCCCATTGCGACGCCGATCGCGATCTCCTGAATCACCGTGACCAGACCCGCCGCACTCAACACGTCCTGCGTGGCCGTGGGCGGGACAATCGGGGCTATTGCTATGGTCAATACAATGGCCAGCAGCAGCCGCACCTTTACCGGTACGAAACTCCCGCCAATGATCGGCATCACCATCAGAAAGGCGCCGATCCTCACGAAGGGCCAGATGTAGATCGACAGCGTCTCGATGATGGGTGCCAGTGCGATCTCGATGTTCACTTTCTTTGCTCACATTCATGTTCATGCCTTTCTCATTCGTCATGAGATGAGGGACGGAATTTGCCCTATCAGTTGGCGTGTGTAGTTGATGATGACGCTGAGCATCCAGGGCCCGGCGACGACGAGAGAGATGACGAGCACGAGCAGCTTCGGGATGAAGCTCAGTGTCATCTCATTGATCTGAGTTGCGGCCTGGATCATGCCGATCAGCAGGCCGACAGCAAGTGCCGATACGAGCATCGGTGCGGCAATCAGCATCGTCACCCAGAGCGCCTGTTGTCCGATTGTCGTTACGGTTTCAGGAGTCATGACCGCATCCTCAGGTGTAGAAGCTCGAGGCAAGCGTGCCGAGCATGAGCGCCCATCCATCGACCATGACGAACAGCATGATCTTGAACGGCAGCGAAATGATCATGGGCGACAGCATCATCATGCCCATCGACATCAGTACGCTCGATACGATCAGGTCGATGACGAGAAACGGGATGAAGACAAGAAAGCCGATTTGGAACGCAGTCTTGAGTTCACTGACCATGAAGCTCGGTACGATGATCGAAAGCGGTGCCTCGTCGGTGGACGTGATGTCGGTGCGTCCCGCGATCGATGCAAACAGCTGCAGGTCGCTCTCGCGCGTCTGCGCCAGCATGAATCTGCGCAGCGGTGTGATGCCCTTCTCCAGGGCATCGCCAGCCGAAATCTGGCCGTCCATATACGGCGTAGCCGCATTCTCGTGGATGTCGCCGACGACCGGCGCCATGACAAAGAACGTCAGGAACAACGCGATACCGAGCAGCACCTGGTTAGGGGGCGTTTGTGCCGTGCCGAGTGCCTGGCGCAGGATCGACAGGACAATGATGATGCGCACGAATGCACTCGTGGAAAGGATCGCTGCCGGCAACAGTGTCAGCAGCGTCATCAGGACGAGGATCTGGATACTCAATGAGTAGCTTTGGTTGCCGGCCACCTCGGAGGCCAACGCCAGCGCTTCGGCCTGGGAATGCGCCTCCCCGGAGAACAGCAGGAGCACCGTGATGAAGAGTGCGCGCATCATTCTCTGTTCTCCAGGAGGGCGGATTTGAGTCGCGAGGCGAACGTGCCGCTGGCCGTCGTTCGGGCCGGGGCCTCGAGCGGCTTTTCCAGGACGTGCAACGTGCTGGCGCTGGTCGATGTCATGCCGATCAGGATCTGCTGGTCGGCGACTTCTACCACCATGAGGCGTTCCCTGGGGCCGAGCGCGCGCGTCGCGACAACGGTTATCAGGTCGGCGCCGCCGCCTGACACAAAGCGCGAGCGCGAATAAAACCAGCCAAGAGCGACGATCACGCAGACCACGATGATCAGGCTGAGTCCGAGGCTCAGAATGTCGCCGCCGCCGATACCCGGCGTAGCTTGCAAGCTTGCCGGATCCTTGTTCGCCTGCGCCGGGTACGACGCCAAGGTCGTCGCGGCAGCACAAGCAATCAGTTTCAGCACACGAAATCTCATGATGCTTCGGTCCGCTAGTTCAGCTGCTCAATGCGTTCGGTGGGGCTGACCACGTCGGTCAGGCGCACCCCGTACTGGTCGTCGACGACGACGATCTCCCCATGGGCGATGAGCGTGCCGTTGACAAGCACATCCATCGGCTCGCCGGCGTCCTGGTCGAGTGCAATGACCGATCCCTCGACCAGCGATACAAGGTCGCGGATGGAGATGTCGGTCGAACCGACGCGCAATGACACGTCGACGGGAATGTCGAGAACGAGATCCAGATTGACGTCGGCGCCGGCTGCGTTCTTCTGTGCGCCATCCTGCAGCTCGTCGGGCGAATACTGCGGTGCGCCCCCTTCGGACTCTTTTCCGCCGGACTCCGGGGTCTGATTGTCACTTGCCATGGTGTTCGTTCCTTTGTTTATGCGTTGCGGTTTGCAGCCGCGGCCGGATCGTTTTCGAGCCAGCCGCGGGTTTCGATCGCGTAGCGCCCGTCATGGACGCCGAAGCGGCCTTCGAGCACAGGCACACGCTGCGCGTGCACGGTGCCGCGCTGCGGATTGCCAATCATGATGACGTCGCCGGGTACGAGTTCCGCGACGTCCTTGAGCGTCATTTTTGTCTGGCCAACGTGAGAGGCGACGTTGATAACGGCGTCGATCACGCGGCCTCGCAGCGCTCGCTGCCAACGGGCATCCTCGGCCGCGTCGCGTTCGCGCTTCTGACCGTCAAATACGGGGACCAGCGGCGCGACCGTGGTAACCGGCCACAGCAGGTGAAAATGCTGCTCCTTGTCCCCGACCTGAAGGTCGAATTCGGTGCAGATAATGGAATCGCCGCCGTCGATGCAGTCAATGACACCGGACGAGAGGTGCCCTGTATCAAACTCCGGCTTGACGTCGATCATTGGCTGCCAGACCTCGGCAATGACCGACATGACGGCACTCCCGAACAGTCTTGCAACGTTGGTTTCGCCCGGCGTGAAGAACTCTGCTCCTTCACGGGCCGGCTCGTTGCCGACGCCGCCGTAAAACGTCTCGACCAGTATCTCGACAAGCGCCGCGTTGAGATTCATCAACGCCACACCGTCGAGCGGCTTCATGTCAAATTCGAGCAGCAGCGAGAGACCTTCGCCAATCTCCGCAAACTCGCTGAACGTCATGTTGGCGACGTGGTTGAAATTCACGGTGCACTCGATGTTGAGTAATTGCTCGACCACCTTTTGGCCGCGACTCGCGAACTGCCGGTTGAGGCTTTGCAGACGCGGATAGCTGTTCGTGACGATGCGTGAGCGCGGCCCGACGTCAAAGGGCTTGACCTCCGCATACGACTTGCCCGACGTCGTATGAACTTCGACCTCGCCACTCGACATGCCGTCCAGCAGCGCCCCTTTTTCCTCATCAGTGAGTACGGGATCAGACATTTCAGCCGCCCTACTGAATCACGAGGGCCGTAAAGTAGACGGCTTCGACGCCGGACCCGTCGCCCGTCTCGTCGGTCATGATTCGCTGGATTTCGGCGAGACCGTCAGCAAGCATCTTCTCCTTGCCTTCGCGCGTGGTGACTTCTTCGTAGACAGATTGCCCGTAGAGCAGAATCAGCCCGTTGCGAATGACAGGAATGTTCTCGCGTACGGCATTGATCAGATCCTGATCGCGCGACATCACTTCCATGGTGATCTGCATGAAATGGGCATCGCCCATCTCGTCGCGGAAGTTAACGACGAGCGGAGGGTGCAGGCTTTGGTAGATTGCCGGCCCCTTCGCGGGTTCTGCCACTTCGGCCGCTTCCTCGCCATCTGCCGGCTCGTCTTTACCCATGAAGGTCATGCCGGCAAACATCCCGCCGCCGAGCAGTACCAGCCCGACGACGCCGAAAACGATCATCTTCATCATGCCGCCTTTTTGCTCCGCGACATTCTCTGTTTCAGTGTCTTCTTCAGCCATCACTTGCTCCTGGTGGTGATAAACAGGTGAATGCAAGTGCCGTGCCAAAGAATTTCTTAGGGCCTATTAGCTCTATTTTTCAATGAGTTATAGCGTTCTTCGAGAAATCCTTGACGCTTTGGGCGGCGTCAGAAATCCGGCGCCGCGAGCCGATCCGCGGCGAGCGTCGGAAATCTGACGGTGCCTCAGACGAAGGTATCGAGCAGGCCTTCGTGCCTGCGTGCCGGCCGCTCGTCCTCGGCCCTGGTGTCGTCCGCAGCAGAGAGCTCGTCACCCTGCCCGGTCGCCCGCGCTTCGCCCCGGGCATTGCTGTCCCGGTTACCCGCAGCATTTTGTTCGCCGACACTTGTCTGCCCGAGTGACAGTCCGCTTTCTGCGAACATCTCACGCAATCTCGGTAGCGCTTGTTCGATCGCCTCCCGCGTCATTGCGTGCTGAGCCTGGAAAGTGACGTTGGCCGCACCGTCTTCGACGTTGACCTGAATACGAACCGGACCTAGCTCGGCTGGCGTCAGCCGAATCTCTGCTGTCTTGAGCTGGTTGTTCGCCATCATGACGACACGCTCACCTACGCGGTCGCCCCACGTAGCATCGCGGACCGGCGTTTCGATCAGCTCTGCCGCCTGTTGCTGCAGTGCCGTCGCAAAAGTGGTTTCGGCCCGGAAATCGGCCGGCCCGGTGGCCAGGTTTGCGAGCGCGGCATGCTGCAACGTCGGAGTCGGCGTTGCCTGCGCTATCCCTGCCTGCACGACCGGTCGCAGCGGTTCGAAGCCCTCATCGACCGCGCTACCCGGCTGCGTCAGGGGCGTTGCGGTCGCGCGAACGGCCGCATCCTGGACTACCGGCTGGCCATCTTCCTGCAATGCTGACTGAGGCTGGGTTCCGCTGACTTCACGTGCCTGGACTTCCCGTGGAATGACGGTATGCATGCCCGGCGCCGGCCGCGAGTCGCCGGCATCGGCAAGCGCCACGCCTGTCACTTCACTCGGCACGATGGGCAGAGGCTCCAACCGTGGCTGTGTCGCCGACGGCAGCCCCTGTGCCGGTTGTGGACTGGGCGCAGCATCGACGGTCGCCGCCGGATTCAGCCGGCTTGGCAGCGCGTTCTCGGCAATGGTCGGGACCTGCAGCGCCGCGGCGAGCGCAGCCTCACCTGTTTCAAGCTCCGGTGGCGAAACGAGCGACTGCCAGAGTTGCTCATCAACAACAGGCAGGACTGGCGTACCTCCGTCACTCACGGCGTCGAGCGCAACTCCGTCAACCACGATCTCGACGTCAGGTTCGAGCAGCGGCAGTGCATTGCCGCCGGGCGGCAACGCATCGCCGGAATTGGCTCCGACATATCCAGCATCCGCGACCCGAAGATGAAATAGCGCGGCAAACCCGGCCGGTTCGTCCGTCCCCCCGACCGGCTGCGTTCCTTGCAGTGCCGACGTTTTGGCGCCGGAGTCGAGGGTGGAGATTTGCAGGTTTAGTGTCGCCAGCATGTGCGGTCCTTTTGCAGATGTAATGACTCGTACAAATACAG
>JAAUYD010311332.1_pt1 | contig 11281 bp, 8 predicted proteins | sample 7278101 | NCBI WGS metagenome assembly JAAUYD01 (sample SAMN14350128, study PRJNA611818) | marine sediment metagenome | isolation source: surface marine sediment (0.6m) | place: French Polynesia: Moorea | collected 2018-08
CGTTTGGTTGAATACGGTGAGTGTAAATTGCTTTTTGATAATCCCTGCCACCCCTATACCGAGGCATTGGTCAATGGCGTGCCGCGCCCCGACCCTGACAATCGACGGCCGCTGGTGTCTATCGCGGGTGAAGTGCCGAGTTTGGCCAAACGGCCGCCGGGCTGTGAATTTCACACCCGCTGCGCTTACGCGGAGCCCATCTGCCGAACGAAGCCACCCCAAATGCTGCCGCTACCAGATGGCCGTTTGGTACGCTGTCATCTCCGGCATTAGCCAAGATGCCGATATTGGACCTTTTCAATATTCGAACCGCTGCAAATTCTACCTATTTCAAATTTTCCTTAAGAGGGGAATCATTTCCAAAATAATATCTTGGACACTACATTAATAGCTCGAGAAGGTTATCCGGCGCTGTCTTAATGAAATTTTCGATGAAATACTTGATATCTTCAAATTCCTGCTGATCCATGCTTCCGAACTCTATGCCGTAATAACGACCATCTTGCCATATCACTTTGCATGGCACCTCCACATGAAGATTTTGGGCCGATAGGGAAACGGCTTTTAATCTTTCAATTCGTTTGTCGGAAGTTATGAGTTTCATTCCATCAAAACTTATATCGAATACTTTTCCATTGATATGTGCATCCTGCGCATCTTTTAACGTAATTTCAACGCCCAACTCCTTGTGCGGGGCATATCGCTGATTGCGTCTCATATTGAAAAGTTCGGAAAAATGGGGAATTGCAAAAAGAAATTTGCTGCCGGTTTCTTTCAGATTCATTTTTTTGACCTCACTTTCCATTGTGACTTCAAATTGATGGATTTATCAGGTACTTACCGTTAAGAGCAAAACATATACCAAAAAACAAAATTATTATTATATTATTTAATATCATATAGATAGATAAAAAACATAACTCGCTTCAATCAAAAAATTATGCAATCGAATGACTAAAATTGTAACGAGAAATTCACACCTGCTTCGGCCGACAGTGGTTTTGATACCATATATTTTCCTTAATATATTTACAAAATAGCCGATAGTTAAAAAAACATGACACTAATGGTAGTACTCTTAAGCCACACACCAGAGTGAACAAACCGACTGTCCGCATGAAAATTAAAAAAGTATCGACATGGAAAGAGAATCTTGGACTCACCCGTCCGTATACCATTGCGTATGAGCGGGTGGAGGTAGTGGAGAATCTGTTTGTTCTTATTGAAGCCGAAAACGGTCTGGTCGGCATTGGCGCAGGTTCGCCGGATGAGCACGTAACTGGTGAAAACATTAAAGCTTGCGAGGAAGTTCTGAACCAGGAGCTTGATCCCAATCTAGCTGGATCAGATATCCGTCATTATAAAACTTTGCTGAGAAGATTGGCAGCCGTCATGCCGGCAGCTCCGGCGGCCCTGGCGGCTGCCGACATTGCCCTGCACGATCTACTGGCTCAATCGCTCAATTTGCCTTTGGTAGAAGTTCTCGGCCGGGTTCATGAGGCCTTGCCGACATCGAAAACCATCGGTATTAAATCCGTGGACGAAACCCTGGCCGAGGCCGAGGAGTATCTTCGGAAAGGATTTGAAACGATCAAGGTCAAAGTCGGACATGACGTGGATGAAGATATCGAACGATTGATCCGGTTGCGCGAAAAGTATGGCGCTGAAGTGACGTTGCGTGTGGATGCCAATCAAGGTTACTCTCTTGAGCAGTACATACATTTTTATGAACAGACGAAAAGGCTCGGCCTGGAATTCGTCGAGCAGCCTCTAGCGGCTGCCGAACTGGATACCATGCGCTCTCTGCCTGAAGAAATTCGCATTCGAACAGCAGCGGACGAAAGTTTACTATTTCCTCCCAGCGCCCTCGCCTGTATCTTGCCGCCCCTGCCGTTCGGCATTTTCAATATAAAATTGATGAAATGCGGCGGTATTGCCCCGGGATTAGAAATCGCCACCATGGCTCAGTATGCTGGCATCGATCTTATGTGGGGCTGTATGGATGAAAGCATCGTCAGCATAGCAGCAGCACTGCATGCGGCCCTGGCTTCGCCGGCAACCCGATACCTGGACCTGGACGGTAGCCTCCATTTGGCAAAAGATCTGGTTCAGGGCGGGTTTGTATTAAATAACGGGTGGCTGCGCACCACGGATCGGCCCGGATTGGGAGTCAGCAGATTATAAAATCGGTTGGAATTAAGATAAAATATTAATTTGAATAGGAGACAAGAAATTATGGGTCTGAAAGAAAAAAGCTTTGAATTACTTATGTCGATCCCCCATCTCGCTCTTCTTTGGGATATGAGAAGACATCCTCGCTATAAACCTCGCGAGGGGTTTGATTTTGAAATTCAAAGCAAAGATGAAAAAATTTATGCATTATTGGTAGATATATGCGTTGGTGGAATGAGAGTCGTATCGACCGACGAGCGGATTGGAGAATCAGACAACATTTCACTTTCCGTAGATGATTTCCGCGTGGAATTGCCATGCGAAAAAATTCGGAAGATCGAATATAACTATGGGATTAAATTCGGGCCCATGGACGATCAAAATTTGGCCGAGCTGGAGCATTTTATCGAGCATTATACCAAAAAACCTCAGAACACCGGTGCGATTGAATTTTCAAAATAGGGTATAAATAGATCCCACCACAGTCTATATATTCAAAAAATTCTCAATTACTGACTTGCTGATGTCGTTTCTGTTAGAGGTGAGGTATTTAATATCTGCCCTCCCGCCTGACGACTCTCGGACGAAATTATTTATCCGCTTACACCAGATCGGTTTGCAATTGATAGCATCCCGCATCGGTTAGAAGGGTTGGACGAATAAACTCACAAAATCGCTATCTAAGATGGCCGCTATCACTGCATCTTTTATTTAGGTCATTAGGCCATCTCGGATTACTAATTGTAAACTGCGGAATCCGAAAATAAGCTATCCGTTTCCATGAGGCCGAGGATTTGCGTGCGGAAATACGCCGATGTCGCAAATTGACAGCTAAACCTTATGGTGCTAACCCAACCTTCCTTCCTTCTTTACCAACCATCGACTATCCGGCATATATCAAGGTTTGTATTGAAGAGAGGCTTAAATGTTGATAGGATTCATAAAAACTAACAAGCCAATCGAAATCCCAAATACAAAAATTGTGAGGAGATAGTAAAGGTTATGACCGTAGAGAATTATCCGTCTGATTGCGGCATCTGGAACAAGGAGGGTAGTTGCTTGATACCGCTGGCATTAATGGAGACGTTACCATTGTACCATCGCGAAACCATTCCTTCCGATTATCTGGACTTAATGGGACATATGAATATTAGATGGTATTTTGATCTGTTTGCCAAATCAGGTCGGAAGTTTTTTGCATCTTATGGATTGGATGATAATTACTTTCGAAAGGGGGAATTCGGTGTCTTTACTTTGAAGCAATTTATACAGTATTTTGCCGAGGTGCACGTCGGACAAACGGTTGCTATTCACACACGTCTAATCGGTCGGTCGGAAAAACGATTTCAATTCATGCATTTTATGATAAATGAAACAACCTCTCAGCTGGCTTCCACCTTTGAAGCATTGATTACCCATGCTGATTTGAAACTTCGGCTGGCCGCCCCGATGCCCGACCAAATAGCGAAAAAATTTGATGCCACCCTGTCTAAGGATGAAACATTGGACTGGGAGGCACCTGTTTGCGGGGCGATGAGATTGTAGCATAAAGCACTTTGGTGGATTTATCTTAATCCAATCCTGCAACTGAAATTGCCGACTAAAGCTGAACACGTGGTATCAACCTGAAGAGGCCTCCATCATTGACCCATGACAACACCTAAAACACTCCTTACTGCCTGGAATTTAAAGCCAAAGAAAAACATGGGTCAAAATTTTCTATCCGATCCATCAACAGCAGAAACTATTATTTCCCGGGCAAATTTGGCATCAACAGATGTGGTTGTGGAAATCGGCGCTGGTTTAGGCGCCTTAACCATTTTTCTAGCTCAGGTGGTTAAAAAAGTTTATGCAGTGGAAAAAGATCGGCAGCTCATTGAACTGCTAAAAACAGAATTGCTTGCGAATCGGGTTTCTAATTGTGAAATTATTGCCATGAACATTCTGCAGATGGATTTGGATGCCATCTCCAATGCCACCGGAAGTAAACTAACGATCATCGGAAATCTGCCATATGGTATTTCGTCACAAATTCTCATCAAGCTCATTGAATCAAGATGGGTCATTGATAGGGCGATTCTCATGTTCCAGAAAGAACTGGCACAACGCATTACCGCGCAACCTGGCGGCAAGGACTACGGTAGAATAACTGCCATGCTGAGGTACTGCGCCGACATTCGAGTTCTTGCAAACATCAAGGCTGCGGTTTTTTATCCCCCGCCCAAGGTGGATTCCACAGTTATCGAGATCCGGTTTAATTCCACAGCGATGTATGGTCCGCACAATGAGGCCATGCTGTTTGCAGTGATCAAAGCAGCCTTTGGCAACAGACGAAAAACGTTAAAAAATGCCCTGACCGCAAGCAGACTTGGGATCGATTCTCAAACCGCCCTGAAAGCATTGAGGTCAGCCGGGATTGATTCAGCCCGTAGGGCGGAAACACTTAATCCAGCTGAATTTGTCGCGCTTGAAGTCAGTCTTAGAAAGGCCATGGAAGGACGAATGACGAATGACGAATGACGAATTACAAACACCAAGTAGTAAATTACAATGGCCGGTACGGTCTGAATTTGCTCATAATTTATCCGAGTGGTCTCCTTTGATTCTAAGCGGTTAACCCAGCACCTTGAACCTTTGAACCCCGAACCCCACTTTTATATCTTGACCCCGCAACCCGGTAGTATTAGTATACAACAATCACAAAAATTATTAGAGTTTATCTAAGAAGGAGGCTAAAATGGCCGTAAAGGTTTTTATCAAGCGTCATGTCCCGCAGGACAAAGCAAGGGCGATGATCCCACTTTTCAGGCAAATGAGAGCATCTGCTGCAACACAATCCGGCTATATCACCGGCGAAACATTGCGGCACCTGGAAAAACCGGAGGAATTTATTGTCATCAGCACTTGGCAGTCATCCGAAGACTGGAAGAATTGGCTGCAAAGTAAAGAGCGAGAGGAAGTCCAGGCTAAAATTGATGACTTGTTGGGCGGTGAGACCCAATACGACATTTATCACTATGGATTTTCGGAGTAGTTCACTGCAGAGACACGAAGGACGCGGAGGGTAATTTATTGAAACTCACCATTGTCCGATCCTTTGTTTTTCCTTAAAGCATTAGATAATACCTCATCTTCTCTTTGGGCTCTCTGCGTCTTAGCGGTGATCTTTCACATGAGCTCAGCAATTGAAACGGTGCGATCACCGAGCATATTGACATAACTTCCCATTTCGTTGTCGTACCAGCCGTATATAACGGCCTGGGTGACCGGGATCCTAATGACGGTCTCCTTGGGATTTGATAACACGTCGATGTTCAGTCCTGGTATGTGAGCAAGGTCGATGGCCGCTTCCGCCGTTCGGGTATGGGTTTCATGGCCTTCGATGGTGGCGGCGACTTTGGGCAGTCCAATTATATCTCCGGATACATTTTGCTTATCCGTGTAATATAGGTAACTCTGGGTGTTGTCGGCTGCAGCCTGCCGGTAAATATCGTTGATCATTTCTCTACTGACATAAATCCCCGCCGGTTCTTCCTGAAGGTTGGTCACGAGTATGATTAGTGACCCACTGCTGGTGGGAACTCTCACCGATTCGGCAATGAATGCTATTTCCTCCATCTCAGGGATGACCAATCTGAGCGCCTTGGCAGCCCCGGTTGTGGTCAGGATAATATTGTTCATAATGCTTCTGTTTTTTCGCAAATCGGCCTTACCGGCTTTGGGCAGCCGATCCAAAACTTCCTGGGACCCCGTAGCGGCGTGGACGGTTGCCATCGAAGCGGACATGATTTTTTTTGATCCGAAAGCATCAATCAGTGGTTTCATCATATGGGCCAGACATGTGGTGGTACAGGATGCATTGGAGACGATAGTATGCCGTCTGGGATCATAATCGCTATCATTGATCCCCATTATCGTGGTCACCGCATCCTCCGGCATGGGCGTACCTTCGTTCTTGAGTTTAAAAGGGGCGGAAAGAATCACTTTATCCGCTCCCGATGCCAGATGGCCCCTTGCGGTTCCCTGGGGATGATTCAATCCTGCAACGGGGTCAAGAAACTGACCGGTGGTATCGACCACCAGCCTAGCATCATAATCTCCCCAGCCAATATCGGCCGGATCTCTGTGATGCCTTAAAAATACCACTTTGACGCCGTCAATCATCATCGACCCACTGCCTTCATCCAAATCCCCGACAACCGGTTGTCCCATATGACCGTAAAGATAACCATGGAGCCAGCCGTAGGTCGAATCCCTTTCTAAATAGTGCGCGATATCCGCGAGCGAAACCCCGGCCTGCCGACCGATATTAACCACGATTTCATCGAAGTATTTCCGGGCGACGTGGTGCCAGACAGTCAATTTTCCGATTCTGCCGAATCCGTTTATACCCAGTGTTAAATCTGAGCTGCCTGAGGTTACCATGTCCTTCGTCTCCCTAGCTATAAATTATTGCTTATGTATGCGCAAGTACATGGGTTGACAGGTTACGTTTCTTTAACCTTAATTAATCCGCTAAACACAGAACCTTCCTGACCGTCAATGCTGATATGGTCACCGGATTTTACGAGAGCCCGGTTAAACGTACATTCTTTCCCTGATTCATCGCATGCCAGGTCCACACATCCCACCACACAGGTCTTGCCGAGCCGATGTGCCACCACGGCGGCGTGGGATGTCAACCCACCGCGGGCCGTCAGCAAACCATCGGCGGCATGAATTTCCCGAATGTCGTCCGGTACGGTATCCCCCCGGGCAAGGATCAAATGGGTACCGGGTTCCAACCGTCGCCAATCGTCAATCTCTTCGAGACTGAAAACCAGCCGCCCGCTCATGGCACCGCCACTCACGCCGATTCCATGGCCCAGATAAGCGGCTTGACTCTGATGATCTATGTCAAAAGTCAACACTTTTTTTCTTTCCCGGATGGTCATATTGCGGGTTTGCAGCAAATATAATTTTTCAATACGGTCGTCTTCAAAGGTAAATTCTATTTCCTGGGGGCTCCAGTTTCTATTTTCGATCAAATCATGGGCCCAATCCTTTAACGCCTGATAGATTATTGGAAAATGGGTTTCAAGGGTAATGTCGGTTTCCCGCATTTCGATTTCCTGCTGAAAAATCGAAATGGGATTTGTATTGACCAAGCCGGCCACAACATCCTCGCCTTGATTGCCAATGGTAAAGTCCCCCCACAGCTTTAAGGTATCCCCCGACCACCTGGGGTTGTGGGTAAAGATGACGCCGGTACCGGACAGGCGGGAAATATTGCCGTATACCATTGCCTGAACGGTAACGGCCGTTCCCCAGTCGTCGGAAATTCCCATTATTTTGCGGTAGGTTTTGGCTTTGGGGGATTCCCATGAATCAAGAACTGTTTTTATTGCCAGATATAGCTGTTCATAAGGTGTCTCCAGAATTTCAATCTTCGCGTCCCTGATTAGCTCCCGGTAGGCCAAAGCCACCCCTTTCATCTGTTTACCGCTAAAACTTCTTTTATATGAAATTCCCAGTTTATTCTTCCAGTCACTGATAATGGCGTCGAAGTCATCGCGCTGCAAACCGAAGGCCATTCCATAACATTGTAAAAACCTGCGATAATTGTCCCAGGCAAACCAGGGGTTGCCGGTTTTTGAAGCAATACCCTCGGTGATTTCCTCGTTGTTGCCGACATTCAACAGCGTATCCATCATCCCGGGTTGGGAAATTGCCGAGCCGCTGCGTACGGACAAAAGCAGAGGATTCCGGGGGTCGCCAAAGTTTTTACCGGTTGCTTTTTCCACCGCAATGATATTCTGTGCGACCTGATCTCTGAAATTTTCCGTGGCCGGTGGATAGCTGTCAATAATCTCCCGACAGCGAAAAACTTCGGTGGTAATGATAAACCCGGGTGGTACGAGGTATCCGAAGTTTTTCAGCTGGACCAGATTGACACCCTTGTTACCCAATTGGATAATACCACTGACACGGTTGCGGGCGGAATCAATCGAAGTCATGGCATTTTTTGGGTCATAGAGCAGCAATTTTTCCAATTTGTGCGCCGGCAACCTGTAGGATTGCTGGAACAAAGTGGTTAGAATTCTGCTTAAAAATAAATCCAGTTGCTGAAGGCCCAACGATAGCGCGATTTGCTCGCGGAAAAATATTTCAGACACCCGATGCTGTAATTTTTCACGATCTTCCAGATCTTGATCGGGAAGAAATTTTGGCAGTATCCCGTCAAAAGAAATTTGAGACAGGATCCGGTTCAGATTCTGACCGTGAACATTATGGAAATGGTCATGGATGATGTTCTTGACCGCCTGGGCAAAGCCTTTAAAGATATCCAAATACTGGGTTTGAGTGAATCCTTTGACTTCCAAAGAATGCGCCAAAAATTCCAACTGACGTTCAAATTCAACAGATGCGATTCCATCCAGTTTCAAGGCTTTGTCAAGCAGCCTTAACAGGCTGTAAATTTGGTAAAATGTGGCTTTGGTGATCAAATTAAGATCGATATCCCGGATTAGCTCCTCAAAGAGCACATTGACCAGGGTCTCGATCCGAAACATAAGCCCCATACAATCGAATTTCATTTCATGGTAGCTTCCATACATGGAGGGGATATCAATCGTAATATGCCTTTTTTTATAAATATTTTCTTTGATTTCAAAGGACTGATCGGACAAAATGACCTTTTTCAGCTTCTCCATGTAATCCAGCAGCATAAACAGCTTTTTGGTTAAATCGGGCTCCTTCAAGGCCTGTTCCGCACGGCTGAAGTCCGGCAGCGCCTCGGGCCTTAGCTGGGCGATGTATCCGCCAATCTCGATATAATCAAAACTGTATTTTTGATAAAGCAACTTATAGAGAGCAATGACCAGCTCAACACGCTGCCGATCAACATCGGTAATATTCGGAACCGCTTCAACCAGTCGTTTTATTTCTTCTTCAGAGAGGTTCAGCAAATCATTCGGGATATTGCTACCCTGAGCCACCACATGAGAGAAAGCCTTGTTGACACCGTCAATGAATTGCCCGCGGGCATCAATTTCGTCGTAGATCGATGACGGGATATACGGCTCCAGAAAGGCTTTGTCCCGGGTCGCCCAGAAGTGCAGGGTGGCCTCTATAAACGGAACGATGCGGTTGCTGCTTTCAACGTGACTTTGTTTCCGCAAAAAATGTATAAGTTTATCCCGGCGTTGGGTGCATTCATCAAGATTGGTGGATATTTCTCTTAATTTTCCCTCGGCGCCGATATCATTAAAAAAGGCCGGAAATAGCCTGGTGAGCTGTTTGGCAAGATTATATACCGGGCTGATATGGCTATTTAAAAACCGGGTAATGTCACGGGGGAAAATATCGATATCTTTAATGAAAACACCGCAAAGAGACAGGTGAATGATCAAACCCGAAAGAAGACGAGTCGACCACTTTGGGTTTACCTCAATCAGTTCAAGCCAGGTCCTGATGTTCAGGATGTGTGCGCTATTGACTTTGGTTTTCCGGTCATCGTCCACCCCTTGTGGCATTGGCGCCTGGAATCCCAAATCAATAACAGAATCGATAAAAAAATTAACAAGATCGATTTCGTCGGTATTATATATACCTTTTCCCATATTCAGGACACTATTCAATGCCGTGTTTTGGTACATTCGGGATTGCTCTTTTAAAATGGTAAAGGTCTTGCTGATCAGCGACTGGATATTGTGGTATTTTTCATTCTCGATAATCCAGGTAAGGGTCTGGTTAATGTCCCGCAAGGTCCCCTCGTGGATAAGAGATAAACCGTCAAGAGCCATAATACGAAAAAGAAATATTAATTTAAAATGGTGGCCCAGATCTTTTTTATCTTTTATTTGAAGCAGCTGACGGGGGATCCGTCGGTAGGCTTCCACAATTTGTCCGAAGCCGGGGAGTTCGAGCAGACGGGTCAAGAGCGCTTCAGACTCAATGCGTTTATCCCGGATGCTTGAATTCAGCTGGCGTTGCCAGTCTTTCAGTTGGCGATGGGAAATGGATTTAAAGAATTCATCGAAGCTGTAATTTTGTCCGATTCCAAGGGTTTCTTTTTCAAACCATGTCTGGGGATTGGCTTTATTAAGCCAATACCCGTAAGTATGGTGGTAATATTTGATCAGCAAGCGATTTAGAGCTTTAAAACCAGTACAGGACTCCGGGGAATTCTTCAAATAAGTCTTCGCCAGTCGATTGATTGGATAAAAGCTCCTGATGAAAAGTGAAAATAGATCTTCCGGGAAGCTGCGGATACGATCAAAGGTTTCATCAATAACCGACTTGAAATCTTTGAAATACGAATCTGATTCCTTTACAGTTTTCTGCAGGAACAGCAATATATTGTCAACGGAATCCCCTTTTACCTCAGCCTCCTTGGAGGATTCAGCGGCATTGATAAAAATCTCTATCAGCAGTTCTGCCGCTTCCGGTCCCCTGGGATGGCTTTTAAGAAGATGAAAGTATTCTAGTGAATATTTTCGTGCTTCTGCGACAATGAATCGCCAGTTTTTATAAGGATGGGAAAGCTCTCTCAAGAAGGTATTCAAGCCCTCCATCAAACCGTAATATTTGGACATTACTTCCTGGAGGACGGAATACTTCTCATCCACGTCGACATCAACGTGGTAATCGGCCAGATTGACTTCGAGAGCCTCAGATTTTACTGTCAAAGCTGGTATCTCCTAAAGCGTAACGGAAACTTAGTTTGCTCCGCTAGACGATCATACCATGCGACCTGACATGGAAATGGCTGTACAAATGAGGTGATTTAAATAAACTATAAAAGATTTGGTAAATTAATTAATTCGGTGCTACATGGCTGTCACTGCATCGCTATATATCCAGACTATCAAAGCTGATGGCAGTTTTCAAGGAAAGGATGGGGTAATCTAATCACGGGGCCACGTCATTTAAATTGAAAATTGACGTTTTTTTGCTGGATATCCTAGCGCGCCAGCGCCATCAGCCGATACACCACCATGCCGGCAAGCCAGGCAACATCCTCCGGCGACAGGATTTGGCCAATGGTGCTATCAAATAGAATGTTGGCTTCCGCCGGGAATTCATCGTCAGCTTTCCATAGTATCAACTGCAGCGGTACTGCCGGCAG
>JAAUYD010064520.1_pt1 | contig 11280 bp, 8 predicted proteins | sample 7278101 | NCBI WGS metagenome assembly JAAUYD01 (sample SAMN14350128, study PRJNA611818) | marine sediment metagenome | isolation source: surface marine sediment (0.6m) | place: French Polynesia: Moorea | collected 2018-08
GCGCGCTCTCGAGCAGCTCGTTCACGTCGGCGAGCTGCCGCTCGCCCTGCCCCGCATGAGCGGCTCGAACGATCGCGTCGAGCGCGCTTTCGCCGAGCTGCCGCGCATCGAGATCGGCGGGCAGGAGCTCAAGCAGGCGTTCTTCGGCGTCGCCCAGTGGGCCTTCTCGCACGTCGCCGACTCGCACCGCGTCGAGGTCGGCACGGCGGTCGACGACGATCGCGTCCAGGTCGTGTTCGAGCTGCGGACCGACCACGGCTGGCGTGGCGCCGAGACGGCCGGCCGCGTCGCGTCGGGGGGCATCCAGCTCGTCATCGCACGACAGATCGTCGAGGAGGAGGGCGGCGAGCTCGACGTCGAGGAGTTCGACGACGGCTTCACGCGCGTGTGCGTGCGGCTGCCCGTCGAGGCCGCCGCCGAGTCGTTGGGCGAGGACGCGCCGCTCGCGCAGGAGGGCTCGCCCGCGTGACGGCGCTCATCCTCCTCAAGATGCTGACGGCCATGGCCTGCGCGGCGCTCGCGACCGCCATCGTGGTGCGCGACCCGGGCTTCGTGCCCAACCGCCTGATGGGCGCGGTCATCGGCTGCGTCGGGTGGTGGGCGCTCTGCGAGGCGATGTGTGCGATGGCGCCGACGAACGAGATGGGCGTCGTGATCATGCGACTGACGGGGCTCGGCTGGATCCCGGTCTCCTCGTTCCTCTTCCACACCTTCGCCGAGCTGCGCGGCAACAGCCGCTCGCCGATCCATCGGTGGACGCCGTGGCTCTACGGCCTCTCGGGCGCGTTCGCGCTCGGCTACGCGTTCACGCCGTGGGGTCTCGTCTCGCTCGAGGCCACGCCGCCCACCGGCTGGAAGCTCGAGTTCGGCTGGCTCTTCGCGCCGGCCTTCCTGATTGCGGTCGTGCCCGCGATCATCGTCCTCGTGGCGTGGCGCGCCTCGTCGCCGCGCAACGGATCGGGCGGCGAGCGCCGCACGGCGACGGTCGTGGTGACGAGCCTCGGTGGCGCGGTCGGCCTCGCCGTGATCAGCGACGCGCTGCTGCCGCTGGTGAACGTGTATCCGCCGCTCATGGGCAGCACGGCGCTCGCGATCTCGTGCGCGGTGATCGCGATCCACCTGCAGCGCTTCGGGTTCTCGCTGCTCTCGGCCGATGCCTTCGCCGAGGAGATCATCGGCTCGCTGCCCGACGGCGTCGCCCTCGTGCGGCGAGACGGCTCGATCCGCTACCTGAACCCGATCCTCGCCGACCTGAGCGGTCTCTCGACGGCGGAGGCGACGCGGCGAAACGTCCACGACCTGATCCCGCGCATGCCGGCCCACCTCGACGCCGTCACGCCGGGCACGGAGCTGCTGCTGCGGTGCAGTGACGGCCACGGCCTGCCCGTGATCGTGAGCCCGGTGGCCGTGGTGCACGAGCGGCGCGGGCCCGTCGGCTACGCGCTCATCGTGCGCGATCGACGCGACGTGGTCGCGCTGCGGCATCGACTCGTGAACTCGGCTCGCCTCGCCGCGGTGGGCGACCTGAGCGCCGGGATCGCGCGAGAGATCATGCGTCCGATGCTCGAGGTGCGCGGCAGCCTGACCGACCTGAAGCTGCACTGGCAGGTGCTCGCGCTCGACGTCGAGAAGGCGGGGCTCGGCGAGCCCGCCTCGGACATCGTCGCGGAGGGGGACGACCTGATCGGCGAGTCGCTCGAGGGCGTCGATCGCGTGACGAACCTCGTGCGCAACGTGCAGGGTTTCTCCGAGCCCGCGCAGGGCGAGCGCAAGGTGGTCGACCCCAACGAGCTGGTCGAGCACGCCGTGCGCGTCGCGTTGCCCGGCGCGGCGGCCGGCGTCGAGCTCGACGTGCAGCTCGATCCCGACGTGCCCGAGGTCGCGTGCCGGCGTGGTGAGCTCGAGCAGGTGATCGTGAACCTGGTCGTCAACGCGATCCACGCGGTGGGCGACGAAGGCCGGGTGCTCGTCTCGACCGAGCAGCGAAGCGGCGGGGTGGTCATTCGCGTGAACGACGACGGCTGCGGGATCCCCGCGTCGCTGCGCGACCGCATCTTCGACCCCTTCTTCACGACGAAGCCGGTGGGCGAGGGCACCGGGCTCGGCCTTGCGATCTGCTACCACATCGTGCGGAAGCACGGCGGCACGATCGCCGTCGACTCGGGCCCGAAGACCGGTACGACGTTCACGATCGATCTGCCCGCGCTGCTCACGCCCGACCCCGAGCGGACCGGTCAGGCGGCTTGAGTCGAGGCCGTCGGGCGCCGCGGCCGCTGGGGCGCGCTGCCCCAGGCGGGGGTGACGCCCGGGCGTGTCGGCGAGCAGGGTGCAGTTGACGGAGGGCCGGGCTTCGGGTTGACTGCGGATGCGCATCGGCTGCGTCTGCGCGCGGGCGCAGCGCTTCGCACCTCATCCGAGTTCCCACGTCTGCCGATACTCGGAATCATGACCGACGACGAACTTCGACACGACCCTGCGCAGCGCCTGCGACGCGAAGGCATCCTCTCCCTCGAGTGGCCCAAGGCCGGACTCGAGTGGCCGAAGGGCGCGTGGGCGGCCGTCTCGCTCGATGCCGATCCGTCCGACGTGGCGGCCGCGACTCTCGACGCCGAGGCCCCGCTCGTGCTGCAGCTCGGCGCCGAGTGGGCGGCGTCAGGCGACGTCGAGGCCCGGGTGCGGGCCTTCCTCGATGCGTTCGGTCGAGACCGCGCTGCGGCGCTGGTGCTCGTCGAGCCCGAGGGCCTCGACGGCATCGACGTTCTCGCAGCGGCCTGGGCGGGGATGGAGCGCGTGCGGGCGTCGGGGCTCGTCGAGCAGCTCGGCATCCGCCACGCCGGTCGCCGCCTGCTCGAGGCGCTGCTCGAGCGCTGCTCGACGCCGCCGGCGTTCGACGAGCTCGAGCTGCACCCCTACTGGCACGACGCCGAGCTCGTCGCGTTCTGCCGCTCGCGGGGTGTGGCGGTCCATGCCGTGTGCTCGGCGGGGCCACGCCTGGCCGACAGCGGCGAGTACGCGTTCCTCGACGACCCCGTCCTCGGCGAGATCGCGGCGGCGCATGGGGTCGGGCCGATCGCGGTCGCGCACGCCTGGGGCCTCGCCCGGGCGGACGGCCTGCACCTCCTCCGCGGCGACCTCGAGCACCTCGCGAGCGAAGAGACGCGGCTGCCCACGCTCGCGCTCTCGCGCGACGAGCTCGAGCGCATCGACGGCCTGCACTGCGACTGGCGCGTGCTTCGCGACACGCGCATCCTGAACTGCATCTACTGGGACGGCAGCTCGGCCGACACCCTCGTCACCGAGACCGACGCGAGCGGGCTCGAGTACGGCCTCTACAAGCGCTGCTATCTGCAGGTGTCGGGGTCGCAGCGCGTGAACCGCCGGGTCAGCGAGCTCATCTGGCGCTGGGTCTTCAACCTGCCCGCCACGCTCCAGTACCGGCTGCGCTCGAAGAAGATGTCGCCGGTGGCCGAGCGGCTCGCCGACGAGTTCCTGCGCGACGGCTTCACGGCCACGAGCCTCGACGAGCTCGGTCTCGGTCACCTGCTCGAAGAGATGCAGCCCGAGCTCGAGCGCGCGAAGTCCGAGGTGAGGGATCGCGAGAGCGCCGATCCCCAGAACGACTATCGCCACAGCTACCCCTCGCCGCTGGCCAGCCAGGTCGCGAACTGCGAGATCGTGCGTCAGATCGCCGATCGCTATCTCGGCATGAAGGCGCTGCGCGATCAGCTTCCGCCGGCGATGCGCGTGATCCCCGGGCGGCGTCACCCGGCGAGCGAGCAGCAGCTCTGGCACATCGACGTCGAAGACTTCTGCGTGATGAAGACCTTCCTGCTGCTCGACGATCTCGACGCGGATACGAAGGGCTGCCTCGAGTACGTGAAGGGCTCGCACCCCTTCGGACCGCTGGCCGACGAGGCGGCCGAGCTCTCGCGGGTGACCTGGGTCCACGATCCCGAGCCCGGCTACACCCACCAGGTGAAGAACCCCGACCTGCTGCTCCACGTCCGTCCCGACCTCGTGCAGCGACTCGGCGGCAAGAAGGGCACGGTGCTGATCTTCGATGCGCGCGGTCTTCACCGCGGCGGGCACGTGCTCGAGGGTTGGCGCGCGCACACCGTGAACACGTACTACTCGCCGAACCCCATCCACCCCTGGCATCTGCGGCGCTCGCTCTGGAACCTGCTCTGGTCGCCCTTCCGCTGGCAGACCAACATGTCGAAGAACCAGCCCTACGATGGCTGGCCGCCCACCAAGTGGCAGAACTTCAAGACGTTCACGGGCGAGCTCTGGGAGAGCGTGGGCGGGCGACTCGGCCGGGGCTGAGCGCCGCGCGGGTCGCTCAGTCTTCGACCGGCGCTTGCGTCGATCCGGCGCGTCGCTTGAGCCGGCGCGCGAGGTCGAGGCTCGCGTGCGTCACCCGGGCGAGCGGGGTCAGGGTGAGCGTGCCCGTCGTGAGGCGCCGGCGCCCCCGCCACAGGTCGTCGATGTAGGAGCCCGGGTCGGCGCCGCTGTCGACGAAATCCAGGTCGGACAGGTGCTCCCGTGCACCCGTGAGCGTGTAGACCTCGTTCAGGGTGCCCGGTCCCATCTTCTTGTAGGCGGGGTCCCAGCCGACCTTGAAGGCGAAGCCCGCTCGACCCGAGATCAGGTTGCTCGTGCTCGAGATGACCTCGCCGTCGAGGAGCACCTCGGTGAAGTACGCGCCGCCGCGCTCGGCGAAGGCGCGGGTCATCTCCTCGAAGAAGCGCGTGCCTTCGGGGGTCGAGAGCAGGGACGTCCCCTCTTCGCCCTTCCAGCCCATGTGCTCGAGCTCGAGGAAGCGGCGGATCTGCTCCTCGCCGACCTGCTTGCCGCCGACGAATCGCCACTCGAGCTCGCCGAGCTCGGCGAGCTTGCGCTCGTTGCGCCGCACGCTCTTGCGTTGCCTCTTGCCGAGCAGCTCGTCGAGGCAGTCGGGGCCGCACTCGGCCGGAACGAGGAGCGAGCGCTCCTTGGTCCAGGCCTCGAACCAGCGGAAGCCCGCGTGCGACAGCGCGCGTCCCAGCTCGGTCTCGGCGCTGAGGTGGAGTCCGCAGCTCGTGAGCTCGAGCGCGTGGACCCCCGGTGCGCCGTCACGCAGCGCCTCGAGCAGGGCCACCGCCGCCGCGGGTGCGACGTCGCGATGGAGGAGGAGGCCGCCGGCGAACGAGTGCGGCGAGAGGTAGCCGGTCGCTGCGGCGAGCGGGTGCCGCAGGCTCGACGGGATGCGCTCGAACACGCCGGCCGCGGCGAGCGCATCGCCGCACCCACCCGAGCGCACGACCACGATCGTCACGTCGCGTTCGGGTGTCAGGTATCGGAGGGCCGGCACCACGAAGTCGGGCGAGAGATAGGCGTTCGGGTCGACCGCGTGGTCTTCGAGCGCGCGCCACGCGTCGATCGTCGCGGGGTCGAGGTGGCCGGGGCGCACGACCTCCGCCTGCATGTCGTGGGGATGCGGCATTCGACTCCCTGCATCGGACGATCCGGTGCTCGGCCTGTGGCATTTCCGAGCCGGGGCGTGGGCTCGACGCTCCATCGATCGCGCGCGGAGGATAGCGCCGGTGTATCGTCGGCCGGGCCTCGTTGCGCTCAGGAAGGGCCGGGGCCGGGCCGAAAGAGCCAGAGGCGCAGCGTGGGCGAGCGCCGAAGCGGGAGATCGGTCTTGGGGATCGCGAGCAAGCTCCGCACCGCGGCGGACATGATCCGGCGAGGCGTCGACCGCAGCCTCGTCACCGACGAGCTGCGCGCGACCGGGCTCGATCGAGCCGTCGCCCACCTGCGTGACGTCGTGCCCGAGGACGCCGGAGCGGACGCGGACCCGGAGCGCCCCGTCTTCGTGCTCAGCGCCGGCTGGCGATGCGGCTCGACCCTGCTGCAGCGACTGGTCTCCTCCGACCCATCGACGCTCATCTGGGGCGAGCCCTTCGGCGACTGGGCACCCGTGCCCCGCATGGCCTCGATGCTCACGGCCTTCGAGCCCGACAGCCGACACCTCGAGTACTCGATCGAGCACTTCAGCGGCTCGCTCACCGACCAGTTCATCGCGAACCTGAACCCGGGCGTCGCGCAGCTCAAGCTCGCGCATCGACGCTTCATCGACGACCTGCTGGCGCGCAACGCTCGCGAGCGCGGCTTCGCGGGCTGGGGCGCGAAGTGGGTGCGCCTGAATGGCCGCCACGCCGTGTATCTCAAGTGGCTCTACCCGGGTGCGCGCTTCGTGTTCATCGTGCGCGACCCGATGGATGCGTATCGTTCGTACAAGGGGCGCGGGCCCTGGTTCAGCGTGCGGCCGATCCAGCTGCTCTCGAACGTCTGGCGCTTCGCGGCGCACTGGGATCAGGCGGCGGCCTCGTTCCTCGCGCATCGCGACGAGCTCGACGCGATGCTCGTGCGCTACGAGGATCTCATCAGCCGCCCCGAGATCGTCGACGAGCTCGAGGCGCACCTCGAGCTCCGGCTCGATCGCGACGTGCTAGGCACGAAGGTCGGGCAGACCGAGACCAAGCCCGAGCGCCTGCCTGCGTGGGAGCGCTGGGCGTGTCGCCGCCTGACGCGCGAGACCGCCGCGGCGCTCGGCTACGCCGCGAGCTGAGCGCCCGGGCTCAGGCCGACGGCCCGAGCCCCCGACGCAGGCCCATCAGCGCACGCATCACGCCGCCCGGCAGCCGTGACAGCAGCCGGTAGCGCAGCGGCGCGGCCTCGAGGTCGGCCAGGGCGACGCGCGCATCGCGGGTCCTGCCGGCGGCGATCAGCTCGCGCACGTCGTCGACCCGCGCCAGCTCGCGGACCGCGCGGTACACGTCGCCGTGACGAGCGAGGAACGCCTCGTCGGCGCCCCAGACCCGCTCGACGATCTTCAGGTGCGCGTCGCAGAAGACGAGCGGATCGACGCCGGTCAGGCGCGGGCCATCGTGGCCGTGCTGCACCGTCGTGTCGAGGTCGAGGAAGGCCGCCTTGCCTGCGAGCGAGAGGCGCCCGAAGCACTCCCAGTCCTCCCACGTGCCGGTGTCTTCGGCGAAGCGCAGCGCGGGGCCCGCCGCCTCGCGCCGGGTGACCATGCTGCTCGTGAGCACGCAAGAGCTGATGAGCTCGCCGAACGAGAGGTCGCCGACGTGGATCTCGAAGTCGGACCAGCCCTCGGGCGGCGCGGCGATCGACGAGTAGGCGAGCTTCTCGTGGAGCAGGGTGCGCAGCAGCGGGCCCTCCTCCTGGTGGTCGAGCTCGTGGGCGTGTCCGAGCTGGTCGTGCCAGTTCTCGAGGTAGTGGGGATGGACCCCGCCGTCGGCGTCCCGCACGCAGAAGTTCGAGAAGCAGAAGAGGATGTCGGGGCGCGCCTCGAGCAGCGTGCGCTGCAGCTCGAGCTTGCCGGGCATCCACTCGTCGTCCGAGTCGAGGAAGGCGACGAGATCGCCCCGCGCCTCGCGCACGCCGCGATTGCGGGCGCCGCCCGCGCCGCCGTTCGGGATCTTCACGTAGCGGATGCGCCCTTCGTAGGGCGCCACGGCCGACTCGGTGTCGTCGGTCGAGCCGTCGTCGACGACGATGATCTCGTCGCCCGGTCGCGCCTCGCCGAGCGCCGATTCCACCGCGCGCGGAATCAGCGCAGCCCGGTTGTACGTGGGGATGACGGTGCTGATCGAGAGGGCGGTCATCGGGCTCGGGTGCCTGTCCCTTCGTCGTGCGTCGGTGTCGGTCCGATCGCGGACGCCTCGAGGCGAGCGCGCGCGATGGTAGCCGTGGCGGCGTACACGGGCATTGCTCGGGCTTCCCTCGTGGCCGGCGCCTCGAGCCTCCTTCGTCGTCCCTGCATCAAGGCTGAAGCCCAGGGAACCGATTCGGGGTAGGGTCTATCGAGACCGAGGTGATCCACCATCTCCTCCGAGTCGTCCGCGGGCAGTCGAGCCCGACGCGGATCGCCGCTCGGTGAAACCCAGGTCGCACGCTTGAAGCCCCGCATCCAGCTCGCCGTCTCCATCGATACCGAGGAAGACAACTGGCTTCCGACCCGCGAGGGCATCGGGGTCGAGAACATCCAGCGCCTCGGGGCCCACCACACGTTCCTGCGCGAGCTCGGGCTGCGGCCCACGTACTTCGTCGACTACGCGGTGGCGGACGACCGCGCGGCCGCGCGCGTGATCGGTGAGATCGACGCCGAGGGCGGGGGCGAGATCGGCGGGCACCTGCACCCCTGGCACACGCCGCCGATGGACGAGGCGCTCGTCCCGCGGCACAGCATGATGAAGAACCTGCCCGGCGCGCTGCAGCAGGCCAAGCTCGAGTCGCTCGCCGCGGCTCTCGAGCGCGTGCTCGGGCGCCGGCCCACCTCGTTTCGGGCCGGGCGCTTCGGGCTCGGGACCGAGAGCGTCGCCGCGCTGGCCGAGACGGGCTTCGAGGTCGACAGCAGCGTCACGCCCGATGTGAGCTGGGTCGACTTCGACGACGGACCCGATTACGGAGGCGCGCCGCGACACTGCTATCGGCTCGCGCCCGGCGTCGACCCCGCGCAGGCGTCGGCGAGAGGACCGATCACCGAGGTGCCGATCTCGACGGGCTTCACGCGCCGTCCCTTCGGCTGGCGGCATCGCCTGCAGCGCACGCTCGAGAGCGGTCCCTTGCGCGGGCTCCCGCTCGCCCGGCTCTCGACGGCGACCGGCTTGACCCGTGACGTGTTCGGCGGGCCCGAGACCGAGACGCTCGCCGACCTGCTCGCGCTCTCGCGCGCGCTGGTGGCCGAGGGCGCGTCGCACCTGATGCTCGTATGGCACAGCCCGACCCTGCTGCCCGGCTGCAGCCCCTTCACCCCCGACGAGGCGGCGGTGCGCGCCTTTCACGAGCTGATCGCCGACTACGTGGAGGGTCTTGCGGACTTCGTCGAGATCGAGCCTGCCACGGTGAGCGAGATCGCCACGCGCTGGATCGCCGCGGAGGAGCGTGCAGCGTGAGCGCCTCCGACCCGAAGACGCTCGAGATCGGCGTCGCCCAGCCGGTCGCCGAAGGCATCGAGGCGATCTGCTTCGACGATCTCGGCGCCGAGCGCGCCGCATGCGAGGCCGAGGTGGTCGCTTCGGGGCATCCGCTCCCGCTGCAGCACCGCCTCGCATGGGATCGCGCCCGCGGCGCGGCGAGCCACTTCGTCGCCCTGCGTCGGGCAGGGGAGGGCTGGTCGTACGCGGCGGCCGTCGACATGGAGGAGACCCGGTCGCTCCCGCTGCATCGCCTGCTCCGCGTCGAGCGCCTGCGCGCGCCGCGCGACCCCGCCCTCTTCGACGGCCTGCTCGCGGCGCTGCTCCTGCACGCGCGCGGCATGCCCCGGGCGCTGCGACTGAACGTCGAGCTCTTCGACGAGGAGGAGGCGGTGCGTGCACCGCTCGCGACGGGGCTCGAGCGCGCCGGCTTCGCGCGCGCCGCCGTGCCGCGGCACTACCTCCACACCCTCGTGCTCGATCTCGCCGCGGAGGAGTCGGAGCTGCTCGCCGGCTTCAATCGACTCACGCGGCGCAGCGTGCGCAAGCTCGAGAAGCTGCCGCTCGAGATCCGTCCCATCGAGACCGCCGAGTACGACGGCCGCATGGGCGAGCTGCACGCCGAGACGATGGCGCGCACCGGCGGCACGATCGGCGTGCCCGACTGGCCGATGCTGCGGGCGCTCTCGAAGGCGGATCCGTCGCTCTCGAACCTGGTCGGTCTCTTCCGCAGCGATGCCGAGGGCCCCGAGTCGCTGCTCGCGCTGCTCTGGGGCGCGCACCATGGTGACCACGTCTGCTACGAGATCGGGGCCTCGACGCGCGAGACCGAGTTCAACCTGCCGCTCTCGTACGCGCTGATGTGGCACCTGATCCGCTGGGCGCGGCGCGAAGGCGCGCGCTTCTTCGACCTGGGCGGCGTCACGCTCGCCGACCCCGAGAGCGAGGATCCCCTCGCCGGCATCTCGGACTTCAAGCGCGGCTTCTCGAAGGAGCTCGCGCACGTGGGCGACGAGTGGCAGCTCGAGGTGCGCCCCGTGCGCGCGCGGCTGCTCGACGCGCTGAGCGCCGCGGCGCAGCGGCTGCGCGGCTAGGCGTATCCCCAGGCCTCGAGGGTCTCGCGCGCGAGCGCGGTCAGGTGCTCGTGCTGGGCGGCGTCGCGCACCTTGCGGGTGTTGTCGCGGCGCAGGGTGGCCTCCGCGTCGTCGAGCCAGCGTGCGTCCTCGTTGAGCGAGAGGAACGCGACGATGCGCTCGAGCATCGAGCGGGGCTCGGCGAGGACGTCCTCGTAGCGGATCTCGAGGTAGCGGTCGGTGTCGACCCGCTTCGCCTCGTCCGCGATGCGCCGCAATCGCCGCTCCCAGAGCCGGATGTAGTCGTCGAGGGGCGGCGGCTCGGCGGGCTCCTGCCTCGGTCGGCTCGCGAGGGCGCGCTTGACGGCGCCGCGCACCGGCGCGGGCAGGCGATCCCAGACCGTCCGAAGCACGGCCTCGGCGTCGACGCCGTTGCGCTCGCCACTGCGGTAGTAGTGGTCGAACGAGACCGGGACCCAGTTGATGATGCCGAGCTCCACCATGCGCTGGAAGCCCTCGTGTCGCGACATCGAGAGCGCGACGTCGCGCCCGTCGCGCACGACGTGCACGAAGCGCGCCTCGGGCCAGAGCTCGCGGATCAGCCCCATGTAGAAGCCGTACTCGGGGGTCTTGTCGCCCCAGACGTGCTTGCCCTTGGCTCGTGCGAGCTCCTCGTAGATGGCGCGGTTGACCTCTTCGACCGTGGTGTGTGCGCGGTCGGGGAGCACGGCCGCGACGCGCTCCCAGAGCTCGGGCTTCGTCATTTCGAAGTCCTCGAGGATGTAGTCGATCATCGACATGCCGTCGTGGTAGAAGGTGCGCTCGACGATGTCGACGAAGTCTTCGCAGGGGTAGCGCCCGCCGCCGAAGAACTCGTGCATCTTCGGCAGCCAGTGCGTCTCCTGCGGGATGTAGACCTGAGGGTGCAGGTTGAGGAGGTCGCGCAGCATGTTCGTGCCGCTTCGGCCGGTGCCCACCACGAAGATCACGCCGAGGCCCTCCGGCCCATGTCGAGGAGCACGATCACTCAGGCGCCCTCCGGCCCGGGGCGCTGACCCGGCAGCGCACGCTGCACCAGCGACCGCACCACGCGTCGGATCGTGGCGCGCTCGTCGTCGGTCAGCACGCCCAGCACCCAGATCAGGCCCAGGTAGACGAACACCATGCCGGTATGCAGCCCGATCGACTGCAGGATCGGCAGCTCGGGCAGCCAGATCGACAGC
>JAAUYD010275499.1_pt1 | contig 11280 bp, 10 predicted proteins | sample 7278101 | NCBI WGS metagenome assembly JAAUYD01 (sample SAMN14350128, study PRJNA611818) | marine sediment metagenome | isolation source: surface marine sediment (0.6m) | place: French Polynesia: Moorea | collected 2018-08
CTGGCTACTGAGCTGCTGCACAATGCGGACGCGGAGCGCGTACCGCTCATGAATCGCTGGGTCTGGGACGCCAGAGCCAATACCGGCGTGCTTCGCGAAGTCTGGCATGCCAACGACGTCGATCACATAACGATCGGTGTAGCCGATGGCTACGGGACCTACATCATGCTGCGCGAAGAGTTGTCCCAGTTCCTGAGCGACAACGGCGTGTACCAGGATGTCCTCTATTACGTCGACGTGCTTTGCGCACAGATCTATGCCCAATACATCTGTGAGCAGGGTGGTTCGTATCTGCGCGCCGACTTTTCGGCACCGGAAGACCCGATGCAACACACACGTCGGCTGCTCGGCCTCGATGGTGTGCAGCCCGGCAACGGCAGAACTCGTCTCAAGTCGATCAATGGTGAGGCCTTCGTCCTCGATGACAAGCATCTCAACTAGGCGGAACAACGTACATGCCCATTCATGAGAAAAACCTGATCCGTCCAGAAGACATTAAGACGCACGATGAGCTCGTGCTTGACGGCGTCGACGTGTCCGGCCACTGGAGTACGTTCATCGAGTCGCGCGTCGTCAATGACTACAACGAAAATTTGCAGGACGAGATTGCGGCACTACCGGGCGGCGAGGAGATTCACCGCTGCTGGCAATGCGGGTCATGTACCAATGCGTGCACGGTCAACGAGATAAATCCCGAGTTCAATCCACGCTACTGGATTTACCTGATTCGCATGGGCTACGAGTCGGAGCTGCTGCGCGACAAGGACATCATCTGGCAGTGCGTGTCCTGCAACAAATGCACGTATGCCTGCCCGCGTGACGTGTTCCCCGAAGGCGTAATGAAGGCCACGGCCCACTGGCTCGAGAAGAAGGGCCATACACCGAAGTCGCCGTCCATGCACTTCGATGAGGTCTTCACAGAGCAGATCGTCAAGACCGGCAAGATCGAGGAAAGCCGCACGATCCGGCGCTTCTTCGCACGTACGGGGCAGGGATTGATGCAGCCGTGGCTCGTGGAAATGGCGAAGCGCATGTTGCGCGGACTCCCGATCGGGTTGCTGACGCGCATGGGTCTCGCGACATTTGTGGCCCCGAGGACGAGTGACTGGTCCAAAGCTTCGGCGGCGATTCAGGAATACATCGACGAACAAAACGACAAGCATGAGCATGCGCTGAATTTGGCCGAGCTCGTGGAAACCGCCAAGCATGACGTGGCGGCCTGACGGGATATGACATGAGCACGACGAAGACCAGGTACAAGAAGGTGGCTTACTACCCCGGCTGTGCACTCGAGGGAACCGGCCACGCTTACAATCGTTCGACCAAAGCCGTTGGCAAGAAACTTGGTCTCGATCTCGTCGAGGTCAAGAACTGGAACTGCTGCGGTGCGATGGAAGTGAAGAACGTCGACCCGAAGCTCCAGACCTACCTGTCGTCACGCGTGATGTCGACGGCGGCGAACGAGATGGATATGGACGTGGTTATGGCACCGTGCAACGGCTGCTACCACAACCTCAAGAAAGCCGAATACGATCTCGCCAACGACGACGCGTCGGTCGAGGTCGTGGATCGCCTGTCAAAGAAGGCCGGTCACAAGACGTACGAGTCTGGCCAGGTCGAGACTATCCATGCGCTCGACTGGATCAAGGATGCGATTGGTGAGGAGGGACTCAAGGCACGCGTCAGGAACTCGCTCGAGGGAATCAAGGTAGCCAACTACTACGGATGCATGTACACGCGCCCGCGCCATATCTTCCCGGAGAAAGACCAGGGTCCGGGGAGTGAGTCGACGTCGAATCCCCATTTTATGGATGATCTGCTTGCGGCCGCCGGCGCCGAGAACGTGGACTTTCCGCTCAAAACGGCCTGTTGCGGCGGCGCCCATACGCTGTCCGACAGCGACACGTCGACCAAGCTTGTCCTGAATATCCTCAAGGCAGCGAAGCTGGCTGGCGCCGACGTCATTGCGACGGAGTGCCCGACCTGCCACTCGGGTCTCGAGATGCACCAGATTCGAGCCGAGAAGATGTATGGCGAAAAGGTCGACGTGAAGATCCTGTATTTCACGCAGCTGCTCGGAATGGCGCTGGGACTCAAACCGCGAAAAGTGGGAGTACACGAGAACGTTTCCGACTCGATCCGATTCCTCAAAGAGAAGGGTCTGGGATGAGGTCGCTCGCGGAACTCGAAGCGCTCTTCGATGACCCGCTCATCGATGACGACGTGCTGGGATCGGCCCGAAATCTTCTTGCGGCCAGTGAAGAAACCCTCGAACACTGGATTGTCGCCCACGGGAAAATACCTACCGACCAGACTCGGGAAGGGTTTCGTTTGCTGGCGTTGCACAGGCAAGGCGCGACGGGCGACCCGAGCTTCAACGCTTGCCGCGAAACCTGTCGCGAGATTGCATACCACTACAACCTCATCACGCTGCAACCCGAATATTCGGATATTACGGATCGCTTATATATGATGGGAATGATATCCAAGCACCTGTATTTGTTCATCAGTGGCAAGTTGCAGGTGGCTGAGCTCGGCGAGTTTTGCTGCTCGTCGCGGCCGATTCGGTCGAAGCCGGACCACGACTCAATGACACACAAGGAGGCATAGGTATGCCATCTGTACGCGGATGTAATCTGCCGGACGATCTGCTCTACGACGTTGACAACCATATCTGGTTCACCGATATGGGCGATGGCACGGTGAAGATCGGCATGACGGCCGTCGCCACGGCAATGTCCGGCAAGCTCGTTGCCTTCACGCCGAAGAAGGTCGGTCGCAGTGTTCGCGCCGGCAAGTCTTGCGGCACACTCGAGTCCGGAAAATGGGTGGGGCCTGCCAAATCCGCGGCCGGTGGCGAGGTTGTCGCGGTCAACGACGACCTGGTCAGCGATCCGAGTATCGCCAACGACGATCCTTACGAGAAAGGCTGGCTGATTATCCTGCGACCGGAGGACTGGGATTCGGTCAAGGGATCGCTCGTGCCGGGCAGCGACGTGACTGCGCCCTACGAAGCCAAGATGGATTCGGAAGGTTTTGGAGGCTGCGAATGACTTCGGACGAAGCAACCGCGGAATCCGGCGAAGATTTTACCAAGCTCAAGGAGCTGCACGATTCGGCCGCGCATGCCGTCGAGCTGCTCAAGGCCATGGCGAACGAATGGCGCCTGATGATCCTGTGTCAGTTGTCGGAAGGTGAGAAGACCGTCAGCGAGCTGCAGGAGATTCTCGGGCTCAGCCAGTCGGCTTTGTCGCAACACCTTGCCGTGCTGCGCCGAGAGAAGATCGTCAAGGCAAGAAAGCATGCGCAATCGGTCAGCTACTCGCTGGCCGGCGATGATGCACCCAAGGTGATGCATACATTGCATGAGGTTTTTTGCGAATCGCGGGGAGACTAACGATGACTACAACGAAGAGAGTTGCCGCAGCGAGCCTGTTGGCGACGGGACTGTTCGCGCTGGGTGCGCCTGCAATGGCGACGAACGGCTACTTCACCCACGGCGTTGGCACGGACTCGAAGGCTATGGCTGGCACCGGTATCGGTTCGAGCGAAAATATGGGCGCCATCTCGGTCGCCAGCAATCCCGCGCTCGGCGTATTCGCCGACGAAAAATGGCAGGTAGGGATGTCGATTTTCAGCCCCATGCGTACGTACACGACGAACGGCGGTATCGGCGGCCAAATGGGTGCGTTTACGCTGAGCAACGGCGAATACGACAGCGACAATGAAGCGTTTCCGATTCCCTACGTTGCGAAGAACTGGCGTCTGTCCGACGATCGCGCCATCAGCGCGGTGTTTTACGGACGTGGCGGCATGAATACCGAATGGAACGGCAGCCAGACGGCGACCTTTGATCCTACCGGTCAGGGCGGCACGCCAACGACGCTGCCGGGTGTTTTTGGCGCGGGCAAGGCTGGCGTCGACCTGATGCAGGCGTTCCTGAGCGTAAACTACTCGGCCAGGATCGGGGACAACATGGCCTGGGGTATCGGGCCTGTCGTGGCTGTGCAGCAGTTCGAGGCGACCGGTCTCGCCAATTTCACGCCTTATACCAAGACGTTCGCAGATGCATTTCTGGGCAATGGTATGGGGGCCCCGGCCGACTCGCTGACCAACAACAGCAGCGATCTATCCACGGGCTTCGGGTTTGCAGCGGGTTTCTGGGGCGGAAACGAGAAGATCGGCTTTGGGCTTGCGTACCAGAGTGTGATCTCAATGGATGAGTTCAGCGACTACTCGGATCTGTTCGCCGAAAATGGCGGATTCGATATCCCGTCTTCGATCAAGGCTGGCGTATCGTTCCGCACAACGGACTCGGTTACGCTGAATCTCGACATTGAGCACATTGCCTACAGCGATGTGGACTCCGTTCACAATCCGATCATGAATTTGCTGACGGGGTGCTTCACGGCCAATCCGTTGGTCGCGCCCGAAACGAGTGGCTGCCTCGGCGGCCCGTCTGGCGCCGGCTTCGGTTGGGAAGATATGACCGTCTACAAAATTGGCGTGGCCCTGAAAGGTGAGAACGGCAATACCTGGCGTTTCGGCTACAGCTACGGTGATCAGCCGATTTCAAGCAGTGAAGTTCTGTTCAATATCCTGGCGCCCGGCGTGATGGAACAGCACATCACCTTCGGTTGGTCTGGCGAGCGTGAGAATGGCAACGTCATGTCCTTCTCATTCATGTATGCGCCGGAGAGCGAGGTCAGCGGCTTCAGTACGTTTGATCCGTTGCAGAGCATCACGCTGGAAATGAGCCAGCTTGAGCTTGAGTTCGCCTATCGCTTCTAGAGGATACAGGGTGGGGGACCCGAAAGCGGCGCTGGATTCAGCGCCGCTTTCGTATTCGCGACACTGTTTCCGGGCATAATAGACGTTGCTTCCATAGGGCAGACTTGATGAGCAATACAAAACTCGACCCCGTTTACCTTCGCCAGCAGATTGTCGGCGTTGATTCCACGTTCGAAACACCGTTTGGTGAACGACTAATGGTGTACTGCGACTACACTGCATCCGGCCGTTGCCTGCGCTTCGTTGAGTCGTACCTGCAAAGCCTGCAACGCGTCTACGCGAATACGCATACCGAGGACGACATCACCGGCCGCAGCATGAGTCAGCTGTTGCATGAAGCGGAGGAGGCAATCAAGCACTCGGTCAACGCCGGCCCGCAGGGACGTATCATTGCGTGCGGCACGGGCGCAACGGGCGCGATTGACAAGCTGCAACAGATCATCGGCGTTACGCTGGCACCGGCGACGCGCCGCAATCTCGGTGATCTGCTTGACGACGAGGTGCTCATGGCGACGCAGCCGGTTGTCTTCATCGGTCCGTACGAGCACCATTCCAATGAGTTGTCGTGGCGCCAGTCGCTTGCGACGACAGTGCAGGTCCGCCTCGACGCCTCCGGGCACCTTGATCTGGCGCACCTCGAAAGCCTGCTGCGGGACCCGAAGTATTCGGGTCGGACATTGATTGGCTCGTTCTCTGCAGCTTCAAACGTCACCGGCATCAAGACTGACGTGCGGAAGGTTGCAAGCCTGTTGCACAAGTATGGGGCGATGGCGTGTTTCGACTATGCGGCATGTGCGCCCTATGTCGAGATTGATATGAACCCGGTGCCGGAAAACCCGGACGACGATGAGAGCATCGATGCCCTGTTTATCTCTCCGCACAAATTTCTCGGCGGCCCAGGGTCCAGCGGCGTGCTGGTATTCAACGAACGTATCTACGACCGTAGTCTGCCGCCCAGTGTCAGCGCGGGCGGGACGGTCGATTACGTCGGGTTGACTGACCAGGATTTCATTTCACGAATCGAGGAGCGGGAAAAGGCCGGCACGCCGGGCGTCCTGCAAACCTTGAAAGCCGGGCTTGTGTTCCAGATCAAGGACGCTGTCGGCGTTGCAACGATCGAGAGGCGCGAACAGAAATTCACCTGTCGGGCTCTGGCGAGTTGGGCCGATAACGAGAATATCGAGGTGCTCGGAAATCCTGATCCATGCCGTCGCGTGGGCATTATTTCTTTCAATATCAGGGATGAAGCCGGCAAGTACCTGCACCACAAATTATTGACGGTGTTGCTTAACGACCTGTTCGGGATCCAGTCACGTGCAGGTTGCTCGTGTGCGGGCCCGTACGGGCATCGGCTGCTCGACATCGATGAGGACACCTCGGAGAAGTACCGAGCCGCGGTACAGCAAGGCCATTGCGGCCTAAAACCGGGCTGGTGCCGGGTGGGTCTGCACTGGGTCATGGACGATGCCGAGGTCAACTATGTCATCGACGCCGTACATTTCCTCGCGCGCGAGGGCCATCATTTCCTGAAACTCTACGACTTCGATCTCGACACGGGGACCTGGATCCATAAATTCGCCGCCGGCACCCTGCCGGAGTTTTCGCTCGAAGCGGCGCTGTCCAACGATGAAGGTGAGCCGGCGACGCTCGGTCTTGCCTTGCGCGAGCAGCTGTATCGTCACTACATGACAGAAGCGGCCAAACTGGCCGGGCAGCTGCGCAACGAAGCCGACGCGAAACTTACTTCCCTCAGTGGCGAACTCGGCGAGCTGCAGTTCTTCGCGATGCCGGAGGACGACCGCCAGCGGCACTAGCCCGGTCGGCGAATTCCGAGACGTTTCATGCGCGAGCGCAGCGAACTGGGCGCAAGCCCAAGCTTCTCTGCAGCTCCTTTCCTGCCCTCGATGACCCAGCCCGTCGACGTCAACGCTGACAGGATGTGCGAACGTTGGGCGTCTTCGAAGTTCTGAATTACGCCGACGCCCGATCCTGGCTGACCGCCCGCGACGGGCTCGCCCGCGAATTCGAGAACCGGTCCTGCGGCCGATATCAATGCGCGCAACACTGTACCTTCGAGTTCGCGCACATTTCCGGGCCAGTCCTGTGCGCCCAGGTAGCGCAGCATTTCATCGGAGATCGACTCGACAGTCTTGCCGAGTTTGTGCGCGTGCTTGCGAGCCAGATGCTCGGCGAGCAACGGGATATCGTCCCTGCGCTCGCGCAATGGCGGCACGCGAATCGGAAAACTGTTGATGCGGTAGTAAAGGTCGGCCCGGAAGCGACCAGCGTCGACCTCGGCCTGCAAATCGCGATTGGTCGCGGTAATCAATCGCACATCGGTTTGCAGCGTTTCGGTGCCGCCGAGTCGTTCGAACTCACCTTCCTGTAGAACGCGCAGCAGCTTCGCTTGCAGGGCGGGGGAAATTTCGCCGATCTCATCGAGGAAGAGCGACCCGCCATTCGCAAGTTCGAATCGTCCTTTGCGCTGCTCATGGGCACCCGTAAAGGCTCCCTTTTCATGGCCAAACAGTTCGCTCTCGATCAGGTCGGGAGACAGTGCCGCGCAGTTGACGCTGATCATCGGCATGTCCTTGCGGTCGCTGAGGTCGTGTATTGCCTGCGCGACGAGTTCCTTGCCAGTGCCTGTTTCGCCGGTCACGAGCACCGTCACGTTGGTCGGCGCAACCTGTTCTACACTCGCCAGGACTTTTCGCAGCGCCTCGCTTTCGCCGACAATGTGGCCGAGACCATGTGCCGCGCGAACCTCGTCGCGCAGGTAGACGTTCTCCTCCTGCAACTGGTTTTTGTACAGCTCGATCTGCTCGAGAGCCGCCGCGAGACGTTTGTTCGATTCTACCCACTGCGTAACGTCCTTGAGCGTACCGAGTACCGATACGAAGCCGTCATCGTCGATGTCGACGAATTGGCTGACCGACTGGATGATGCGACGTGAACCGTCGGGTCGCAGGATGCGGTACTCGTTTTCGGTACCTCTTCGTTTGGTGGCCAGTTCACGGATCGCTCCCGACAGCCTTTCGCGATCGTCGGGATGCGTGCGCTCTACGATGTCCTGGCCGAGCGCAGGTCCGCGTTCTATGTCATACAAGACAAGCATCTGGTCTGAGACCCAGAGCTCTTTCCAGTCGATTGTTCCATCGTCGTTCGGTCGTGCCGTGTAGCGAAAACTGCCCACGCCCGCAACGCTCTGCGAATGGCGCAGATCGGCTTCGCGGCGCGCGAGCTCAGTATTTGCGTCGTGGATTTCAGTCAGGTCGCGGACGACTCCGAACACCTGTGGGCCGTCGCGGGTTTCAATGCACCCGATCGAAACTTCGGTTAGCAGGTCGCTGCCATCACCTGCCTGGTGCTTCCATTTGAATCGGTTGAAGCCGCTTTCGATGGCGTCCTCGACGCGCCTGCGGCCTGCCTCTTCCGACGGTGTCCCATCGTCCTGGAATTCCGGAGAGATTTCCCATGGCCGCTTGCCAATGATCTCCTCGCGAGGCAGTTTGAATAGTTTGGTGGCAGCCTCGTTGCAGTCGGAAATCCGATCTCCATCAAGGAATAATGCTCCGTCACGTATCGCGTTCAACAACGAACCGATCTTCTTTTCGTATCCCTGAATTTCGCCGGCTGCAAAATACTCACCGCTGACATCGCGATCAACGCCGCGAAAACCCCGCATCTCACCGCGTGCGTCGAAGATCGGCGTTGCCGACGATTCGACGAAACGGTAGCCACCCTCGGCACGGCGCACGCGGATCAACCGACGACGCCAGCCTTCGCGATTCACGATTTTTTCGGGCAGCATGTCCCGCAGCAGCCGGAGGTCATCCGGGTGTATCGACTCGTGGGCGTTCCTGCCGCCTTCGTAGGGTCGATTAGCGTAGGTCGTGTTGAGTTCGAGATCGGACTCCCAGATGACGTCCTCCGTATTCTCGACAATGTCGCGAAAACGGGTTTCGCTGGTTTCGAGCTTGCGACGTTGTCGCAGAGCACGAAACGCGCCGCCGATCATGTTGCCGAGGAACTCGATTTCGGACCTGGCTTGCGACCCCCAGCTGTGCGGCGGCTTACGCCCGATGACCAGTGTGCCGTCAGTCGAGTCATCGTCCTGGAAGTCCGCCCGCACCTCGACCAGATCGTCGTGCTGCTGTTGCAGGTCGCGGCGCCAGGCGCCGGCGAGTTGGGGCTCGGCGGCCTCGTCATCCGTCCAGTAGAGGGACACCCGATGGGCACTGTAATGTTCGCCAATGAGCCGCAGGACGTCTTCGAGGGCGCCGGGATCGGGGCGTCCACTGTCGCCGAGCAGGACGACCGAAATGTGGCCGGCGATCTGCAGGAATGCGTCCCTGTGAACCATATAGTCGCGGGGGGGTGTCACACGATAACTCCGTATTTCTCAATGCCTTGTAACACGTCGAGTGGACGACTGCCACGAATTGTCGCGGGTTTTCGCGATCACCCACGAAATCTGGTGGCATAGAGGGGCCGCGCATGTTAGCGTGAACGCGCATGCGACGGTTTTAAAAGGATTTTCTCTTCTTGGCACGCAACTTGCTCCTTAGAATCTTTCGGACAGATGCGTTGTAACCCTCGGGGGCGCACTGATCGTTCGAGAGGAGATTCGTGTCGACAATGACTGAGCTGGTCCTGAATACAACGATCCTGATCGCGGCGGCGGTCGTCCTGGTTGCGATCTGGCGAGTGCGACCCGCCACACTCATCCGGCGGCGCGAAGCCAGGAATCGCGCCGCCAGCGATGCGGACAAATCGGTCGATCGCAGCGATGAGCTGGCGGCCCGCTTCGTCGAACGCGGCGGCCATTCGCACCATGACTTGACCGCCCAACGACCGAGCGACCCTGCACCGACCGGTTGCGAACGCATACTTGTCGTCGAAGACAACGCATCAGTTCGTCGCGTTGCACGGGAACTCCTGAAGTCGCTCAATTATGAAGTGTTGGAGGCGGACAGCGGTCCGAGCGCGCTGGATCTGATGCGACGTGGTGAGGACTTTGACCTCTTGTTTACGGACCTCGTGATGCCTGGCGGCCTGACCGGCATAGAGCTTGCCGAATCGATGCGCAACGACCGGCCCGGCCTGAAGGTGCTGTTCACGTCGGGTTACGGCGGCACTGAAAATGGCCTGCAAACTCCCGCCAACGAAAGCGTACTGCACAAACCGTATCTGAAGGGCGCACTGGCCCGGACTGTCCGTAGAACGCTCGACCGATAACGGCACGCCTGCTGCGTTAGCGGTATGCTTTGGCCGATGGCAGATTTCTTTTCGACGAACGCGATTTTGCTGATCGCGACGCTTGGCGCCATTGTCGTCGTGTGCGCTCTCCTGCTGTCGTGGCTCATCGCACGCCGAGTGCGACAGCGTCGGGCCGTACGAATACTTCTCAACCTTGCCGATACCCAACGATGCTACGCGACCGGCGCGTTCGCTTCGCTGCTGGTGCATGACTTGAATAACCTGATACTCGTTCTGTCCCTGGAATCCGAGAGACTTGAGTCGGAGGCAACCGAGACGCCTGTGCTGCAGCAGCAGGCGACCATATTGCGGCAACTCGAGACGGAAGGCAGGGAAGTGGTCGAGCGTTGCAGGTCACATGCAACCCCGGTTGTGCCGGGTACGAGTGCTCTGGGCGAGGAGCTGCGAATTGCCGCCGACCTCGTGAGGGATACCGGCATTACGGGAGTCGAGCTCGCCGTGGCCAAGTCCGTACCGACGAACGCGCGGCTATCGCGGCCAGCTGCAGACGTTCACCTGCTGGTGTTGTCCCTGGTGCGTGCTGCGTTGGGCGACAGGATTGACGGTCGACGTCTGACACTGACCGTGTCAACAGGACGCGATGATTCGCTGCCTGGCAACGATAACAACGCTGACTGGATCAGCCTGTCGGCACTTGGCCGCAAGGCATTGCCGGGCGACGACCCTCGCGTTGTCGAACTGGTCCATGCAGCTCGACGCCTGGCCGGAGAAGTGGCCGTATCTGATGCATGTAGCACGCGACAGCGGTTCATCGTGAGTCTGCCTGTCGTCGAAGACCAGTATTGACCGGTTGAGCTGCAGCCGAGTGAACACACTGGCTGTGAAAGAAAAGTTCGTCCCTGAACGTGCGCACCCTCGGCTTGTCAGGGAACCGGGGGGGCTTGTCCCTTGCTGCGAAATATGACCGCCCGGGCCTGAACTCGGTATCGGGAAAAGTCTGAAAGCGTCCCTCCGATTGCCCGGTATCCGTGCAACGGATTTGTGGCATATTGGGTTCGTACGGGGGTTTGGCGGACTTCATGCGCACGCTGCTTGTAGATGATCACAACCTGGTTCGGGCCGGTATACGCCGCATGCTCGAAAGCATGTCGTCACAGGCAGAAGTGGTGGGCGAGGCCGCGAATGGCCGCGAGGCCCTGCGCCTGATTTTCGAACAAGACATCGAACTGCTGATGACCGACCTGACGATGCCGGATATGGACGGCATCA
>JAAUYD010268263.1_pt1 | contig 11277 bp, 7 predicted proteins | sample 7278101 | NCBI WGS metagenome assembly JAAUYD01 (sample SAMN14350128, study PRJNA611818) | marine sediment metagenome | isolation source: surface marine sediment (0.6m) | place: French Polynesia: Moorea | collected 2018-08
ATTTGGCTTTGGTAGCTTAGGTTTAACTACTGAAGATTTTCAAACATCAGACCAAATTATACAATTAGGTTATCCACCTAATCGAATAGATTTAATTACAACTCCAGATGGCATAGATTTTGAAACCTGTTATCAGGCAAAAATAGAGGTGATCATTGACAATATTCCTGTTAGTTTTATTGATTTAGATAATCTTAGAAAAAATAAACAAGCATCAGGAAGATTGCAGGATTTAGCTGATTTAGAAAATTTACAAGATTGAAAATTCGTGACCCTCTGGAAATAATTCTAGAGGGTTATCACCCCATGCCCGATCCAATTTTGCAGCTTTGCGAGTGTTCATCCTTTGTTGTAGAGGGGAAGCCCATCTACAATTGGATGGTTCGTAATTGCCATTTACATTGATGCGATCTATTGAATCCGATGGGTGACTTTTTGTGCCCATGTCCTGATAAAAATTTTCAAATGATTGCCAGGGATCGCAAACTTCAATCCCTCTCCCTCCATATCTGTGGTAATCTTTCCTTTTAGGGTTGCGGCAACGTTGGTGCATCATCCGCCAACTATAATACTCAGAGGTGTGTTTGAGCGACTGCTTACCCTGTTTGCCATTTTTGCAACCACAATGTAAATTGCAACCCTCCACTAGAGAGCAAACTGTAACTATTCTAATGGTTCCACAGTCACAGCGAACTTTGATAAAGCGATCGCGCCCATCCTTTTTTGTCCCTGATACCACATATTCGTAAATTGTCCAGGAGTAATGGCGATCGCCTATCTCCCAGGTTTTATATACTTTTCTCCGCATCGTGGCAGTTATCCTCAAAAACTGCTGACTCTTTATAGTACCCTATGGCATTTATGTCATAGGGTACTATTTTAAGTAACGATGGTATTATAGCAGTATACAAAGGAGGTAGCTTATGTCACTAGAAAATCTAATGATATCGCAAGAGATGGTGACGGATTATGAGTACAGAAATCCAGAAAGTGTATTTAGCAAAACGCTTGAAATAGATAGTAGTAGTGATGATGTGCTGGGGCATTTTGCAAGTTTAGTAGAGCTAGGCGATCTGGTAAATGCTTTGCAGGTCAAGAGTATAAATAGTGAAAGTATCTTGCAGGAAGCGGATCGCATATTTAACCTACAGTGCGGAAAGAATGAAGTAGTTAATATAGAGGGAGAAATAACGGTAAACGTTGTAGAAGTTGACAGCGATCGCTTAATTGCTCAAATCTTAAAGCTACAAGAGCAGGTGGAAGGATTGGGGCTGATAGAATTTGAAGAAACTGAGCCACTGGATGAGGAAACAAGCTTAGTTATGGACAAATTATTAAAAGATTTGTCAATGATAAGCCGAAGAAATCCGGTTGATTATCACTATGAATTTATAGAAATAGAAAGTGATAACAAAAAAAGAATATTGGCATTTGAAAAAATGATTGATAATACTCGTGAAGTGCTGTTACGGGTGTTAACAAAATCTAATAATCATAAATTCTGTCTGGCTTATGCAAAATTACAAAGAATTGCTGATGAAGCTTGTACATACAACGATAAAACTTTCAACGTTACTGACCAAGTAATGACAGTTAAGCAGGTAAATGGGGATTTTAACTTATTAGTTGATAACTTAGTGGGCTTGGTCGCAAGTGTCGATAGTTGGTATAACGAACACTATGGAGACAAACAAGTTAATGAAGAGAATCCAGCCCCAGAACCATTAAGTGATCGCCCTCCAATGGTTGCTTATTATAATTCTGACAGTCGAATTAAATACCCAATGGACAGGGCTTGTAACTTCCCTCATTATGGTTTTGATCGAGAATGGGGTCTTTATTCTGGTCATTTCTGGCATGAATTTGAGTGTTGGGCTAGATATAAAAAATATCCTTGTAATGCGGTTGCAACTTTTTTCGCTCCTACAGGAGATTCAGGAAATATTACTTATTATCAAAAATACAACTGGCGTTGGCAGGATGACGTGGTTGCACACGTATATAATGCTAGAGAACGGTACAAAATGGTGAATTATAACTTCAATATATTTGCCTTGCAATTCTCTACCGGGAAAAATGCATATATTGAAACCAGCGATCGCAGTAAAGATTTTAATCCTTATGGACTTAAGAATCAAATAGAATACTTTAGAGATAAAGGAGAGGCAAAAATTACATTTACAGGGTGTGATTTTCCTGGAGTTTGCTTAGTTCAGGCTCATAATCTCAAAAGAAACTTAGCTCTAAGTGATTGGGAAAAAACCAACGGCACGAAAAAGTTTACAGGCTTAATACTTAATGTTACTGATATTGAATTAATAGATGGTAATGCTGTGGTAACTGTTAGAGGGCTAAATACAGGTACATTTACCAAAGATATTACTAGCCTACATATTGCTTATCTGGGTTCACATCACTGCATATCTGATGCTTTCCCAGATGCAAAAGTTACTCTTTATTCTTCAGCTTTTGAGGAGCCTTTTATAGATGCAAATTACCCACTAGAAAAAGGTATTTTATCGGAACAAGAAAAAGATTTTAAGCTGATATTTCAAGATGTACCAGATACAGGCAAGGGCTATACATTCTTACAGGCACACGCAAACCCAGACGATATCGATCAACCTATTAGTGTAGGCATTGATGAAGTCATGCCAAATGGTATAAATTATCGTCTTTCAGACATAAAAAAATGGAAAAGATTTAAAAAGAAATTGCCTATTTCTGCTATTGGTTTTCAAATTGACGATTAATGGATTGAGTCACACTAATAACCCTATGACATAAATGCCATAGGGTTAACCGTTAAAAGGAGTATAAAAATGAACGAACAATTATCGCTAATTTATGAAATATTGGTGGATTTTGATAATAGAAATCCATCCACTTTGTTTTTCCCTGGCGATTTGCGAGAAAATGACGCAAAGCAAGCCGATGCTCTAGGACTGATAGCCAAAATATGGGATATCAACGACCATGTAGAGGCTATAAAGATGCCTAGTAGTACCTTGGATGCGATCGCTACGGAAGCCGAGAAAATAATGGGTTTAACCTGTAATTTTGACAGCAAAATATACGAAGTTACAGATAATATAATTATTGAAAAATTTGATGCTCAACCCACATTGTTAGGACAGCTTTTGGATGGGGTAGATAGTGCGATCGCCTCTCTAACGAAATTTACTTTTACTGATACAGAAATATCCCAAGCATTAAAAATGCAGGTGGATGAAGTGCTGGGGGAAGCGGATAAAGTAATTAAGCAAAATCCAGATGATTACGATTATACAGAGCGTAGAATAGAATCATCAAATGCAGAAAATATTATTAAATTTGATGGGGGACTGGATAGACTTTTAGAGTATGCCAAACTGCTTTTAATGAGAAAAGAGGATTGGTATATACATTTAATTGGGGTTAAGTTAACACGCATTCTTAAAGCTGAGTGCAAATATGAAAAAAATAAAATTACCATCACAGATGATAAATTAATCTGCAAAATTGTAGAGGGTGATTTCACTGCGATCGCTAACAAGCCCACGGACTTACTTAAAAAGCTGGTTGACTGGAAGGTTAAAGAGTACGGAGAGGAAGAAAGCGACCAGGAATTTAGAGAAGAGGCGGGAGGAGAAACAGGAGGAGAAACAGGAGGAGATAGCAATAAATTGGATTGTCGGGATTTCCCAGTAAATGCGATAGCTGTACACGGTAGACCTTCTCGAACTCCGGTTTTGAGTTATGCACAATTAGGCAGACCCATAAGCAGAATTTTAAGGCAAAACAATACTCGTACAACTAATATTGGTTCTGGCAACAATGGGGAAGTTTATGTTTTACATAGTAATCCCCAGGACGTACACGAAATATTTGTTTTACCTATGGGGTTTGAAAAAGCTCACATCCCTATAAGTTGGGGCGATCGCGTTGTTCATTGGAGTAACGGACGCAAGGAACACAGAGAAGAAATGATAAGTTTCTATACCCGGACTGGTGCGATCTCACATGGTAAAAAATCGCCTATCTATATAAATATGAGAATGCCCAACAAGGGTAAATTTTGTTTCTTCAAACAAGGATGGAATAATTACGGGATTACATTTGCACCTTGGGAATGGAGTAACCCATCAGAAAGCCATTGGCGATCCTATAACCCACTTCCTAATTCTTATGCTAGCGCAACTGCAACCCAGCAGGGAGAAGCGATCGCCGTTTTCTCAAATATTGAATTTCCGGGCGCGATATTTGTTATTCCCCGCTTGCCAGCAAGTTATATTAATCCTGTGACAAATTATATAAAGGCTGGACAACCACCCTATAACATTAGAAAAAATGGCTTTGTTGCTTATGCATCTACTTGTAAAATTGTCAAAATAAATGGCGCAACTCGCACAGAAGTAGCCATGAGAGGTTACGATTTAGGCAACTTTAGAAAGAAACTATTTGGTTTTAACTACATAGGTCTGTATTTAGGCAGCACAGAGCCGATAATGGAGGCGTTAAACTATGACCCCCAACTAAAACCCCGCGTTAGGCTTTATTCCGATATTAGTGGCAAGGAATTTTTATGTTGCTCCCACGATGAAGATCGAGAGATATTTAAGGTTGATTTCAGTAAATCTCAGCACCCCTACAACACAATTACCGCCAGCGATGTAAGCAAATATTCAGAATACGGGCAATTTGGGTTTACTTGCATTCAAGTACACCTACCCCCAGATAAACAGAACGTGTACCCACTAGTGGAACATGTTCTGACAAATGGTACTGGCGCAAGCTTCAGGCTTTGGGACGCACGTACAGGTCAAGAGTTAAAAGGACGCTTCCCTATTTCAGTCCTATCTGTCCAGCACCACTAACCCTATGGCATTTATGTCATAGGGTTAAATAACCATTGCGGAAAATGCAAAGCTTGTAGTCGTTGTGGGTGTGTTGCTTTTGCTACACCCACAATTAATGTCATCCATAAGCGTTTGAGCTTTCCAACAGTCGGGGATGCAAGAGGGGTCAGTATGTGTGCAATCCATAGTCTTTTGTATACGCAGAAGTCCAAGTATATATTCTTTCATGCCTTCTAAGGGCGAAATCCACTTAACGGAATCTGCTTCGATCATCCCAAGCTGGTATCGATCGCTCATTATAAGGCTGTATTGGGTGGTGTAGACAGCGAATGCCGCAGCCATAAAAGGGCGATATGTGACAGTGCCATCAGAGCATCTAGCCGCGCCTTTGTCGAGGAATGAGGTTAGTAAGGCATCCTGTGAGTCGTCGGTAATTTTAGCTTGTTGTTTAGCGATCGCTAACGCGCTGTTTAAGGCTGCGGCTAGGTCAGTGGGTGTAGTAGGTGTTGGGGTTATATCTGTCATGGCTATACATTAAAATCCGTAATTACTGCCCTGCTATCATTAATTTTAAGGGTTTGTATTGCAGTATGCACAATACTACCAACAAGGTATAAGGGTACAGATCCAGGTCTACTGGAAAAACCTACATCAATGGGGTTAGAGCCAGTACCCGCTCTAGCAGCCCAATGTTCTATGGTTACTCTTGTTGGTATTGGCTGGGAATCCCGCACACCAAGGGTAAACGCCGCAGTTGCTTCCGTGGCAGTTAATAATGTGTTTCCGTTAACTGCTCCATTGGCGGTTTGTGTCAGTATTCCATTAAAAACAGATCCTCCGTCATTGACATTTATTCTTAATTGATGTGCGTCTATCATTGCGCCAATCCCGGTCACGGTAATGAGATACTGACCTGGAGAATTTAAAATAATGCTACCGCCTTGAGTGGCGATCCAATCACTTTGTATACCTGTTGGTTTGGTGCTGACAACACCATTTATATTTCTTGGTCGCCATTCACCCGAAACTAATTGCTGTGGGGTGTTAGAGGTGAAGTTAGCAACAGCAACACGGGTAAAACTAACGCTAGGTATAGCGATTGTGGTTATATTGCCTCGATTGTCTGTAGCTAGTAGGCGTTCCAAGGGTAATTTGCCATTATCATCTAGCAACCCGGTTAAGGGTATAAGTAAGTCAAGTATTGACGGTTTGCTAGGGTCGTTTTTATCAATCCCCAATTTTTGCAATAAAAGCTCTGTGCGGTCTACTAATGCTTGTAATTGTTTCCCTGGCGATGTGTTTGGGTTCTTTGTCCCGAAAGCCTTTTCATCATCTTCTATGTGGGGGACATCGGGAAACTTCGTACCATCTGAGCTAAAGGTCATAAGTCTGCAATGCTGTGGTAGTGGTGGTTTCCATCATAAGCTGATTGCTCGTCATAAATTAAGAATTGCTTTAATGGGGGCAATTCCCCCAGTACCTCAAAATCAACGCAAATCTCACCAACGGAATTTAAGGTGATTTTATTAAAACACACCTGCAATGCAGGATATTTGGATGCGATCGCGGACTCTATCACATTTCTGATAGTTTTTCCTATATCCGCGCCGCGATCCACATTCATATCAATTTGTTGCTTAATTTTTGGATCAAGCAACAAATTATTAATCTCTGCTTTAATGGTTTCTAAATCATCCATTAAACCTTAACAATTCTTAATCGTTTAAAAACATTTATTGTTCCTGGTGGGGCTTCGTCAAATCCATTTATTCCTAGTGCCCATATCACATTAATTAGCTCAGGTTGACTAACAGTTAACCCTATGTTGTTACCTCTGGAGAAACAAGTTTCAAAAGATACATTAATTTCATCTTTACCCTCAAAGAAATCTTCTGTAATCATGCTATGGAAGGAGGAAGCAGAATTATTAGCATCTGCCCAATTTAATTGTTCATCACTAAATGAATTAAATCCCCTAGGTGATACGCTTTGCTGTATTATCGCGTTGGATGTTCTAGTAGCAAAAACATTAGATCCATAAATTGCGCTAGTGTGCCTAGCGAAATCATCCTCACCGCTAGAACCTGGTGTTAAGTCATTAGTGTTTACCTTTGATAATCTACATTGTCCTGTGCGAGCATAAATTAAATTGATGACCCCATCTATCATATAATTTCCTTTCTTTAAGCCAAAAAACAAAGGATAATTGTTATTCCATTGACCACCTGCCGTTGGTGTTGTTTCTTGGGGTGTCGATCCTGTTCCTTCAAAATTATAAAATTTGGTAATTATCTCCTCACCCCATGTTTGCACATAGTTCCAAGCCGAAGCGCGGAACAACCCACTTTGACTTTCATCTGAGGGCGAAATATCCCCGGATGGTGAGCTAACATCATCCCTAGCCTTGCGTTCCTCAAGGACAACAATAGATTTAATTGCTGGTTGTGGTTCTGTTGGCGTTGGTGTCGTGTCACTTCCACTACCAACCACATCAGCGATCGCCCTCCATGTTGCTCTACCTGCATCATCCGTTGTTAAAACTGAATCTGTGGGCAATTCCATCAATCCCTGTTGTGGGGTTACTCTACCATCTACCCTAGAATTAGCTAGTAATTGTAGAACTGACGCAGCAAGTCTTGGGTCCGCCTGTTTTTCCTCATCTGTCCGTGTATCGTTTGGATCATAGATAATCTTCAACGCTTCCATTAAAGTTTCTAAGTGTTCTCGTAAATAGTCAGTACGAGACACCAACAACCTCAACACCTCTCCGTTAAGCGTTGCTGCATCTAATTTTGTTTCTCCGTCTACCAACCGCTTGATTTCTGACCATTTCGACTCAGGAGTGAAAACCATTTTAATTCCTTTGTAAATACTTGATTACGTCAATGATGAATACCGCTAACCCTATGACATAAATGCCATAGGGTTAGTTAAAGTTAGGCAATTTTAATGATCGCCAATTTACTAAATTCTGGGGTGCTATCAAAATTGTCTCGCGCTCCCAGTGTAGAAACTTTTACTAGGTCTACACCTCCAGCCGATCCGGGATCTGATGCTTCGGTAGCGATCGCCTCTAACCTGAAAGCTGCGGGTGTTTTAATTTCGACCATGCCATAGACTTGCAAGGTTGCACTATCATCCCTTTCTGTAGATGCGTGAGTAGAACCCATGATAATTTGTTGTTCGGTGTCACCCGTAGGTATAACCCTAAATCTGGCTTGGGAACTCCTAGCGCGTCTAATTGTGGTGTAGCCCATGATGATGTATTTGCCCTCTTTAAGCATTGGGGAGGATACATTATTGGCATCAACCAGAATGTCATCACTAGATTGTGTTGCCGTATCAAATGCGCGTTGTGTCCACCTGTTATTAATTACAAATGGGACACCGTTGCTAGGTGCATTAGCATCAAGGCGGTGGCTACCATCTCCTGTGTCTGAAAGTAACGCAATACTGGTATGTACTGGGATATTAAGCCCAGTCATATCTTGATTGAGTTTGTCGATTGCTGTTTGATTATCAGCTACAGTTTTAACTAGTCCGTTCTCAGAACTTCCAACAGTGGTTTCTAAAGTATTAACTTTCTGTGTAATCTCGCCTAAGTTTTCGCTGGTAGGTACACTGTCAACCTTTTGCTCTAGCTCTGATATTGTCCTGGTGTTGGCATTTACCATACCCATTAACCCGGTGTTGTTGGTTCCTACAGAACCCTCCAAACTAGCAACTTTCTGAGAAAGATTAAGTAAATCGTCTTCCTGAATACCTTTAACCTGACCTTCCAAGGAATCTACTTTAGTATTCAATGCTGTTAAATTCTCAGAAGTTGGGACATTTGCGGTTGCTTGTTCTAACGCTTCCACGCGATCGCTGATTGGGGTGTCATTGGTACGCGATCCAATATTGCGTTCTAAATCTGCAATTCTCTTGAATGCGTTCTCGTCAGTGCGACTGTCACCAACTCCCAAGTTATCCTCTAACGCTTGAACGCGGGTAGTAAGATTCTCGTCTTCACTATTACCAGTACCAAGCATTGATTCTAGTTCCTTGATTCTAGTCTCATGCGCTCCGGATGATTCAACACCTGGGACATTTGATGTAGGCTTGTCTTTCACAAAACCATCTAAATCAGCAACAGATTTATCAACTTTAGCAATCCAATCCCTTACAGATGTACGTGCTTGTTCTGTTCCTGCGGCTGGATCGCCATTAACCGTTTTTTCTAAGGTTGCCACACGTCCATCAAGGCTTTGAGTACCTACACCACCATTAACACTTGTTTCTAATTGGGTAACACGGTCATTAATACTGGTTCCGCTTGATGTATTGCCAACAGCCCTTTCTAGTGCTGCAACTTTATCATTTATTTCGGTTATATTTGCGCTATTTGGGGTACTGTTGGTTTTCTCTTCCACCCCAGCCATGCGATCGCTCAAGCCCGATATCTGCGTTGTGTGGGTTCCATCTTGGGTTTGCAGGTTAGTGATAGAGTTACCCATGCTATTCACAGAACCTTCTAGGTTAGTAACCCGTGTTGTGAGGTTATTGATATCACCCATTAAATCACTACTACCTTGATTTTTGGATTGCTCAAGGCTCTGGGTTTTGGTGTCTAGGGTTTGTATATCCCTCTTGTTTGTGTCAGCCTGGGTTCTAACTGTAGTTAAATCATTGGTCAAATTGCCAGTAGTAGATTTCAAGGATGTGATATCACTTTGAATTGTGGTTATAGTCGCGCTACTGGGGGATTGAGCAACTTGTGATTTTAATGTTTCAATATCAGTCCTTAAGGTGCGATCGGTATTGGATAATCCTGTTACCGTTGTATCAAGGGTGTTAAGTTGTGTCCCTTGAGTGTTTACAGTCTGCTCTAGGTTACGTAAATCGCTAGAAAGTGTGGTTACTTGTCCTTGTAAACTAGAGTTAGCAGCATCATTGTTGATTTTTTGTATCTCCCCGTCAACTAATCTTTCACAATGTTCTTTCGCCTCTGCTACTACTGTGGGGGTGATATCGTCCTTTATCGTGTCCCTTAACTCATTCCTTAAATTAGTTTGTAAAGATGGTTGCATTAGTGGGACTAAATCAACCTTCATGGTATTGGTTAGACTGGTTTTTAGATCGCTTTCTATTGTGGGCATCATTGAGTTAATAGCCCTGGTGACAGAATTATCAATACTTCTTTGCAAATGATGATTGATAATTCTGTTAACTTCTCTTTGCACCAACCCAGGTAAAATCCTATCTAACTCGGCTTGTGTAGCATTAGGAACCTGACGGGCAATTTCCTCCATGACATCCCGCATCATCGGGGCATAGAGGATATCTTTAACCTCTGGTGCAACCAATTCAGGTAAGTCGCGGGTTAACTCTGGTATAACCGATTTACGAACGCTGTCAATAAAGCTTGCACTTCCTGCGATCGCATTCCCTACTGAAGTATGAAAACTTGCATTACTACTCAAAGCTCCTCTTGTACTTTCCTGCAAAGAATTAAGGAAAGTAGTGTTACCCATCAAAGCATCTTGAGTTTTACCACTAGAAGCATTGATAAAGCCTTGGTCATTGACTAGCAGGTTAGATATGGTAGTGCTAAATGATGTACTGTTACCCAATCTATCAGCTACATTATCAGAAATTTCCCGATTAAATTGGGGGTCGTTTTCTAGTTTCCCTTCTACCTGGGCAGTGATATCACTTCTGAAGGTTGTATCATTCCTTAGTCTTTCTGCAACATCTGGGCTAATATCCCGTGCGATCGCTGTTTGAAAATTATTATCTTTGGTTAAATCATCCGATGCACTCCGAGCAACATTACTTATAAACTGGGTGTTATTTTCGAGGCTATCACCTGCTTTCGTAGCTATAGAATTTGTAAATCCTATGTCACTACTTAGTTGTGTTGCTACGTCATTTTTGACACCGCCAGCGATCGCACTTTTAAAACTTTCGTCACCCACTAAATAGGTGGTAGAGGATTTGGCAACACTGTTAACAAAACTGTTGTCATCCTCCAAATCCCTGGCAACTGCATCAGATATATTACCTGTAAAAGTTGCACTGTCCTGTAAAGCTTGACTAGTGGATTGGGTTATTTTGCTTTGAAAAGCCCCGCTATTTAGTTCTTTGTTTACTTCTGTGCTTACTTTGTCTGGTAATTGGTTATTTACCTCATTAGTCACCATCCCAGGTAATTGGCTGTTTACTCTGATGGTTATCTGACCTGGTATATCAGCATTAGTGACGGCTGTATTTACCTTGCCATCTATATTTTCATTAGCTACCGCCGTCCTCACTTTTCCATCAATATCAGCATTGCTAACGGCTGTATTTACCTTACCCTGTATATTTTCGTTACCTACCGCCGTCTTCACTTTTCCATCAATATCAGCATTGCTGACGGCTGTGTCTATCTTGCCATCTATATTTTCAGCCACTACAG
>JAAUYD010076621.1_pt1 | contig 11276 bp, 13 predicted proteins | sample 7278101 | NCBI WGS metagenome assembly JAAUYD01 (sample SAMN14350128, study PRJNA611818) | marine sediment metagenome | isolation source: surface marine sediment (0.6m) | place: French Polynesia: Moorea | collected 2018-08
ATAATAGCTTTGTTGGAGAGTACCAGTTTATCTAGCTTGTAATGTAATGTCTTTAATGTCTTGCTCCTTTTTATCATCGAGTGGAATGTGAGCAATTTCTTTTCCGGAAAAATCAATTTTATTTAGCGTAACTCGACGCACTCGACGGTTATGCTGAGTATGGAAATAAAGCACCTTCTGCGTAAGATCCCATCCGGTTGTCCATATTGTAGCGCTTCGCATCCCTTTCAGATTAGTCTCCTCACTATCCGAACCTTCTGCAGCCCCAAGAGGCACATTGAAGTTGTCAAGAATTCGGAAAAGCTCATAAATCGCTTCGTCCGATTTCTCCAATGGTCGGGCAGTCTGGGACCAGGCTACGGCACGAATAAAACGAGATGGGGGCGTAAAATCACCCGGAAGACCAATCATACCACTTCCACCTCCGAGAGGAGCAAAATCGAGATTTTCGATTTTTTTTGTGGGAATTGCTACTGCCGAGAGATTTATATAATTACGCAGATTGGTCATATGCCAGTCATAGCTGGGGGAATTAGTGATAACGCCCAACGGATTGTCAAAGATTCTTAGCTTGCTATCCAGGTACTCAATGACAATCGACTTACCGGAAGACTCTGTCACCATCCAATGCCCCTGTACCGGGATTCCTATTGTCTCTTCCACTACTGGCACAACCCTCACACTTTCCATACCGCTTCTGACCTCATCTATCGTGGCAAACTGTGTAAGAATAAATGAGACAATATCTACGGCTGTGATCGAATTATTTGCCTGATTCTTATCGTACTCCATATAGCTGGCAAAACCGGGGTGATAAAAAAGCCCCGTTGCCAACCCTTTTTCATTCATACCATCAGCAAGCAGGTCTTTTCCCAGCAGATCGAGGCCGACAACGCCATACTTCGATTTCCACTTCTTACCATTGTGACCATCAGGGGTGAGACCGGTAAATTCATATCCACGAGGAATAATTGCAACTCTGGAATTAAGGTCAAACGTTCCCCACTCCATAGTTCGTCCATAGACTGCTGATCCATCTTTTGCCGACAATCTGATACCAGTACAGGCATGCATTATCGCTATCTGGGAGTTGAACAGCAGCAGAGATCCTACCATTGCACCCAATAGCATTCTAACTTTCATCCTATAATCTCCTTTTTGATTAAATAGTATAGCTGACCATTAATTTTTAGATCAAATTGGCCTTGAAATTTAGTAATTGAGTTGCTTTTGGGGAAACTCGCTCAACATACAGACTTATTGAGAGTATCGGAACATCGTCCAAATCTACGATATTCAATATCTGTACAAGATTGGGCTTGAAGGCTTTGTTTATTGCCCTCTTTTCTCGTGGTTAGTTCTTATTATCCGTACTTTTGTGCTCCAATTCAATCACGCTTTCCATGCCGCTAATGCTAGGCATGCCCACCCAGCTATAAAGGCCAATCCGCCAAAAGGCGTAATCATGCCGAGCCACTTTTCATCAGTCATACTCAGCATGTAAAGACTGCCAGAAAAAATAACTGTGCCAACAACAAACATCCACCCACCAATCGTTACAAGCTTGGAGGGCCAATTAGCCTGCGACCAAGCTGCTGCAATCAGCGCGAAAGCATGATACATTTGATATCGTACGCCCACCTCAAAGATCGACAGCATTTCAGGATCCAATCGACCTTTTAAACCATGTGCGCCGAACGCACCAGCCCCAACGCCAACCAAAGCGGATAGTGCACCAAATACAAAGAAGAGCCGTTCCATTGTTTACTCTTTCATTTTAGATAAAAGTTCGCAAAAGCTAAAACCAAAAAATTAGATAGATTCAGAAACAACCAACTATCAAATTCACCGATAATATTTCTGATAGTTTTTGGATACACGAAACAAAATGGGCAATCAACCATGAATTCAAAATCGGCCAATTCAAGCATCATCGGTGTATCCCGCCTCTCCGAAGGGTTTCGCTACATAATACATAAACTAATCCTCAATAACGATAGGGTCAAAATGTTAAAATTGACTGAACAAATCTAAAATCCCCGGCCATTGTGGGTTTGCCCTGGCTAATCTGCAAAAAGGCTCATAAAAATCTTGACTATAAATTTTCGTAATATAAAAGTTTGATAAGTCACTTATTGTTTAGTGAACCGGTTTCGTTCTGAAGGGAAATATCCATTCGTCAAAGTGGCAACCTGAAGTTTGGAACCATGATTTTTTTTGAGGAGGATGTCACGATGGCTAATGGAATTGTCAAATGGTTTGATGAGAAGAAAGGCTATGGCTTCATTGAACAAGAAGATGGCCCGGATGTGTTTGTCCATCATTCAGGAATCAATGCAGTTGGTTTCAAGACCCTAAATGAAGGTGAGCGGATTAGTTTCGATATTGAGCAGGGCGCAAAAGGTCCTGCTGCAGTAAATGTCACTGTGATTTAAGCCTGCTGTTTCTGGATTAAACAAAAGGGTATTCCAGCGATTTCAACGGAATACCTTTTTGATTTGTATAACTGGTTAAAGAGAGAAAAGTTAAATTTAATAGTGTTGAGGTTTTGGATGTTCAGGGTGATCAGGTTGACGGACAATCTAAGGAGATCTCATGGATTGGAGTATATAGTTAAAATGGTTGGTGAGGTGACGCCACACACATGTCGGCGCTCCTGATAACAGGATTAAAGGCTCTTTATAAAGAGCATGTCCTAACGCCCCGGGGCAAAGACATGATCCCGAAACTTGGACCCGTGGTCGCCTCCTCACCAAATAGAAAACTAACATATCTCTATTACTACCGCAATGAAATTTTTGAACTGGTAAGGACCCGCGATCTCGAGCAGTCGGGACACTGGATGATCGCTACACAACTTGTTTTTTAAACGAATTATCGGCCGTTCAAATACAGGAGACCAGCTTGGCCTTTACTACATCAGATCCTCCTATCGGACCCAGCCAAACAGGTTATGATCGCCTGGGGCCAGCCGCCTTTTCGATAATAATCATATCCTGTCTGTTTTATTGTAATTTTTTGGCCAGAATTGTTTTGGGACCATTGCTTTTGGATATTGAAGCAGACCTCAAACTTTCCCATGCCCAGGCATCCAGACTGTTTCTGATGGTGGCCGGTGGCTATTCGGTCTCGCTTTTGTGCTCCGGTTTCATCTCCGCCCACATTATCCACCGCCGCATGGTAACTATTGCAGGCTTAGCAGCAGGTGTTGCCTTGATCTGGCTGTCTTTGACAAAGGCTGTGCTGGGGGTGCAGGCCGGCATGGTTTTCCTGGGCCTGGCTGCAGGTCTTTATCTTCCTTCTGCCATGCCCTGCCTGACTTCTTTGGTTATTCAACCCCTCTGGGGCCGGGTCATGGGTCTGCATGAGCTGGCGCCCAACCTGGGCTTTATAACCGCACCGCTTTTGGCTCATTGGATAGCGCCTTTGTTGGGCTGGCGCGGGCTTTTGGGAACAGTAGGGCTGGCGAGCATCATTATCAGCATGGTGCATTACTGGGGCGGCAAAGGAGGAGATTATCACGGCTCGGCTCCCAGCCCCCATCGTATCGTGAGCCTGCTCAAACAAACCAACATATTGCTGATTATGGGCCTACAGATCATTGCGGTTTCATCTCAGTTCGGCATCTATTCCCTGGCGCCCGCCTTTTTGATGGATGAACACCAAATGGAGCCCCTGGTGGCCCAATCACTGCTTTCGATCGCTCGCCTGGCGCCCTTGGGGACCACTTTACTGGCGGGCTGGCTGATAGACCGCTGGGGATTGAAAAAATCTGTCAGCATATTTTGTGCTGTTGGTGGCACCTTCACTATTATCCTGGGTTTGGGCCCTACATCCTGGCAATATGTCCTGGTGTTTCTGCAGCCTTTGGCCCCGGCGTGTTTGTTTCCAGCTTGCTTTGTGCTAATGAGCAAAGCAGTGACTCCTGATCTCCGAAACATCAGCGTTGGGCTGGTGGTGCCAGTAGGTTTTTTTATTGGTGCCGGCCTGGCTCCAGCCGTTCTGGGTTACCTCGGAGACCATGGTGCTTTTGGTCTGGGCTTTGCCGGAGTAGGGGCGTTCTCCTTTTTGGGTGTTTTCTTAGCCCACTCCTTAAAATTTGATTCGTGAAAAAAGGCGCCAGAATTGCGGCTTGCCTAAAATTCTATCTGGAACGTCCAATTCGCAGTGTGTGGATAACACTTTCAAATCCACCAAAAAATTGAATCACGACATCTTAGATTCATTGAACCTATCTCCAAAAAAATAAATAATTTTAAGATATTACCCTTTCAGTGACCTTCAGATTCGAAATCAGCGCTTGACTCCCCAATTCATGTGTGAGAATGAAAAGATTGAATTTGAAGGGAATCATTCTAATGACGAATACTGCCAAAGAGTCATTCTTAAATCCAAACCTAAAGGAGGTGAGAAAAAAACTCAACTTATAAACTATGCAAATGGTCAACTAAGCCGATTTTAACCCAGTTAATGAAAGGAGGCTAAATCGATGAAAAGGAAAATGTACATATATATTGCGATGATTGGCATTTTATCAATTGTACTGGCAAACACAGGATCTTTGGCCGCCAATCGTGATTTTAACAAGGCCGACACCATCCGTTTTGGCTCTCTGGGACCGGTCCAACTAGTTCCGGGTATCGGTATTCACAATGCCGCAAAAATGGCAATCGAGGAGATCAATGCAGCAGGCGGCATTCATGGGAAGAAAATTGAACTTTTCATCGGTGATACGGAGGGAAAGCCCGAAAAAGGCATCAACGCCCTGAAGAAACTGGTTCTGGAGGACAAGGTCGACGTTTTGTTCGGCTGCTACTCTAGTGGTGTTGCTCTCGCCCTTCAGCCTTACCTTCCCCGATATAAAACCGTATATGTCGCCACGGGAACCGCATCAATCGCTTTGACAAATAACGTAAAGAAGGACTACAAAAAATATAAATACTTTTTCCGAAACATGATCAATTCGGATATTCGTCAGCAGCAGTGGGCTACTAAATTTCTGAAAGAATTCGTCAATTCAAAACTGGGTTTCACCAAATTCGCTATACTGGCAGAGAATACCAAGTGGGTTCAGGAATACGGCCCCAATCTAAAAAAAGACCTTGAAAATGCCGGATTTGATGTGGTTGTCTATGAAATGTTCGACATTGATATCAAAGACTTCTCTCCAACGTTCGTCAAGATAAAATCTGCTGGTGCCCAGTGGATTGCCCAAATCGTCAGCCACGCGGCTAGCATTCCGTTGACCAAGTCCTGGCAGGACACTAAGCCAGCACCTATGGGACTGTGTAACGTGGCAAGCATGGACTCCAAATTTTGGGAGATGACCGGTGGTAAATGCGAGGGGGAGATCACCTACAACTTCATTGCCAGAGCCCCGTTAACTGATAAAACCATCCCCATGTGGGACAAGTATGTCAGCCAGTTCGGTACCAACCCGGTATATACCACCGGCTTTACCTACGATACGGTATACATGCTGAGCGAAGTGATCAAAGCGAAAAAGTCACTAAAATCCGAAGATATTATTGAGGGCCTTGAGAACATTTCATATAAAGGTGTCCTCCATCCCGAAATTGGTTTCGATAAGGAAAGCCACGACCTTCTTGAAGGCCGTTATGTCATGCCGATGGTCCAATGGCAGGCCGGCGGCAAGCAAGTAGTAATCTGGCCGGACAGCTTCAAGACCGGTGAATATGTTCCACCTGCCTGGTAAATCAAAGGGATTTTAACATCCAAAGACGTTAGAAAGCACTTCCAACCCCGTTTCGCTATTTGTAGAAGTGAAACGGGGGTTTGCTATCATCCCAGACAAAAACCACCATTTTTCAAATTTCACGATCCACATAGGACAACACTATGGATACAATAATTAACATTCTTGTTTTGGGAGCGATCTGGGGTTCACTCTACAGTCTGATCGCCGTTGGTTTTACTCTCATTTTTGGAGTCGCCGGAATCATCAATCTATCCCATGGGGCATTTTATATGCTGGGGGCATACTTGGCATATACCTTTATGACATTGCTAAAAATAAATGTTCCGCTGGCAGCCCTAATGGCGGTGGCAGGCACCGCTGTCATCGGCATGCTCATCGATCGTTTCGGTATCCGCCCTATGCGGGAACGACATGTATACGTACTCATTATAACTTTGGCGTTTGCCTGGTTTTTCCAGGAACTCATGTACGCCTTTTACGGTCCCCACGGCAAACATGTTAAAAGTTTTATTGACGGTAGCATGACCCTGGGGAATGTTCCGGTTAGTTATCAGAAGGCATTAACCTTTATCGTGTCCGGAGCTTTGGTAACGTTGCTGTGGTTTTTCATTAAAAAAACTCGGACCGGCAAGTCGATCTCCGCCGTAGCACAAAACCGGGAAGCAGCCATTTATGTGGGCATTCAGCCTGAACGCATCTATCTCATTACAATGGGTATATCAGCCGCCTTGGCGGCTGTAGCGGGTGTATTTATCGCTCCGATTCTGGAAGCCGTACCCACTATGTGGGTTTTCCCGCTGTTTAAAGGATTCGCTGTTGTCATCATCGGGGGGCTTGGAAGCATCGAGGGCGCCATTATTGCCGGCATGCTCCTGGGTTATTCCGAAACCCTTGTCAGCGTGCTGATTTCCGCCAACTATCCAGATATGGTGTATCTGCTGGCAATTATTCTTGTTCTTGTTTTTCGACCAAAAGGTCTGTTGGGTAAGCGAGCTCACTAACGGGGCAATGACAGCCTGGGAAATAAATATCAATAGAAAATAATCTTTCATCCTTTGAGAATTTCCTATTGTCGTTGAGCTATATTTTGGTCACTCGGGTATCGGTTGTAATATCACCCACCTAATTGTATGGACTTGGGAGTCTACGATGAACCCAGAGGAATTGTACGGATTGAAGGTTTTTTATCGGAGATTAATAGGGTTGTCCATTTTCAGTCTCTTGATTTTACTTGTGCCAATAGTTGTTCGAGACCCCTACCATCTAGAGCTATTGTTTTTATGCCACTATTACGTGATATTGGCTTGCAGCTGGGACCTTCTCACGGGATTTACCGGCAATGTAAACTTCGGGCATGCCTTTTTTATCGGCGGAGCTGGATTCGCCGGTGCTTTGCTTAATTTGCATCTGGGATGGGGTTACTGGTTGACCATGCCTGCCGGTGGCATAGTAGCAGCTCTGTGCGGTCTGGTCGTCGGCTCATTCACCCTGCGACTGCGTGGTCCTTATTTTGCCTCGGTAACATTTTGTTTTGCCATGCTGCTTTATAAATGGATTATGATCCGTTACGATATTTTCGGCGGTGAAGAAGGACTCGCGGGAATTGACTGGCTGATGGAAACCTCTGAAGGAAATTATTATTTTTCTGCGATCTTTATGCTGATGGTCATATTTTTTCTGTTTTTCTTCTCGAAATCTTCATTCGGCCTGATCCTCCGGTCTATTGGAGAAAACGAAACGGCCAGCGAGGGCTCCGGCATTAACACGACCTACTACAAGATCGTTGCCTTCATGATCAGTGCGGGCATTGCTGGGATGGCCGGGGCTATGTACGGTCACAGTCAGATGCATGTAGGACCGGAGATGGCCCATGATGCCCTGTCTGGACTGATAATCGTGATGGCGGTCGTTGGTGGAATGGGAAGCATCATCGGTCCCATCTTCGGGGCCTATCTTTTAACCCTCGCCAACGAGTCTTTGCGTTTTATGGGAGAATTTCGCTTGTTGATATACAGCAGTGCGGTGGTGCTGGTGATCCTGTTTGCTCCGAAAGGACTGCTAGACCTTATCACACGTGGCTTCCGTAACATTCTTGGCCATGAGAGATAGTAAGTAACAGTGTCAAGGTGCTACAGATGCAAGTGGAACGGTAAATCAGTACGCTACAACATTGGAATAGAGTCAAATTCACAATGAAACGGAGACAGTGAACTGATGGAAGATATTCTGAAGATTAAGAATCTAAGCAAGGCTTTCGGTGGCCTGCAAGCGGTATCAAATTTTAGCCTGACTGTCGGTCAGGGCGATATGATTGGAGTCATCGGTCCCAACGGTGCTGGAAAGACTACGATTTTCAATCTTATCACTGGTTTCATTCGCCCCGATTCTGGAGAAGTCTGGTTGAAAGACGAAAATATTACCCACCTCAAACCTTACCAAATCGTCAACCGGGGTATGTCCCGGACATTTCAATTGGTTGACTTATTCAAGGAAATGAAGGTGTTGGAAAACGTAATGATTCCCTGCTTTTCGCACCGCGCAAAAAACCACCGACACAAGGAGAGAAAGCCTTGGAAGGTCGCGATGGAATTTCTCGAAGAAATGGGCTTAGGAAACCGATTTAACGAAAGTGTAAAGAACTTAGCTTTCGGTGAATTACGCTTACTAGATATTGCTCGTGCCATGGCCACGGAACCTGAACTTCTTCTACTGGACGAACCCTTTTCGGGTCTCGATGTCGACGATGCAGAAACGCTGGCCGCTAGTATCAGGCGTATGCACGAAAGAGGCCAGACTATGGTAATAATCGAACACCGGCTTAAGGATCTGCTGAGACTCGTTCAAAGCGTAGTGGCACTCGTTTTTGGAGAAAAAATCGCTCAAGGAACCCCCGACGAAATAATGGGCAATGAGAAGGTCATAAAGGCCTATTTGGGAGAAAGGAGATCGTAAGTTGTATTTGCTGGAGGTGAAAGATATTCGGGTATTATACGGCAAGGCGGTTGCCCTAAACGGCTTGAGTATATGCTTGAGTCCTAATGAAATAGTCGGGGTTGTTGGCCCTAATGGTGCCGGCAAGACGACCCTGCTGCGGGCAATCTCCGGTGTGGTGCCGATCGAAGGAGAAATTCTATACGAAAGTGACAGACTCGATAAGTTGCCCCCACACGAGATCGTCGGAAAGGGAATAATTCATTGTCCTGAACGACGACAGATTTTTGTCGAATTCACCGTTGAAGAGAATCTGGAGATGGGTGCTTTTTTGCGCAAGGACAGGCAGGTCCAAAATGACTTTGATCGCGTCTACAGCCTGTTTCCCGTCCTGAGCGAACGTCGCGGTCAGGTGGCCGGCACCCTCAGCGGTGGCGAGCAACAAATGCTGGCCATTGGCCGTTCGCTGATGAGCAGACCCAAGTTGCTGATGATGGATGAGCCTTCCATCGGATTGTCACCTCTGGTAAAAGACCAGCTCGCCGACAGTATCGTTGATATATGGAAATCGGGCATCACAGTGCTCATCGTCGAACAGGACGCCAGTTTGACATTGGAGCTTACCCAAAGAGTGTATATCATGGAGCATGGTAAAGTCGGACTTGAGGGTAAAAGTGATGAATTAATGGACAATGAAGAGGTTAAACGGGTTTACTTTCAGTTGGGATGATCTGATTTATACGTTGACTCCGAAGTCTGTCTTGTCATGGATATTCTACAATCTAAGGGTTGTGGGTTTCCCTTGGCTAATCCACAAAAAATGCCAATGATGGGTTCCGTGCCTGCTCCCATAATTATAGAACGTACCAAAATTACTATATATTCCATCTGCTAATTTTTTAATTTTACTTATTCTGAAGCGAGATTCAAGAAAAATAATGCACCGACCTTAATCTCGATTTTAAATAAAAAAAGACCGGAAAGACATCTTAAACTATCATTCCGGTCATTGTTTAAACCCAATTTGTAATTATCCGATTGTACTAAGTTACAATCAGCTAATGTATACGTTTATCTTCGACATGCCTTTCCCTTCCAAAAAAGGAGAAGAAAAATGGTGATACCTATTTAATTTCCTCGCAGAACGCATGAACATATTAAGGAAATTTTTGAAAATGCGGGAGTTTGGGCGAACTTTAACACGCTATTTATTCGCTTGAGATGTCCAGGTAAAGTTTTTACTTATCCTTGGATTTGTATTTTTTGAGTAGGTCTCGTAACGCTTCTTCAATTAGATCATTATGTCGCTTTTCTAACTGTGCGGCCAGTATCTTGATTTCCTTTAGAAGATCAGCGTCCAAGGTTGTGTTATACATCTTTCTTTTGCCCATATTGTACCTCTCCTACTATAGAAGTATCGGTATCTATACGATTATCTTTAGGAAAATATCGAGCGGATCACAATAAATTGTCCATAGGCTAAGTCGGTGAAGGCATATTTGGTTAAGCAATATGGCCGTATCGGCTTGAATTTTGTGCGTGTATTTACAGGCGGATTTTAAAGTGGGACAATAGAGCGGTGATGGGTTTAACCATTATTTTACTACAAATGTTAGAAAGGGCTTAGCGTCCCACAAGCCCACCACAGGGGGAGGAGAAAAAACCTTGTCCTATGACGCAATATGTTCAATCAAGATTTCAAAAGATCGAAAGCTGAGCAATTACACAGTGAAACAGCCGGTCTTGGAGAGCTCTTCTGGTGCGACAACATTTCCTCCAGGTCATTTCTATACCTGCAAATGGCAGTATGCCGAGTCAAATTTAAATTCATAGAAAGGGACGGAATGCTGGGCGTTATAGAAATTATTACAGCCGTTATCGGATTATTCCTTCTGGTCTCTATTGTATTATTTATATTTTCGATTATCCATAAGTGGCACACAATATACATCATTTTTTGGGGATTTGTGGTTTTTCTATGTTCTCATCTATTATTATTTTGGTTAGTGGTTATTGTTGAAACCACCAAGTTACCTTCCTTGTTAAATTCATATACTCTTGTTGTTCTGGGTTTGTTGGATAAATTAGTTGATTTGTCGGGAATTTTTTAATCAAACTTTAGGCATAGTCATAACTTAAAAAAAAAGATATCTTGCGACCGACGGTGATCTGAACGTCATCACAGAGACAGGAGGAAGATTCATGTTAGGGTAACAACAGGATTATGCTCATCAGTTACCACTTCTATTAGTTTTCGATTAACCAGATCAACGACTAAAATCATATTTTCAAGTAATAGGAATTAAACTGCATAGGGAAGGACAAGCAACAGGCTGTTAGTCTTTACCGAAGAGAAACCGGAGCGAAGCAGGCTTAAGGTGGCCGGAGGTAAGGTTTTTGGAAGAATAAAAAAGGCATGACCGGCGATAGTCTGCCATAAATAACAAGGCTTCTGGAAATGCCGTTGTTTTCCCTGGTACCGTCGTCCTTGAATAAGTTTGAACAGTCCAGTTGGGATAAATTTTCCATTATCGCACTACGGTATAATTCTCCGTTCTAATTTGGTATCCCAAATGATGCAGCTTCATATAATCGTCCTCGGCAACGGCGGCTCTCATCTGAGATA
>JAAUYD010228617.1_pt1 | contig 11274 bp, 7 predicted proteins | sample 7278101 | NCBI WGS metagenome assembly JAAUYD01 (sample SAMN14350128, study PRJNA611818) | marine sediment metagenome | isolation source: surface marine sediment (0.6m) | place: French Polynesia: Moorea | collected 2018-08
GTGGCGGTGCCCTCGGCAAGCCACCATCACGGTGCGGGCCGAGGATATCTCGACGACGGTAGACGTACGCGTCGTGCCCAACCCGGTGGTATCCTATCAGATCGCTCAGAACCGTATCTCAGCCCGTACCGGCGATGTGGTGCGGTTTCAGGTACAGGCCAAGACTGCCACGGACGAATACGTGCGCGGCCTGCGTCCTACCTGGACGCTCAGCCAGCCAGGCGCACAGATGGATACCGAAGGTGCCCAGGGCGTCTTCGTCGCGGAAAAGCCGGGCGCGTATACCATCACAGCCCTGATCGGGCCTAACCTCATGCGGACCGTCACGCTCGACGTGAAGGCTCGAGAAAACCAGACCGAACTCATCACGGTGGGACGTGGTCCCACGGCTCACCATCGCACGGGGGACATGTGGGTCTTTGAAGGTGTCGACGGGCGTGACTATGCCTACATGGGCACCTTCTGGTACGACTGGATGAAGGTGTGGGATGTCACGGACCCCGAGAATCCTATCCTCACCGATTCGCTACAGCTAGACGCTCGCCGCATCAACGACGTTAAGATCCACCCCAACAACCGGCTTGGCATCGTCACACGCGAAGGAGCCTCTGACCGCCGCAACGGCATCGTCTTGCTCGACCTGAGCACACCCGCCCACCCCACGATCCTCTCCGAATACACGGAGACCGTCACCGGCGGTGTCCATAACGTATGGATCCTGGGCGACGAGAACCTGGTGTATGCCGTCCACAATGGCACCCGCGAGATCCACATCATCGACATCGCCGACCCCGCTACGCCCAAAGAAGTGGGACGTTGGGGCCTCGACAAAGAGCGTCGGACGCTCCACGATGTGATTGTGCAAGACGGCTATGCATACCTCTCCTACTGGGACGACGGCGTCATCATCCTCGATGCGGGTGCCGGTACCCACGGCGGCACAGCGCTGAAGCCCACGTTTGTCAGCCAACTCAGCTATCCCATCGGCAATACCCACGTCGCCTGGCGGCACGGGCGCTACCTCTTCGTAGGCGACGAGATCTACCCGGCAGACTGGGATCCTAACACCCCTGCTCCTATCGAAGCCAGCGGCTATATCCATGTCCTTGACCTGGAGGACATCGAAAACCCCGTCGAGGTGGCCCGCTATGAAGTACCTGAGGCCGGGGCCCACAACGTGTGGGCGGAGGATGACAAGCTGTATATCGGCTATTATCAGGGCGGCCTTCGCATCGTCGATATCTCCGGCGAGTTGCGGGGCGACCTCTACCGCCAGGGCCGCGAGATTGCTGCCCTGAAGACCACGGACCAAGACACCATCGTCCCCGACTGGCCTATGACGTGGGGCGCACAGCTTTTCAAAGGCCTGATCTACTCTTCGGACATGAACTCCGGGCTCTGGATCACCAGACTGACGGACGAGGTAACGATGCCGTGATGGTGGGGCGCACGTAATGGAAACTATACGGTATATTTACAAAACGTTGTTTCTTCGCGTGTATGATTAGTCCTCAGTCATCGGTCATCAGGGTCTTATCCCTCACCGATGACTGAGGGCCAATACCCATCCCCCGCCTCAAACACCCCCTTGAGCGCCTACCACCACCCCTTGCCCAGGAGCCTTATGCCAACCAAACCCCTCGCCTTCCTTGCCCTGCTGCTCCTCCTCTTCACAGCCGCCTGTGCAGGCGACCAGCCGCAGGATGCGGTATCGGACGACGATCTCATGGCCAAAGCCAGAGAGATCCATGAACGGGTCTTGACCCTGGACACACACATCGACATCCCGCCCAACTTCGCGACCCCCGAGGTAGACCCTGGCAAACGTGGCGACGCCCAAGTAGACCTTCCCAAGATGGAAGAAGGCGGCCTCAACGCCGGCTTCTGGATCGTCTATGTGGGCCAGACCGAACGGACAATTGAGAACTATGCCAAGGCGAAGGAAGACGCGATGGTCAAGTTCAACGCGATCCATAGGATGACCGACGAGATGTACCCGGACCGCGTCGAGATGGCCTTTACCGCTGATGATGTAGAGCGCATCTACGAGAGTGGTAAGATTGCAGCGCTGATTGGTATTGAGAATGGCTACGTCATCGGCAAAGACCTGGCTCTGCTCGAACGCTATCACGAGTTGGGCGCCCGGTACATCACGCTGGCCCACGGCGGCCATAACGACATCGCCGACTCCTCGACGCCACGTGAAAACCTCGGGGATGGAGAATCGGAACATGGCGGCATCAGCAGCCCTTTTGGCGAAGAGGTCGTCGCCGAGATGAACAGGCTTGGCATCATGGTCGATGTCTCGCATATCTCCAAAGATGCCAGCCTCGACGCCATGCGCCTCTCCAAGGCCCCGGTGATCGCTTCGCATTCGAGCACGGGGGCGCTGTGTGACCATCCGCGCAACATGGACGACGAGCAGCTCCAGGCCCTCAAAGCCAATGGCGGCGTGATGCAGGCCGTGGCCCTCAGCAGCTACGTCAAAGCCTCACCGCCGGAAAAAATCGCTGCCCGAGACTCGATCCGCACCGCTTTTGGCATCACCAGCTATGCCGCCTACCAGGCCCTGACCGACGAAGAACGTACGGCCTATCGCGACGCGCTGGCCACGCTTGACGAGCAGTGGCCCCCAGCCACCGTGCAAGACTTCGTCGACCACATCGACTATGCCGTTAACCTCATCGGCCTCGACCACGTCGGCATCAGCTCCGACTTCGACGGCGGCGGCGGCGTGGTGGGCTGGGACGATGCCAGTGAGACGTTCAACGTCACCCTCGAACTCGTCCGCCGCGGCTATACTGAAGAGCAGATCAGCCAACTCTGGAGTGGCAACCTGCTCCGCGTCCTCCGCGACGTCGAACGTGTAGCTGCAGAGCTGCAAGCCGAGGCTACGTCATAGTATGGTCCTCCCTGATGGGTCATCAGGGCAAGCTCACTGATGACCAAGAACGGACCTCCAGATTCGCAGCGTAAAGACTTCTAGCGCTTAACCAAAGAAAAACAATGCCGCCCTTCTCCCGACGACATTTTCTCAAGACATCGGCTGCCTTTGCCCTTGGCTTTTCAGGGCTACACACCTTGTACGGTTGCGGGCAGCCAGACGCGCCGCCTCCAGAGGCGATCTCGGAACGCTTTGGGCCTATACTGCCAGATCCGAACAAGATCCTGGACCTTCCCCAGGGCTTCTCCTACCAGATCATCTCACGGGCGGGTGAACAGATGACCGACGGGCTCTTCGTGCCAGCGGCCCATGATGGCATGGCGGCTTTTCCCGGCCCCGACGGCCTCACCCTGCTCGTCCGCAACCACGAAGTCAACCTCAACGCCGACCCTCACCGGGGGCCGTTTGGGCCGCGCAACGAACGCCTTTCGCAGATCAGCCAGGACGACCTCTATGATGCAGGAAGCAGCGGCGAGCCCTGCCTGGGCGGCACAACAACCCTGGTCTACGACACCCGCAGCCAGCGCCTCGAAAGCCATCACCTGAGCCTGATAGGTACCATCCGTAACTGTGCCGGTGGCCCGACGCCCTGGAACTCGTGGATCACCTGTGAAGAGACCACGGTACGTGCTGGGGATCCGTGTGCCCATGATCACGGCTATAACTTTGAGGTGCCCGCCTCAGCCACGCCAGGGCTTGCTCGGCCTGTCCCGCTCAAGGCGATGGGGCGGTTCAACCATGAAGCCGTGGCCGTAGACCCCGCCTCCGGCATCGTCTATCAGACGGAGGATACCGGCGACAGCCTCATCTATCGGTTCATCCCCAACACCCCGGGACAGCTAGCCGAAGGAGGACGCCTACAGGCCCTCTGCATCGCCGACCAGGCCAGCCTCGACACCCGCAACTGGGATGAACAAACCGTGACGACCGGCACGGTGCTTACAACACGATGGATAGACCTCGATGACGTAGAAGCTCCCGACAACGACCTTCGCTTGCGTGGCTTCGACCAGGGGGCAGCCCGGTTTGCGCGCGGCGAAGGGATGTGGTACGGCAACGAGGCTGTCTATTTCGCCTGTACAAATGGTGGCGTGGAAAAACGCGGCCAGATCTGGCGCTACATCCCCAGCCCCGCCGAAGGTACAGCCGATGAAACCACAACTCCCGGAACACTGGAACTCTTCGTCGAACCCAACCATCCTGGCCTCGTCGATAACGCCGACAACCTGACCGTCACGCCCTGGGGCGACCTCATCCTCTGCGAAGACGGCTCTGGTGACCAGTTTCTGGTAGGGATCACGCCCGAAGGCACCGTCTACAAGTTCGCCCATAATGCTGTCAGCAACTCCGAATTTGCTGGAGCGACCTTTTCGCCTGACGGAAGCACCCTCTTCGTCAATATCCAGGGCGACGGCATCACCCTCGCCATCACCGGGCCGTGGCAGGGATAAACCAGGACCTACCTTCAGGACCGTTGGGCCGAGGGAACCGAACGCATGACTGGACCCACCAGGAAGACCGATGCGGACGCTGCCGAGCCGCTCTCTGCAGGCCAGAACGCTCCGGCTATGGCCACGCCGCTCCTCCTGCGCATCTCCTTGCTCGTGGGCGGGCTCGTGGTGGCACTCTTGATCGCCGAAGGCCTCTTGCGCTGGGTTTTCCCTTATCAGTTCATCTACAAACACCCCCGCTTCGTCGTCCATCACGAACTAGAAAGCCAGCCCTCCCAGATTGCTAACAGGCTGCTGGCACCAGGGCTGGCCCTCAATGATCAGCCCTGGCGCTATGCCCTCAGGAAAGACCTGCGCGCCCAGCTTGTCTCTTCAGAATTTGATGTCTCTTTTGAGACCAATGACCAGGGCTTGCGTGGCCCGCCCCTACGCCCTCAGCCCGACCTTCGTATCCTCGGCCTCGGAGACTCCTTCGCCATGGGTTTTGGTGTCGAAAACGAGGAGACCTACCTCTCCGTTCTGTCACGCCAGTGGGCCGCAACCACGACGCAGGACGTAGAGCCCGTCCAGGGCGGCGTTATTGGCTACAACCCGCATAACAGTGCCGCCTATCTCTTTGGAAACGCAGCGACGTTACAACCCGACATCGTCATCGTTCAACTCTGGGTCGGCGACGATCTCTGCGGTGCACGGACGCCGGCCCGACCTGTGGAGCAAGGAGCCGAAAGCCTGGCCAACACGATCAAGGCCATGCTCTCCCACTGGCACCTGGGGATGCTCGTACGAGACCGGCTGCGTGCCCTTGCACCGATACGACGATGGCTGATGCAGCGCGGCCTGATCAACCGGTATGCTATCGATGCGCTGCTCTCCCAAGACTTCCTAGCCCGGTGCGCCACCTCCCTGGAAGCACTGAGCACACGCCTGGCCGAGTTGCAGGCCTTCTGCCACGAACACGACATCCGCCTCCTCGCCCTCCTCATCCCCGTACGCGAACAGGTGTATACCAGCGACTGGGAGCGAACCCTCGCCTATGATGGCGTGGCGATAGATACCAGCACGGTTGACACAAACGCCCCTAACCGCATCATCCAGCAGATGGCTCATGACCGGGGGGTTCCGCTCTTTGATGCGACTCCCGTCTTACGTACCCACCGGGACGACGAGCGCTTATATTTCGAGGGGCTCGACCCTCACCTCACAGCACGAGGTCATGCCGTCATCGGCACAGCCTTGTTCCCTGTACTCCACCCCATCGCCGGTAATGAGCCGTAAAGGGGACGCGGAAAATATCAGAGTTCCCCACAACGATACAACCACATAGGACAAAACCTGGGTTAGTATATTGCCCTACACGCCCCCGTCCCTCTCTCGTCACTCAACATAGTGCAACGGTCATCCATGGATTTTAAGCTACCTGCCATGCCAACGGCGCTGGCCGAGGTCATCAAGATCCAACGAACTCCCGTCCCAGACACTGAAAGCCTTGTCGATATCATCGAACGTGATCCGGCGCTGGCGCTGTATGTACTCCGCCTGGTCAACTCGGCGTATTATGGGCTACGGAAGCAGGTCAGCCAGATCAACCGGGCCGTGACGTTGCTGGGGTCTAAGAAGGTGTGTAACCTGGTCCTGGCGGCCATCCTCAAGCAGACGTTCCCCAATATCAAAGGCCCTTCTGCGAAGGCCGTCTATCAACACATCCTGAAAAACAGTATCGCCACGGCTGTCTATTCCAGAGACCTCGCCGAACACCTCTTGCTTTCAAGTGCAGAGACCGCTTTTACGGCAGGCCTTCTTCATCAGGTGGGACGCCTCATCTTTCTGTTCAATGCGTCCGAGCAATACGTCCCCCTCTGGTACAAGCGCACGCCAACTAAGAAAGGCATTACTCTCGCCTCGCCGCTTCTGCCTGCTGAACGGATTCGCTTTAAGACCGACCATCTACAACTCGGGGCCACCGCGTTGCAACGGTGGGGCCTACCCGAAGAATTTTCAGACATCATACGCCGGATTCGATCCCTCGAAAAGGTGACAACCCCTCCCATCCGTATTCTTCCCCTCATCATAACCATCGGGCGGTCGTTAGCGGAAGACCTCTTTGAGCCCGAAGGATTCGGCTCTTTGATGGTTCATGAAGCCAATGGACGCCTGGCATTGATGGACGCCCTGGCCAAGTCACGCAGCCTCGACCTCGACGCCTTGAACGACTTCTTTGACACCCGCAAGGAGGATGTTAAACACTATACGCAGTCACTGGTCAGCATGACATGAGGGAATGAACAAGAAAACAGCGCGTTCTCAATTATGACGGCACACAGGGTTCTACGTTGACGAATCGTTACCATCAAGAATTCGCGAGAGATGATCCCACGCTTGTACTTCCATTGAACTAAACGACTAAAAAAAGGTATCTTGGGCTACAATGAGTCTTTCCTCGCCTATATCCTCCCCGGTCCCTGCTACCACCGGCGTCCTCACGGAGTCGTCTGATTTGCTCGACCTCTCCGTCATCATCGTCAATTATAACGTACGAGAGTTCCTGGAGCAGTCGTTGCGCTCTGTGCGAAAGGCCAGTGGCGGGCTTAGTGTCGAGATCTTTGTTGTTGACAACAACTCGGTGGACAAGTCGGTAGAGATGGTCCGTACCCATTTCCCCGACGTACACCTTATTGCCAACGAAGATAACTACGGGTTTGGCAAGGCCAACAACCAGGCGATACGCCAGGCGCGTGGCCGCTATCTGCTGATCCTCAACCCAGACACCATCGTCCAGGAAGATACCTTCAGCACGTTGGTCCGGTTCATGGATGCCCACCCGGACGCCGGGGCGGCGGGCTGCCAGATCCTCAACCCGGACGGTACGTTTGCCCTGGAGAGCCGACGCGCCTTCCCCACGCTCCCTGTCGCCTTCTTCCGGATGACCGGCCTGAGCCGCTTCTTCCCCAAAAGTCGACTCTTTGGCCAGTATAACCTGACCTATCTCCCCATCGAAGAAGAAGCAGAGATCGATGCCCTGAGCGGGTCTTGCATGCTCGTCCGCCGGACCGCCCTCATCCACGCGCGGGCGGAGGCCGAGGCCTTAGAAGCAGCCGGAGAGCCTCTCACCACAACGCTGCCTCCTCCTCCCTCTGAAAAAGACAGGCGACAACCCACGCCCCAGGCTCAGGAGCCCCCTCCCACGTATACAGGCGCGGGGCTGCTCGATGAGAGCTTCTTTATGTACGGCGAAGACCTGGACTGGTGCTACCGCATTCAGAAGGCGGGCTGGAAGATCTACTATACCCCCGAAACGCAGATCATCCACTACAAGGGCGAGAGTACCAAGAAAGGCGAACTCCGCTACGTCAAGCTCTTTTACGGCGCGATGCTGCGCTTCGCAGGGAAACACCTGAAGCATCGCCACTCGCGCCTTTTTCTGTGGCTGCTACAACTCGGCGTAGTGGCTCGCGCCAGCCTCACCGTCCTGGCCAACGGGCTTCGTCATTTCTTCGGCCCGCTCCTAAACTTTGCCCTTATCCTCGCCCTCGTCCTCGGGCTCGGCGAACTACGCGTAGCCCAGACCAACATCGATTTCACCCCGCTCTTCTACTGGATGGTAGCCCCCGGCTATGGGCTCATTGCTGTCCTTTGTATCGCGGCCATGGGCGGGTATCGAGGGCGACGACGACAACGTATTGGACCGATATGGCTCGGTATGGGGATGGCGTTGATCATCATCGCCGCTCTGTCCTTCTTCATCAAAGATATTGCCTTTTCGAGGGCTGTGGTGCTGGCCAGCTTCCCTGCTGGAGCGATACTCCTCTCGGGGTTACGCCGGGTACGCCGCGCCCAGCGCCCTGGCCTGCGACAAGCCCTCTTCGTAGGTGAAGCTTCCGAGGCCCTACGCCTGCAACGTATGCTGACACGCACAACACAAGCGCCATTCCAGTTGGTCGGCTATGTCGCTCCCAGCGCAGGCCCCGAACTCGAAGCTGCCCCCGACCTCCCGTGCCTGGGCATGCTCCAACACCTGCGCGACCTGGTCCGCCTCCGTCGTATCGATGACGTGATCTTTGCCTCGGGTAACCTGACGAACCAGACCATTTTCACGCTGATGCAGCGCCTGCACGGCCTGCCTACACAGACGCGGATCCTGGCGGCAGGGCGGGAGCATGTGATCGGTAAAGCTTCTATCGACGACCTCTCTACACCGACACTCATCGAGGCCGAAGAGGCGCTGGGCACCCCGCGGAGCCACGTCACACGGCGTGTGTTCGAAAGTGCCGTAGCCTTGCTGGGCATGGTGGTCCACCCCTTCGTCAGCGTGATGGCCCGATTCAAAGGAGCCCAGTCGTTTTGGGGCCATCTGGTACACCGCACCAAACAATGGCGCGACGTCCTGGCAGGTCGCCGTGCCCTCATCGGCCTTCGCCCCGACGACCCCTTCGACCCACCGCCGGAATGGAACCTTGAGCTGGGCGTCTTTGCCGTCACCGACACCCTCGGGCGCAGACTGATGACGGCCGAAGAAGCCGACCAGGCCTACTGGTTTTATGTAAGAAACCAGTCGGCTTTCCTCGACTGGATCATCCTCTTGCGTGCCATCCGCACCTTGCGGTGATACCCCTCTCACCTCTTCCCCGCCCCTCGTCGCCTGTCGTTGAGAACCGCCGCGGGGCTTCTGAACACGATCTTCCTCCACTGAGACGAACGTACCCTGAACAAGCATGGCCACCCCACTTTCGAAATATATGTTGGAGTTCGAGACGCCACTGCTCGAGTTAGAACAGAAACTCGATGAGATGCGCGCCGTCGACACCGCCCGTCACGACGTCAACCTCTCGGAAGAGATCGCAGCCCTCGAAGAGCGTGTTGAAGCGCTCCGCGACTCGATCTACCGCAACCTGACGCGGTGGCAACGCGTGCAGATCGCCCGCCATCCGCTACGGCCCTATACCCTCAACTACATCGAAGCGCTAACGACCAACTTCGTCGAACTACGCGGCGACAGGACATTCGGCGACGATCCCGCCATTGTGGGGGGCTTTGCCACGTTCCAGGGGGCCTCGTATGGGCACCGCAACCAGACGGTGTTGATCCTGGGTCACCAGAAAGGGCGTGATACAAAAAGCCGTAAGTTCCGTCGGTTTGGGATGCCCAACCCGGAAGGCTATCGCAAGGCGCTACGTATGATGAGGCTGGCGGCCAAGTTCAACAAGCCCATCATCACCCTGCTCGACACCCCTGGTGCGTATCCCGGTATGGAGGCCGAAGAACGGGGACAGGCCGAGGCTATTGCCCGCAACCTGTTCGAGATGGCACGCCTTCCCGTCCCTATCATCGTCGTCGTCATTGGCGAAGGGGCCTCAGGCGGCGCCCTGGGCATTGGCCTCGGAGACCGCGTGCTGATGCTCGAAAACGCCTGGTATTCAGTGATAGCCCCGGAAAGCTGCTCGTCTATCCTGTGGCGTTCGTGGGATTATAAAGAGGAAGCGGCCCGAGCCCTCAAGCTAACCGCCAACGACCTCATCAAAGTAGGCATCATCGACACCATCGTGCCGGAACCCATCGGGGGTGCCCATCGCAATCCCGAGGAAGCCTTCAACGCCGTCGGAGCCTCCATCGCCGCCGCCCTCAACACGCTTGAGGATATGGATACGGATACCCTGCTCAACGCCCGCATCGACAAGTTCGACAACATGGGGGTCTACGAGGATGCCAGCCTCGACGGCAACGGCCAACCTGTTGCGAAGCACTGGGATAACGAATAGGACTGGCAGATACAGGACTTCACGCTGTGAGACAGGGGAAAAGAACCTGCTCAGGCTCGCCGGTCTACCCACTGACCGAACAGTCCCTACGTGCGTTAGATAGTGTTCTGATCTATTTTGGCCCCTCCTCTCTCTCAAAACTATCACCATCGATTCATCAACGTATGTATTGCTACACCTATCGGCATCGTGTTCGCTACCGAGAGTGTGACCCGATGGGCGTCGTGTATCATTCGCACTACATCGATTATTTCGAAGCAGCGCGGACAGAGGCGTTACGGGCTATGGGACTCCCCTATAAAACCATCGAAGCCGAGGGCCTCTTCATGCCCGTGATCGACCTGGCCGTCCAGTACAAACGGCCAGCCTACTATGATGATCTGCTAGAGATCAACACGTGCTTCGATGAGGTGCCCCGTGTACGTGTGCCTATCCTCTATGAGGTGCGCCGTGCCGGCGAGCCGATGCTCCTGACCTCCGGACATGTCACCCTCTGCTTCTTTGACCAGGAGCGCGGACAGCCCACCAGTGCCCCGCGGGCGGTGCGTGCCCTCTTCGAACAGGCCCTGAACAATCAGACGGACTAAGAGACAGACTGTGTTGAGGAAACATGCCTTGAAGCAAGAACACCCCCCATTTAGTTCGCGACGCTCATCAGTCGCCTGCGGCTCGTGTCGCTTCGCTCGGCACCCCTCTCACGAGGGGAATCAATACGTTTTAAGCATGCGATACCCAAAAATCCCCTCTTGAGAGGGGTGCCGCGCAGCGGCGGGGTGTGTAACAAGGGATGACTACCCACTTTTCAAGAGCACACCCCGGACTAAGACGAATGACAAACTATGCCTAGCACGCCCGACTCTACGCTGCCCTCGTACCTCACCCCAGCGATGCTTGATGACGTTATTGCGCGTGCCCTGGCGGAAGATGTAGGTACAGGCGATGTAACGACGGAAGCCACCGTCCCTACTGAAACCTCAGCCACTGCCCATTTCCTTGCCAAGGAAGACGGTGTACTTGGCGGGCTTCGGGTAGCGGAACAGGTCTTCGACGCCGTAGATCCTGCCCTTTCCGTCACATGGACCAAAGCCGATGGCGACAGGATCGAGCGGGGGGCGGTCTTTGGCAA
>JAAUYD010239227.1_pt1 | contig 11272 bp, 9 predicted proteins | sample 7278101 | NCBI WGS metagenome assembly JAAUYD01 (sample SAMN14350128, study PRJNA611818) | marine sediment metagenome | isolation source: surface marine sediment (0.6m) | place: French Polynesia: Moorea | collected 2018-08
CAAGGTCACCTCATCATCGCGTACATGGCGATGTTCACGCCGAAGCGCGTGTTGTCCTCGGCCAGCCAGCGCTTGTTGCGATAGTCGTAGTCCCATTCGCAGCCATAGTCCTTGTTGCTGTAGAGCACGCCCACGCTGCCATCGATCTCGATCGCCTTCAGATAGTCGTGCACGAGATCATCGCCCCACCCGTTCAACTCGAAGGTGGTGGTGGGCGGACCGTCATCGAAGGCGAAGAAGCTGCGGTACAGCGCATGATCGTTGGGCAGCTTGACCAACGCATCCTCACCGAACAGGCGCACCATCTGGGATTCGAAGCTCTGTGCAAACAAACCGTCGATATCGTGGTTGCAATCATCGACGAAGACGAAGCCACCGTTGCGCACGTACCGCTCGAAGTTGCTCGCCTCATCCGCGTTGAACTCGACCAGACGATGGCCGGCCAGGTAGCAGAAGGGCGCCGTGAGCATTTCAGGGTCAGCCAGGGGCAGCACATGCTCCTGCGGATCCACCCGCACGCTGGTGTACTCGATCAGCGAGTTGAGCAGGTTGGCCGGCATGCGCTGGTCCACATCCCAGTCGCCGGACTCGTACATCAGGCGCGTCAGGGAGAAGTCGTAGGCGGGCGCCGCCCGCAGGGCACCTACCGGCGTCGCCAGGGCGCCGGCGCCGAGCAGCGCCCCGAGCAGTCGTCGGCGATCCGCAGATGGCAGGGGAACGCGCCCAGGGGGCTGCCCTGGAAGCCGACGCGAACCCCGTCCCCGCACCTCCCCTACACCGCGTCCGACAGGGACGAGAAGGTGAACTCGCGGATCTTCATCGGCGGCATCATCACGGGCGTCGTGTCGATGCCAAAGCCGCCGAAGATGTTGCCGCCGCCGATCGTGACCCGTTCCGGTCGACCCAGCTCTTCGAGGTTGTTGAGCATGATCACAGGGCTCTCGTTGAAGCGGAAGTTCTTCACCGGATAACGGATCTTGCCCTTTTCGATGTAGAAGGTGCCGTCGCGCGTAAGGCCCGTGTAGAGCTGCGACTGGGGATCCACCGAACGGATGTACCAGGTGCGGGTGACCAGTACACCGCGCTCCGTATCCTCGATCATCTCCGCCAGGGATTTGTCGCCGCCGGTCATGATGCCGTTGGTGGGGCCGGGGATCGACGGGTAATCGTGCTCGCGCGCCCAGTAGCGCGAACACACCACGTTCTTGACCACGCCGTTCTCGATCCATTGCACAGGCTTCACGGGTCGACCATCGCCCGACCAGGTGCCGGCCGGGGCGCCCGCATAGCTGGGATCGGAGTACAGATTGACGCGCTCGTCGAACAGTTTCTGGCCGATCTTGGTCTTGCCGTCGCCGGCGGACAGGAAGCTGCGCCCCTCATCCGCCAGGCGCGCGTCGAAGGCGCCGATCATGTTGCCGATCAGGCCGACGCTGGCCGCCGGCTCCAGGATCACCGTGTACTTGCCCGGCTCCAGGGCCTTGGCGCCGCGCGAGCGCACGGCCTTGTCCAAGGCCACCTCCGAGGCACCGGCCGCATCGAGCTCGGCGATGTCGTTGGCGTCACGGGTGGCCCAGCCGGAGCCCTGGCCATCATCCGTACGCATGGTGACCGTGAAGTTGGCGTTGGTGGCGCTGTGGTAGGCGAACAGGCCCTTGTGGTTCATCATCGCCTGGAAGTAGGCGGTGTCGTTCAGAAAGCCTGCGGCCGTGGCCTTCTGCTTGCGTGCCGGGTTGATGCTGCTGGCAGCAGCTTCCGCGCGAAGGGCCGGCTTGATGTTGGCCGTGCGCTCTACGAACGCCTTGCTCCTGGCGAACTCGCTCGGCCCTTCAACGCTCACCCACTCGGGGTTTTCCGGTGCCAGACGCGCCAGCTCTTCGGAGCGGCGTACGGCCTTCTCCAGGGAGGCGTCGTCGAACTCGTTGATCGTGGCGCTACCCAGCTGCTTGCCATAGCTGGACTGCACCACGAGCTGTACGTCGTCGACGATGCCCGACGTGGTGACCTTGTTCAGCGCGTAGCGGATGTTGCCGGCGACGCCGCCGGATAGATTGGCCTCGCACTCCTCGGCCTGGGAGAGCTTCATCACCCGCTCGAGGATCGCGCGCGCTTCGCCTTCGCTAATGATTGCCATGTCCTGGTGGTCCTCTCGAATCTGTTGCGACCGGGGCGGGTCAGCCCAGCTTGCGTGCCGTGTTGATGACGCTGACCCCGTCGAAGCGGGCCGTGGAACTGCCGTGGGAGACGGCGCTGACCTGTGAGGGTTGTCCCTTGCCGTCGAAGAACGAGCCCCCGAGGCGATAGTCAGACTCATCGCACAGGGCCGAGCAGGAATTCCAGAACTCCTGCGTGTTCGACTGGTAGGCCACATCCTCCACCTGGCCGGCGATCTCACCGTCCTTGATCTCGTAGAACAGTTGCCCGCCGAACTGGAAGTTGTAGCGCTGCTGATCGATGGAGTAGGAGCCGTTGCCGACGATGTAGATGCCGCGCTCCACGTCCTTGATCATGTCATTGACGCTGTACTTCTCCTTGCCCGGCTCCAGGGAGACGTTGGGCATGCGCTGGAACTGCACGGATGACCAGCTGTCCGCGTAGCAACAGCCGTGGGAGCTCTTCTCGCCGATGATGTGCGCCTGGTCGCGAATGGCCTGGTAGTTCACCAGCACGCCATCGCGCACCAGATCCCAGCCGCGGGTCTTCACGCCCTCGTCGTCGTAGGCGACCGCGCCCAGGGAGCCGGGCTGGGTCTTGTCGGCGACCAGGTTGACCAGCTTGGAACCGTAGTTGAACTTCCTGCTCTCCCACTTATCGAGCGTGGCGAAGCTGGTGCCGGCGTAGTTGGCCTCGTAGCCGAGCACGCGGTCGAGTTCCAGCGGGTGCCCCACGGACTCGTGGATCGTGAGCCACATGTGCGTGGGATCGAGCACCAGGTCGTACTTGCCGGGCTTCACGGACGGCGCCTTGAGCTTGGCCTGCACTTCCTTGGCCGCGTTGCTCGCGTCCTCGATCATGTCGTAGGAACGGTCGTAGGTGGTGGTGACCACCCGCGTCTTGTCCTCTTCACGGCCGTCGAGGTACTCCCAGCCCATGCCCACGGGGGTCGACAGGCTGTTGCGTGTGCGGAACTTGCCGCTCTCACGATCAACACCGGTGGCGAAGAAGGGCGCCCACAGGCGATGCACGTCCTGATCGATAAAGGAGCCGTCGGTAGAGGCAAAGTACTTGCGCTCGTTCACCAGGAAGACGATGGAGTTGATGAAGCTGGCACCGTTGCTCAGAGCCGCATCGTTCACCTCCATGAGCATGTCGACCTTCTCTTTGATCGGCACATCCATGGCGTTCTTTTTGATCGGCGTCTGCCACTTGACCTCGCCCACGCCCTTCACGGGCGCCAGTTGCACCGGCTCGGTCTGATACTTGGAGTTGGCCTTGGCGATGGCGACGGCCCGTGTGGCGGCCTGGGCAACAGCGCCCGGGTCGAGTCGATTGGTCGCGGAAAAGCCCCAGGTACCGTTGACGATGACACGCACACCGACACCCACCGACTCGGTATTGACGATGTTGTCCACCTGGCGCTCACGGGTCACCACGAACTGCTGGCGATAGCGCCCGATACGGGCATCGGCGTAGGTGGCACCGCCCTTCTTCGCCGCCGTCAGCGCCGCTTCGGCGAGCGCCGCGGCGTTGACGATCTCGTTGTTGGAGGTCAACGCCTCGGCCTCGACGGCTCGCCCGCGCACGGGCAGCATCAACGTTGCCATGCCAGCGCCGGACACCTTCAGGAAGTCCCGCCTCTCCATAGATCCTCCATTGGATGACGCCCCAGTCGGGCGGCATCGTTCGTGAAATGGTTCCCGCACCCTGCGCGGCTTCGGCAGATCGCCGGCGCGCCGGTGCGCGCAAAGCGAGCACTGTTGCCGATCTGGCGCGTGCATGCCAGTACCGATGTTCTCACCGGCAGCGGCATGGCGGTCTGATCGCTGGGTACCCGCTCCGTTTCAGATGCATGACAGGGTCGTTTGGACGCGGGCGTCCGTCACTCGCGCACCGCTGCGGGGCTCACGGTAAGGTGGCGCGGTGATGACCCACGCCGATCGCGTCTTCCTGCGCCACCTGGGGCTGCCGTTCCAGCGTCGCCTGGCGCCGGCCTTCTTCGGCCTGCTGCTGGCGGTGGGTCTGGCCGATCCGATGATCGACTGGCATCTGCTGCGCGAACAGTTGCGCGCCCAGGCACCCTTGATCTCCAGCGTTCAGATCGCGCTGATGGTGTGCGCCTGGTGCCTGACGGGCGCAGCGGCGCTGGCACCGACCTGGCGCGACCCCAGCGCGCGCTACCTGCGACGCCAACCCCTTGGCCGCGTGGCCTGGGTCCGCTACCTGCTGCCGTCCCTGGCGCCGGCGATGATTCCCGTCGCCCTGGTCTGGTGGCTCACGCCCGTCGACTCCTGGCTGGTCCTGATTGCACTGATCGGCTGCGCGATCGCGCTGATGCTGGGTGCCTCGCAAGGTCCCGCACACGCCCTCACCCTGACCGCGATCGCAGGCCCGCTGCTGGTCGCTGTCTCACTTGTCTGGTTGCAACCGCTGCCGGCGGGCGTTCGCACGGCTCTCGCGCTGGCCTGCACCCCGCTCGTGCCTGCGGCCTGCACACTGCTGCGCGCACGCGGCAGTGCAATGCGCATTGAAGCGGGATCCCTGCGTGCTCCCAGTCCCACTCTTGCGGTGCTGTACCGGGACCTGCTCTGCCTGGCCCGCCTGGCGCCGTCGCAACTGCAGCAACTGGCCATCCTCGCCGTGCTGGCTGGCGCCTTCCTCGTTGGCCTGAGGGTAAACGGAGAGTTCGAGGGGCGCGCCCTGTATCGCGCGGCATGCGTGTTGCACATGCTCTCCCTGCTGCCCCTGTATGAAGTGCTGATGCGCTTGCAGAGCGCCCTGGGGGCACAGTTCACTCAGCGTCGTTGGCCCATAAGGAACGCGCAGCGGGCGTCCAGCCTGCTGACCCTGTGCATGATCCTCGCCGCCCCCAGCATCATCGTCCTCACGGCCACCGGCCTGCCCATGGGGCCTGGTGGCCTCGCACTGCTGTGGCTCTACGCCCTGACGATGCTCACGGTGCAGTGCGCCCTGTTCGTCTGCAGCGGCCCGCGAGCGTCGGCGGCCCACGGCTGGAGCCTGTGGGCCTGGCTGCTGGGGGTTCTGCTTGCCTGCGCGCTGGCCCCCCTCACCCTGTTTCTATTGGCGCCGACGACCATGGCGCTGGCGGGTTTCGTGTTGCTGCGCGGCCTGGATCAGCTTGCCGAGCGGGCGGCACTGGGGCGCCTTGGAGCCGAAGAAGCGTGAACGACTGCCTGCTGCAGGTCGATGAGCTAATCGTTCGCTTCGGCAAGGCCTTCGAGGTGGGGCCGATCAGCCTGCAGGGCGATAGCGGCATTACGCACCTGACTGGTGCCAATGGCAGCGGCAAGACCAGCCTCCTGCGTGCGATCAGCGGCGAGCTGGTCCCCGCAGCAGGCCGCGTACGCGTGAACGGCATGGACGTGCACCGTCGTCCGCACGCCCGGCGGCAGATCGCCCTTGCCCCCTCCTCACCGGAGCTTCCCGGCTTCCTCACCGTGCAGGAGGCCTGGCAGTTCACCGCGTCGCTGCGCGGCGCACCGGACTGGAGTGGCACCGCCTACTGCGAGGCGCTGGAACTGCCACCGGCGCTTCCCCTGGCGCACGGGAGCGCCGGCCAGCGACGCAAGGCGGAACTCGTCTGTGCGTTGGCCGGCGACCCCTCGGTGCTGCTGCTCGATGAGACCTTCGCCCACCTTGATCAGCCCTCGGTGCAACAGCTGTCCCGGTGGCTGACGTCCTGGGCCGCGGAACGTCTCATCCTGCTCACGCACCACGGCGAGCCACCACTTGAGGTCACTCGAACGATTACCCTGTGAGGCCCGTGCGCGGTTGCCCCACTGGCACACCGCGCCGTCGATGACACCGATTGCCATGGCCTGACAATGCATGGCGCGCTGCAGCGCACTCATGCGCTCAGCATCCTGCTGCACGCAAGACGCGCCACCAAATTGCTGCACTAGCGCAATGCGTAGTTCACCAACCGCACTGCCGCACAAAACTCCGGCGATGTGTTCCCTGTCTGAACATATGCGTATAGTGTTTGCGCCCGATGTTCTTTCGGCATGGGCGAAGATGCTCAACAACTAAAGTTCCGTCCCCCAGGGACAGAAGGGGAACACACTCAATGAGAATCACATTACGCAATGCTGTCGGCAGTGCGCTCGCTATCGGTCTGCTTACGGCAGGGGTGGCGCAAGCGGACGTCGAGTACAAAGCCGCCACGCGCTTCGACAAATCCAACGTCAAGGCCCCGGACCTGGTGAAACTGCTGCCCGCAGAAAGTCGCCGCAACCGGGTCGAGATTCCCAACCAGCTGGGTGAGCAGCGCTCGCGCCCAGAACCCAATGACCAGGAGTTTGACCCGCTCGTAGCGGACGGCGAGAGCGGCCTCTCCTCACCCACACCGGGAACCGACTTCCTCGGTGTGACCAGTGACGACAACTCAGAGGTGCTGGGCTTCCGCGTGCAGCCGCCCGACACCAACGGTGATGTCGGCGAAGACGCTGTGGTGATGTACATCAACCTCACCTGGCAGGTCTTCGACAAGATGGGCAACCCGACCAGCATGGCCATGCCGGGTAACACCTTCTGGGCCGGCTTCGGCGGCCCCTGCGAGTCCAACAACAACGGTGACCCGGTCGTGCTCTACGACGAGGAGGTTGGTCGTTGGGTGTTCAACCAGTTCTCGCCGAACGAAGGCATTCAGTGCTTTGCTATCTCCGACGGTGAGGATCCGCTGGGCCCGTACACCCGCTACGAGTTCGAAGTCTCGCCGAACGAGTTCAACGACTATCCGAAGTCAGGCATCTGGCGTACGGCTGACGGCTCCCAGAGCGCGTATACGTACACGGGGCGCCAGTTCGGCCTGCCGAACTTCAACGCCCTGGGCATCGATGCGGTGCTGTTCGATCGCGACGCCATGCTGGCTGGCGATCCCGGCGCCGGCTTCCTCCGCATTGCCCGCGTGCCAGGCGGCTTCTCGACCTACGATGGCCTGATGCCAGGTCACATGGACAACGATGCAGCACCGGCCGGTGCCTGCCCGCTGTTCGCCGTGGCCGAAGCACCCACGCGCTACCGCTTCTACGAGTTCTGCGAGGACTTCGCCAACGACTCGGGCTCCTTCCGCGAGCTGGCAGCAGTACCCACCGATACCTTTGACGACAACGTCGGTGACGTGCCCCTGCCCGGCGGTGACAACGTCGATACGCTGGCGTTCTTCACCTACTTCTCCGCCAACGCGCGCAACCTCGACAGCAGCGGTCACACGCTGGCCCTGGGCCACACGGTGGACGTCGGTGCCGACCGTGCCGGCATCCGTTGGGCCATCTTCGACATCAACGACTACGACGCCATCAACATCAGCGACACGGGCACCTTTGCGCCTAACGACGGTCGTGAGCGCTGGATGGGTTCCGTAACCCTCGATGATGTCGGCAACCTGGGCCTCGGCTACACGGTGGCAGGCAGCGGCACACTGCCGGACGTGGCCTACACCGGTCGTGAAGTCGGCGATCCGCCGGGCACGCTGCAGGACGAAGTGATCTGTGAGCCGGGCTCCGGTGTGCAGACCGGTGGCGCAGGCCGCTGGGGTGACTACTCCAGCACCACCACCGATCCCGCGGACACCTGCACCTTCTGGACCTTCCAGGAGTACGTGGTGCAGACCGGTAGCTTCGAGTGGGATACGCGCGCTTGCTCGTTCTCCTTCGACAGCTGCGACGGCGATCCTCCTGCTGAGCGCCAGTACTGCATCACCTTCGACAACTTCTGCGACTCGATCAGCGTGGTCGACGGCGTTGGCCAGTGGGATTGGACCTGTGATGGTGTGACCCTGGCGGAAGGCGATCAGATCTCGCTGACGCAGGCTGCGGAAGCGTTCGTCTGCACGGGCGAGACCTGCCCGTTCGGCCCGGGCGCGGACGAGGACTGGTCCTTCGTGTTCCGTGGTGGTGTCTCAGGTGGCTTCAACCTGTTCAACCTGACCCAGGGCATCCAGTTCCAGGACGGCTCGCCGTACACGGTGCTGGTCAGTCAGCAGTGCCCGTTCGGTGCACGTCGTGATGCACCGAGCATCCTGGAGTCTGTGCAGTAACAGACAAGCACGGACCTTCCGGTTCCGTTGTACCAAGCCCCGGCGTTCGCGCCGGGGCTTTTCTTTTGCTGCTGCCTCAGGCAGCAGACGGCCGGATCAGCCGTCTAGCGCGACGGCGCGGCGCGACCGTCGCGCAACAGAAGTACCTCGATCGACTCGATCGCAGCGGTCACCACCTTCGGCGCATTTGACTGCAGGAACGGCACCAGCGCCTGCACGTCCTGCGAAGAGCCGTGATCCGCGATCGCCCGAATCGTCGCCGTCGCCAACGCCGGGCCGTGCGTCTCCAATACGAACTGCGGCTCGAGCTGGGCAAGCACTTCGCGGCAGGCGTCGCGCAACCAACGCTGGGAACGATCGGGGAAGGCCACGGCCACCTCCAGCAGGAACGCCCTCAGTTCCTGATCGACGGCGGGGTCGGTGACCAGGGTAGCCACCCGCTCGGCCTGCTGCGGTCGCATGCTGGCCAGCAGATCCCGACGCAGGAGCAGTTCCACCACCGCCAGGGCGCGCGTGCGCGTATCGGCGCGTGCCATCTGGCGGGTCAGGGCCTCGAGCACATCCCGCGCCATCGGCGGGTCGTCTCGCTGCACCGACTCGAACAGGAAGCGCATATCGGGCGTGTCCTCGAACAGGGCCGGGCTGCCGTAGCCGCGCACGGTGATCATGCGCGGCCCTTCAGGATCCTCGTACTTCGACTCGCGGAACTGAGGATCACTGGTGACGTAGGTGTAAGCCACAATGTAGGTCTGGTCGACCTGCAGGTCGGCGAAGGTCTCCTCATCCAGTCGCAGCACCACGCTCGCCTGCACGTCACCGGCGAAGGCTTCCTGGCGCTCGAAGCGCACCTTGTTCGGCGCGATCTTCTCCACCGCCTGGCCGGCCATGACCAGGTTGTAGGGGTTGCCGGTGAACTCCGTGAGGGGCGGCAGGATCGGCCGCGCGGCCTGGGCGCTCGAGAGCAGCAGCAGGCTGAGGCCGACAGTAGCGGCGGTCGTCTTGAGGGCACGAGTGATCATCACTGCGTCGTTCTCCGTGTTGTTCTGGGTGCAGTTGGACGGGGCCCGCATCATATAGAAAACGCCCCGCAAGGCGCATCGGGCAATGCGAAAGGAGGAACCGGGAGAGGCTTGCGCACGCCGCCCTTCAGTCCAGGCTGGCGATGAACGCTTCCACAGCTATCAGCGCCTCGCTGAGATTGGCCTCGTGGGTCCGGCCACTCGCCTTGCGTGGCTTCAGGTCGTGGTCGCCATCGCTTGCCCAGTGCACGCGAATCGCACCGGACAGCACATAATCCTCCACCTCCTCCCGGCGACCGAGGGCATCGCGCTCGCCCTGCACGATCAGTGTGGGGGTACGCAAGGCCTCCAAGTGCTCCGTGCGCAGGCGCTCGGGCTTGCCAGCCGGATGGAACGGGTACCCCAGACAGACCAGGCCTGCCACGCCGAGTTCATCGGCGAGCAGACTCGCCATCCGCCCGCCCATGGACTTGCCACCGATGATGAGGCGCGATGGCAACTCGCCGGTCTGCGCCACCACAGAGCGCCACATGTCGAGCAGGCGGGCCTGCGGATTGGGCGGTCGCCGGCGGCCGTCCTCGCGTCGCGCCGCCATGTAGGGGAACTCGAAGCGCAGGCAGCGCACACCCCGCTCGGCCAGCCCCTCCGCAACCGTATTCATGAACGGACTGTCCATGGGTGCACCGGCACCGTGAGCGAGGATCGTGGTCCATCGTGCATTCTTCGGCCCGTCCACCAGCAGATCCATTGAACCTTTCTCCCCATGCAGGCAACTCAAGGGTAGAGGGCGTACGACAAGCGCACGACAGTCGCGATACGTTCCATCAGCCTCGCAAGGGTACCGTGGGAACGGCGCGCGCGGCTGAGGCGAACGGATCTTTTTGCTCACCCGATGGTCAACGAAAGAGCACGAAGAACCGTTGATTCAAGAGGCGCAGCGATCAGCCGCTGCAGAGACAAGGAAAGCGAAAATGCGTAGATCGAGTACTCGCACATGCGCTGTGGCCGTTGCCGCAGCCGTGTGCTCCCTGGTGGCCCATGGCGCCGAGAACGTCGACGAAGAAGTGGTGTCGAGTGCTGCCTTCGAAACTACCGGCGATCAGGTCCAATGCCTCACCCTGCGCACGATCAGTGACGTGCACTACCCCAGCAACGACAAGCTCGTGTTCGAGATGCGCGGCGGCGCCCGCTACCTGAATCAACTGAGCGGCGTGTGCAACGGCCTGACCAAGGAACGGCGCTTCGATGCCAATGGCGCCAACATCGGCCGCCTGTGCAAGGGACAGGTCATCACCGTGACCGATCAACTCGGCATCGTGCGCGGCTCCTGCGGCCTTGGTGATTTCCAGGAACTGGCGACCGACCGCTAGTGGGCCCTCCCCGTCCCCAAGCGCACGGGGCGGGCGCGTCGTCCATCCGACACGCCCGCCCCGAAGGCGCCGCTAGGCGCCGCGGCTCATCACCTTATTCGCTGACGCGCGTCTCGATCACGGCCTGGATCGCGTCCCCGTTGCGGGTCAGCACCGCACGCGCACCGTTCAGCGGTGAAGCCGGATCGGCGAAGGCGTAGACGCTGTCCTCACCGGACTCGGCGGCACCGAACACGGCGAACTGCACGTCGGCGCACAGGTTGTCACCGGCGAAGTAACCGAGGTTCGGGTCCGAGCAGTAGGGGTCGAGGAAGTTCGCCACCTGGGCGATCGCATCGCCACGCTCGACGTCACCGTGCGTGCGCACGATCAGGTGCACCTCCGCATCGCGATTGTCGAAGGCACGGCCGAGGCCCATGGGATCGATCAGGGCCGGACCGGCCAGTTCCAGGGTCGGCTCGCTCCGGTACAGCGTTGCCACCAGGCGCACGTTGCCACGCGGACTGGTGACCGCACCGGTCCCGTGAATCACCGCGAGACCCGCCTCGACGTTGGGACTGATCAGGGCCGGATCCGGGCTGCCGTTGGCCACCGAGTCGAGGAAGGCCTGGCCGAACACGTCCACGCTGCCGCATTGCTCCAGGCCGCCCGGATTGAAGGTGCATGCA
>JAAUYD010288151.1_pt1 | contig 11271 bp, 8 predicted proteins | sample 7278101 | NCBI WGS metagenome assembly JAAUYD01 (sample SAMN14350128, study PRJNA611818) | marine sediment metagenome | isolation source: surface marine sediment (0.6m) | place: French Polynesia: Moorea | collected 2018-08
ATTGCACGTCAATACTGCCTGCACGCCGTTTCGCACGAGCAGGCGATTGGCGGCGAAGTAGTCAACGTCAGCGTAAGCCCTTGCGCAGGCCAACAGGATAAGAACGCCGATGATGTGCTTCACGAATGCTCCACCGTCTAGAGGTCGGTCCAGGCCAGGGGGAGACGGCGTCAGAACTGGCCCGTAAATGTCAGCGTCGCGAACAATCCACGTTCCCGTTCGATCGTCTCCGCCCCGGAAAATGTGCCCGCCCGGCTGGGGTCGAAGAACAGCCGCTCGCGGAAGAAGGTGCGCGCACCCAGGTTGCGCAAAGCTAAGGTTGCGCGCACGCCCTTGATGCGTGTGGTCTGCACGAAGACGCGCCACTGAGCGCCGTCGCGAAAGGTACTGTCCTCGTCGGCGAAGAAGAAACTACCTTCGCGCAGGGCGCGGTAGGAAAATCCCCAGGCGAACCGCTGCGCTGTCAGATCCTGGCGGAACTCCGCCAGCAGCGTTGGCGAGTCGACATTGGAGAGCGGTCGATCATCGCCGGTCAACGGGTCGGGGAAGGTGGAGTCTCGCACATCCGCTTCCACCTCTATCAGGCCACCGGGAATGATCGGAGACAACATCAATGCGGCGTTTGCCGTTACGCCCCACACCCGACCGTCGCCGGCGTTGGCCGCACCAAAGGCACCGGACGGCAGGGCGATCTGCTCGATCACGTCCTCGCGCCATTCGTGGAACAGCTCAACGTTGAGCGCGCCGCGCTTCTGCGAACGCAGGTCGACGGTGAACGTGGTACGCGTGGTCTGGTCCGGCCCCAATTCCGGATTGCCTGCCAACAGGCGATCGTCCTCCGCGGAGGCGGACGCGGCGAACTCGCTGAAGTTCAGCTGGCCCACGGTGCGACGGGCCCCGAAGCGCAGCTGCAACCCCTCGCGCATGCTCAGGATTACCGTGGCAAACGGTTTTACGAAGAAGAAGTCCTGGCTGTTGCTGGCGTCGCCGGACACGGTGATCGTTGATGTCTCGACGGCCAGGCCGGACTCCAGGGTCAGCAGGTCCGTGGTGCGCCAGATGAGGTTGGCGAACGCCTCCCCGCGCAGCTCCTCCACCAGTACATTAGCCGCAGGAAGCTCGATGGGGGTGATGTTGTCCTGGCTGTCGCGCTCCAACAGGGACAGGCGGCTGTCGAGGCTGTTGTACGCCAGCTCAGCACCGAACTCAGGTTTGAAGCGGTGCTCCCCCGTCCGCGAGATCGCCGTACGCAGCACCGTTTCGAAGGAATCCTGCAGTCGCACGAAGTCCGAACCGGACACCACCTCACCAAGCGGGCGCTCGAGGGTGACCAGTTGCTCCTGATCCAGATCCTGATAGGAGGACAGCGATAGCAGCTTGGCGGACCAGCCATTGCCGATCGAACGGGTCCAGTCGATGCCGAGTTCACCCTCGAGAAACACGCTGTCGAAGTCGATGAAGAAGCGATCGTCAGGTGCATCGTCGGGCAGGCGACCATCGAAGCCGAGGCGCTCCGTATCGGGAAGGAAGGCGCTGCGACCGAATCTCCCGGTGATGGTCAGGGCGCCGCCGCCCGCGGCCCGCTTCAGCTCCGATGAGACGAATGCCTCCGTCAGCACGCTGGGCCGATCTTCCAGCTGTGATGACAGCAATGCGCCATCTGCGTCCGTCTGCAGGCGCGGCCCCTCGAGTGGGAAGCGTTCCCAGAACGCGTTGGCCTTGGTGGAGGTCTGCCAGGCCCCGAGCGGACGCGATATCGTGGTCTCACCACTCGGATACACGATGCCGTCAGCGGCCCGCTCGAGTTCCAGTTCCCAGCTCCCTGCCGTTCCACTGCGATCACGAATCACGTTGGCCACGACGGCCTGGCCCGCCGCTTCACTCAATCCAGCGGAGCCACGAATCACTTCGATACGTTCTACCTGATCGGCCGGGATACGCCGAAGGGCATCCTCGATACCGCCCACCTTCGACGATGGACGCTCGCCGTCGATCAGCACGTTGCCGGCGGCTCCACCGAATCCACGCAGGTCATCGCCGGCGTCCAACGCGAAACCGGGCAGGCGATCGATCAGATCACGTGCCGTCTGGGGAATGAAGCGGTCGAAGAAGCTGCGTTGGTAGACCTGTACCCCCTCCTCGTCAGCGTCGACCGCATCGACCTCGGCCTCCGGTACCGATGACGTCGGGGCTGGCTGCGCCCCCACCGGCAATCCCAGGAGCATCGCAAGTGCGATCGGCGCCCATCGCATCGATCATCCGCTCCGCGCAGCGATCTCTCGTATCGCGGTGGCGAAAACCTGCATGTGGCGTGCGCTATTGAACAGGTTGGGGGAGATATAGACGCCGTCGTCCGGACCAGGGAAGTTGCCGTAGGTGTTGATCCGGTAGTCGTCGCGCAGGGTGCTGGTCAGCGCCTTGCCGGTCATTCCGTCCACCGCAACCCTGGCCAGACCCGTTCTTAAGGCCGGATTGCGTTCGGTGATGAAGCGAACGCCCGCGACATCCTCCAGCGCAGACTGCACCAGACTCGACAAGTAGCGCATCCGAGCCGCCTTGTTGGCGGGCCCCACCTGCTCGTAGAACTCCAGGGCCTGACCGATCGCGGCAATCGTCGGACCGCTGCGCGTGCCGATCGCCTCAAATTTGCGGATATCTCCGGCGTCGTAGCGTACTCCGTACAGAGGCCACAGGGCTTGCAGGCGATCCGGCCTGACGTAGAGCGCTCCAGTTCCCAACGGTGCCGTCAGGTGCTTGTGCAGCGAAGTGGCGTAGTAGTCACATCCCAGGGCCTTGACGTCGATCGGAACATGGCCGAAAGACAAAGCTCCATCCACGAGCAATTGCGCACCCGCGCTATTGGCCAGATGCGAAAGCCCCCTGATCGGCAACACGAAGCCCCAACCGTCCGTGAGATGGCTGGCGACCAGCAGCTTCGTGCGATCGGTCATCATTGCCGCATAGCGCGCTACCACGTCCTCAGCGCTCGGCGAAACAGGCAGCGGCACGGTCTTCAGGACGATGCCATGGCGAGCGGCGCGCTGCTCGAAGACGGCGCCAGCGTAGCGCTCGTCGTACTCGCTGATGAGCACCTCATCCCCCGCCTGCAGGTCCAGCCCCCAGGCGACGATGTTCAGGCCCTCGGTGGTGTTGCGCGTAATGGCAAGTTCGTCGACCGCGCATTGGAAGTGCGCAGCAAGCCTCGTACGTATCTGCTCCTTGCGCCCAAGCAGCGTGTAGTTGTGAGGGCGAGGCGCCGATGAAGCCATCTGATCGTAGGTCGCGAGGGCGCTGGTCACGGCACGCGGGTGGGGGTTGTTACCGCCTCCGTGGAGGATGATGTAGCGGCCGTCCACCGCGTAGGCACCGGCGGTCAGCGCCCAGTAGCTCTCGTCCGGCGCCAGCGATGCAGGGTCCTTCGCCCTCGAATGGGCGGCCGCCCGGGCCACGGAGAGGGCGCTGGTGGAGAGCGCTACCGCCGCACCACCGATGAGAACGTCGCGTCTGCTCGGCATCGGTTCACTCCTGGAACGGTCGATGAAGGGAAGGTGCTGCTCTCAGGGGTGCGATACTCTCGATCATTCCTCTGGTCACCCCTGCTGCGCGAGTTCCTGCTCCGCCGCCTCGAAGCAACGATTGGCCACACGCACCAGTACGCCCCCGGCAAGCAGCAGCAGGATCACCGGCAGGACGACATCGCGGCTCAGACTTCGAACCGAACGATCTTCAAAGGCAAAGGGCTGAAGCGCATCGAACTCGGCCAGGGAAAGGCGGTTGCGCGACACGATCGCCGGCCCGGCCAGCGCAGCGAGGTCGTACAGGGCGGTGCTGGCCTGCTGTTGAAAGCGGTGCTGACGATCGATATCCGCGCCGGCAACGATACTGAAGGCCCGCTGCGCCATGATGGCCGGCGACAGCAGCTGCGCCCACATCAGGGTCCCTGCCCTGCCAGCCCAGGCTGTCTCGTATCGCTCGATGATAGGCGCAGCCCGCTCCCGCGCCATCTCGTTGGACAGGAAGGCGGCGCGCATGAACGACGGTAACCCCTCATCGCCCACGGTCAACTGCGGATGATCCATCAGAAAGTTGCCCGTGAGCTTGTCGAGCTCCCGGTTGGTTTCCGCCTGGCTGCGACGGACTTCCGAAAGGTAAGCAAGTCGCGACGGTGTCGGGTACGCCGCCTCCGCCACGGTCTCGACGGCCGCCGGCAGCGCGATGACCAGCAGCAGCCACAGCGACACCAGTGCTGCCGCCGTACCGGTGGGGCTGCGGAAGCGCGCGATGCAGCAGGCAATCAACGCCACCCAGATGCCGCCATAGGCAACATACACTGCCAACCACAGGGCGAAGCGGCCGTAGCGATCACCGCCGCCGTCGTTGCCGATCAAGACCAGCACCATGCCGAGCAGTGCCGCCAGCAGGACCAGACCGTTACGAAAAACGAGCCGTGACCAGGCGAGGCGCGCCAGGCTGATCGGGTGGGCCATCACCAACGCGAGCGTGCCTCGGGCGCGATCGCGAGCGAGGACATCGAATGACACGGCGATCATGAGCACCGGCAGCAGAAGCACGATGACCAGGGCGATATCAAAGCGCCCGGCCGCAAGGGTCGTGGGATTGTCGAACTGATACTTGCGGAACACGGTGGCCGCGTTACGCCAGGGAGAGATCTCCCCGCTCGCCGGCTGTAACTCCGCGTGGCCAACGGCGAAGTCGCCCAGCGAGGAGGGTCGCAGGGCCGCAGGAAAGGAGATACTCATGGGCCGCGCGTCGTAGGGTCCCGCCTCCTTCTCGCCGCTCTCGATGTCGGCCAGCGTCTGACGCCACTCGGCGAGCGATTCCAGCTCCTTGGCCTCGAAGGCCTCCACACTTGCGGTTTGCGCGTCGCGCCAGCGATCCCCACTCCAACCGGCCAGCAGCACGGCGACCAGCAGCACACCGATCACCAGCGGACCGGACCCCCTGGTGAGAAAGGTCTTCTTCTCGAGGTACAGGATGGATGAGTCGATCATCATGCTGACACCTCGCCGTTGGCGGCGCGTCGCACCAGCGCGCGAGACCCCAGCAGCGCTGCACCCAGCCACGCCAGCAACAGTAATCCATCAAGGGCGTAGCGCCCCGCCACGGACGCGAAGGCTGGGGTGCGATACTCGAAGTCGCCGAAGCGATCCCAAAGGGTGCGACCCGCCGTGTAGCTGTAGCCAGCCTCCCCCGCGTGATGCATGAAGTCTTCGTTGAGCATCTTGATCATCTCGCGACGGCGCCCTTCCGCGGCCGCCGCGAAGGATTCGTGGTGGACCCTGTCCGTGCCGGCAAGGGCCTTCGACAGGGTGCTGGCCACCAGGGTCGGCGAGACGATCGAGAACCCCCGCACGACACCCTCCTGAGCGCGATAGCGTGCGCCCAGGTCGGCGTAAACGCGGTCGAACTCAGGGTTGGAGACCTCCTCGCTCACCTGCAGCGTGTAGGCCTCGTAGTTGAACGGCAGGTCCGCGACATCACTGACGCCATGCTCGGCAAGCGCCTCCTCACGGGTCTGCTCCTGCGCTGCTTCATCGCCCCACCACAGGTAGGACGCAGCGCTCAGGCGCGCCTCGGTCTCACGCGCATCCGGATGCGGGTGCAGGGTGGTGGCAAGGCCGGCACTCAGGCGAGGCACCAGCACTGCCATCACCACCCATACGCCTGCCAGGGCGAGTAACGCCGACAGGCGAGATCTGAACAGCGCGGAAACACCAATCGCCAAGGCGATGAAAATGCTCAGGTATAGCGCATAGGTGACGTACAGCAGCGCCAGGCGCTGGAGGACATCCGTCCCCGTACCGCTCGGGGCTCCTCCTACAGCGAAGATCGAGAGCGGCAGGAAGGCCATCGTGTAGACCCCCATGGAGAGCCACCATCCAGCAAGGTACTTGCCGCGGAAGATGCTGTCTGCGCCAACGCCGGTCGCCAGCAACTGCCGAAGGGTCCCGTCCTCCCGCTCTCCGGCGACGCTCCCGTGGAGCATCACGAAGATGAGCAGGGGCACTGCCGTCAGCAGCAGATACGCCGGCGACAGCTGGACGAATCGGCTGAGTTCCGAGGCGTCCTCGGCGCGGCGGAATTCCGCCGGATCCTGGTAGTGCGCTTCCATCCATACGGCAAGTCCGGCGAAGTCGCTCACCCCGGGATCGATCAGCGCCAACGGCGCTGCCGGCCGGAAAGCGTAGCGCGAGAAGTGCGCGGCGGAATGCGGATTGCGTTCACCCTGCCCCAGCCATACCTCACGGTCGGCTACCTGCGCGTCGCGTCGCTCGGTGGCGAACTGCTGCTCGCGCTGCAAGCCGGCAAGCACGCTCACCACCAGCAGCAGCAATACCGCAGCCAACAGAGCCCTTAGCAACGGTTCGCGTTGCATCAGGGTGGCGTCCTTCGCGAGCAGGGCGCCACTCATGCCGCCGCCTCGCGGCCCGACTCCTCGCCGTTCGCTTTCCGCAGATGCGAGAGGTAGATCTGCTCGATCTCCCGCGCGTCCAGGGTGGCCGGCTGCAGCATGTCGAGCAGCCTGCCGTTGGCCATAATGCCGATACGGTCGCCCACCTCCTTGGCGCGGAAGATGTCATGGGTCGCCATCAGAATCGCGCAACCATCCTCCCGCAGGCGCCCGATCTGTTGGCCCAGGGAATTCGCTGCCTGTGGGTCCAGGCCGGACAGGGGTTCGTCCAGCAGCAGGGCATGGGCGCCGCGGGCGATGGCGATGGCGATACCCACCTTCTGGCGCATGCCCTTGGAGTAGGTGCTGGCACGCTGGTCGTGCGCTTCCGACGGGAGGCCGGCGTCGATCAGTATCTGTCGCAGCGACTCCTCCGTGGAACCCTCGCCATTCGACAGAGAATTGAAGAAGGCCAGATTCTCCAACCCAGTGAGCGTCGGGTAGAGCGCTACCGACTCCGGCAGATAGGCGAGACGGCGACGCGCCTCCAAGGGATCCCTCGCCACATCGACATCCTCGACGAAGGCGGCTCCAGAGTCAGGACGCAGGAAGCCGAGAAACAAGTTGATCGTAGTGGTCTTGCCTGCGCCGTTCGCGCCAAGGAGGCAAACCACCTCCCCGGGCGCCACCGCAAGGTCCAATTCTGTGAGCGCTACCCGACCGGAAAAGGACTTCGATAGCTTCTCTGCACGCAACAAGGGATCGGTCATCGACAATCCTCGGTTCCTGTGGGGTCCTATGAGAGAAAGCGGCCCTCGCCAAAGGCCACCCGCGACGCAGACCGCGGCATCGATACGACGACCGACTTCTGCATCGAGGCTTCGCTGGAGAGCCAACGCACGTTTACAACAGGGGCTTTGCGCGGAGCCTGGCCGTCATCCGCCAAGCGGGTGACGGCCAAAGACGAGCTCGCTACTTGCCCTTGCTATGTCAGATGTCGGGCAGGATCACCGCCAGCAGCGCTGCGCGGAGCACCCTGGATCAGGCTGGAGGTGGAGGGGCACGGGGGCGATAGACGGAGAACTCGTCGACGTACCGAGTTTCACTCACACAGCAGACTACAAGCGCCGCTGGAATGACGACTGCCGACAAGGCGGGAGCGTCGACCGAAACATGATCAGCCTGGGTCAGGAAGCCACAGGTACTGCAATCCTCGAAGGCGTGCTCGGGTTCGTGCTCCAGCAGATGCAGCGCGTTCCAAGGGAGTGCGACGAGAACGAGCAACCCGCACAGCAGCAAGCCCGGGCGGCGCGTCTGCGTAGACACCCAGCTGTCGACTGGCCTGGACATACGATGCTCTGCGCTCTCCCGCGACACGTCACAGCAACGGAACTGCGACTCCCCCGTGGCCATGATGATGCCTTTGCGTCCCTATCGGTCGCAAGCAGGCGGTTGCCCGCCCCGGCACACTCGTGACTACGGGTAGTGCGCATCCAGCTTGCGGTTACTCGGAAACGGCCCGCTAGGCCTGAGCGACGTAGCTGAAGCTCGCGAAGTCCGCGGGCGCGCACGCGCCGGATACGTCGTTACAGCTCATCCCCACGAACGCTCCCGTGAACTGCTCGGCACCGTCCATACCCGCTTCATCGCTCAGCAGGCTGTGGTCGAGCGTCACCGGAAGTTGCTGCCAGCGCTTCCCGTCCGATGACCAGCAAAAATGCAGATCGGCGTAGCGGACGCTGGCACGCAACCAGACGGGAGCGCCCGCTGGCAATCGGATCCGTTGATCCTCCACCGGCCAGGTCACGGCCAGGGACTGCTCGGCTTCGCAACTCATGATCCCGAGGTGCTTGCCGAGCAGCTCATCCCAGGACACGTAGAGGTAGTGGAACTTGCGCGAATTGTAGTAGCACATCAGGCCTGCGAGCTGCTGGAAGTTCTCCGGCTCGAAGCGCATGCAGGTGGTCGCCTCGAACACGAAGTCCGTTTGCCGACGTGCCACCAGCGCCTGCACGAACAAGCTCCCCGGAGACTCTCTGCCATAGAGGCGGAGATTGCCGGGCGAGGCTTGCAGACTCATGAACTCATCCGGATACGGCGTTCGCAACCACTGGTACCTGCCGTCCAGTTCACCGCTGCTGAAGTCATCGTGATCTGCCGCTGGCGCGCCAGGTGCCGCCGAGGTGCCGGCGGGTACGTCGACCTGCAACGCTGGCAGCGCGCCACCACCCGCCAGTCGAACCCAACCCTCATCGCTCATCACAACACGCTGAAGTGATGTCTCCCGCCCCAGGGGGCACCGTCTGGTCCCAGGCAACGGACGACCGCAAAGGTGCACCAGGTACAACTCACCGCTCGACGTTTCCACGATGTCCCCATGACCACTGCGCTGCAGCGGCCAGTCCGGCGCATCCCGGCTGGTCAGTAGCGGGCCATCCGGATCCGCCTCGAACGTGGCGTCGAGACTGTCTGCGCGGGCCATGGTCACCGCGTGACCATAGCCGGTACCACCCTCGGCACAGATCAAGTAGTAGTACTCGCCGAATCGATACAGATGTGGACCTTCCGTACAGCCAAGCGCGGTGCCGGAAAAGATCCGCCGAGGCTCGCCGATGAGTGCACCCGCCTGAACCGAGAACTCCTGAAGCACGATGCCGTTGAAGTGGCTACGACCCGGTCGGTGATCCCAGACCATGTTGGTGAGCCACTTGCGACCGTCCTGGTCGTGAAAGAGCGAAGGGTCGAAGCCACTCGAGTTCAGGCGGATCGGATCGGCCCACACACCGTCGACGCGCTCGCAGGTGGTCAGGTAGTTGTGCGTATCCTTGAAGTTGCCATCGAAGCGTTTCACGTCCGTGAAGCACAGCCAGAACCTCCCATCGGCGTAGCTCAGGCATGGCGCCCAGACTCCGCAGGAATCCGGTGCCCCTCGCATATCCAACAGGGATTCACGGTTGAGTGGCCTGGCAGCCAGGCGCCATTGCGACAGATCGCGCGAGCGGTAGATCGCCACCCCGGGATACCACTCGAAGGTGGAGACCGCGATGTAGTAGTCCTCTCCCACCCGACAGATCGAAGGGTCCGGGTTGAAACCGCGCAGGATGGGATTGCTGACACTGTCTTGCGCCATCGCTGTATGTCCTGAAGAGACGTCCGTCCAGTATCCAGAACCAACCGGTGCGCAGCCACCGTGGACGCGATGCAGCCCGCTTCTAGCTGGTGCGCTCCTCCACGACGCTGGCCGTAGAGAACTGGTAGCGCATATTGCGATAGACGCAGATGTCCGTGATGTCCTCGGGTGTGCCGTGGGGGGCCGCGCGGAAGTTCGTCGAGGATCGGTGAGCTCCCGTCACCGGCAATACGCGATGCCGGGTGTGCCCGTGCAGCAACACGAGGGTGCCCTTGCGTGGTCGCAGCACGACCTCGCCCGCCAGCGCCCCGAGCGGGTCGCCGGCCTCCAGGAGTCCGCGTCGGTGCGACCCCGGCACCACCACCGGCTGACCACCCCCCGCATCGGTGATGTCGCTCGTGTAGACCAGCCGGTTGAGGTTGTACTGCTGCGGGTTCGACGGATCACAGTCCTGATGCCAGGCCTGACCGCCACTGCCCGCTCGGGAGAACATCACCATGCAGTACTGCGATTGCCATCCGGTGCCCAGTACAGCGGTGCTCAATTGGCCGAGACGCGGATCCTGCTCGATCACATCGAATGCAGTCACCCCGTCGCGCTGCGGGAACCAGGGCACGACCTCCGTTTGCGCCTTGCTGATGAACTGCTCGTCGTGAAGAAACTCCGGCTGATCCCCGAAGTGCTCGCTTATCGCAAGCGCCAGTCGGTCCATCAGCGCATCGTCGAACATGTTCTCGAGGACAAGGTAGCCGTCACGGTCAAAGGCGGAGGTCAGCGCAGCTGTATCCATCGTGCATCCTCAGCCCTCAACGGGGAGAAAGTCAGAAGTTGCCGCGCACACCCAGCACCTCAGGGCGAACCAGCCGTACCGGACTCCAGCTCGAACAAGGCCCTCAGAATGCGCCGCCACTCCGTGTACTGCTCGGCCAGGCTGCCCCGCAGTTCCACCAGCGTACCCTCCACTTCCTGCGTGGTGGGGCTTGCCTGCGTGTCCAGGCGCGTCGCCCACCCGGCCATGCGCTGTTCCTGCTCCTTGGCCCAACGATAGTCTTCGTAGCTCTGCTTGTAGCTGGCGTAGGAACGCGCCTTGCGCCGCCGCTTGCGCTCGCGCTTGCTCACGTTGGCGAACTGTGCCTCGCGGTCTTCCAGATAGGCCAGCTGCTGCGCGTTGTAGCGACGCCAGGTTTCGTAGCTCTCGCCCAGCTCGTCCATGGCGCGCACATAGAGCTGGTGTGAGGTGTCCTTGAGCTGGGCCTCGGTCAGGCGCACGCGCGTGATGCGTTTGACCATAGGGTCGTCGGCCGAGGGCAGACGTACGGCGCGGTAGTGCGGTGGCATCAGGGGCGGCAGGGCATCGTCGTCATCGTCCCCCTTGGGCGCCCGCTTCGGCGGCACCCACTCCACGTAGTCGGCAAAGGGCTGGGGTGCCAGGGCGCCGGCGTAGCGCAGCAGGGAGATCTCGCGAATGCGCGCCAGCTGGCGTTCGTCGTGGGCATCGAGGGCGCTGATCAGATCGTTGCTGATGCGCTCGTAGAGCGGCGCCAGAGGATCGCTGTCGTCGCGCCTGGTGGACTCCTGTCCTTCGGTCTGCAACGGCACGGGCGTGGCGATGTAGTAATCCCGTTCCAGCCAGCGCCGACCCGTCGCGTCCAGGGCGATCAGGGAGAGTTCCAGCTCCCGGCCGTCAGAGCGCAGGATCCTGCCGCGCAGGGTCAGCTCAGCGGTGGTG
>JAAUYD010000490.1_pt1 | contig 11270 bp, 7 predicted proteins | sample 7278101 | NCBI WGS metagenome assembly JAAUYD01 (sample SAMN14350128, study PRJNA611818) | marine sediment metagenome | isolation source: surface marine sediment (0.6m) | place: French Polynesia: Moorea | collected 2018-08
CTTCGGGTGACCCGGTGCGCCCAACGGGCAGTGTTGCGCCGGTTTCAGCGATCATTGCGGCGCGACGCTCCTCTGGCATTCCGGCATAGGCCTCGGTTTCGACCAATCCTGGAGAGACGCAGTTCACCCGCAGCGCCGGACCGAGTTCCAACGCCAGCGCGCGGGTCAGACCTTCGACCGCCGCGTTCACGGCGGCAAGCCCTGCCACATTGACGCCCGGCCGACGGCTCAGAACGCCGGAAAAGAATGTGATGGATCCGCCGGACCGCATCACCGGAAGGAGCGCTTTGGCAACGCGATAGGGTCCAATGAACTTCGATGCGAACATCGCTTCGACGTCAGCGACGGGCAAGTCGGAAAAGGCACCGTGGGCGGCTTGTGATGCGCTGATCACAAGGTGATCCAACCCGTTCTGAAATGTGCCTTGCATATCCGAAATCTGGGCCGCATCGGTCATATCCAGCGAGAAACTGTGCAGGTTTGTAGGATTGCCGAGCTTTTCCAAAGCCTTATCGAGCTTGTCGTGGCTCCGGCTTGCGATCCAGACCTCAGCGCCTTCCGCAAGAAAGGCGGCCGCGGTTGCCCGTCCCAGGCCGGAACTGCCACCGACGACCAGGATCTTTTTTCCAGAAACACTCATGCCTGTCCCTCCGTTGCGGAAACGCGCGCAAAACCCCAGTTTCGGCCAGCCTGGCGAATGACGGCCAGGTGGATCCAGGTCATGGCAAAGGCCTCCAGAAGCCGCGCACCTTTCAGAGACCCGAAATCCTGCGCGTCGAAACCCAGATCCGCCACCAGAGACAGGGCCAGACCTTTGGCCGCGTCGTCGTCTCCCGCAACGAACATCACGGGCGGCACGGGTAAGACACTCGGATCTGCCATGATTTCCGCTCCGACTTGGTTGAGCGATTTCACGACACGCGCGTCCGGTACCAGCCGTGCAACTTCTTCCCCACCCGAAGCCCTATGACCCAAGACCAGGCCAAAGCCGTCCTCCGTCATTCCCAGCGGGTTCGTTGCGTCAATCAGGATTTTGCCAGCAAGCCCATCGAGGTCTTGCAAAACCGTTTCGACCGCCGGCCAAGGCAGTGCCAATACAACCACTTCTGCGTCAGCAATTGCCGCTTCGAACGTCGCCAGTTTAGCGCCAATCCCAAGTGTATCGGCCGCCGCGTGCGCGCTGTCGCTGTTGGTATTCCTGACGCCGAACGTCACCCGATGCCCCTTTGCGGCCCAGTTACGGGCGAGCGCGGTGCCGACCGCACCGGCGCCGAGAATTGCGATAACTGTCATGGTGATCTCCGGAAGACTTGGTGTTGCGTCTCGATACCGCTTGCAAAAATGAAAACAAAATCGATAGTTTGCATTGTGACTATTAATCATAATAATCTCCGACGCCTCGACTTGAATCTTCTTCTCGCGTTTGACGCCTTGATGCGAACCCAGAGCGTTTCGGAGGCGGCGGATCGGTTGAGCTTGGGTCAACCGGCGATGAGCCACAACTTGCGGCGCCTGCGTGATCTTTTTGAAGACCCGCTTTTGGAGCGGGAGGGCGGGCGCCTGCGCGCGACGGATCGTGGTCTCGCCCTGTGGGCGCCAGTGCGCGAGGCGCTTGAAGGGTTGGAAACGGGGCTTGACATGGCACGGTGTTTCGACCCGGCCACGGCGCAGAAGGTCTTTCGGATCTCATTGCCGGACTATCTGGCGCCAGAGGTCCTGTCGAAGCTTCTGACGGTCAGTACTCGCGCGCCTGGACTGCAGTTCCGTATTGAAAGCCTTGAGAGAGAGCCGGGCGCTGCTGCGCTCGGCGAGGGAAGGCTGGACGCTTACGTTGGCGTCATGACCGCATCGGACTGGACGATCGAAACGCCGCTGTTTGAGGACGATTTCGTGACGGTCTATGACCCGAACCTGTGGCCTGAGCCGCCCGCCGCAATAAGGTCCTTTGCCGCTGCACCGCACATTCTCGTGTCGCAAGCCGACAGTTTCGAGGGATGGGTGGACACCGCCCTTGCGGAGCACGATCTGAGCAGATCGGTTGTCGCTTCGGTGTCCCGTTTTGGTGACGCGGTATCTGGCGTGCCGGGCACCAGGTTGCTGGCGACCTTGCCGAGGCGCGCGGCCCCGGCACCGTCTGATGGGCTAGCTCTCTGCGAACCTGCGGTCGGGTCACGCCGGTTCACTGTCAGTCTCTATCGCCGCAGACGCGCTGTCGGGGCTCCGGCATCGGAATGGCTCAGCGAACAGATCCAAAACTGTTTTTCTTAAGCAGCCGTGCGAAGCATTTGCTTTCTTCCGGTCGGGCGAAAACGGTGCGGCTCTCGCTCAGGCAATCGCCGAAAAGGCCTGGTCTAAACCCCGGGCAACGACATCGACATCTGCGAGCGAAAGGCAGAGTGGTGGCACCATCCGTAGGGTAGATTGCGTGGGCCCCGATTTCGATAGGATCAGACCCTGCGCCCGGCAAGCCTCGAAGACCGCCGAGGTCGTTTCGCGATCCGGTGTCTTGGCGTCCCGGTCCGAGACAATCTCGATCGCAAGCATCAGGCCCTTACCCCGCACATCCCCGATCGCGGTATGTTTGTCCTGCAGGTCCTTCAGTCGTTCGTACAAGGCGGTTCCGACGGAGCGCGCATTGTCCTGCAGTCCTTCGTCCTGCAAGACCCGCAAGACCGCGCGCGCCGCTGCGCAGGAGGTTGGATTGGCGCCGTAAGTGTGGAACATGAACTTTTCGGCCATTGGCGCGGCGACCTCTTTCCGAGCGACCACCGCACCGATGGGAAAGCCATTGCCCAACCCCTTGGCCATCACGACGATATCGGGCACGACGCTATCGGCTTCGAACCCCCAGTAATGTGCGCCGGTGCGGCAGAAGCCCGATTGCACCTCGTCAGCGATGTAGAGCCCGCCCGCTGCGCGCACCCGGTCGGCGGCGCCCGACATGTAGCCCTGCGGCATCTCGATCACGCCGCCATAGCCCTGGATGCTTTCAGCGAAGATCCCCGCAATCTTGCCGGACGTGGCCGAGGCGATAACCCGGTCAATCTCGTCCAGATAAGGTGCCGTCCCGGGGCCGAAGATGCCGCGATACTGGTTGGGTTCGGGCACGAAGGCGACGTTGCCCGGCATGCCCGGATGCCGCCAGCCCGCGACGCCGGTGATCGATTGCGCTGCCGAGGTCGGCCCGTGATAGGAATGGCGCAGCGCGAGCAGATCAAGGTTGCCGGTATAGGTCCGCGCCATGGTCATGGCGAGGTCGATGGCCTCGGAGCCGGAATTCGTCAGATGCACCACCCAATCGTGGCCTGCCGGCATGGTCGCGGCCAGTTCCTCGGCCAGATGGGCCGGAGTGGGATGATAGAACATCGTGGTGCAATGCGTCAGCTCCTGCGCCTGCGCCATCGCCGCCTCGACCACGCGAGGATGGGAATGGCCAACTGAAATGCAGACATTCATGCCCAGAAGGTCGATGAATTTCTTTCCGTCCGTGTCCCATAGATACTGCCCTTGGCCCTTACGAAACACGATGGGGTCCTTGAATGGCGTGAACCGAGTCAGCGACGACGCATAGTACCGGTCGCGGCGAGCTGCTGTACCGTCGAAACTCCAGTCAGTGGGCATGGTTTGCGTGTTCATTTGGGTTCTCCTGCGGTGCGCAGTCTTGTGTTGTTGGGGTCAAAGGGGGGGTGGTCGAGGATGGTTGCCGCATGGCGTTCACCGAGGATCTCAACCTCCAGACCGCTGCGCGCGGTGCGGTCGCGAAGGTAGGCAAGCGCCAGCGTCTTGCCGGTGCGATGTCCGTAAGCGGCAGAGGTCACGATGCCGACCGAGCGACCGCCAGACCAGACACCGTGGGCGTAGAAGGGGCAGGAGGTGCCGGTGATGTCCAACAGCACCATCTCCCACTCGTTGTGGCGCGCATCCAAGGCGGGCGCATCGGATTTGACGAAGGCGGTTAACCCCGCCTCGATCGGCGAACGTTCGGTTGTCAGATCGCTTCCCCAAGCGCGGTATCCCTTCTCCAGCCGCATGGCATTGGCCGCATAGGCACCGTAGTGGCCAATCTCTTGTGGCTTACCGGCCTGAGAAAGGGCCTCGTAAACCGCGGACATCGCGTCGCGGTCCATATGCAGCTCCCATCCGTATTCGCCGATATAGGACATCCGCAGCGCCAGGACCCGGTGGCCGGCAATGGTGATTTCGCGGCAGGACAGCCAGGGGAAATCCAACGGATCCTCTATGCAGGCGCCCAGCACCAGCCTGGCCTTTGGTCCCATCAATCCGATTGCGCCGCGTGTCTCTGTCACGTCTCGCAATGTCACATCGCTTGTGCCGGTTGCCTGCAAGACATCCCAGTCGATCTGCCGCGCTGCTGCCGCCGACGTGAGATAAGCAGTATCCTCCGCCAACCGGGTTACCGTAAACTCCGACAGAACGCCGCCAGCTGGGGTCAAGGTATGGGTCAACCCGATGCGGCCCGGTTTCGGCGGGTGGTTGACACCGACATGGCTGAGGAACGCCGCGACATCCCCGGTCACCTCGAACTTCGAGAAGACTGACAGGTCTGCCAGCGCTACGCGGTTTGTGGCAGCGTCTACTTCTGCCGCGACCTGATCGAACCAGCCGGGTTTGCAGAACGTGTCGTTGGTTGCCATGCCACCGAAATGGTTGGGCCGCTCCCAGCCATAGGCGAACCCCATCACCGCCCCTTGTTTCAGCATCTCGTCGTGCAAGGCGGAATGCTGGATATCACGCCCGGCGGGTCTTTCCTCGAACGGGTAGTGCACGCCAAATTGCAGACCGAAGCATTCAACGGCCTTGGCGACGCGGTAGTCCCTGTCAGCCCAGCTTCCAAAGCGGCGGCTGTCCACGGCCAATGCGTCCATTGGCGGCCCGCCATGGGTCATCCAATGGGCAAGGAACCAGCCCGCACCGCCGCCTTCCATGACCCCCATTGACGAGCCGGTCAAAAGCCAGGCGTTCTCTAACCCATGCGCGGGACCAATCAGAGGATTTGCGTCTGGTGTAAAGGTGATCGGCCCGTTGATCACCGATTTGACGCCGCCGGTTTCCAGAGCGGGGATCCGGTCCATCGCGGCCAGGATGATCGGTTCGACGCGATCGAGATCCGGCGGCATCAGGTCGGCGCCGAACGCGGGCGGCACACCATCGACCGACCAGACCTGCGCGTCCTTTTCGTAGGGCCCAAGGATCAGGCCGTCGCGCTCCTGTCGCACATACCAGCTTTCTTCGGGGTCTCGGATAATGGGCAGTTCCGGCAGACCGGCGGCGACGCGCTCGGCCACGGCGGCGACGGTGTCGGTCACCAGATACTGGTGCAGGACAGGAACAGAGGGAATATTGAGCCCCATCATCTGCCCGATCTCCCACCCCCAGGTGCCTGCTGCGTTTACAAGATGCGTCGCGGTGATCGCGCCCTTGGCCGTGTCCACCCGCCAAAGCCCCTCTTCCCGCGCGATCGACACCACGGGGTTGAACCGCTGGATCGTGGCCCCGCCTTGCACCGCCACCCGCGCCATGGCGTTGGTGGCAAGGCTTGGGTCCACATGGCCGTCGTCGGGTTCATAGATGCCGCCCAGAAGTCCATCGAGCCGGGCGAGCGGGTGCAGTTCAGCAATGCGTTCGGGCGTCAGGATCTCCAGCGGGTAACCAGTGAAGGCTGACAGGCCCGCGACATGGCGAAACTCGTCCATCCGGTCGGGATTGCGCGTGATCCGCATCGCGCCGGAGCGGTGGAACCCGCAATCCTGCCCGGTCTCCTCCGGCAGAATATCGCGGTAAAGCCGCACAGAGGTCGCGCGCAACTCCTGAATGGTGGCGTTATGCGCGAAATGGGTGCACAGCCCCGCCGCGTGCCAGGTGGAGCCGTGGGTCAGGTCGTTCTTTTCCACCAGAACCACGTCCGACCATCCCAGTTTGGTCAGATGATAGAGCAGCGACACCCCCATCGCCCCGCCGCCGATGATGACAGCCTGCGCGTCGGTCATGCCCGCATCCTTTCGTTCCATGGGTCGTAGGGGGCGTGGCGCAGCGGCGTGGCGGGACAGTCCCGCCCTGCAACCCGTACCGTGAAGCGCCGCGCGCAGGTCTGCGCCAGCGTTTCGCCCGGGGCGACCTCGACCATCGCCAACGCAAGGGTCAGCCCGGTGCGCGGCCCGATTGCGCCGGAAGTGGTGAGGCCCACGTGGCGAGACCCGTCGAAGACCGGTTCGTCATGCAGCATCAGCGCATCGCCGTCGATCTGCAGCAGGACAAGGCGACGGGTCAGACCGGCATCGCGCTGCGCCGCCAACGCTTCCATGCCGACGAAATCCTTGCTCCAGTCGATGGTGAAGCTCAGTCCCGCTTCGAGCGGCGTGATAGTGGGGCCAATGTCGTGGCCCCAGTGTTTGAAGCCTTTTTCGATCCGGCAGCCATCAAGTGCATAGTGCCCCAAGGGCTTCGCTCCGGCCTCGGTTAGGGTGTCAAAAACCACACCAGCGTAAGCATTTGCGACTGTAACTTCATAACCCAGTTCACCGACAAAGCTGACCCGGGTGAGCAGGCAGGGTTGCCCGGCTACCAGAGCCTTTGCGACGTGGCCAAACGCAATGTCGGGCATGGGGTCGATCAAGCTGCCCAGCAGGGCGCGACTGCCGACCCCCATGACGCCAATCACGCAGAAATCCTCTGTCACGTCCTGCAAGACGGCCCCGTCCGGCAGGTGTCGCCGCAGATAGGCCAGATCGCGCCAGCGGGTCGCGGCGCCCGAGGTCACGCGAAACCGGTCCGGCCCAAACCTGGTGATGGTCACATCCATCTCGATCCCGCCGCGCGGGTTGAGCAATTGCGTGTAAACCGCGCGGCCTTCCGCGACGTTCAGCTGTGCTGTGGCTAGACGATTGAGGCCGGGCAGGGCGCCCGGACCGGTGACATTGATCTTGGTGAAAGGGCTGAGGTCGATCAGCGCCGTGCCCTCTGACATCTCCGCGGCCTCACGCGCGGCGATGGGGTGCCAGGGCTGCGCGCCGGTGGCGTAGGGAAGGGTGTGCTCGGCGGGATCCTGCGCGTACCACAGCCCGCGCTCCCAGCCTGCCGTCAGGCCAAAGACGGCGCCTTCCTTTTCCCAATGCGCATGCAAGGCGGAGGTCCGCAGCCCACGTCCCGCCTTGGGTTGCTTGTATGGCCAGTGCAGTGCGAAGAGGTCGGCCACCGCTTCCTGCATCCGCGTCTCCATATAAGCAGAGGTGGCGGTGCGTGGGTCGGCGCGGGCCACATCGACTTCCCACATGTCGATCGACGGATGGCCGTCGAGGATCCAATCCGCCAGCGCCCGTCCGATCCCGGCGGAAGACATTATGCCCACGGAATTCATCCCGGCCGCAACAAAAAGCCCGTCGCAAGACGGCGCTTCTCCGACCAAGGGCCGCGTATCGGCAGTAAAGCTTTCGGGGCCGTTCATGAAGTGCTGGATTCCGGTGTGTTCGAGCGCGGGCATCAGCGCCAGCGCGGCCTCCATAAACGGCGCGAATTGGTCCCAGTCTTCCGGCAGTTCCAGAAAGGGACGGTCGCCTTCGGGGCCGTGCGCATTCCAGCATTTGGCATCGGGTTCAAACCCGCCGATTACCAGCTTTCCCGCATCGCCCTTGATGTAGACGCCGGTGTCGAGATCGCGCAAAACGGGGAAGGGATCGGGCAGATCGGCCATCGGCTCGGTGACCACATACATGTGCTCGACCGCCTGCAGGGGCAGGGTGACACCGGCCGTGGCCGCCAGTTCACGCGACCATGCGCCGGCGCACAGCACCACGCGATCCGCGTGGAGCTGCGTGCCATCGGTCAGCTGCACGCCCGCCACCCGACCGGACGCGGTCATCAGCGACGCCACGCGCACAGCTTCGCGGATCTCGACCCCCCGGCGTTTTGCGCCGCGCGCATAGGCCATGCACAGATCGACCGGGTTCACGCTACCGTCTTCAGGGACATGCAGCGCGCCCACATGGCGCGACAGATCGAGCCCGAGCACCGCCACATCGCTCGGCGCGATCATCTGCGGTGTCAGCCCTTGGGTCGCTCCCAGATCGGCGATGCGGTGCAGCTCATCAAGACGCGCGGTCTCGCGGGCCAGCCAGTAGCCACCTGTGCGCCGGTACCCCGTGGCAAGCCCCGTGTCGTCTTCGAGCCGCGGGAAGAGGTCCAGCGCATAGGACGCCAATCGCGTCATATTCGGCGTCGCGCGCAGCGGCCCGACGATGCCAGCCGCATGCCAGGAGGTGCCCGAGGTCAGGCTGTTGCGTTCCAGGAGCACCACCTCCTTTGCCCCCCTTAGCGAGAGGTGATAGGCCACGCTCAGCCCGATGGCGCCGCCGCCGATGATCAGGGTGCCTGCGCGGTCCATCAGAAGTACGCCCGATCCGGCACTTCGGCCTTGCGCATCGCGATGTAGTCTTTCAGCGCGGCGTCGATCTCCGGATCAAGCCCCGGGTCCTGATAGCCCTCCAGCCGTTCTTTCCACAGCGCGTTGGCGCGGGTTGCTGCATCCAGTTGCCCGGACGCCTCCCATTGCTCAAAAGAACTGTCGTCGGGGGTCAGCGGGCGGAAGAGCGCGGACATGAAATTCGCCTGCGTATGCTCGGAGCCAAGGAAATGCTGCCCCGGTCCGGTCGCGGCAATGGCTGCCATCGCCTGCGCGTTCTCGCTCAGATCAATGCCGTCGAAGAAGCGGCCGACCTTGCCGCAGAGGTCGTGATCGATCATCGTTTTCTCGAACGAGGTGACGAGCCCACCCTCCAACCAGCCGGTCGCGTGGTTGATAACATTGGCCCCGGCAAACATAGACATCAGAAGACCCCAGGCGGCCTCTTGCTGGCTTTGCGCATCCGGGACTTTGGAGGACGATAATGTGCCCACCGTGTGAAGTGGTACCCCCAAGCGGCGCGCCAGTTGCCCGGCGGCCAAAACCATCAGCCCGGCCTCGGGGGTGCCAAAGGTGGGCGCGCCGGTCTTCATTGACAGGGTCGAGGCGAAGCTGCCCATCAGGCAGGGGGCGCCTGGTGCTACCAGTTGCACAAGCGCCAGAGTTGCAAGCGCTTCGGCCAGCACCTGCGCCAGTGTGCCTGCCACGGTGGTGGGCGACATCGCCCCGGTCAGTACCCAAGGCGTGCAGGCCACCGGCTGTCCGGCCCGCGCATAGGTCTTCAACGCGCCGGACATATGTGCATCCATCACCAGTGGCGCGTTGGTGTTCGAGACGCAGTAAAGCACCGGGTTCTCGGCTACGAAGGCCTCGCCAAACACGATCCGTGCCATGTCAATCGCGTGGCCCGCCCGCTCCGCCCCGATAAAGGCACCCATGAATGGCCTGTCCGACAGCCGGATATGCGCATAAAGCATATCCAGATGCCGCTTGTTCGCGGGCAGATCCACCGGTTCGCACACCACACCGCCTGAATGATGCAGCCACGGCAGGGTGTGGTGCAGCTTCACCAGCGACTTGAAATCCGCAATGGTCGCATAGCGCCGCCCTCGATCGAGATCGTGCACGAACGGTGGCCCCCAAGCCGGGCACAAGACCGTCGCATCCCCGCCGATTTGCACGGTGTTCGACGGATTGCGCGCGTGCTGATGAAAGACGGTTGGCGCCGTGGCCTGAATGGTCTTGCGGCAAAACCCAGGGGCAAATCGGACCCTTGTGCCATCGACCGCGCATCCCGCTTCTGCAAGGACACCGAGTATTTCGGGGTCGTCGTGAAACTCCATACCCGTCTCGGCAAGAATGTGATCGGCGTTCGCTTCGATCTGCGAGAGCCCTTCTTCGCCCAAAACGTTAAACGTACCCAACTTGCGAACGATGAACGGCGCGCGCGGGTGATCCTGCGAAACGCGTTTCGCAGATCGTCGCCCGGTTCGTGTGCGCCCAGGTCGCATCTGGCCTCACTCTCGTGTTGATTGCCAACAGAGTCCCCGTCCACTTGACGACTGCCAATCAAAATTCTCTAGTATTCATGAAATTGATACTATGGTTGCGCGCTCAGCATGTCGAAACCTCGTTCTATGACCCCAGGTCTCATTCGCTCTCTCGAAGTCTTGGTCGCCGTGGCGGAAACCGGGCAAATGCGGTCGGGCGGCAAGATGCTGGGGCTGACACAGCCCGCCGCTTCCCACCATATCGCCTCGCTGGAACGGGAATTCGGTACGCAGCTTCTCGATCGCAGCACAAGGCCCGCGCGGCTGACCCATGCGGGCCTGCGACTACATCAACAGGCGATCCGCATTCTTGGTGCTCTGGGAGAGATGGGGGCCGCGATGCGGCACAGTACGTCCGCCTCTATCTCGCTCCTGCGTGTCGGAATCCAGGCGTCTGTAGCGACAACACTGACGCCCGCGCTGGTCTCTCTGGCGCAGGATGATTTCGGTGTTCAGGAGATCACGCTGCACGCCGGGCAAAGCGGTGACCATGAACGCCTGCTGCGCACGAAACAGGCGGATATGGCCATAACGTCAAATCCCTTCCTCGATCTTGACGGGCTGGAGCGCGTCCCGATTCTGACGGAGGGGTTCCTGCTCGTGCTGCCGCGCGGTTATGACGGCCCGATCGACAGTCTTGATGCCGTGCAACAGAGGCTCCCTCTCGTTCGTTTCGCTGACAGCACCTATGCCGGGCGGCTGATCATACAGCATCTCAGGCGCCTGCGCTTTGAGCCCCGGCGCGTGATCCAGGCCGACCGATCTAGCATGGTCACCTCCTGCGTGGCCGAAGGGATGGGGTTCAGCCTTCTGACGCCCACGCTTCTGATAGATGGTCTCGTCGAAAAGATGCCGCTGCGTGTGGTGCCGCTGCCGGTTGCGGGTCTGTCCAGAACACTGACGGTTGTTGCCCGCAAGGACGAGTTGCGGGATCTGCCAACCAGGGTTGCCGAATTGTCTGTGCAGCACCTTACCCGCCAGATCAGCAGGTTTGTTGGCGAAGTAGGATTGAAGGCTGTCCTGTCAAAACCGGTGTGAGCGCCTTTGCGCTACGCAGCAGTGCTTCGCCGGAATAGCAGCGAACACCGTTTGTGGGCGACAATACGAGGCCGACCGCGAGCGCCCCGGATTGTCAGTGATGGTGGAGCCGTTTAAGCGAGGGATATGCTCGAGCTTACCTACTTTTTGATGCTGGCGTTCTTTATCACGCATGAACTCGACGCAGTGAAACGTCATGAGTGGCGCGTGCTGCCACTTACCTCTGACTTGCCAGAATCCATCGGCGAGCAGGTCTTTATTTGGGC
>JAAUYD010125402.1_pt1 | contig 11270 bp, 9 predicted proteins | sample 7278101 | NCBI WGS metagenome assembly JAAUYD01 (sample SAMN14350128, study PRJNA611818) | marine sediment metagenome | isolation source: surface marine sediment (0.6m) | place: French Polynesia: Moorea | collected 2018-08
CAGCGTACTCGCTTTCATCCTTTGCTCCTGGCGGCTGGCCTCAGGGATTCAGGTGAGTCTCGAAGAAGGTCAGCGTCTTCGTAATGGAGTGCTGTCCCGTGCCCGGAATTCGAATCAGCGAGTGCTTGCTGCCCGGGTAAGTCATCGAATCGAAGTCTTTCTGCTGCGCCTGCAACTCGGCGAACAGCTTGGTGCTGTTCGTAAACAGCACGTTGTCGTCGGCCATGCCGTGTATGACCAGCAGCGGCGACTTGAGATTCTCGACGTACGGGAAAACACTTCCTGCTTCATAGCCCTCCGGGTTGTCCTGGGGCGTGCTCATGAAGCGCTCGGTGTAGTGCGTATCGTAGAGCGTCCAGTCAGTCACGGGTGCACCCGACACGGCCGCAGCGAACACGTCCGGTTCCTGCATCGCCGCCATCAGCGCCATATAGCCGCCGTAGCTCCAGCCGAAGACCCCGAGTCGATCCGCATCGACATAGGGTTTGCTCTTCAGAAACTCGACGCCCGCCATCTGGTCGACGACTTCGATGTTCCCCAGGCGTCGGTAGATCGGCGCATCGAACTCAACGCCGCGGAAGCTCGTGCCGCGGTTGTCGAGCGCAAACACGAGGAAACCGCGATTGACCATGATGTGCTCCAGCGGGTCTCGCCATCGCTTCGTAACGCGCTGACCGGACGGACCGCCGTATACGTAGACAATCACCGGGTACTGTTTGTCAGGGTCGAAGTCAGCCGGCTTCAGGAACTTGTAGTAGAGGTCCTGGCCATCTTCCGCCTTGATCGTGCCGTACTCGATGTCCGGCATCTCATCCACGTACGGCGCAAACGGATGGCTGCTATCCAATGCGTTCTCTTCGATGTATCGAATCGGCTCGCCGTCAGAGTCATGCACGGCGACCTGCGTCGGCGTCGTCGGGCTCTGGAAGACGTCAACGTAGAACTCGCCGTTCTTCGCGAAGACAGCACTGTGCCAGCCTTCGCGCTTGCTGATGCGTTCGGGCTTCGATTTGTCACGGGCATCGAAACCGATGCGGTAGACGTGGCGTTCCAGCGGGCTTTCCGCGGTCGCCGCAAAGACGATCTCCCGCGCGTCTTCGTCGACATGCAGCACGGCCCGCTGGTAACGATTACCGGTGACCTCCCACTCTCCCGCGGTCAACGGTTGGATGAGCTGGCCGTCGTTATCGTACAGGTAGAGGTGCTTGAAGCCGCTGCGCTCGGACGCCCAGATGAAACCGTCTCCGGACTTGAGGAAGGTCAGGTCGTTGTACAGGCTGAGCCAGGTTTCCGCGGTCTCGGTCAGCAGGGTCTTGGACTGGCCGCTGCGGCGGTCGATCTTCAGAAAATCCAGTGTCTTCTGGTCACGAGACTGCCGCTGTACGGCGACGTGGAGGCCGTCCGGGAACCAGCTGACCCGCGCCAGGTAGATGTCGCTCTCGATGCCGAGGTCCATCCACGTCGTTTCACCCGAATCGAGCTCCACGACGCCGAGTTCGACCTCCGCGTTCGGCGTGCCGGTCGAAGGATATCGCTGCAGGAACACCTTGAAGCTCTCGGCGTAGACCTCGAAGCGTTCCTCGAGCGTGACCGGCGATTCGTCAACACGTGCGAAGGCGATCGCATCGCTGTCCGGCGCCCACCAATAACCGGTCAGCCGATCCATCTCCTCCTGGGCGACGAATTCAGCCATGCCGTTCTTGATCGTGCCGCCACCGTCCGTCGTCAGCTGCCGCTCTTCTTTCTTCTCGAGGTCGTAGACGAACAGGTTCTGGGCACGAATGAATGACACGTAGCGGCCCGACGGGCTGAGCTTCGGGTCCGTCTCCGTTTCATCCGTCTCGGTAATCCGCGTGCTCTTGCGACGCTCCAGGTCATAGACATACAGGTCGCCGGCAATGGGGAACAGCAGCAGCTTGCCATCGGTCGAAAAGTCGTAGCCGACAATGCCGGTCGATCCCGAGATGCGCAGTCGCTCTCGTCGCGCCAGCTCCTCGTCTGACAGCTGCTCCGGGCCGCTGGACAATTCCTGCGAGTCCACGAGCAGCCTCAGTTCATTGTCTTCGAGGCTGTACTCCCACAGGTTACCGCGCTGTACGTCGGACTCGCTCGCCCGGATGAAAGTCACGCGCGAGGAATCGGGCGATATCTTCAGCTGGCTCGGTGACGGGCCGGACAGGCTCGGGGCCTCGAACATTCGTTCAACTGTCAGAGTGTCATCGGCCATAACGGGCGCCACCAGGAATACGGAACTGGCCGTAATCAAACGTCGAATCATTGGGTTTTCTCGCATCGCTTCTGTTCAGGATCTCAATCGCTCGAGTACGGTGACCTCTCGTTTCGCATGATATGGCGAGTGGGTGCCTGGTAACCGTTAAGAGGGCCTCGAGTGTGGCGCAAATTGCGTAGGCAGACTCTACCGCATCGACCCCTGGAGTCACAGGTGTGGAGCCACTGCCTGCGCCATTTGCGCCGCTCATGCCCGGATCGTGTAACCGAAGGCGCTGTGTGCTGCTATAACTCACAGACCGCCAAACAGGAAACCAAGACGATGAGAAGTCCCGTTGTGAAAGCATTGCCGCTATTCGTGATGCTGGCGGCGCAGCCGCAGGCCGTTGCCGATGATCAATCGCCCGAAGACATCGTGACGGAAGCCTTGCAGCAGGTGGAGTGGAATCCTGGCACGTCCTGGGCCTACACACAGACCGGGTTCGAAGACGAGACTTTGATTGTGAGCCGCTTCGACCCTTCCGAACCCAAGGGGAATCGATGGACACTGGTCGCGGTCGATAACCGACCGCCGACCCTCGAGGAAATCGAGGCGTTCGAAGAAGACAAGCAATACGATCAGGACATTCCCGAGGACGACAGCGACGTCCCGGATATGATCGAGCTGAAGTCCCTTGCGCTGGCGAGCGAGGACGCGGACAGCTGGATATTCAGCTTCCAGCCCGTCATGGACAGCGCTGAAGCGGAATTCGCCGACAAATTAATCGGAGAGCTGAAGGTCTCGAAGGCCAGCGGTGCCCTGCAGTACGTGGACGTGCACAATAGCGGACCCATTCGCCCGGCCTTCGGCGTCAAGATCAAGACGATGCACATGCGTTTCGACTTCGCCCCGGCTCAACCGAACGGGCCGCAGGTCATCAGCGAAATCTCGGCCAAGGTCAAAGGTGGTGCCTACTTGCTGGTCTCCTTCGACGAGATGGAATCGACCCGCTTCAGTGATTTCAGATATGTCGGCGACCAGAGCAATCCGCCACGAGCGTCAGGCGACAGCAGCCTTTAAGACATTTCAGATCCGGGAAGTGAGACGGACCCGAATAAAAAAGCCCCTTGCGAACAAGGGGCCTTCTGCAATCTGGTGCCGAAGAGAGGACTTGAACCTCCGACCCACGCATTACGAATGCGTTGCTCTACCAACTGAGCTACTTCGGCGAGGTCGCGAAGTATAGCGGCGCATCCAAGCTCCGAAAAGCCCGTCAGGGCCTAATTTCGACGATTTTTGATCCGAATGATGATATCCACGCCCAAAGGCTCGGTACCCTCGGGCAGATCGGGCTGCCGGCCGAGTTCTACGGCACCGACAGGTATGTCCTCCAGCTCGCCCGTGTCTACATTATAGAAGTGGTAATGATGGCCGCGGGTCGAGTCGTAGATCCTGCGGACCGGGTCCACTTTGATCTCTCGAGCGATGCCCTTTTCGCCGAAGAGGTTCAGCGTGTTATACACCGTGGCCTTCGAGACCTTGCTGCCCGTGTCACGCAGCCGGTCAATGATCTGGTCGGCCGACAGGTGCTGGGGCTTTTCCAGCAGAATCGCTGCGACCTCAAGTCTTTGCGGCGTCAGCTTCACGCCCCGCTTGTCGAACAGCTCCAGAATTTCCTCTCGCGTCATATCCCCATCCCGCTTAAGTATCCCCGAAGACAGTATAAATGATGATTAGACAAAGTCTAACGCCGCCGAAAATGCCGAAACTCCGTCTCTGCCCCACTTTCGGGCATCGCATTCGCGTGAGTCTCCTGCCACTGTCGTCTCAAATGACAAGGAGGTCATCACTGGTGAGATTGTCTTCAGGCTACAGCCTGTACGAACTGCTGGTCACGGTCGTCATCATATCGGCGGTCCTGACACTGGGAATCCCGTCCTTTTCCGACGTGCTGGCACGGCAACGACAACGCGTCGAGCTCAACGCGCTGTTCCATGCGATTCATCTGGCCAAGAAGGAATCGATCGTCAGGAATCGTGTCGTCACCATCTGCGCGAGCCGTGATCTCGAGCAGTGCGAGTCGACCACGAATTGGTCCAATGGCTGGCTTATTTTCGAGAATACCGACAAAGACCAGCCGGCGCGCGTAGACGAGTCAGAACCGATCGTCGCACGCCACAAGGTAGCGCAACATGTCACATTGAAATCCAATCGTCGCAGCTACACATTCCGCTCGACACAGAAGCGAGCGACCAACGGCACGATCGTCGCCTGCGACAACACCGAGCGGATCCGGGCGCGGGCCCTCGTGCTGAGCTACACGGGGCGCCCCAGAATCACATTTGAAAATCGCTATGGGACGCCTTATTCATGCTCGGATTAAGTAAAGCTATAGCGTGACTTTAGTACCGTTTGTCGGTGCGATTGCCCCGCTCGTCGGGATTCGGGGCGATATTCGTCCCATTTCCCCTATTATTGCGCGCATGACCAAGCACACACCGCACCGCAAGACGCGCAAGGCCGAGAGGGGCTTCACGCTATACGAACTGCTGATCACGGTACTTGTTATCGGTGTCGTTCTCGCGCTCGGCGTGCCGAACTTCGCCGAGTTCACTCAGAACAGTCGAATGACAGCGTCGGCCAACGACCTGCATGCAGCATTCCAACTGGCTCGGACAGAGGCTGCTCGCGCAAAGAGCTCGATCACAATCTGTGCCAGCGCCAACTCGCTGGCTGCGACGCCGACCTGCAGTGGAACCTGGACAGACGGCTATATCGTGTTTGTCGATGACGACGACAATGCGGCCAGGGCATCGACGGAGGCGATCCTGCGTGTTCACGGTCCGGCGGAGCGCAACGTCAGTTTCGCCGTAGCAGATGACGCGACGTTCTTCAGCTTTGCATCAACCGGGCTCGGCCGCGGAGACGTTGGCGGCAACCCGGCGCTCACACAGATCGTCATGTGCGACGACCGCGGCAATATCACGGCCGCCGGCGGCAACTCCGCTGCCCGGCTGTTCGTCTCAACGCCGCTGGGCCGCGCGACCATTGTTCGTGACCAAACCCAGATTGGCCAGGCCCTGACTGACATGAGCAAGAGCTGTCCGTGATGAGGAAGCTGGAAATGACCCTATTGAAATTGCAACGCGGCTTTAACCTGGTCGAAGTACTGATTGCTCTGATCATCATGTCGGTCGGCATGCTCGGGATTGCCGGGCTGTATGTCCAGAGCCTGCAGGCCGGACGAACCTCGATGTTCCGGCACAACGCGATCACGCTGGCTGGCGACGTCGCGGACCGCATTCGCGCCAATCCGATGGGCGGCGCTGCCTATACGAATACGGGCCTGGACGGGGGCTGCATTGCCGGTATCAAGAACTGCACCGCTGGTGAGATGGCACGACATGACGTCCTGCTTTGGGAGCAGCAGGCCGCCGCAACGCTGCCCAACGGGCGCGTCGTAATCACTCATTTCGATACGGAAACGCCGCCGGAGTTCAGCATTGTCGTCCAGTGGGAGGAGCCCGGAGAAACGCCACAGTACGAAATCAGAATTCCGGTAATGGAGATGTAACCCATGTGCCGTCCAACAAACAGACAACAAGGCATAACACTCGTCGAACTCATGGTTGCTCTCGCTATCGGGTCGTTCCTGATGATTGGCGCCGTCCAGATCTACAACCAGAGTCGCCAGGCGTTCGTCATAAACGAGTCCATCGCGCGCGTGCAGGAGACTGCCCAGTTCGCGATGGACATCATCGAGAGCGACGTGCGCATGGCGAGCAACTGGGGTCGCACGAGCCGCGCCCTGACGATCGTCGGTCGCTCCGTCGATGGCAACGCCAACCCGACGAGCCTCGACATTCCGACGGACTGTGGCGCCGCCTGGGTGCTGAACCTGTCGCTCCCGGTTGATGGCGTCAACAACACCTACAACCTGGGCTGCGCAGCTGACGGCACTGCGATGGTCAATTCCGATGTGCTTACGGTCCGCCGCGCCAGCATTGCCGAGTCCGCGACGCCGTTAGTGAATGGCAGCTTGAAGATCCAGAGCACACGAACGCAGGGCGAAATGTTCACCGGAACGACGGTACCCGCGGCCCTTGCGACGGCAGATGCCCAGACGCACGACCTTTTGGTCAGCAGCTACTACGTTACGACGAGCTCTGACCTCATTCCGGGCGTGCCGACGTTGCGCAGAAAGACTCTGCAGATGGACGGTGGATCGCTGGAGGTCGTTGACCAGGAAGTTGCACCCGGTGTCGAGAACCTGCAGGTGCAGTTCGGCGTGGATGTCGACGACGACAATTCCGTAGATCGCTACGTCAACCCCTCGGCCGCCAGCATCTACGACCCGGCGTCGGTGAACTACATTGCTGGCGCGCGCGTCATCACGGCCCGCATCTGGTTGGTTGTTCGCGGCACGACGATTGAGGTGGGCATCGAAGACAACGTCGACTATGAGCCAGGTGACAGAGACCTGGGCGTTCAGAACGATTCATTCCGACGCATGATGGTGTCGAAGACCATCCTGCTCCGAAACGCGAGATCATGATGAAACAGACATTCAGACAAAGACAACGAGGCGCGGCGCTGGTCGTCGGCCTGATCCTGCTGGTCGTTATTACAGTACTGGCGGTGTCGGGCATGAATACCGCGACGACGGAACTGGCGATGGCCCGAAACGACCAGACCTTCGAAAACGCATTCCAGGCCGCTGAAACCGGCCTCGAGGAAGCGCTTGCCCAGAACACCTTCGATACGGGCAGCCCGACGACGGTAACGAAGCCGATCACGTCGAACGAGTCAGTGACCGCGACGATCGATTTCGAAGACTCAACGATTGTGCCGGACAAAGCATTCAGTCTCGGCGTCGGCACGGGCATCGCTGCCTATCACTTCCTCGCGGAGGCGACGGCCGAGTCCAACCGCGACTCATCGCCGACGGATCGCGACGCAACCGCAACCCATACCCAGGCTTTCTACATCGTGGGGCCGGGCTCACCGTCACTCTAAGCCCGGCCGCGACATGGAGTTCCCTATGATCAAGAAAATCCTTCTGACAGCCACCGCGCTGATGACGCTCAGCGTTGCAAACGCTGCCCCCGAATCACTGGAGCTGAACCTGAACGACATTCGTTTGCCGGTGTCCGAGTCGGGCATGATTACATTCAGGGCCTGCGACGACTGCCGGTTCCAGCAGGCGCTGGTCACCGCCGATATGCGCTGGATTGTGAACGGCTCGACAACCAACTTCGCAGGGTTTCGAGCGGGCGCCGCCAGCGCAAAAGACCGGAGTCGCTCGTCCGTGACCTTAACGTACGACAAGGAAGCCAATCGCATAACCCGACTGAAGGTGACGGTCCGATAGGCCGCAGTGAGGGAATCACAATGACTATTGCTAAATTTAAATGGACCGGTATCGCAGCGGCATTGACTATGTTCATCGTCGCGCCTGCGCTCGCGGACGACACCGAACTGCTGCTGAACAACCCGGCTACGACACAGGATATCACGCCAAACATCCTGTTTATTCTCGATACGTCAGGATCGATGGGCGATCCGGTGACGACCACCAAGATCTACGACTCCGTAAATGGCACCTACGAAGGAACCTGTGACGAGGACTACTATTACTGGACCGAAGTCGATGTCGTCCCGTCCTGCGACGCTGCAAATACGCGAAAAATCCTGAAGACGTCGTTCGTCTGCGACGCGGCAACTCGCCGCCTCACCGGTATCGGCCGTTACACCGACACAATGGCCCAGTATCGTGACGGCTCGTCAGGGTTCTTCAGCATCTTCTTGGGCCTCGAAAAGTTCCGCTGGCAACAGCTTGAGGCCGGAAACGAGTCTGACCAGGTTGAGTGCGAGGCCGACAGTGGCGAACATGGTCCGACCGACCTGTCGCCCGACGTCTACGCCAAGCGTGGTGGAGACGTCGAAGGCGACGACGCCTACACTGCCGATTCGGCCGAAGAACTCGACTGGGGCAGCTGGCCCGTCAGCCAGACCATCACAGTCTTCGACGGCAAGTACCTCAACTATCGCCAGGACGCCGAAACCGAAAGCCGCAACAAGATCGACATCCTGAAGGACGTCACCAAGGTCGTCCTGAATTCTGTCGAGAACGTTAACGTCGGCCTGATGCGCTTCAACTACGAAGATGGCGGACCGGTGATTCTCGACATGCAGGACCTCGACACCAATCGTGCCGAAGTTGAAGCCGCAATCAACTCACTTAGTGACGACGGTTACACGCCGCTCGCGGAGACGCTTTACGAAGCGGCGCTGTACTGGCGCGGGTTGCCGGCCGACTACGGCAACATCAACGATAATCCGACCGAGCCGCCCGATCCGGTTATATTGTTGCCGACAGACCCGGATGCGTTGTTGGCAGGATCAAACGATCCGAATGACGCGACGCCCCGAGTCTACGATGCACCGGTCAGTAACACCTGCACGAAGAATTACAACGTGCTGCTTTCTGACGGTAAGCCGGTTCGCGACACGGGCGCGCAGACCAAGGCACCTGACCTGCCGAACTGGTTCGATGCGCTGGGCCGTACCACCTGTGAGGGTACCGACGACGGTGACTGCCTGGATGACATCGCCAAGTACCTTTATACCGACGACATCTCCACCGAGCCGGGCATTCAGCTCGTCACAACACACACGATCGCATTCGCCAACTCGCTGCCGATCCTCGAAGCCACCGCGGCAGCATCGGGCGGCAAGTACTTCAAGGCGGATGACGTGGACGAGCTGACGCTGGCACTGCTCGAGATTGTCTCGACGGTTCAGGAGCGTTCGCTCTCGTTCGCGGCCCCCGCCGTGGCGGTGAATACATTCAACCGTACGAGGACGCTGAACGACCTGTACCTGACGACCTTCGCAGCTGAGACCAAGGTCCGCTGGCCCGGCAACCTGAAAAAGTACCGCATCAAGGATGGCGAGATCGTTGACGCCAACCTCGATCCGGCGATCAAGGCCGGCACCGGGCTGTTCGACGACGAAGCTGTGAGCTTCTGGGATATCGTAGAGGATGGCAACGACGTGACCCTGGGCGGCGCTGCAAACCAGCTCCCGTCGCCGGCTGCTCGTGTCCTCGTAACGAACAAGACCGCTAATATCGACCTGACCGCCGAGGAGAACACGATCTCGATCGAAAACAAGGATACGTTCGACCTCGCTGATTTTGGTCTGACCGGATCGGACGACGAGCCGACGAAGGAACAGATCATCAACTGGGCTCGCGGCATGGACGTTGCCGATGCCGACAACGACGGCGATTTCACGGAAGCACGTGACGAGATGGGCGATCCGTTGCACTCAGAGCCTGCCGCAGTTATCTACGGCGGCACTCAGGAAAATCCTGTCTCCGTCGTTTTCGCCGCGACCAATGAGGGCTACGTACATGCCGTCGACGGCGCGACCGGCCAGGAGCTGTGGGCTTTCGTCCCTCAGGAGCATACGCCGAACCTGACCAAGCTGTTCTTCAACTCTTCGACGACCAGCAAACACTACGGTGTCGACGGCGACATTATCCCGGTCGTATTTGACAAGGATAACGATGGCCAGATCGAAACGGCCGACGGTGACTTCGTTTACATCATCTTCGGCATGCGCCGCGGCGGCGCAGCGTATTACGCTCTGGACGTTACCAACAAGAACAGCCCCAAACTGAAGTGGCGCGTCAGCGACTCCGGTTTCGGACAGACCTGGTCCAAACCCACGGTCGCACGCATTCAGATCAAGGAAGGCGTCGATATCGAAGACAAAATTGCCGTCATCGTGGGCGGCGGATACGACACCGTTCACGATGTGCTGACTCACCCGAGCGACGCGGACGGAAACGGCAACGGCATCTACTTCCTGGATCTGGAGACGGGCAACCCGCTCTGGCGTGCGGCGATCGATACCGACGCGACGGCGGACCTGAAGCTCGACAAAATGACGCGTGCTATCCCGACGCAGATTCGTGTCATCGACCTGTCCGGTGACGGATTCGCAGATCGCATGTACGCATCCGACATGGGCGGCCAGATCTTCCGCTTCGACATCATCAATGGTGAGACGCGCGACAAGCTCGTCAGGGGCGGCGTCATTGCGCAGCTTGGCGCAGAAGGTAACCTACCCGCGACCGATGCGACCACGCGACGTTTCTACACATCGCCAGACGTGTCGATCTTCGGCGATACATTCCAGAACCGGCAGTTCATCGCGATCAGTCTCGGCAGCGGATATAGAGCACATCCGCTCGACAATACGCCAACAGAGCGTTTCTACTCACTGCGCGATCCCAACGTGTTCAATGTGCTGACGCAGGATGATTACAACAACTATACGATCATCAAGGAGAACACGCTCGTCGACGTTCAGGGCAAGGTTCGAACCACGGTCGGAAGTAACAAGAACGGCTGGATGTACACCCTGCCATCCGATCAAAAGGTACTGTCCGACTCCGTCACGTTCGACAATGAGATCTTCTTCGTCGCGTTCGCGCCGGACAATGGCAATAACTGTACGGCTGGACTGGGCAATAACTACCTGTATCGTATGTCCGTCATCAACGGCGACCCCATCGTGCAGAACCTCGACACCCTGGCAGCGGCTGACGCCGACGCCGAGCGCTCCGAGGACCTCGCGCAAAAGGGCATCGCGCCGTCACCGCAGTTCCTGTTCCCGACACCGGAAGCGGATTGCACGGGCACTGCCTGCAATCCGCCGCCGCTGGGCTGTGTTGGTATCGAGTGTTTCGACCCGGGCTTTGCTAACCTCCCGGTGAGGACACTGTGGACCCAGGACGGAATCGAGTAAGGTGGGCGTTTATGGGCATCGCATAATTCGCAAGCTTCGCGGTATTACGCTGGTTGAGCTGCTGATCGTCATTGTCATCATTGGCCTGATGGCGACGATTGCCTATCCCAACTACCGCGAGTTTGCGGCGCGTGCAAAGCGTGTGGAGGCAAAGGCGGCGCTGTTGCAGATTGCGCAGAACCAGGAGCGTTTCTACCTGAGCAATAACTCCTACACAAACGACATGACCAATCTCGGCTTC